>Ga0172368_10000403_pt1 | contig 62213 bp, 58 predicted proteins | sample Lak11m_FD_114540 | JGI IMG/M metagenome (GOLD analysis project Ga0172368, IMG submission 114540) | Freshwater microbial communities from Kabuno Bay, South-Kivu, Congo - kab_022012_11m | ecosystem: Environmental > Aquatic > Freshwater > Lake | place: Democratic Republic of the Congo: South-Kivu... | reverse complement strand
TATTCAACGGGAACATCAAAGATCCCTTCACGCGGATAGACTCCGGTGCCCTCGATCTCAACCGGACCTGTTCTTTCAAGACCCAGACCCCAATGTGCGATGTCGATGTGATGGCCTGCCCAGTCGGTCAGCTGGCCGCCGGAATAATCCAGGATCCAGCGCCAGTCCCAGTGGCATACCCCGCGATAGGGAACCGCCGGTGCCGGTCCGAGCCACATATCCCAGTCGAGTCCTTCCGGTACCGGTTGTACCTGGTTAAATCCCCTGGATGGCGTACCATCGGGCAATCCTACCTCAACGAAACTGACCTTGCCGATCCTGCCATTGATCACCAGTTCACATGCCCGGTGAAAATGCGCTTCGGAGCGCTGCCAGGAACCTGTTTGCCAGATCACCTTGTTTTTTTCGACGGCTTCTATGATTTTACGACCTTCCCAGATTGTTCTGGCCAGTGGTTTTTGTCCGTAAATATCCAGCTTGGCATTGGCACAAGCTACAGCGATGATCCCATGCCACTGATCGGGCAAGGCGAGTATTACCGCATCCACCTTTTCCTTTGCCAGAAATTCCCGGTAGTCGGCATAAATTCTCGCATCGGTATTTCCGTATTTGGCATCCATGGCAGCCTTCGCCCCTTCGCGGTGCTTCTGGTCCACATCGCATGCGGCTACCATCTGAACTTCCGTTTTGCTCATGAAACTGTGCATGTCACCAGTCCCCATTGAGCCGGATCCGATTACTCCCATAACGATACGGTCGCTGGGTGCAACGGTGCCGTCCTTTCCCAGTGCTGAAGAGGGGATGATGTAGGGGATCGTGATTGCAGCCCCGGCACCTGCCGCCATCTTGGCAAAGAAATTACGGCGATTGATTTTTTTGGGTTGACTCATCTCAGTATAGGTTTTTGTTTCATTCAACCCATAAAGATGGAAACTTTTCCGGATAAAAGAAAGGTTGGGGAGCAGGGGATGGGGGCATGAGGAGGTGAGGGGATGAGGGGGACAGGGGGAAAGGGGGTGAGGCAAATTGAAAAGATGTAAATTCGGAAAGTGAAAATTCAAATTCAATTATTGAAAATGAGAATCATTGCTTTCATCGCGATTCTGGCCTCGATGGCCTTTGTTGGTTCGGATCAGACACCCGCACCCGACACAGAGCAGAATGTTATGGCGACATTGTGGTATCAGAAGTCGGGAGAAATGAGGGCCCTCTATTATCAGGCCTATAATCTGGCCGAACTCCGGATCAGGGAATATCTGGCTAAAACGAGGCCTGAGCGCCCTGCTGCCGTTATTTTCGACCTGGATGAAACGGTTCTGGATAACAGCCCTTCTGAGGGACTGAATATTGTCGAAGGGAAAGGGTTCAGCCCCGACCGCTGGAAGGCATGGTCGGATAAAGCCTCAGCCAGAGCATTACCCGGTGCAAGGGACTTTATCAGGTTCCTGGCAAAAAATGATATCGCCGCTTTTTACATCTCAAACCGGCAAAACACGGAGATTATGTCAACCATGATAAACTTGCAAAAGCTTGATATTCCGTATGCCGACAGGAATCATATCTTTCTAAAATCAGAAACCTCTGGGAAGGAATTCCGCCGGAATGTGGTTGCTACAAATTATGATATCCTCCTGCTGGTTGGGGACAATCTGGCTGATTTTGACATGGTTTTTGAGGATCGCTCTGTTAATTTGGGATTTAAGGCGGTCGACAGCCTGAGAAGTGAGTTCGGAAAGAAATTTATTCTCTTGCCCAATCCCATGTATGGCGACTGGACCAAGCCTCTCTGGGGATCACAGAAGAACCTCACCCCCGCTCAACTCGCCGACCTCCGCCGCTCCCTCCTCCTCACCAACTAATCCCATGGCCCCCATGCCCTTGTGCCCTTGCGCCCTAGTGCCCCTGTGCCCTAGTGCCCTTGTGCCCTTGTTACCGGTCTTTGACACACCTGACCGAGAAACCATTCGTGGCAAATTCATTATACCTCCAGATGGCATCATGGACCTGGTCGAGCTGCCGGCGCCAGATTGTGGTTGAATCATAGGCTGTGGCTGTCCAGTAATTGGTGTGGCTGTAGAGCCCGATGAAAGCTCCGTTAGAAGTCCGGTATCCTGCCGGGAGCGCACTGAAACCGGTGGCATTGTTGCCGTTACCGTCATTGTCCCATCCCGATTCGAACTTTAATTTTTTGCCGACCTCACCCGTATATCTCCAGGCAACGGAATCGAGCTCAGCCTTGTCCATACCCAGGGCCTCCTCGGTGGCCTTCCATTCCCCGTCATCCGGTAAATGCCATCCCGGAGGACAAATATCTCTTCCATTTTCATGAGTATCGGCTGTGGCTGTTGGCCAATCGTACAGACATCCGTATTTTTTATAGTTGTCAGTTGCCTTTGCTGCCTCCGCATCAAATCCTGAATACCCGTATACCCAAATACCTCCCTGATTGAAGGCGGGAGCCACTTTGGGTATGAATGCCAGATTCTCAGCCATCCAGGTCAAACTGGAGATCTTGACGGCAGTATACACATGGTTGTCACGCGTGTCGGTAAACTGAAACGGTTCCGGTAGGGCGATATTGAACTCCTTTTCACTGCCATCAAGAAAAATGAGAGTTTCCATTCTGGATCTCACATCATCCTTAACTATAATCCTCCTTAACCCGCGGGGGATCCCGCTGACGGAATAGAGCCCCTGTCCGTTGGCCATTCCGGTAAGCCCGCTCTCTGTATTATCAGGATTGAGCACAACCACAGTATGATAAGGTTTGGGCTCATTGGTGCGGTTTCCGGTGATCTGCCCGAAAATCCTGGCAGTTTCGCTACGGGAGGTGATATCAATGTCTGAATTATTAGTTCCCTGTTTAATCAGCAGGTCAACGGAATTGGTGGTATACCCTTCCTTGAAGGCTGTCAGGGTTTGTCTTCCTGAGCGCACCCCATCAATCGTAAACACCCCTTCGTAGGAGGCGGTGTCTCTTTTCCCATCGCAGGTTACGATGGCGTAAGAAATCGGAATTTTGATACCGGTGAAATAAACGGTTCCTGTAAGCTTCGCAAAAGAGAGAGCGGTTACGGGAATGTTCAGGGTGTCTGACACTTCATTGTCACCGTCTGAGACAATGACCCAAACCTTGTACGATTTGTCGCTGGAGGCGGAGGGGGCCGTCCAGACGGTTTCTGCCTTATTCTGATCCTTCAGGAATTGACCCGCAGTGGCTTCCCATCTGTAGGTCAGTTCTCTGAGCTCGGCATCAGTGGCTTCCACGCGGAGGTTGAAGGTCGTGTTTCCAATTCCGGACTGCCTGACATATTCGGTGGCAACAATCCGTGGCGGATAGTTTTTTTCACAGGAAACCACTGCCAGCAATCCCAACCCAAGCATTATGCCCCTGGATACTGTTTGTAATCTCATTATAATCTGATTTTATTCACCACCATGATACTCACCGCGTGAATCGGCGAAATTCAGCCTGCGCGTAAACCTGCCCATGGAAACGGAATCTACCTCATTGGGTTTAAGAGCCTTGCCAAACAGAGTGAGTTTATAACGACTGGCAAATAATCCAACACCGCCGTTCCTGATGTTATTGAACTCCGGTGTATAAAAGGTTTTTGAATCAGGTTGTTCAACCCGCTGATACATGACCAGGTTGGAATCGGCCAGGCTGATCATGAAATCCACTCCAACCGCAATCCGCCTGACTCCTTGTCGCTCCGGAATCTCCTTCTGAATAAACCGGTAAAGAAAATCCCCTCCCATGAAGGACTGCTCCTCATCATCATCACTCAACTGGCTGAGCTCATCGTAGTTATGATAATACTCAATGTACTTCCTTGCCGTATCCCGGCTGGTCATCTCAATATAGAGGAACCTGGTAAGCTGGGGGTGATGATTTGGGGTGAGATCCATGAAATAATCTATCCTTTCGGGATGGTACCAGCTGTATTTTGTTTTCCTCTGTTCTTTGGAAAAAGCCTCCGGAAGATTCCAGGAACCAAGCGGTTGAATTCTCGAAGTGATGGTCCTGTCATCCTTGAGCAATACAACACTCAATTCGTAATCAAATTCTGCATGGATGGGAGCCGTTGTTTTGAAAATGTAATGTCCGTTGACTGCAAAGGCACCCGAGTCTTTCGGCATCTCATCCGTTGGATAAAGTTTAATGGGCTTATCCATGATGCTGCCATCAAGGGTGTCAAAGCGGGTCAGGTAGACCTCAATCTCATCCTGTTTGTAATATACTGAATCAGAATGAGATGAAAAATTGAAGGCATTCTCATGGCAGATATAACTGCGCTGGACCCTCACATACTGCGCGCTGTCTTTGGGATTCAGAACACAAATCACATAGGGGGTGGAAACACCCGGGGCTGTCGGGTCAAAGGACTCATCGCAGGACCCCAGCGAAAGTACCACAGCAATGGCTGTTATTGAGGTTTTGAGGAAAGACATAGGCTTAGATTCACTTAGGTACTGCATCAAAGATATAATAAGAAATGATTTTGTTGTAACTTTTCGGCAGGCTCTGCCGTCGTAAGGTTGCCTTTGACCCAAAATGACCGTAAAAGATTATAATGCCTGTGTGAGTGAGCACGCTGATGCCGTGTACCGGTTTATTCTCAAGAATATCCGTGACAGGGAGAAGGCGCGGGATCTGGTGCAGGACTCTTTTGAGAAGCTTTGGATTAATGTGCAGAACATTGCAGCCGAAAAGGCAAAGTCCTATTTGTTTACAACTGCCTACCATAAAATGATTGATCAGACCAGAGCGGATAAAAGGACGGCATCATGGGAGGAGGTCAACACCCTGGCATGGTCACATTCGGAACAATATTCCGATGCCATGGAGAAGCTGAACCAGGGGGTGGCCAAGCTCCCTCCCGACCAACGTTCCGTTCTGATGCTGAGGGATTATGAGGGGTATTCATACAAGGAGATTTCTGAAATCACAGGACTCTCTGAAGCACAGGTTAAGGTTTATATCTACAGGGCCCGGGTGTACCTTAAAGAATACATCGGATCCGTTGAAGCACTGGTTTAAGCATGGAAGCAATATCAGCCAATAATTACGAAATCTGGTTCACCGATTATCTCGATGGACAGTTGGATGATAGCCAGCTTGGTCAATTGCTGGACTTCCTTGAGGAACATCCCGACCTCAAAGCTGAACTGCAGGGAATCACCAATGTAAATCTGTCTGCTTCCCAAGAGATTTTCCAAGGCAAGGACCGGCTCATGAAAACCGGTGATGATATCCCCGGCATCGCCGCAGATGATCAGTTGTGCATCGCACGCATGGAAAATGATCTGCCTGATGACCAAAAGATTGCCTTTGACAGAAGGCTGCTCCGCGATGCCGGCCTCACGAGCCTCTATGGCAAATTTCTCAAAACCCGGCTAAAACCGGAACCGGTAATATTTGAACACAAGACCGAATTGCTTCATAAGACCAGAACACTGATCCCATGGATGATTACCGCGATCTCATCGGCTGCCATCATCATATTGGGACTTCTGCTCTGGCCGCGCGAAAACGAGCCTTCAAAGGAATTGATATCTAAAACTCCCGGCGCCAGTGAAAATGTTATCGCTTTGCCCGAAGAAAAAACCATTCCTTCTGAGAAACCGGCAGCTCCAGCAATTCAAATGGCTTCCGTGGTCCCTGATACCCATCAAATCATTGGAACTCCTGAAACCAGCGGAGCTGAAACTCCCAATCAAAACCCTCAGCGTGAATTTGTACCGATGAACAGCCTGGGTCATAAAATGCCGGATATGTTTCAGGTAAGCATTCCGGATCCGGGCAGCAATCCTGTTATCTTTGCCTCCGCATTCCTGAGGTCTGTGGAGTCAGCCATCCCTGAAGAGACCTACCTCACCATTCCCCAATATGCCCTGCAGCTATTCCGCGAGAAGATCCTGGGTGAAGAGCGGAGCTTTGTGAAAAGAACCCGGTTTTCCTTATGGGAAGTGGCCGGTGCCGGTATATCCGGAATCAATAAAATTGCCGGGACGGATATGCGCCTGGACCGTGAATATGGATCCAACGGACAGGTGATGGCCGTATCCTTCAATTCCCGCCTGGTGGATTTTGAAACCCCGGTAAAAGGGCTTCAGGGCAAAGAACAATAAAAATACCCTGTAACTTTTTTTGGAAGCTGTCCGTCATAGCTTCACAAACTAAATAACCGCAAAATGAAAAAAATTGTTTTACTGGCCCTTACGGGTATGATAGGATTCGGGTTGAACACCTGGGCGCAGGAAGAGTCAGATACCTCCAAGATCAGGATCGGAAATAAAAAATACACCGTCATTGTGGATGCCGACAAGGATATCCAGATCATTACAGATGAGGATGCTGATGTCACGATAAAAGAGAAGAAACATGACCATTTCAGGGAACCCGCCCGGAAAATGGATGGTACCTGGGATGGTTTTGAATTCGGATTGGCAACACTGACTAATGCTGATTATAAGCTGGCCCTTCCTGAAGATGGCAAGTTCTTGGATTATAACATGAATCAGAGTCTGGGTTTCAACTTTAACATTGCTGAGAAATCCTTTGGAATCATCAGAAATTATGTTGGAATAGTTACGGGACTGGGATTTGAATATAACCAGTACATGCTTTCGAACAATCTCAATCTGGTGAAGTTCGCCGACGGCATTGGCAGTGAACCGGTTGACCTTCCCTTGACCAAAAACCGCTTCAGCATGTGGTACCTGAATGTTCCGCTGATGGCTGAATTCCAGATCCCGGTGTACGGTGAAAAGCACAGGATCAAGATTTCCGCTGGCGTTATCGGAGGTCTGAGGCTGAATGCCCGGCAGGTGCAGAAGTATGAGCTGACCGGTGAAAAACAAAAGATCAAAACCAAGGATGATTTCTACCTGAGAGATTTCCGCTATGGTTTTACCGGCAGGGTAGGATACGGCGATTTCGCCCTGTTTGCCAACTATTATCCGCAAACTCTATTTGAAACAGACAAGGGTCCGGAAGTGTTTCCGCTCACTTTTGGTATCCATATCGGTGGCTGATCCGAACACCAGCCTCCCTGAACCCGGAAGAAACCTCTTCCGGGTTTTTTGTTTATTTTCGGCTCATGGCACTATTAACCGATCCCGAAAGGCAACGATATAAAAGACATCTCCTCCTCAGTGAGATAGGCGAGGAAGGTCAGCAAAAAATCAAAGATTCATCCGTTCTGGTAGTAGGAGCCGGAGGATTGGGTTGTCCGGTGATCCAGTATCTCACAGCCGCCGGTATCGGACGGCTGGGGATCATGGATGATGCCCGGATCGACATGGCCAATCTTCAGCGGCAGGTTTTCTATAGTTTCAACGATATAGGAAAGCAGAAAGCCATTGTGGCCAGTCTGAAAATGAGGAAGATAAATCCGCTGGCAGAAATTCTGATGTATAACCTGAGGCTGACTGCCGACAATGCCCTTGAAATGATTTCCGGGTTTGATGTAATTGTCGATTGTACAGATAATCAACCTTCAAGATATCTGATCAGCGATGCCTGTGCCCTTTCCGGCAAACCGATGGTGCATGGAGCCATCCATAAGTATCAGGGTCAGGTTTCCGTATTCAATTACAATGACGGACCAGGTTATCGCTGCCTGCATCCGGAGGACCCACAAAACGTGGCTGATTCGACACCGGCCGAGGAGGGAATCTTCAGCGTGATACCGGGCATAACCGGACTGATGCAGGCCAGCGAGGTGATCAAGATCATCACGGGTGCAGGTACTCCCCTGAGCGGAAAGCTCATGGTATACAATGCTTTTGATAATGAATTCCGGTATTTCGGCATTACCCGTAATCCTGATAACTTTGATTTTTCAATCCTGAAAGCGCGATTTACCCAAACCCATAGAAAATGAAACTTCTACTTATCAGCAATTCCACCAATGCAGGTGAAACCTATCTCAGCCACCCCAGGGAAGAGATCGCAAGGTTTCTGTTGCCGAAGGCTGGAAGAGTCCTCTTCTTCCCCTATGCGGCTGTTACTTTTTCCTATGATGCCTATTTGCAAAAGGTTGCTCAGGTATTTGCAGGGTTCGGGGTTGGGGTGGATTCAATCCATCACACCGCTGATCCGGTAGCAGCTGTCAATGCCGCGGAGGCAATTGTGGTGGGCGGCGGAAATACCTGGCAGCTGAGCCGTATGCTGCATGATCTTAATCTCATTGATGCTGTCAGGGAAAAGGTTTTAACCGGAACACCCTATGTCGGCTGGAGCGCCGGTGCCAATGTTGCCTGTCCAACCATTCGAACCACCAACGATATGCCGGTTACCGATCCCAACGGCTTCCATGCCTTCAATCTGGTGCCGTTTCAGATCAATCCCCATTATCTCGACGCTAATCCGGCAGGCCATGCCGGAGAGACCAGGGAGCAACGTATCGAGGAATTCATTGAGATCAATCCGGATGTTTATGTGGTTGGTCTGCGCGAAGGAACCATGCTAAAGGTCATCAACCGGTCGGTGGAACTGATTGGCCCCAGGCCAGCCCGTATTTTCCGCAAAGGCCAGGAGCCGCAGGAGATCGGAGCCGGAGGCAGCCTTGGGTTCCTGATGGAGTAACCAGTTGTCGATGGATCCAGCGTACATCCGCGATCCGAATTGTTACCTTTGTTCCATGGCTGAAAGGCGTTTTACCGGTACTGTTACCAAGACCACCGGATCCTGGCATCATGTGAGGACCGACGAAGGGGAGGATATCCTTTGCAAGATCAGGGGATCGTTCAGGATCAGGGGGATCCGGACCACTAATCCGGTTGCCGTGGGGGATCAGGTTGACGGTGAAATGATGAGTCCGGGTCATGGAATGATCACCAGGATCCACCCGAGAAAAAACTATATCATACGCAAATCGATCAATCTGTCCAAAGAGTCGCATATACTGGCGGCCAATCTGGATCAGGCATTGCTGATGATCACGCTCAAATCACCCGAAACACTCTCCATGTTCGTTGACCGCTTTTTGGTGACCGCGGAAGCCTACAGTGTGCCGGTGGTATTGATCTTTAACAAAATGGATCTTTATACCGATGGGGAACTGAACAGAATGGCCGAATGGGTGGAGGCTTATGATCTGGCCGGCTATCCCAGTTATCCCTTATCTCTGGTTACGGGAAGAGGCCTGGAGAAAGTCAGGGGTCTCTTACCAGGAAAGGTGACGCTCCTGAGCGGCAACAGCGGCACCGGGAAGTCAACCCTGGTCAATGCACTTGATCCGGCCATGAACCTTAAAACTGCGGAGATCTCTGATTTTCATCAGTCAGGTAAACATACCACCACCTTTCCTGAGATGGTTGAGCTGTCATCCGGAGGATTCCTGATTGACACTCCGGGAATCAGGGGATTTGGGGTGATCGAGATCGGCAAGGAGGAGCTTTATCATTATTTCCCTGAGATATTCAGGCATTCTACGGGCTGCCAGTTTCATAATTGCTCCCATACCCACGAACCGGGTTGCGCGGTTCAGAAGGCCGTGGAGGAGGGGGAGATCGGGGAAATGCGGTTCCGGAACTATCTGGCCATGATGGAGTCCACGGAGGAAAAATATCGTTAGCCGGAATAATACCTCACTCAACCATGCAACCTGTATATCTTGATTACAATGCCACCACCCCTGTTGATCCGGAGGTGGCTGATGCAATGGAACCCTATCTGAGGGGGAGATTTGGAAATCCCAGCAGTGGCCATTTTTATGGAATTCAGGCCCGTCAGGCGGTTGAGGAAGCCAGGCTGCAGGTTGCCGGCCTTCTGGGAGCCAGCCCAACCGAAGTGATCTTTACAAGTGGCGGTACGGAATCCAATAACCTGGCCATTCAGGGGGCAGCCAGGGCGATTCGGTCAAAAGGAAACCATATTATTACGACCTCAGTGGAGCACCCTGCGGTTTTAGAAGTATGCGGATTCCTGGAACAAGAGGGCTTCATTATCACCAAGGCAGGGGTCGATTCTTATGGACAGGTGGATGCCGAAGAAATTCTCCGGGCAATCAGGCCTGAGACCATCCTTATTTCGGTGATGCATGCCAATAATGAAGTTGGAACCATTCAGCCCGTTGCGGCCATTGGAAAAATGGCACGGGAGAGAGGAATTATCATGCATTGTGATGCTGCCCAGAGTATTGGGAAAATTCCCGTGGATGTGAACCGGCTGAATGTTGATCTTTTATCCGTGGCGGGTCATAAACTCTATGCTCCCAAGGGGGTGGGGGCTTTATTTATCCGGGAGGGAGTGAAACTTGAGAAGGTTCTCCATGGGGCTGATCATGAGCAGAACAGGAGACCCGGGACTGAAAATGTGCTGGAGATTGTGGGTTTGGGAAAGGCTTGCGAGCTTGTCCGGAAAAACCTGCTGATGAATTCCGCCCACATGGCAGAAATGAGGGATCTGCTGCAAAAACTGATCACCGATGCTATTCCTTTAGCGGTGGTTCACGGACATCCGGTTGAGCGGCTGCCCAATACGCTGAGTATCGGGTTCCCGGGAATTTCGGCGGGCAACCTTCTGGCTGAAATGCCTGGTCTGGCGGCATCGGCGGGAGCGGCTTGTCATGCCGGTCACACAAACATTTCGGGTGTTCTCCGGGCAATGGGGGTTTCAACGGATCTGGCCATGGGAACCATCCGGCTGTCGACAGGCCGGTTCAATGAAGAAACAGAGATCCGGCATGCGGCCGGGATCCTTATAAAATCCTTAAAGTCGCTGGCAAGCGATCCAAACATTTATTCAAACCAATGAAACACAAACTTTTGACCTCTGTCATCCTGCTGATGGCAGGCTGGTCCACCCTTCCGGCACAGACTTCATTATGGATCAACGATCCGCAGTACACCTGGTGGTGGCAGACCGGAACTATCACGGAAGCAACCCTGACTGTCAGGCCTAAGGGTCTTTACATGCAATATGGGCTGTACCTTACCCTTTCACCACAGGAAACCAGTTTTGAAAATAATATTCAGCTGGAAGCAGTCCTGGATTTTGCACTTCCGAAAGGAGCCATTGTGATCGACAGCTGGTTATGGGTTGGAAAAGATATTATCCAGGGGAAGCTGATCGACCGATGGTCGGCCTCTGAAATTTATGAAGATATCGTAAACCGCCGACGGGACCCTTCCATACTCTATAAACAATGGGAAGGACAATATCAGCTAAGGGTTTATCCGATGAAAAAGGGAGAGACCCGGAAAGTCAAGATCACCTACCTGGTCCCTGTCGATTGGTCCGGGGGCCAGGTGGAATGCCCGATTCCTTCAGATCTGCTCATGACCTCAAGTACCGATCCTGATCTGCATGTACTCACATGGGATGAGGCTGGTTTTGGCCAACCCTCTTTTTCGGATCCTGAGATCACCTTTTTAGCCATGTCCGATCCGGAATTCGGAACCTACAAAAGAGCAAAAATCCCGATGGCAAAGCTGCCACAGAACCCCGTGCTCAGACTCAGGACAGACCTGGTGAACAACTGCTTTATGTCTGTTTACCGCGGAGAGGAGGACTATTATCAGCTAAGCCTGAATCCGTCGGACTATATTGATCAGTCGGAGATAAACCGGATCGTTCTGGTTCTGGATTATAAGTCGGGTAATACTTCGCTGACCAAATCACAGGTTCTCTACACCCTGAAAGATGAGATGACAAAGGGATTCGGGCCGGCTGACCAGTTTAACCTGATTTATGCCGGACTCAGAGTTGAAAAGGCGTTTGACGAATGGAAACCGGTCACCGCAGAAAACCTTGATACGGCCATCAGCAAGGCTTTGGCATCAGCAACTTACAGCAATCTGCCCGGGGAGATGTCGGAGGCAATCGATTTCATTAAAAAGTCCGGCGGGAATGGGATTATTTTGCTGGCAGCAAACTCTGATAATTTCGGCAGCTACACCGATGCCAACAATCTGATCAAAGACCTGCGTAAATTGCAGGATCCGCTGTACCCGATACACATTGCCGATCTTCAGGACCGGAATTACGGGTATTTCTATATCGGCAACCGATATTATCAGGGGCAGGAGTACCTCTATGTAAACCTGTCAAAAATCTCCAGTGGCTTTTATCAGAATATCAGGGAATCCGGGTATCTCCCGTCCCTTTGCCAGGAGGTGGTAAGTTCGGTTCAGGGAATGATCACCGCCTTCGACATGTATACCGCACCGGTGGATGGATTCTGTTATGGTCGTTTCGGTCAGGATAACAGCCTTTCCTTCCCGGTGAACCGCCAGGTAACCCAGGTGGGGAAGTTTTATGGGAATACCCCATTTATGGTTTACCTCACCGGGTTATACAAATCAAAACCCTTCTCGAAACTCATCCGGATTGAGGAGAACCAGGTCAGGCCTGCCGATTCGGTTCTTTCAAAAATGTGGCATGGCCGGTATATTGCCCAGCTGGAATCACAAACACAGAACAATACGCTGGCACAGGAAATATTGTACGAGAGTCTGAACCACCGGGTACTTTCGATCCATTCAGCTTTCCTCTGTCTTGAGCCCAGCGATACCACCACCGTCTGCAGGACCTGCAGGGATGAGTCGCGGCTGACCGGCACCGGTTCAATCCACCTGCCCGATACTGCAAGTTTCATCAGGCTTTTCCCAAATCCGTTCACGGACAGGCTTAATATTCGTATTGTTTGTGGAGAATTTGTTTCGGAAGGAACCGTTCAGGCCAATATTTTCAATCAGGTGGGCCAGCTCGTGTATCAGGAGGAACGGGAAGCCTCGCCCGGGGTGCCGCTTGAAATTGCATGGGACGGAGTGAGTCAGTCGGGACAGAAGCTTCCGGCCGGCAATTATTTTGTTATGATCAGGGCAGGACAATTTACCTGGAGCAAGCAGGTTATTAAATCAGAATAAAACTTTCAGTTTATGAGATCACATGAAATTGATTACAAAATCATCGGAGAAGATATTCAATTAGTTGAAATAGAACTTGATCCGGCTGAGACTGTCATAGCCGAGGCCGGCGCGATGGTGTACATGGAGGAGGGGATTTCGTTCGAAACCCGAATGGGTGACGGATCACAGCCAAATCAGGGGTTGATGGGCAAGCTTCTGTCTGCCGGATCGAGACTTCTGGCAGGGGAGTCCCTTTTTATGACCCACTTTACCAACAACGGCTATGCAAAATCAAGGGTGGCCTTTTCGGCACCCTATCCGGGTACGGTTATTCCGATCGATCTGAGCGCCAACAACGGGAGGCTGATCGTTCAGAAGGACGGCTTCCTGTGTGCCGCAATGGGAACCAGGATGTCCATTGTGTTCAACCGCCGGCTAGGTGCCGGATTGGTTGGTGGAGAAGGATTCATTCTGGAACAGCTTGACGGTGATGGTCTTGCCTTTGTCCATGCAGGAGGGACCGTGATACAGAAAAGGCTGAATGGAGAGACCCTCAGGGTTGACACGGGATGCATTGTAGCGTTTGAGCCTTCGGTTGATTATGATATCGAAACAACCGGCAGTCTCAGATCAATGGTTTTCGGAGGAGAGGGGCTCTTTATGGCTACACTGAGGGGACATGGAAATGTTTGGCTCCAGTCCATGCCGATCAGGAAACTGATTCAGGCTCTTGCTCCGTGGGGAAGGAATGCAGGCAAGGAAAACCAATCGCTCCTGGGCGGTATTTTTGAAAGGTAGAACCCGGTGACGGAGATCGAACCCAAAGAATTCCTCCGTCTGGCGGAGCATCTGCCGGTACTGGATGTAAGGGCTCCAGCCGAGTATGAGCGGGGACATATCCCAGGAGCTGTGAGCCTTCCTGTTTTCGATGATCAGGAGCGGGCCCGTGTCGGGACTGCCTACAAACAGCGGAGTAAGGCGGAGGCCATGGAAATAGGGCTGGATATTGCTGGCCCTAAAATGTCGGGCTTTGTAAAATCCGCCAGAGAGATCGCGGTTAACGGAGAAGTTTTGATCCATTGCTGGAGGGGAGGCATGAGGAGTGCTTCCATGGGATGGCTTCTGGAGACTTCAGGACTTAGAGTTTCGATTCTCAGGGGAGGTTACAAAGCTTACCGTACCTATGTCAGGGAACACATCGGAACCTTCAGGAAGTTCGTTATTCTGGGAGGATTTACCGGAAGCGGTAAAACTCTTTGGATCCGGGAACTGAAAAAGTTGGGAGAACCAGTTATCGACCTTGAATTGCTGGCAAACCACCGGGGTTCGGTTTTTGGTGGCATTGGTCTGGGCGACCAGCCCTCCAATGAACAATTTGAGAACGATTTATTCTGCGAGCTTGGCAAATTCAGACCTGAAGAGATGATCTGGCTGGAAGATGAAAGCCGGTCCATAGGGTCGATTTTCATGCCGGAACCTTTTTACCTGGCGATGAAGGCAGCCCCTCTGATCAGGATCCGGGTCCCGGATGAGCTCAGGGTAAGAGTGATCATTGACGAATATGCGTCTTTGGGAAGGGAGGCGCTGGGTGGAGCCATCCAAAGGATTTCCAAACGCCTGGGCGGACTTGTCACCCAGCAGTGCATGGATTTTCTTGAACAGGATGATTATGGGAGTGTTATCAGATTGCTCCTTCCGTATTACGATAAGACCTATTCGCACAGTTTGAAAACCCATCCTGAAGAAATGATCTGTGATCTGGATCTCACCATGGTGCCGGAAAATGATTTTGCCAAAATCCTGAAAGAAAAAAAAGGATCACTGAATACTAAATCGCCTTCCCCTCCGTTACAACACATTGACTAAACCTTATGCCCCTGTGCCCCTGTGCCCTGGAGCCCTAATGACCTTTTAAATTGCATATTTATACCCGCAAGCAGCGATGGAAGTTCTTCCTGGTGGCCGGCGCCCTCATCATCGGGGTTGCCACTACCTGGTACACCAATGTAATGGTGAAGAAACTGGAAAAGGAAGAGCAGAAGAAGATGGAAACCTGGGCGGAAGCCACCAGGCTGCTGTCGAGGATTGAAGTCGACCAGAATGTAGAGTATTCCGAATTCCTTTTCAAGATCACCCGGGATAATACCACTATTCCGGTGATCAGCGTTGATGAGCAGGGTAATAAGTTGAACGCCAGAAACCTGATCCTCTATGATACGTTGAATCAGGTGACCGAGGGGATTCCCAACCTCAATAACCTCAGTCAGAAAAGTAAAAAATACCTTGACCGGCAGCTGGACAAAATGAAGGCCCAGCATGAGCCGATCGTGATTGATCTGGGGGAAACAAAACAATACATTTATTACAAGGACTCCTACATTCTAACCCGCATACAATTCTATCCGCTGATTCAGCTGGCGATTGTGTTCCTCTTCATTCTCCTGGCCTATTTTGCTTTCAGTTCCACGCGACGGGCTGAACAGAACCAGGTTTGGGTTGGAATGTCGAAGGAGACTGCCCATCAGCTGGGAACGCCGATCTCTTCGCTGATGGCCTGGGTTGAGTTGTTGAAAATGGAGCAGGCCGGACCCGAGGTTTTGGCTGAGGTAGATAAGGATGTGAGGCGCCTTGAGACCATTGCCGACCGCTTCTCCAAAATCGGATCCGCACCGGTGCTTGTGCCCGAAAACCTTCCCGGGGTTTTGGAAAATGCAGTCAGATACCTTCAGAGCCGAACTTCTGAGAAGGTCCGCTTCAACCTCCATTTCGGAGATCTGGATGAGCTCTATGTTCCGCTCAACCTGACCCTGTTTGAGTGGGTAGTGGAAAACATCTGCAAGAATGCGATTGATGCCATGGACGGCACCGGGCAGATTGACATCACCATACGCGATCAGAATCAGGTCATTTATCTGGATATCACAGATACCGGCAAAGGAATCCACAAATCGAACTATCAGGTGATATTTCAGCCCGGATACACTACCAAACCCCGGGGCTGGGGCCTGGGGTTGTCGCTGGTAAAAAGGATCATCGAAAACTACCACAACGGCAAAATTTTCGTCCGGAATTCAGAAATTAACAAGGGCACAACCTTCAGGATAGTACTGAAGAAATAGCAATTTGGTTATTAACAAATTGTTTATAATTTTGCCGGACATTTTTGGAAGGTGGTATGAACCGTTTTTCGGAATATATTATCCCTTTCGGCTCATGTGCGAATGGTTTGCATCTGTTTGAATATGAGCTATCTGATGCGTTCTTTGCCTTGTTTCCCGGCAGTGAGGTCGAAAAGGCCAGGGTTTTGGTGAAAGTGAATCTTTTCAAACAGGAACGACAGTTGCAGTTTGATTTTGAGATTTCAGGAACTGTTACCCTGCCTTGTGACAGGTGCCTTGAGGAGTATGAGCAGGCCGTTAGCGGCAGCTTTACCCTTTATGGCAAGTTCGGGCACGGGAACAACGAAGAGGAGTTTGATGTAGTTTGGCTTCCTTACGAGGCCTATCAGCTCGACATCTCGCGATACCTCTTTGAATATGTGATCCTTAGCCTGCCTATGCGCAAGGTTCATCCCAACAAAAAGGGAGGAAAACCGGGGTGCAGCCAGGATATGCTGGATCTGTTAAAAAATCTGAGTGTGTAACATTAATTAAATAAGGTCATGCCAAATCCAAAACACAGAACGTCAAAGCAGAGGAGAAATAAAAGGAGGACCCATTACAAAGCCACTCCGGCTCAGCTGTCAACCTGTTCAAATTGCGGAGCTACCGTGCAGTACCATCGCGTTTGTCCGGAATGCGGACATTATCGTGGTAAACTGGCCATCGAAAAGGAAGTTTCCGCCTGATCCAACAGGTGAAATATTAAGGATTGATGAGAATCGGTCTGGATATTATGGGGGGAGATTTCGCCCCCACGGCCACTACTAAAGGAGCTATCCTGGCTTATCAGGAATTGCCGCCGGATACGGAAGTGGTCCTGATCGGTGACCAAAGCGCAATTGAAACAATTTGCCGGGCAGAGAATTTTGATCCCGGCAATTTTCATATTGTGCCGTCAACCGAGGTGATCGAGATGGGGGATCATCCCGTAAAAACCTTCTCGATGAAAAGAAACTCCAGCATGGCCGTTGGCTTCCGCATGCTTGCCAGCGGCGGGCTCGACGGTTTCTGCAGTGCAGGAAATACCGGCGCCATGATGGCCGGAGCGATGTTCACCATCAAGTCGGTGCCCGGTATCATCCGGCCGTGTATTGCAGTGGCAATACCCAAGGGCGAAAACGAGTACACCTTGTTGCTTGATGTCGGACTTAATCCGGATGCACGTCCTGATGTGCTCTATCAATACGGAGTAATGGGTTCGCTGTTTGCCCAATATGTGATGGGGATTGTGAATCCAAAAGTCGGACTGCTGAATATCGGGGCAGAGGAGGAAAAGGGCAACCTGCTTGCCAAAGCCTCTTTCGCAGCGATGAAGGACACCACGGATTTTAATTTCATCGGAAACATTGAAGGGAATGAACTTTTCACCGACAAGGCCGATGTGGTTGTTTGCGATGGATTCACCGGGAACATAGTGCTCAAGGAGGCTGAGTCGTTTTATTACCTGATCAGGAAACTCAAACTCACACACCCGTTCTTTGAGCGCTTCAACTATGAAAATTCCGGCGGAACCCCAATTCTTGGAATCGGTTCTCCGGTACTGATCGGCCATGGGATGTCAAGTCCCCTCGCAATCAAAAATATGATCCTGAAGAACAAGGAAATCATTGAGTCAGGACTGATCCAGAAAATGAAAAAGGCTTTTGAATAATGAAGAAAATACATGCAGCCATAACTGGCATTGAAGCCTATACTCCACCGGATATCCTTACCAATTCCGATCTGGAAAAAATGGTGGACACTACAGATGAGTGGATTGTTACCCGAACGGGTATCCGTGAAAGAAGAATCCTCAAGGATCCGAATCAGGGGAGTTCCGACCTTGCTGTTCCTGCCGTCAAGAGACTTCTCGAAAAAAAGGGAATCCACCCGGATGAGATTGACATGGTGATCTGCACCACTGTGACCCCGGATATGTTTTTTCCTGCTACGGCCAATATCATCAGCGATAAATGCGGGATAAGGAATGCTTTCAGTTTCGATATGGCAGCTGCCTGTTCCGGGTTCGTTTTCATGCTGACAGTTGCCAGCAAGTTCATCGAAACCGGCACCTGTAAAAAGGTCCTTTGCATCGGGGCTGATAAAATGTCGACCATAACCGACTACACCGACAGAAACACCTGTCCGTTGTTTGGTGATGCTGCCGGAGTGGTATTGCTCGAGCCCAGTGAGGAGTTCGGGATCATGGATCATAAACTTCAGGTCGACGGTTCAGGGCGCAAACATCTGTACATGAAAGCAGGAGGCTCAGCCCGTCCTGCTTCCCATGAAACCATCGATGCCAGGGAGCATTTCATCTATCAGGACGGACAGACTGTTTTCAAAATGGCTGTTTCAAAGATGGCGGACATTTCCTATGAAATGATGATCAAACATAACCTGTCGCCCGACAATCTCTGGGTTGTGCCGCATCAGGCCAACCTCAGGATCATTGACGCCGTGGGCCGCAGAATGGGCATCGATCCCAGCCGGGTGATGGTCAATATTGAAAAATACGGGAATACCACCACTGCCACTATCCCGCTGGTAATGTACGAATATGAAAAGCAACTCAGGAAGGGCGACAACCTGATTCTGGCTGCCTTCGGAGGAGGATTTACCTGGGGTTCAGTATACCTCACCTGGGCCTACGATCCTGTTTAAAACTTTGTTAATAATCCGGATTTTTTTACATTTACCTGATAAAATCTAGATCTATGGCAAAGGAAATCGAAACGACCAGCGCGATCAACCTCATATCGGCCGGCACCAGTGTGAACGGGGATATAGAATCAAATTCGGGCTTCAGGATTGACGGGCAGCTCAAAGGAAAAATGAATATTAAGGGAAAGGTTGTGATCGGAGCCTCCGGCCAAATCACCGGTGACATTTTCTGCCAGAATCTTGAAGTATCTGGTCAGGTCAATGGCAACATTCAGGCGGGAGAGCTTGTCAGTCTGAAAGCCACTGCCAAGGTCAGTGGGGAGATCATCACCAGTAAGCTGGCGATCGAGCCCGGTGCTGTTTTTACGGGGAACTGCAGGATGGACAGGGATACCGATGCAAAGCGCAAAGAAACCCTCCTCCCCCCCAAATAACCTGGAGAAAGAAAAAAGGTTGCTGCGGGATTATGCCCGGTATTCCAACCTGGCTTTCAAACTGATTGCGGTCGTTCTGACCGCTTTTTTTATTGGATGGCAGCTGGATAAATGGATCAATCTGGGTTTTCCCCTCTTCACCCTGATCTTTTCAATGGGTGGGTTGGCAACGATGCTGTTTTTATTGATTAAAGACCTGATGAAATGAAAAACACGGATGTAAGGTACTGGATTTCACTTGGGCTGATCACCATCGTAATGGCAAGTGCCATGGTCATTGTTTTCGGGTATGTCATTCCTGAGCAATACCCCAAAATCCTGCCTGTTTTTCTGGCCCTTGTGGTGCTGATCACAGGAGCCGGTCAGGTGCTGCTGACCCGCGCCCTTACCAGTGATCCGAAGAAATTCAACTCATGGTACCTGATATATAAATCAGTTAAAATGCTCATCATCATGACATTCATGCTGATTCACATTCTGGCGCACCGCAAGAACGGACTTGCCTTCCTGGGATCTGTTTTCGTGATATACCTTGTGTATATGGTTTTCGAATCCGGCTCGCTAAATCGGGTGGCAAGAAGGGAATCCGGAAAGTAAAAAAATGATACATTTGGTACCTTGCTGAAATCGTAAAGGAATGAGCAGACGGATTGTTACCCTTGTAGTTCTTCTGGCTGGCCTGCTCCTGTCGGGTCCGCTTTTTGCATCCGGAGGGGAGGAGCATGCTGCCCCGGCCGGCGATTCCCATGAAAAGGCCAGGTTTGATCCGGGGAAATTCATCTTCGATCACGTGATGGATTCCCATGAGTGGCACATCATGACTGTGGGCCACGCCCATATCAGTATTCCCCTGCCCGTAATTCTCTATTCAAAAGAAAAGGGACTGGATGTGTTCCTGTCATCGAAATTCCATCACGGGAAGGAGGCATACAAAGGGTATATGATCGCCCCGGAAGGCGCAAAAAATGAGGGCAAGATTGTAAAGGTCAGTGCCGACGGAACTATAGATGAGGAAGCCCCGCTTCCCGTTGATCTTTCGATCACCAAAACGGTGGCAGCCATGCTTGCCAGCCTTATTATCATCCTGGTCCTGTTCCTGCCCATGGCCCGCAAGTATGTCAGGAATAAGGGCAAGGCGCCCTCAGGCCTTCAAAACCTGCTTGAACCGGTCATTCTGTTTGTCAGGGACGATATTGCTATACCTTCCATCGGGAAGCACAGGTATGAGAAGTTCATGCCATTCCTGCTGTCGGTGTTTTTCTTCATTCTGATCAACAACCTCATGGGGATTATACCCATTCCTCCGGGCGGAGCGAATGTGACAGGAAACGTGGCAGTTACCGGAATTCTTGCCTTGTCAACATTCCTGATCACCTCCTTTAGTGCCGACAAGCACTACTGGAAGCATCTGGTCAATGCCCCGGGGGTTCCCTGGTGGCTCAAATTTCCGGTGCCGCTGATGCCCTTTATCGAGATCCTGGGTACCCTGATCAAGCCGGTGGTTCTCTGCATCCGACTTTTCGCCAATATCCTGGCAGGGCATTTCATTGCCCTGAGTTTCATTGTGCTGATCTTTATTTTCGGACAGATCAACTGGATCGCCGGATACGGATCATCGGTCATTTCGATTGCTTTCTATATTTTCATGACACTCCTGGAATTGCTGGTCTGCTTTATCCAGGCATACGTTTTTACCCTCCTTTCAGCCATATACTTCGGAATGGCACGAGAGGAGCATCATTAGTAATCCATTAACTTCAAATACATCAACAGTATGTTAAGTTTTATTCTTGTTTTCTTCCAGGCAGCCTCCACCGCAGCTTTAGCTCAGATGGGTGCAGCCATTGGATCCGGTCTGGCAGCCATTGGCGCCGGTATCGGAATCGGGCAGATCGGGAACCGTGCAATGGAAGCTATTGCTCGCCAGCCGGAAGCGGTTGGAGATATCCGAACGAACATGATCGTTTCAGCAGCTCTTATTGAAGGAGCCTGCTTTTTCGCCATGATCGTCTGCCTGTTGATCGTATTTCTTGCTTAATAATCAGGTTGCAGCCCGGGATTGCCGGGTTGCAACTTTTTTAAAGTAAACATTATGGGACTTGTATCACCCGATTACGGAACGATTTTCTGGATGGTTTTGGCCGTTACGGTCGTATTCCTGATTCTCAGGAAATTCGGCTGGGGTCCGATCCTGAAAATGCTTAAGGAGCGCGAGCAATCCATAGAGAAAGCGCTTCAGGCGGCCGATGAGGCTCGCAGCGAAATGTCCAAGCTGAAAAGCAGCCAGGATGAGCTGATCCATGAAGCCCGCCTTGAGCGCGACAAGCTGATGGAGGAGGCGAGAAAAATCCGCGAACAAATGATCGAAAAGGCCCGTGAGGAAGCATTGGCTGAGAATGCAAAAATTATTGAGCAGGCCAGAAAACAGATTGAAAGTGAAAAACTGTCTGCCATTTCTGAGATCCGCGATCAGGTTGCTTCCCTTTCAGTGGACATTGCTGAAAAGATCATCCGCAAACAACTGTCCGACAGGCAGCAGCAGGAAGAATTGATCAAGGAGCAGCTTCGCGATCTGAAATTGAATTAACAACATGAATGATAGCCGAATAGCTTCCCGTTACGCACGTGCTTTGTACACCCTGGCACTCAGCCAAAACAATGTGAATGCAGTCAGGTCAGATCTTGATCAGCTCTCAGCATTGCTTATTGAGTCGGCGGAGTTTAAAATGCTGCTTGAAAGCCCGGTGCTGATGGGATCACATAAGGTTCGGGTGTTGGCCCCGATTTTTTCCGGCAAGGTGGATCCACTGACCCTGAAATTTCTGGAAATGCTCGTTGAGCATAAAAGAGAGGGATTCCTGGCTTCCATTTGCAGGATGTTCATGAAAATGTACAAAGGCGATCAGGGTGTTTTGGAGGCAAAAGTGGAGACTGCACATGACTGGGACCGCGACCTGATGGATCAACTGAAGTCCAGTCTGCAGGTGTCAACAGGAAGAGGCATTGACCTGACCGGCACAGTGGATCCCGGGCTGATCGGCGGATTCCGGCTGACGCTGGAGGACCAGCAACTGGATGCCAGCGTGGTCAACCAATTGAAGAGAATTAAAAACGAATTACGAGAATCAAAGAAATAACGGATCATGGCAAGTATTAAACCGGCGGAAATTTCGCAGATTTTACGTCAGCAGCTTGAAGGGCTGAAACTGGACGCAAGCCTTGAAGAGGTTGGAACGGTGCTTCAGGTAGGTGACGGTATTGCCCGAATCTACGGGTTGTCGAATGTTCAGAGCAATGAACTCGTGGAATTCCATAACGGTGTTATGGGCATAGTTCTAAACCTTGAGGAAGACAATGTCGGAGCTGTGCTGTTGGGCTCGTCAGAAGGGATCAGGGAGGGAAATCAGGTTAAGAGAACCCGGAAGATCGCTTCCGTTCCCGTTGGGGAAGGATTGCTGGGCAGGGTTATCAATACCATTGGCCAACCACTTGACGGTAAAGGTCCGATCCAGGGCGAACTGATCGACCTGCCACTGGAAAGAAAAGCTCCCGGTGTTATTTTCCGCCAGGGAGTAAACCAGCCCCTTCAGACAGGGATCAAGGCAATCGATGCCATGATTCCGATTGGCCGCGGTCAGCGCGAGCTGATCATCGGCGACCGGCAGACCGGTAAAACAGCCATTGCGGTTGATACCATCATCAATCAGAAGGAATTCTACGACAAAGGCAATCCTGTATACTGTATTTATGTGGCAATCGGGCAGAAAGGTTCAACGGTTGCACAGATCGCCAAAACCTTTGAGGAATATGGCGCAATGCCCTATACCATTATCGTGTCGGCTACCGCGAGTGATCCTGCTGCTTTGCAGTTCTACGCACCTTTCGCAGGAGCCGCCATCGGTGAGTATTTCAGGGATACGGGGCGCGATGCACTGATCGTTTATGACGACCTTTCCAAACAGGCAGTTTCCTACAGGGAGGTCTCCCTGCTGCTTCGCCGGCCTCCGGGAAGGGAAGCCTACCCGGGCGACGTATTCTACCTCCATTCCAGGCTTCTCGAGAGGGCTGCCAAGATCATCGAAAGCGATGAGGTGGCCAAAACGATGAATGACCTGCCTGAAGTGTTAAAATCCAAGGTTAAGGGAGGCGGTTCACTGACTGCCCTGCCTATTATCGAAACCCAGGCTGGTGACGTTTCAGCCTACATCCCCACCAACGTGATCTCCATCACCGATGGTCAGATCTTCCTTGAATCAGGATTGTTCAACTCTGGGATCAGACCCGCTATCAACGTCGGGATCTCGGTATCAAGGGTTGGTGCTGCCGCTCAGATCAAATCAATGAAGAAGGTGGCAGGGTCACTGAAGCTAGATCAGGCACAGTACAGGGAATTGGAAGCATTCTCCAAATTTGGTTCTGACCTGGATGCTGCAACCCTGAATGTGCTTGGAAAGGGAGCCCGCAATGTTGAGATCCTGAAGCAAAACCTGCATACCCCGTATCCGGTTGAAAACCAGATCGCCATTCTGTTCTGCGGTACCCGCGGACTGATGGGGAATGTACCTGTCAACAGGATCAAGGAGTTTGAATCGGAATTTATCGAATATGTCAGGATGAAGTATCCCGAGATCCTGGATGAATTCCGCAAGGGGATCATATCCGACAATGCGGAGACAATCCTGACAAAAACGGTGGAAGAACTGACAGCAAAATACAGGTAATCAGTATTACAGAGCCCCATGGCAAGCCTAAAGGAAATTAGACAGCGCATCACCTCGGTAAAATCAACCAGGCAGATCACCAGTGCCATGAAAATGGTTTCTGCCGCCAAACTTAAAAAGGCGCAGGATGCCATTTTGCAGATAAGGCCCTATGCTGCCATGCTGAAACAGGTGATCGGGCAGGTGAGTTCCACAACGGATGAAACGGACCTCAGTCCGCTTACCAAAGAGAGAGCACCCGAAAAGGTGCTGATTATTCTTTTTTCATCTAACAGGGGCCTGTGCGGAGGATTCAATTCCAATATAGTCAAGGCTTTTGTGGAGCTTGCCAACGGCAAGTATGCCAGTCAGAGGGAGAAGGGGAATCTTCATGTGCTGAATATAGGCAGAAAGGGGGGTGAACTGATCAAGGCCAAGCGTTACGGAAGCTGGCCACAGATGAATGATCTCCTCGACCGGCCCACGTTCGTCCGAACAGAACCAGTTGCCGAAAAGCTGATGGAACAGTTCATCAACGGCGAGTATGATCGCATTGAGCTGCTGTATAACCAGTTTAAAAATGCTGCGAGCCAGAAAGTCGCCCTTGAGCAGTTCCTGCCAGTCACCCCTGTGGAGCCTGAACCAGAACAGAAGCACCAGCCCCATTTCATTTTCGAACCGGGTCTTGATTACCTGGTTACCCGACTGATCCCTGAGGCGCTTAAAATTCAGTTTTTCAAAGCCCTGCTTGATTCGCAGGCATCTGAACACGGTGCCAGGATGACTGCCATGCACCAGGCAACTGACAATGCAACCGAAATGATCAAATCGCTTACGCTGGAATATAACAAGGCCCGGCAGGCGGCCATAACCAGGGAATTGATCGAGATTGTGAGCGGAGCCGAAGCCTTGAAATCATAAATTCCTGCGTATGAGAAAAGCCGGTTCCCTTCTTCTTTTCCTGATATTATACCTGCAATCGCCGGCTCAATATTCTGTCCGCATCCAGGTGGATTCCATTCCGACAAGGAAGGCCTATCTGTTTGAGTATATCGGGATGAAAACCAATATGATCGATTCGGCACGGATTGCTCCTGACGGATCTTTCGCTTTTTCCCTTCCCCAGTCGGCACATCCGGGTCTTTACAGGATCGTTGTAGGACCTGACCAGTTCTGGGATTTCATTTTCAACCGCGAACAGATCAGGATGAAGACCAGCTTCAATGCCATTATTGATTCATTGAAGGTGTTGGAATCCAAAGAGAACCAGCTGCTGAACGAATACATGCAGTTCTATGTCGGAATCAACCGGAAGGGTGAGGCCTTGCAAAGGCTGGCCGCACTTTACAAACCGGGGGATCCGTTCAGGGAGCAGGTCATGAAGGAATTGCAGAAAGTGCGAAACATGGACCCGGAATCGGTTACCAGGGATATTATTACCAAACATCCGAAGAGTTTTGCGGCCGGATTTCTGAAGATGGAACTCTCACCCAGGGTTCCCTCCAATGTTCCCCGCCAGGATGAACTCAACTATATTATTGAACATTTCTGGGACGAGATTGATTTCAGGGATACAGTTATGATGTATAGTCCCGGGTTGCCCAACCGCATCAGGCTGTTCTTTAGTTTATACCAGAGAGCATATCCGCCGGCAGAATTGGAGGGAGCGATGAAAAAGGGACTCGACAGACTCATGTCCGCTGCAGCCGTAAATGACATATTGTTCGAGTTCATTCTGCAGGATGTGGCCGATTGGGCGGAAAGGACTGATTTTGAGGATTTCTTCGGATATCTTACTGAATTTTATCTGGCTCAGGCTTCATGCACCGATGAGAAACGGAAAGCTGAAATCGGAGAGATTGTAGCCTCCTATCAAAAGACGGCTCCCGGTAAGATTGTGCCTGAAATTGTGATTCCCAGGGAACATGACGGAGCCCTGATCCTGTCGGAAATACCCGCCCGGTACAAACTGATTGTTTTTTGGGCAAGCTGGTGCCCGCACTGTTCCGATATGCTGCCGCAGCTCAAATCTGTCTACAACAGGTATAACCGTAAAGATCTTGAGGTAATTGCCATTTCTGTTGATGACAAGAAGGCCGATTGGCAGAAAGCCATTCAGCAGGGAGGATATAACTGGATCAATTATTCAGAACTGAAAGGGTGGGATTGTACCATCGCCTATGACTACGGCATCCGGGCAACACCAACCCTGATCCTTATCGATACAGAGAGAAAGGTTGTGGCCCGGCCAAGAAATGTGGCGCAACTGGAGCAGAAGTTGAATGAACTGGGCATCCGCCCTATAAAGCAATAGGGATGTTCTGGTCAGGCGTAGCAAGAATCATCCTCCGTAACCGTATCACCATCGTGGCGATCATCGGTTTGATCACCGCCTTTATGATCTGGGAAATGAGAGGTCTGAAGATCGATCATGGGTATTCAGGCTTGCTTCCTGATTCTGACAGTGTCTCAATTAAGCTTGAGGAATTCAATAAGATGTTCGGGGAAGAGGCCGGTCTCTCGTTCTTCGGATTTGAAGATCCGGATTTTTATACCCTTGAACGATACAAGGATTTCAGGAAGCTGAATGAAGATATCCGGCAGATCGATGGAGTAAGCAGTGTTTTATCGGTGTACGAAGCTATCAATCTTAAAAAGAATCCTGAAAAGAAGGCGTTTGAGATACATAAGGTCTTCCCGGATTCGATTTCATCCCAAAAGGAGCTCGACAGTCTGTCGCTGGAATTCAGGAGGCTGCCGATATACAAGGATCTTGTTTACAATGATTCTTCCCACCTGTTCATAGTCGTCGTGTCGATGCGGCCCGATTGTATAAACACCAGTGATCGCGCAAGGATATCCATGAAAATAGCGGAGTTGGTTAAGGTATATGCAAAAAAGCAAAACATCAAGGCTCATTTCTCAGGATTGCCCTATGTCAGGACCACGATTTCAAACATGATCCAGAAGGAATTCATCAAGTTCCTGATCCTCTCGGCCCTGGCCACCACCCTGATTCTTTTCTTCTTCTTCCGGTCTTTGGTAACCGTGTTTTTTTCAATCCTGATCATTGGAATTGGCGTCGTTTGGTCCCTGGGGATGGTGGTACTGGCAGGCTCCAACATCACGGTTCTTAATGCAATGATCCCGGCCTTGCTGATAGTCATAGGGGTACCCAACAATATTTTCCTCCTGAATAAATACCATGGTGAATATGCCCGACACCAGAACAAGGTGAAAGCACTCCAGCGGGTCATTCAGAAGGTGGGATCCGAGATTTTCCTGACCAACCTTACCACAGCAGCCGGGTTTGCTACCTTTATGGTGATCAATAATCAGATGCTGAAGACCTTCGGTATGATATCTTCAGTGAATATCATGGTTCTGTATCTGCTCTGCCTAACCCTTGTGCCGATAGCATTTTCGTTCCTTCCGCCGCCTAAGGAAAAGCACATCAGACATCTGGAGAACCGGTTTCTGAACCGGGTTGTTGACCGCTTTGTTTTTTGGGTCCGATTCAGGAGAAACTGGATTTATGCCGTGGTGGTCATTATTCTTCTCGGATCTGTTTATGGTATTACCCAGATGAGATCTACGGGATTTATTCTGGATGATATACCCAAAGAGAACCACATATACAAAGACTTAAAGTTTTTCGAGCAGCGGGTGGGTGGAGTGATGCCTCTGGAGGTCGCTATCAATACGAATAAGCCCAATGGGGTTATGTCCATGAACTTTCTCAGGAAGGTTGAGGATTTTCAGGAATATGCCACCCAGTTTCCAGATCTTGCCCGTTCATTCTGTCTGGTTGATGCCCTTAAACTTGCCCGTCAAGCCTATTACAATGGCGATGAGTCTCAATACAAACTGCCGAGCGCTCAGGAGCGGGCATTTATACTGCCTTATCTGTCTGGTCCCATGGGTAATGCCTCCATCCTGAACATGTTTGTTGATACGGTTTACCAGAACATGAGGATCAATTTCAGGATTGCGGATGTTGGAAATGACCGGATGCTTGAGATTGCCGGGCTTCTGCAGAATAAGCTTGACGAATTGTTCCCTCCGGGACAATATAAAACACTGGTGACCGGATCGAGCATGACCTATACCCTTGGCACTGAATACTTGATCTTGAACCTGTTGCAGAGCCTGGTCCTTGCCATTTTTATGATCGGTCTTTTCATCGCATGGATGTATAAAAATCCAAGAATGATCTTTGTATCTGTGTTTGGAAACCTGCTGCCGCTGATTTTTACCGCGGGCCTGATGGGGTATGCCAACATCACGATCAAACCCTCCACACTCCTGGTTTTTAGTGTGACCTACGGAATTGCCGTTGACACGGCCATTCATTTCCTGTCGAAATTCAGGCACCATATGGCATGCAAAGGAATTGACCCGGAAGTGGCCATTATACAGACCATGAGGGAGGTAGGGGTTGGTGTGATCTATACGGTTACAGTATTGTTTATCGGATTCGGAATCTTTGTCGCATCAGAATTCGGAGGCACCAAGGCGATGGGATTCCTGATGAGTCTCACACTGCTTATCGCAGTGATATCCAACTTATTACTTGTTCCTTCCATTCTACTGAGAAAGATTCAGAAGGATAAAATCAAACAGGCCCAAAATATTACAACCCCTTCATGAGAAATCTTGATCAATTACAGCAGCTCATAGACGAGGAGATCCAGAGGCAGAACAGAGTGATGGAGCCAAGGGAGCTTTATGAACCTATCTGGTATGCCCTGTCAAACGGTGGTAAGCGCCTCCGGCCGGTTTTTGTGCTCATGGGATGCCAGCTATTCGACGATGCTGTGGAGAAAGCGGTTCTGCCTGCCATCGGGATCGAGATGTTTCACAATTTCACCCTGCTGCATGATGATATCATGGACAAAGCGTTTCTCAGGAGAAATCAACCTACCGTCCATATCAAATGGGATGTGAACCGCGCGATTCTGTCGGGTGATGCTTTGGCGATACAGTCGAATATATTCATCTCTTCCTGCGATCGGAAAGTTTTGCCCGAGGTTCTGAGGGTGTTTAATAAGACCGCCCTCCAGGTGTGCGAAGGTCAGCAGTTCGACCTGAATTTTGAAAGGATGCCATCGGTAACCGTTGAACAATACCTGAATATGATCCGGTTAAAAACGGCCGTACTTATTGCCGGCAGTTTGCAGATCGGAGCCATTATCGGAGGAGCTGACGAAAAGTGGGCCAGCCGGGTATATGATATGGGGCTGGCGATAGGAATGGCCTTCCAGCTGCAGGATGATTTTCTGGACTCTTTTGGCAATGCTGAGACTTTTGGAAAGAATATCGGAGGCGACATCCTGGCTGACAAGAAGACCTATCTCCTGATTAAGGCGCTCGAAACCGGCTCTCCTGAGCAGGTTGACCGGATCAATGATCTGATGACTAATCCCGCGTTTCATCCTGAAGATAAAATATCAGAAATGCTCAAGATCTTCAGGGAACTGGAGATTGACCGGTATACCAGGGAGCAGGTAATTGATTATTCCAGCATGGCTCTGAAAATTATTGAGGAAATCCCTGTGGATCAGGAGCGTAAAATTGAATTGGAAAAATTTACACGCAACCTGATTAGCCGGGTGCGTTAAATAAAGTCTATTTTTGTTTGTAACTAAAACCTGCAGCAATGGTTGAGAATAAAGGAAGAATATTACAGGTTATCGGGCCGGTGGTTGATGTGGAGTTCACATCTGGAAATGCCGCCCTGCCGGATATTTATGAAGCGCTGGAAATCCCAAGAACGGATGGGGATCCGCTGATCGTCGAATGCCAGCAGCATATTGGTGAAAACACCGTGAGAACGATCGCAATGGATTCAACCGACGGATTATCCAGGGGAATGGAGGTCCGGCCAACGGGCAGTCCGATCAGGATTCCGGTCGGGGATCAGATTCGTGGCAGACTTCTCAATGTAACCGGTCAACCGATTGACGGCCTGGGCGAAGTGGATCGTAAAGGTGGTTATCCGATTCACCGCGAACCTCCCAAATTCCAGGATCTCAGTACCGAAAGCCAGATCCTTTTTACCGGGATCAAGGTAATTGACCTGATCGAGCCCTATTCAAAAGGGGGAAAGATCGGTCTGTTCGGTGGAGCAGGTGTGGGCAAAACAGTACTTATTCTGGAGCTGATCAACAATATTGCAAAAGCCTACTCTGGTCTTTCTGTTTTTGCAGGGGTTGGAGAAAGGACCCGTGAGGGCAACGACCTGCTCAGGGAAATGATTGAATCGGGGGTAATCGATTACGGTCCGGATTTCCTGGAAAGTATGCTGAAGGGCGGATGGGATTTGTCAAAAGTCGACCGTAAACGGTTAATTGAAAGCAAGCTGGCCCTGGTGTACGGCCAGATGAACGAGCCTCCGGGAGCCCGTGCCCGTGTTGCCCTTTCAGGGTTGGCACTGGCCGAATATTTCAGGGATGGGGATGAAAAAACCGGCGGACGGGATATTCTGTTCTTTATGGACAATATTTTCCGTTTCACACAGGCAGGATCGGAGGTTTCCGCACTGTTGGGACGAATGCCTTCAGCAGTAGGGTATCAGCCAACACTGGCCACTGAAATGGGAGCTATGCAGGAGAGGATCACCTCCACGAAGAGAGGTTCAATTACTTCGGTTCAGGCTGTTTATGTACCCGCTGATGACCTCACGGACCCTGCACCGGCCACAACGTTCTCCCACCTGGATGCTACGACGGTGCTCAGCAGGAAAATAACAGAGATGGGTATTTATCCGGCAGTTGCACCACTCGAGTCAACCTCAAGAATCCTTACACCTGAAATTGTGGGTAAGGAACATTATGAAACAGCTCAAAGGGTGAAGGAGATCCTGCAGCGGTACAATGAATTGCTGGATATTATCGCCATCCTGGGTATGGATGAACTATCAGAGGAGGACAGGCTGATCGTACACCGGGCACGGCGTATTCAGCGCTTCCTTTCACAACCCTTCCATGTGGCTGAGCAGTTCACCGGACGTCCGGGCGCTTTTGTCTCCATTGAGGATACCATCAAGGGATTCCAGATGATTATGCGGGGCGAAGTGGATCAGTATCCTGAAGCCGCATTCAACCTGGTTGGACCGATTGAGGAAGCCATTGAAAAGGGTGAAAAAATGTTGGCAGCTGCCCGCAAATAACTAACAGTCATTCAAGTGAATCTCGAAATACTGACACCGGAAAACAAAATTTTTTCAGGACAGGTGTCCCTGGTCAGCCTGCCTGGTTCCAAGGGCACTTTTGAAATTCTGAAAAATCATGCTCCCCTGATCTCCACGCTTGAAAAAGGGAAGATCAAGGTAATCGATGCATCCGGCATCACCCACTTTTTTGAAATAAAAAGGGGTGTTGTCGAGTGCCTTGACAATCAGATCCATGTTTTAGTAAACCTTGATTAAAAAGGTGTGACAGAAGTCCGGTTTATGATTCTTCTTCCGGATCTCCCGGAGGTGATCATCTCTTCCACTCCACTGATCCGCTGTCTGACACGGCAGGTGGACAACTCTTCTGTTTATGTGGCTCTGCCTGAGGCGCACACATGGATGATAGAAGGAAATCCATCTGTCGAAAAGAGTTTATCTTATCGGGAAAAACCTGATGAATTGATAGATGAGGTAAGGGATTTATTGCCGGACTATCTGATCGACCTCGAAGGTAAAAGACTCTTCCGCCGGCTGAAAAGAAAAACAAAGATCCTTGATTTCTGTATTGGCAGGGTTAAAAGGACCGAGGCAAATACCGCGAGGGAACGGATGTTCAGAACGGTTCATCTTTTTGATGTAGAGGATGATATGAAGGGACCGGAGATCAGTTTTCCGGTATTTAACCCTGAATGGCTCCCTGAAAAGTTTCTTGGCGGATTTGCCGTATTATCCCTTGATTCAACTGAGCTTTCCAGCCGCCCCGACGAGGATTACCTGGTTGATCTGGTATCTCTTATTGAGAAACCGGTTGTGATTTCAGGCCCCCGGGAGAACCGGAGTCTTGCCGAAAGGATCGGTCAGCGTACAGGATGTACCGTATTCCCGATATGTGGGGATTTTGCAGTGAAGGAGCAAGTATCGATACTATCTTCCTCCAAAGGGGTCATTGGTTCACATGAATTCTGGTTTGCAGTATCAGATGCCCTTCAAAAGCCCCATGTCAATTTAGCTATGGAAAACCTGCCCGATCTGCAGCAAACGGCCTTACAGGTGAGGAAATGGTTTGAATAATAAAATGGCAGCTGATCTTTTCGACCGGAATCAGATTGAGGTAATGGCACCTGCCGGCTCCTTTGAGAGTTTGAGAGCAGCCATCGATGCGGGGGCCGACGCGGTTTATTTTGGTGTGGAGCACCTGAATATGAGGTCGGGCTCAGCCCGGAATTTCACAACCGGGGACCTGCCTTTGATTGCCAGATTTTGCAGAAGGAAGGGTGTAAAAAGCTACCTGACACTAAACACAATCATCTATGACAATGAACTGGCCCTCTCACGCCAGGTGATGGATGAGGCGGCAAAGGCAGGAATATCAGCCGTCATTGTTTCGGATCAGTCAGTAATTGCTTATGCCCGGGAAAAGGGGATACCGGTGCATTTGTCAACCCAATTGAATATTTCGAACATTGAAACTGTAAAGTTTTATGCAATGTTCGCCGACGTGATGGTTCTTGCCCGGGAGCTGACACTTGAGCAGGTGGCGGAGATTGCGCGGCAGATCAGCCTTCAGCAGGTGAAAGGCCCGTCAGGCAGACTGATCAGGCTGGAACTGTTTGTTCACGGTGCGCTGTGCATGGCAATTTCGGGCAAATGTTACCTGAGCCTGCATCAGTATAATACTTCGGCCAACCGGGGAAATTGCCTCCAGGCCTGCCGTCGCTCTTACCGTGTGGAGGATATTGAATCGGGTGACGAACTGGAGGTTGACAATCAGTATATCATGTCGCCCAAAGATCTGGCAACCATCCACTTTCTCGACAAGATCATTGCCTCCGGCATCACCGTGCTTAAGATTGAAGGGAGGGCCCGGCCGGCAGAATATGTGAAAACTGTGGTTTCCTGTTACAGGGAAGCAGTGGAAAGCATCGCCGAGTGTACCTACAGTGAGGTGAAGATCGGATTGTGGAAGGAGCGCCTCTCCATGGTTTTCAACCGTGGTTTCTGGGACGGCTATTACCTGGGGCAGAGGCTGGGGGAATGGAGTTCAGTGTACGGTTCAAAAGCTACCAGGCGGAAATTATATCTGGGCAAGGGGACCAATTATTACCCCAAAATCGGGGTGGCAGAATTCCTGCTTGAAAACGGAAATCTCACAACCGGTGAGGAGGTTTTGATCACCGGTCCGTCAACCGGCCTGATTCAACTCACGGTTGAAGAACTGCATACAGATCAGGGTAAAAGAGAAACCGCAGTTAAGGGAGTAAAGGTTGCCTTCAGGACAGAAAGGAAAATACGGCCCTCCGATAAGCTTTATAAATGGGTGAATCCTGAATCCTTAATTCCAGACAAAGGTATACCCGGCGCCGAGGATATGGGCGAATAAGGGATCTTTCACCTGGATTTCCTGCTGAATTCTGTAAAACACACTTAACCGGTTGGTTTTGTCTACTTTATATTTGAGACCGGCAGTAAGGCGGTATTGATCAATGAATGCATTTTGACCCTGGGGGAGATAGTACCAGAGCTCAAGACTTACAAAAGGCTCAGATTTCCTGTCAATCAAAAGTCTCGATAGTTCCCCCTTAACCCGGATATAATTCTCAGGGAGGAACCTGTCGGTCAATCCGCTGAACTGGTCAAAAGTTTTCTGGGCTTTCAGTTCTGCCCCAAAGCTCCAGGCCCTCACAGAATGCTGATATTCAAGGTGGAGGTTGAATCTGTGGTCAAGGTCATAGTACCCGTTGGCGTTGCGGTTTAAGATCAGCCGGTAAAGTACTCCGCAGGATAAGGAGTTGGTGAGTTCATAATCGAGGGTGAGGTCGGAGTTCAGTTTATCCAAACGGCTGATGTTTTCGAAGTATCTGGCTTCTTCCTCAATTGAAAATCTGATTTTTCTGGACAAGTCAGCCCTGAAGCCTGCTGAAACCCACATTTGGAGATCCTGCTGCTGAGCCTGGCCTGATAACGCCAGTGAACAAAACAGCAGTAAAGTAATAGTGGGTTTGAGGATTCTCATGATCCGGTTGGAGGAGTGGGTGGAACGGGTTCTTTCTCTTTAACCACACCGTTTCCTTCATGCCTGTAGAAAATCCTGATCCGGGCGGTATCCCTCATGAAATTGACTCGATCGATGCTCAGCCGGTAAACATCAAGGCCTGTCCGGGCCTTAATATCGGCGATCAGTTCATCGCGTCTTGAGGGGTGGATCAGCTCGATTTTATCGTACCGGATGTCCATGAAATCCTCTTTTTTCTGCATCCAGATCTTTTCGAGGTACCAGGTGACCAGGATAAACATCAGGTTGGAGAACAGGATCTCAGCATGGCTTACCGACTTGTCGGTCAGTGAGTTAATGACCCCGATCCCAACGATCAGGAACAGATAGGTCATTTCCTTGATCGGAATGGTATCGGTCCGGTATCGGAGGATCCCGAAGATGGCAAACAATCCGAGGGCGAAGCCCAGCTGCAGATTCACGCTGCCCAGTGTGTAGCATACCAGAAAGACTACCGCGCTGAAAATGATGTAAATAAAAAAGTAATCTTTCCGTTTCGAATGAGGATAGTATAGAAATCTGATGATAACAAGAGCGACTGCCATGTTAAAGAAGAACCGGTAAACCAGTTCGAAAAAATCCTGCGGGTTGATCAGTTTAATGCCGAGCAATCTTGCTGCCTCAATGCCTTGATCGGCAGCAGCCTGGATAAATCCCAGTGGGAGGTCCGGACTAAATAGGGAAGATAACAGGTTCACCATAAGGAATGTTTTTATCCAGTTTTTTCAAATGTACCATTTTTGCCTTGAATCGATTATGCTTGATTCCGGGATTCAGCAGGATGGTGCCTGTGCAGTATTTGCTGAGCCGGTTGGGGAGGATCCGGGCATCTCTTAAAAGCAGTCCAAAACCGCGGATATTGGATGTTTTTGCTGATTTTACTTCCATGACAACGATACCGGAAAGATCCACCCTTTTTTCATCAGTATACCATGCAGGATTCAGGTCTATTGTGATCCGTTCCATCAGCTCATTGCTAACAAGGGTCATCCTCCGGAATTGTGAAAAAAGCTTTGGCTCAATGTTTTCCGGGATATATCTTGAATATTCCTTCAGGAAATTCCTTACTTCCGGGGTAAAATAATTCCGATCAGCCCCGATGGGAATTCTTTTTTTTGTGGTGTTCCGATGATTGTCCTTGAATTTGATTTCGATAAAGAATTCATGGGTCTCCTGATATTCACGGATCCTGATCTTGTATCGGTTGAGTTTACCGTTGTGATGTTGCCTGTACATCTCAAAATCTGGAGTGTCAAGGTACTGCGATTCATATCCCAGCAGCCTTTTCCCACGGTTCTCCAGAACCTTGAAATCAGGCATTGCCCTTTCAAGCAGAGCGGGTAATTGCTCAATCCGGCAAAGGTATTTTTCATCAGACCGGGTCATGAGTTTGACCGAATCCATTTCCTTGAGAGAAATCGGAGCAAAGTGATCAAGTATTGACAGAATGGGTTCTGACATTATTTATCGTAAAACTCGTATTCGTATTTTTTAGTGGCGATCAGTTTCCCGTTCCGGTCATAGGTAAGTCGTTCGCTCCTGAGCCCGTTTGTATACTTGTACAAATGTTTTTTCTTGATTTTTCCGTCTGGTTCGTACTGTATCTCAACAGTTTTAAGCCCCTCGGCATTAAACTCATAAGATTCGTGCAGTGTCACGTAACCAGTATTGTCCCTTTCAATGATTTCGAGCAGGTTGCCGGATGCATCGTATTTGGTATAGGTTTCGAGCAGAGGCTTTGCGCGTGGGTTTTGAGCACTGGTCTCGTATTCCGAAACAGATTTGATCTTTGACTGAGAGGCCTCTTTTCGGGTTAGCGCCTGGGCATTCAGGAGGAAGGGCATCAAAACCAGGCTGATGATTATTGTTAATTTTTTCATTTGCCACTATTTGTTGATTTCAATGTCTTCCACATGAACAACCTGGTTATTACCCAGGATCTGGATGGTTTTTTTGACCGCATACTCAGGTGGCAACCTGGTAACCACATTTTTGGACATCACATATACGGTGTATGTGCCAGGCCGCAGATAATCAAAACGGTATATACCCGTTGGCCCGGTCTGAACCCGGTCGGAGGGTACTGAATCAAGCCCGTAAATGATGTACACATCTTCATCAGGAGCATAATACTGGCTCCTGAGGTCGGTCAATTCTGCATTGTAATTATACGCATACACTTTCCCTGTGATCGAGCAGGTTCCTCCTTCTCCTTCCTCCTTCAGGCAACCGGCCATAAAAACCAGTGCAGCAACCAGTAATCCTGGAAATATTTTTCTCATAGTCCTGTCATTTTAAAGCGAAAGTACAAATTCATTCCATACGGTTCATTAGTGGCCTATAATGTTAATAAATGGGAGATCTGGTAAGATAGCAGGTAAAACTTAATGTTTATTTTAGATTGAATTTAGGCAAAGTTATTTATTTTGCCGGCGGAGGATAGGCAGTTAATCAAATCATTAATAATCAAATTACTATAATCTAAAACTCTGATTCTTATGAGAAATTTGACCCGTATTTTGTTGTTATTTTTTGCGGGGCTGATGGTTTCAATGGGAACTATGGCCCAGGTTACCACATCCGGAATGAACGGTAAGGTTACCGGACCGGATGGGGCGGTTCTGCCAGGAGCAACAGTTATTGCTACACATGTACCTTCGGGGACCCTGTTTGGCGGTACCACTGATGCTACAGGTTTTTATCGATTGCCCAACATGGATGTGGGCGGACCGTATACCGTTAAGGTTTCTTTCGTAGGCTTTGAAAGCTGGACCAAAGAGAATCTCTATCTGACCCTTGGACAAACTGCGCGTGTCGATGCTCAGTTGAAATCCACCGAGGTTAAACTCGGAGAGGTGGCTGTTGTAGGGCGTCGCTCCGGGGTCAATGTCTTTGACGGAAACCGGACGGGTGCCCAAACGGTTATTCCACTCGAAAAGATCGATGTTATGCCTACCATTAGTCGCGATCTCACCGATTTTGCGCGATTGACACCTCAGGCTTCTGTGGATGATAACGGTGCAATCAACATGGCCGGTGTGAACAACCGGTACAATTCGATTATGATCGATGGTGGGGCCCAAAATGACGTTTTTGGCCTGGCAGCCTCTGGTGTAAACGGAGGACAAACCGGCGGAACACCAGTTTCCATGGATGCTATCGAACAGTTCCAGGTTACCTTGGCTCCTTATGACGTCCGCAGTAACGGGTTTGCCGGTGCTTCCATCAATGCGGTGACCAGAAGGGGTACCAATAAGATCACAGGATCCGTTTACGGGTTTTACCGCAATGAAAAACTTTCGGGTAAGACCCCGCTGGTGCTCCTCAATACTGAAGGGCTCACCAAAGATTCAATTAACAGCCTCCGAAAGCCGCTGGCTGACTTCACAGCCATCACTTCCGGATTCCGGTTCGGCGGCCCGATCATAAAGAATAAACTTTTCTTCTTTGTTAATGCTGAAGTACAGCGTGATCAGACACCACAGCCTTTCGTTTATTCTGAATATCAGGGTAAATCCTCCCAGGCTGATATCGAGGCCCTAGGTGAATATCTGAAAAACACCTATGGCTATGATCCGGGTGGATTTATTGATAACACCCGCGAACTTAAGTCGGATAAATTCCTCGCCAGACTTGACTGGAACATCAATGAAACGCATAAACTGATGCTCCGCCACAGCTACACAAACCACAAGTCTCTTGGACCTTCCCGCTCTACTGGTAGTTCAATCAACTTCTATAACGCAGGAGTTTACTTCCCCAGCACAACCAATTCAACGACTGCTGAATTGAAATCCAACTTCGACAACATGTCGAACAGCCTCATGCTTGTTTATACTGATGTGAATGACGATCGTGACCCAATGGGGGCCAATTTTCCGGCAGTAACAATTCTCGACGGAAAGGGTTCCATCAACTTTGGTTCCGAACAGTTCTCGACCGGTAATGCGTTGATTCAGAAATCGCTGGTCCTTACAGACAACTTAAGCTTTTACAAGGGTAAGCACACCATTACCGTGGGTACATCCAATGAATTTGCTCATGTATATAACCTGTTCGTTCGCCAGAATTATGGGTTCTATCGTTTTAACAGCCTAAATGATTTTTACAATAATAAGGCATTTAGTTACGCACGTTATTACTCCCTTGTTGACAATATCACCGGTGACGGATCACTCGCAGCTGCAAATTTCAACATGCTCCAGCTGGGTGTTTACGCCCAGGATGAATTCCAGGCTACCAATAATTTTAAACTCACTTTTGGTGTCCGTGCAGATATGCCGATTTTCCTGACGGCTCCGATTGAAGATACACTTTTCAACTCAGTAACCATTCCCAAACTGGAAACTGCAGGTTGGGATATGATGGGTGCCCGCGCCGGACAGATGCCGAAAGCTCAGGTAATGGTTTCTCCGCGTATTGGTTTCAACTGGGATGTTACCGGTGACCAAACCACCCAGCTTCGCGGAGGTGTCGGGATTTTTACATCCAGGCTTCCGTTGGTATGGCCGGGCGGTTCATACACCAACAGCGGTGTAATCGTCGGTGGATTTACAGCTAACAAGGATTCCATCGGTTTCATTCCGGATTATGACAAGCAATATATTGCCACCGACCTTGGGGCCAAAGTAAAAGTGCCTTCCGGTCAAATGGACCTCTTTGCTGCAAATTTCAAATATCCGCAGATGTTCCGCGCCAATATTGGTCTTGACAAGAAACTTCCCTGGGGACTTGTGGGTACCATCGAAGCTATGTTCACCAAAACGCTCAATAACGTTAACTATTTGAATCTCAATTACAGTCCGGTTCCAAAAAATAACCTAACCGGAGCTGACACCCGTGAGTATTATGACAACTCGAAAAAGCTGGATGCCACTTATGACCGAATCATTCTAGGTGTCAACACCAATAAGGGATATACTTACAACTTAACGGTTTCGTTAGAAAAGCCGATGACTAATGGATTCGCTGCCAACGTTGCCTATACTTTCGGTCGCTCAATGGCTCTTAACGATGCTACCTCTTCGCAGAATTCATCGCAATGGCGTTACATGGAATACATAAACGGATTAAACCACCTTGACCTTAGCATTTCAGATTTCGACCTCGGCCACAGGGTTTTGGCTTATGTTTCTTATCAGATTGAATACCTGAAACATGCTTCCACTACTGTCAGTATTTTCTATAATGGCCAGAGCGGTATGCCTTACTCTTACATCTATGATGACTTCAACTCCAAGGTCAACGGAGGAAGGGGTATTACGGGATTCGCTGGTGAAAATGAAGGTGCTTTGATATTCATTCCGGCTTCTAAAGATCAGATCGTATTTGCAGATGCAGCTACGGCTGATGCACAGTGGGAGGCCCTGAATACGTTTATCGAAAATGACAGGTACCTCAGCAAACACCGCGGCGAATACGCTGCCCGAAATGGTGCACGGACTCCATTTGAACATATGATTGACCTTAAGATTGCACAGGATATCTTTGTTACTACTGGTGAAACGAAGCATAAACTTCAGCTTACCTTTGACGTTTTCAACCTGGCCAACCTTATCAATCCGGAATGGGGTCCGAAATACTATGCTTATGTTAATACCATGCAGCTAATCACCTTTAAGGGATTTGCTACAGATGGAACAACTCCAACGTTTGAGTTCAAGGCTCCGACAAGTACATATAGCGTTGACGACAGTGGCATCCGTGCTTCCCGCTGGATGGCACAAATCGGCCTGCGATACGCATTTTAACAAATCATTTCTTGATTCTAAAGCCCCGCGGTCAGGCGGGGCTTTTTTATTATCTTTCCTTCCATGAAGAAATTGCCAATCCTTATTATTCTGGTTTTCGGGCTTGTTTCTTGTCACTCTATTCTCCATCAGACCACACAACCTCATTTCGGAAAGCCAGTCCCTTACCTTGTCGTTCTTTCCATGGACGGATTTCGATGGGACTATCCGCAACTGTACCACACTCCAAATCTTGACCGCATTGCAAAAAAGGGTGTAATGGCCATCTCCCTCAAGCCATCCTATCCGACTAAAACCTTTCCGAATCATTATTCCATCGCTACGGGTCTTTATCCGGATCATCACGGGATTGTACAAAACAGCTTTTATGATCCGAATCTTGACCGCACCTTCAGAATGGGTGACCGTGAAGCAGTACAGGATTCGATCTTCTGGGAAGGAGATGCAATTTGGGAAACTGCAGCTAAGCAGGGCATCCGCTGTGCTTCTTATTTTTGGGTAGGATCAGAATCTGACGAATATTTCCGGCCGGCTTACAGAAAATATTACCAGAATGGCTTTCCTTACCTTCAGCAGGTCGATACAATCTTCCATTGGCTTTCCCTGCCTTCGGATTCAAGACCTGGCTTGGTGATGTTTTATTTCGATGAGCCGGATAAGACCAGCCATGATCACGGTCCGGTAAGTGATTCCACCCGCCGGGTGGTTGAAAGACTCGATCATTCCATCGGTCAAATCATCAGAGGCCTCAGGAAGGTGGAAAAGCGGCAGGGGATCCTCATAAACTTCATTGTTTTATCGGATCACGGGATGGGGAATATTCCCGAAGGAAACCAGGTCTTTCTGGATAATATCATCGATTTGAAAAGGATTAAAAGAATCAATGGAGGGAATCCGGTCATCACCCTTGAACCGGAAGCTGGATATTCTGATGAGGCTTACAGGCTGCTTAAAACATCTGCCCATATCAAAGTCTGGAGGAAGAATGAGCTGCCGGACCATTACCATTACGGAACCCATATCCGGATCCCGGAGCTGATCGTAGAGGCGGATTCCGCATGGGGTTTGGAGATCAGGAAAAGGGAGGGGGTTCTTTATACCCGGGGAACACATGGGTATGATCCCAAGAACCGCGATATGCATGGAATCTTTTATGCAATGGGTCCCTCTTTTAAGAAAGGCCACCTGCAGCCAACCTTTCAAAACGTGGCAATTTACAACCTGATGGCCTGCATTCTTGGGATTAAACCAGCACCCAATGACGGAGATTTCAATTCGGTTTCAGGGATGCTGAAGGGCCGTTAGAAGTCGCGGTCAAGGTCGAAAACCTTTTCCATAATAATCCATTTCTCGCCAGGTTTTGCCCAGGGCAGGGGCGCCTGAAACTGCCAGACGAACTCTTCCCATTCGGGCTGTTTCTCCAGTTTGCCGAGCTTCGCCATCTGGGTGTCAAAATCCCATCCATCGGGTGCTTCCAGGATCATGAACATGCGGGTTCCGATAAGATAGATTTCCATGTCGGTGATGCCCACTTCCTTGATTCCACGAGGAATTTCTGGCCAGATGCCCTCTTTTGTGTGAACATACTTGTACTGTTTGATCTTCTCCGGATCATTTTGCAGGTCGAGGGCCATGCAATAGCGTTTCATGGTTGAGGTTGAATTGGTTGAACTGGTTGAAATGGTTGAATGGGTTGAACCGGAATGGTTACAGGCTGACAGGCACAAGAGTGCCGCCAGCCCCAGCATCAGTTTTTTCATTTTAATTCAGGGTGACTTTTTCATTCCATTCGCCGTTTCCGTTGCGAATGTTAATCAAATATACCCCTTTTGACCATCTTCTCAAGTCGAAAGTCTCAGTAAATGAGCCGGTAAATCCCTGGAAAATTCTTTCTTCCACCAGATGCCCGTCAATTGAAATAATCCGGATGCGGATATCTTCCGGATCATTTTGATCAAAGGCAACCGTTAATCTGCCTGAGGTCGGGTTCGGATAAACCTTCAGGTTTTCCGGCAACCGGATAACAGGAACACCAGCCAGGGAAACGAATAGTTCAATATCATCAATTGCGGCACCGCTTCCCGTTTCACCGTAATTATCAAAAATAAAGGCGAACTGGGTTGATTTGGTGAGTAATTCCTGGGGCAACACCAGTGAAGTTTCACCCCACGACCAGTTCATAGCGTCGCCTGTTACGAACTCGTTAAGGGGTACCCAGAGACCGTCGGCTGCAGTGCGGCAACCAAGGAAGAATTTTGATGAATTTCCTGATTTCCTGAATGCAGACCGGAACTTTAAGGTGATCTGACTGCCAGTATGGCCCGACAGGTCAATTACGGGAGAGGCCAATGTGCCGGTCACCCGTGTTCCTGCATGAACCGTAATCGCAGAGATCCCCCAGAAAGAGGTCTCATTACCCTGAATGTCCAGATCGAATGTGGTTCCGTATGCCCAGCCGGCTTCAGGCTTATTCCCAAGCCATGCGCCGGTGCTTTGATTGAAATCAGCTGCGTATGGGAGAACTATGGCGTCGGTGACGATGGCATTTGCCGGATTGGAGTGTGAGGATTCATTGGTGCCGAAATAGACAGCGGTTACCTGGTAGGTGTAGTCGGTATTCTTTTGTGCCTGTTCATCCAGGAAATAGGGGTTTAATGAGAAGCTGTAGAACTGGTGGTTTCTGTAAACCCTGTATCCGGTAACATATGCAGGATAAAACGGAGCATTCCAGGTCAGGTTGATGCCCGAAGATCCTGAGACCGCTGACAGGGAGGTTGGCGGCAGGATGGGGTTTGAATCTGACAGTCCGGTTTCCCACAGACCCCGTCCGTACGTTGAAGCCCTGAGCTTAGATTTAGACCTGTCGATATGATCGTAATAAATTTCCAGTTCACTGATTTCCACAGAATTGGGCAGGCCACTGTTATAGAAAATCCAGTCGTTCATTCCGTAATCCCTGAAATAGGCACCCGCATCTGTTCCCACATACAGGCCTTCTGTGCTTGACTTATCAAATGCAATGGTATTCATCGGGATATTAGGAAGGGACCCGCTGAAATCCGTCCAGGTTTCACCTTTATCTGAGGATTTGTACACCTTTCTGCCTAGAGCTATGTACACAGTGTTAGGATCATAGGGGTGGCACTCAATGTCGACAGCAGTGCCTGATGAAGGCAAATAGTTGGTAAGATCAATCCAAACCGGGGTTTCAGCAAGGTAATTATCCGTTCTGTATAGCCGGCGGTCATTCCTTGAGGCATATAGTATTTTAACATCAGCCGGTGACTGTTCAAGAGCTGTTATAAAGGGATCATTTGTATCGTTGAGGCGCTCTGTTATTTTCTTCCATGATACCTTTGAGGGGTTCTTAAGGTCATGGGTGATCCAAACGTTATGGAAGCCGGCGATCATGGTGTTACCATCTTCCTCGTCGATAATAAAGGGCGTAATCCAGGCGCCTTTTTCATTGATTCCGCCTACTCCCTCGCCGCCAACTTTTCTCTGGTAGCCGTTAAAAAGGAGTTGGCTGATATCGCCGTAATAAAGGGTGCAGTAACTGTATTGATAATCAACCGGATCAATTGCGCATTCCATGCCGTCGCCGCCTCCTGAGGTCCACCATTCGGTGCCGATCCAGGTTGCACTGCCGTTATCCTGGAAGCCGGTGATTATTTTATTCGGATTGGTTGCACTGACTCCAAGACGATAAATTTGTCCGATTCCAAGGCCCTCGGTAATTTCTGTCCACTTGGTGCCCTGATTGTCAGTGTAATATACCCCACCGTCATTACCGGCATAAAGTCGTTTGTTGACGGGATTGTAATAGAAAGCATGCTGATCGGCATGTACCTCAGTTGCGCCGGCACCAGTCCAGTGACCGGTTATTCTCCAGTTTTTACCCCCGTTATCGGATCGCCAGAGGTTGATGCCGCCAACATGAACCACCTGGGCATTGATCGGATCAATATGGATGCAGAGATCATACCAGGCCTGACTGCCATTATCACTGCCATCCTGAGCATAACCCAGAATGTTTGGGGTGGTGGATTGGGTAATAAAGTTTTTCCCCTCATCCTGTGAAACAAAACAGCCCACAAAGGATCCTGCACCGCATACCAGGTAAACCAGATTTGAAGCGGCGGGAGTTACTCCGATCACATATCTTCCAACGGATGGAATTCCGCTGGAATCGGGGTTCTGGATCCAGGTTTCCCCTCCGTTTTCGGATCTGTAAAAGCCTATCTGTGTCACAGAGGTGGCGTAGGCTACATCCGAGCTTCCGGGTTTGAATTTTATGTCTTTAAAGTTGATATTACCCTCGGTTTTTTTCGACCAGGATTCACCTCCATTGGTTGTTTTAAAAATTCCCTGAGAGGTGGCGGCCAGGATGAAGTCGGGGTTATTGTCACACCGGGTCATCATTCCGACTGTTAAATCACCCATACCGGTATTGTAGAGCTCCCACGAAGAACCGCCGTCGGAACTCTTTATCACGCCAATTCCGCGGGCATCGCTGTGATCACGGTCGCCGGTTCCCACCAGAAGTTCGTTACGGCGGGTAGGGTGGACCAGGATGGCGGAAACGCCGAGTGAAGGCAATTCATCGGTCATCGGTTTCCAGTTCTTTCCCCCATCAAGTGTTTTCCAGACGCCTCCGGAAGGGGCTCCGACGTATACGACGCTGGTATCTGCCGGGTCGCAGGCAATGGCGTTCAGTCTGCCCAGGCCAACATACCCGCCGAAATCGACCCTTGTACGGGGTCCGAGTTCTGTCCAGGGTTTGGCGCTTGTTTTCAGATTTCCGTCAATGGGATGTTCCTCAACGTATTTATTGAATTCCCGGGCGACATACCCATTTTCAGGGAAAGTGCCATCCGGATTGACTCTTGGCTCCCAATAGGCTTCCCAGCGCTTGAATGGTTTGTAACCATCCCCACGGTGTGTTGGCCTGTTTTCCCAGTACTGGTAAAAAGCCCTCTGAATGTCAAAGAAATTGGCTTCTGGATCCTGCATCATTTCGATCCAATAGGGATGATTGCGGTAATCGCGCTGATCCCTTGCAGACTGTGAAACCAGACTTGTGCATGGCAGCAGCATCAGGGCTGCCAGCACAAGCCTGGTGAGAGACTTGGACATTTTAAATATTATTGGATAGTGACCTTTTCTTTCCAGGTGCCTGATTGAGTGTTAATCAACAGATAGTAAATGCCTTTCGGTTGACGGGTAAGGTCCAGAACCTCCGAGAATCGGCCGGTAGTGGACTGATAGTTTTTCGACAGGATCTCCTGGCCGGTCATAGTCATCAGTTTTACCTGAATGTCTCCCGGTTCCGGCAGGTCCATGTCGAGGTGAATAAGTCCTGATCCCGGATTCGGATATACCTTCACAGAGCTTAAGTTATCAATCGTTTGAACAGCCGTAGTGTTCACATACAGAGATACATCGTCCACTGCGGCACCCCAGGCAAACTCATTGGAATTGGTATAGAAGAAGCCCAGCTGCAAGTTTTGCGTCAGCGCTTTTTCCGGAAGGTTGATTTCGGTGGTATCCCATACCCAGGCGTTTTTGCTCGGTGCTTTCATATCGGCCAGTTTAACCCAGGCGCTATCGGCTGAAACGCGATAATTGACATTAAATTTGTCGTAAGTACGATAGAGCCTCATGGTATAGGCGAACTTCAGGGTAATGGTTTTTCCGGTGAAGGAGCTCAGGTCAATCGTCGGAGTGGTAAGATAATCTGAGATTGAAACACCGGCTCCTGCTGCAGCACTGTTTGCGGCAAAAAACTTTCCCTCCCTGCCAGGAACTGATAGCTGATCCGCGGTTCCGTATTTCCAGCCTTCAGAATTCATTTTGGCTTTCCAACCTGCAGTTCCAGCGTCAAAACTCTGGCTGTAGGGCAGGGTGATCGGTGAAACGATGGTAACCATGGCGATGTTTGTGAAGATGCTCTCGGTAGTTCCATATAGTGCCGAAACCTTGTAATAATATGTGATATCAGGGAGGATCGACCTGTCGGAATAGGAAGTCGCGCCGGTTACTGTGGCTAATAATGAATCATTTCTGTAGATTCTGTATCCTGAAACACTCTGCTCATAGAATGGCGGCCTCCAGGTAAGTTCAGCCGAACGATCGATCTCCTCAGCAATCAGCATCGTTGGAGGCAGTACCGGATTTGACGGAGCCAGGGTGGTTTCCCACATTCCACGGCCATAGGTAGAGGCCCTCAAACGGGAGTCGTTCCTGTTCAATCTGTCGTTATATATCTCCACTTCGGTTACTTCGACAGAAACAGGCAAATTCTGGCCATACAATATCCAGTCGGTCATATCGGCATCCCTGTAATAAACACCTGCATCCGTACCAAGGTAAATTCCATCAACACTGGTCTTATCATAAGCAATACTGTTGATGTTAATGTTGGGAAGGGTTCCGGAAATATTCTCCCAAGTGGATCCTTTGTTTACCGATTTGTAGATTTTACGGCCAGTTGCGAGGTATGCGATGTTTTCGTCATACGGATGACATTCAATATCATTGGCTGTTCCTGAAACAGGCAGTTTGGAAGTAAGATCCATCCAGGTAACGGTGCTGCTCATCAGGCTGTCGGTTCTGAAAAGCTTTCCGTCAGAGCGGATCGCAAACAGCAGGTTTTCATTTGCAGGTGACTGCTCCAAGCCGCTCATGTTCACATCATTGCGGTTGGCCAGATTGTTGGAAATCTTTGTAAAAGTTATGGGTGCGGTTGTGTTACGGATGTTGGTGGATATCCATATGTTTTTATAACCAACCACCATGACATTTCCATTCCATTCACTGATCAGGAACGGGGTGACCCATGCACCCTCCTCGTTGATGCCGTTTCTACCCTTTCCGGCAACAGGGGAACCATTTGAATTGGTATAATAACGGGTGAGGGCACCATAATACAGGGAAGTGTAGCTCCATCTCGAGTCAAGCGGATCCACGGCGCATTCCATGCCATCGCCACCTCCTGAATTAAGCCAGGTGGTGCCGATGTAGGTTGACGAACCATTATCCTGGAAGCCTGCAGTAACCTTATCCCTGACAGTGGCGCTCTGTCCGATCTTATAAATCTGACCGATACCAAGTCCTTCACTGATCTCAGTGTAGGTAGCTCCCTGATTGGGTGTGTAATAGATCCCGCCGTCATTGCCGGCATAAATGCGACCGTTCTTAGGATTGTAAGCATAGGTGTGCTGGTCGGCATGAACTTCATTCGTGCGGTCGCCCCACCAATGTGCAGTGATAGTCCAGGTTTTTCCGGCATCTGATGATTTCCAGAGGTTCACCCCACCTACATGAACCAGGTTCGGAATCTGCGGATCCACGTGGATCATCAGATCATACCATGCCTGGCTTTTTTCATCATTGCCCTCATAGGCATATCCCAGAATATTTGGGGTAGTTGATTGAGTGGTGAATGTTTGGCCAAAATTCCTCGAAAGGAAGCAGCCCTGGAAGGCAGCGGCACCTCCAACAAGATACACCAGGCTGTCGTTGCCAGCTGTAACCCCAATAACAAGACGTCCGCCGGTCGGATAGTTGGCCGTGGCGGCCGGTAGCAGTGTCCAGGTGGTCCCGCCATTTTCAGTACGGTAAAAACCGGTGTTTGAGGTGGCATAAGCAACAGTGCTGCTTTTCGGCTTGAATTTAATGTCCTTAAAGTTGCTGTTATCGGGAGATGTTTTGGTCCAGGTAGTTCCAGCGTCGGTGGTATTAAAGATGCCACCGTTGCAAGCTGCCAGAATATGCCTGGCATTATTTTCATCCCGCGCAAACATGGAAACGGTAACATTTCCCATCCCCTCATTGAAGGGGGCAAAAGTTTGGCCACCGTCGGTACTGCGAAAGACACCCATCCCTGCCGCATTACCTCCGTCACGGTCACCGGTTCCGATCAGTATGGTATTGGGATCAGTTTCGTTAACCAGAATGGCAGAAACTCCGAGGGTCGGCATGTTGTCGGTGTAAGAAGTCCAGCTTTTCCCGCCGTCGTGGGTGATCCAGAACCCCCCTGACGGGGCTCCCACATATACTGTAGCTGTGTCGGTAGGATGGAAGGCAATGGCATTGACCCTGCCCACGCCTGTATAACCACCGTAATTCTGGCGGGTTTTAGGCCCCAGCTCAATCCACTGCGGATTGCCGGTTTTCAGACGGTCGCTGACCGGATGAGCCTCCACGTAATTGGTATATTCACGGTACACATGGTCCGGGGCGGGAAAGGTCCCATCCGGATTAATTCTTGTTTGCCAATAATATTCCCAACGTTTAAAGGGTTTGTAACCTGATCCGCGGGTTACATCACGACCTTCCCAGTAGGTGTAAAATGCCTTCTGGGTTTCATAGAAATTAACATTGCGGTCAGCCATCATCTCAATCCAGTAAGGATATGATTTATAATCCTTTACACCGGATCCAGAATTATTCTGGGCACTCAACGGACGCGCAGAAAGGATTCCTGCCGAAAGCAGGAAAGCAAGGAAAAGTTTATTCATGATACGAAACAGCAATTAGATGAAACAGATACAAACTACAGTTGCAAGTTTACAAAATAAAGCCATAAAATCGCCTGCTTCTGTTTGATAACAGGAATTACCGCTGCCAAACAAAAAGGTCCCGGAAATTTCCGGGACCTTTGCTTTCTCACGTTACCTAACAAAAATATCAACAAACTATGAGGTAAAAATCAACTATTTAACATATTCGTAGCCCATGATCTGAGCATCGTTGAACACGGTCATTTTTGCCGTAACCATCTGATCGTAAATCATGCCATTGGCACCATAAAGGATCGATTTGGCATCATACCCCAGAAGCCTGAGATAAGCTGACAGGAAAGCACTGGTTTGCCCGGTGTAGCAATACACTGCAACCGGTTTGTCAGTGGGAAGGGTTTTAAGGTCCGCTGCCAGCTTAATGGCAACTTTCGGTTCATACTGAACAGCGCCGGGAATATGACCAGGGTTTTCGTACTGGGCAGCAGGCCAATAATTTACGACATAATAACCAGCGAGATTGTCAAAAACGCCTTTGGCGGTAACAGAAGCCGGAGTGAAACCTTCAGTCAGTACAGCAGCTACTCTTGCTTCAAGAATTTCCTGTCCGGTTGTTTTACCAGTATTAAGCACCGGGAGTTCGCCTGCTGCGTTTTTTGCGGTTGCCGTGGAGGTGAATTGAGAAGCATAGGCATTACCGGCTGCAACGGTGTTTTTCCATTTGGAGGCAAAATCAGCATTCCATGCGCACATACCCCACTTCATTGAAAATACCTTATCATAACCCATCAGACGAAGGAGTGAAGCCGCGAAGCCTGCGGTTTGCCCTGTATAACAAACAATTGCCACCTTGGTGTAGGGAGTCAGGTCAACACCTTTGATATGGGTCAGCACATCAGCCAGGGCAACATTGTGGGCATTGGCAATATGACCCGTTGCAAAATCAGCAGCGACGCGGACGTCAATAATATATACCTGGCCGGTTTCATTCAGGGTTTTTACTTCGCTGGCGGCCATAATGGAGGGCATGTCGGTATTGACATAATCCTTCATGAGCGGGGAATTGGCCGACTCCAGGTATTCTGCCAGAACTTGTGATTCATTAATGACTTCTTCTTTCTTACAGGCTGTGAATACGAGGGTTACAGCCAAAAAACCCAGCAACAGAAATCTCATTTTTTTCATATAACAGATAGTTTATTAGTTAATTAGATGTTTTCTATTATTTGAACCAGGAAGCAGGAAGCTTGCCGTCGACCGTAATACCGGAGGTGGCTCCTTTTTCCCAATCAAGCAGGTTTTCCTCAAACAGGAAAAGCTTTTTGTTCACCAGGTTCCCGTTTTCATTTCTGATATGGCAATTGGCCGAACAGGAGGCTCCATCAGCAACCTGTGTCCTGGTGGTCCACCTTAAAATGTTGTGGGGAGTTGTATAATTGTAGGTCGGGAAGGCATTGAAGTTGGCATACTCACTGACCCCGTACCTCTCCCAGTTGTCTGGAGCCGCCAGAGTTCTTCTCACCAGGCTGAGCTTATAACCCTTTTTGACATCAGGAATTGGGTTCAGAGCGATTTTAAAATCCAGGTAGGACGGAATTCTTGCACCCTCGCCATGGACGTGGCAACTGCCGCAGTTGTTGTAATTCTGTGAATGGCACACCTGGCAGTTGAAATCATCATAGTGCATGGTGTGATACATATTGCTTTGGGCCTTTCCCTGGTGGCAATTTTCACACTTTGGAAGTTCATTGTAGGCATACCGTTGGATCACCTTTTCACTGCTTCCATGCAATTCATTACCCGTATGACAATTAAGGCAATTGAAACCGGCTTTTTTCAGGTGGACATCAGGCTGGGTTCCTGAGGCAACCCCCATAAAGGCATGACCTCCGCGGGAGGAATGGCAGGTAACACAAACACTCACCATATCCGGTTTCTTTGTAAATGCATGGCCATTAGCCAGACCGCCTCCGCCGAGAGCCGGTCTCACCACATGGCAGTTGCCGCAGGTTCCATGGCAAGTGGCGCAATTATTCGTGTATCCTTCAATTTGATGTGCTGGCAGCTTGTCAAATTCATCGGGTCCGGAAAGGCCGCTTCGGATGGTCACTTTTCTTTTTTGACCAAAACCATTGTGAATGCTGTTGGCGAAATGCTCGGTGGCTTCCTTATGGCAGGCAGCACATTTCTGATCATATGCCGATGATGGATGAGCGATAAAATTCCCTGAGTGGGCTTTTCCTTTATCAGCGGTCTTGTCCGTTCCATTATGGCATCCCGTACATCCGACCTCATAGTGTGCCGACTCCTGATAAGCCTTGAATCCGGCACCTCCCAAGTAAACCCGGTCATAAGGTTCATAATGCGGAGCCTCACCGCCGCAGCCGCCTGCAGGTGCATCAGTATCGGGTGTATAGACTTCCTGCAGATAGCTGTAACTTGTATGACATCCTTCGCAGGAATCCACCCGTGCACCATTTGAATCCTTGGTGCAGCCAACAGCCCAAATCATCATCCCACAACTAACGGTAACCAGCAGGGCTGGAATCAATTGCCTGTATCTCCTCATGATTTTTGTGTTATTCAATTATCAATACAAAAATGGGGAGATTGATCGGCCCAAAAGAAGAAAGTACAATGGTGTTTATTTGAATTCTTCCTGATACTGGTCATAGGTAAAACTGATCCGGATCAGTTTTTTTGTATCATTGTACCAAGTATGTATGACGCATGAACAGTATCAGCGGCAGAACCAGTTGTACCATCAGCTCCCATCAATGCAGGTGCTTTGAGTTGCTGAGTCCTCAGGAGCAAAAATATCTTGAGGAGAACTCAGTCAGGGTCAGTTATTCGAAAAAGGAACCCATTTGCAAGCAGGGCAGCTTTGTCTCCCATATTATGCATATTGAGCAAGGGCTTGCCAAGGTTTTCATAGAAAATGAAAAAGATACCCTCGTACTGAAAATCATACCCTCCGGTAATTTGCTCGGACTGACCTCTATTTCAGAGGAGTTCAATACTTACCAATATTCTGCAACAGCCTACGTAGACACCAGGGTTCGGCAAATTGACATCGCGGCATTCAGGACCCTTGTGGGTCAGAATCCTACATTTGCCAAAGAGGTGATTGACATACTGAGTTCCAATAATGTCCAGATTACGGGACGGTTCTTCTGTCTGACCAACAAACAGGCTTACGGGCGGCTCGCCGATATCATCCTGTGCTTGTCAGACAGGATTTTTAAGACCCCCGATTTTGAGCTTCCGCTTTCCCGCCAGGACATGGCCGAATTATCCGGGATGAGTTCCGAGACTGTTATCCGGATTTTGAAGAAATTCAATCAGGAAGGATTGATAAGCATGAAAGGGAAGAACTTCAGTGTGCTTGATTATGAGCGGCTTGCGGAGATCAGCCAGAAAGGATAATTTGTAGCCCCAACTGGACTCGAACCAGTATCTACAGTTCCGGAAACTGCCATTCTATCCCTTGAACTATGGGGCCCCTGTAGCCTCAGCAGGACTCGAACCTGCATTTAAAGTTTAGGAAACTTCCGTTCTATCCCTTGAACTATGAGGCCAAACTTTGTGGGTGCAAAGGTAAAAAAAAATCCAAACCTGCTAAATCAGTCGAAGAGTGCCTGAAGGACGGGATAGGAGCGTATCTCTCCCAACCCGTCGAGGTGGTAGTGATAAAACGTGATCAAACCGTCGAGAAGATCCCGGCGCTGCTGACGGTTGAGCTGAAGTGTGGCAAGATCAGCAACATTTAAAGAGTTGATCCGGGCCAAAACTGAGGTTAATTGCTGGTTCAGTGCGATCCCGTGGCCCGGACGAACATCGGTGTATTGTCCGGCCGGGATATCAAACCACGATCCTTCCGAATCAGGTAAACCCGGGTTAAACCCGAAATAACGGGAGAGCCTGATCAGAAAAAACAGATGAAAATTCGGAACTCCCTGATCGGCAATATCAAGATACTGAATGTGATAGGAAAGGAAATCAAACAGGTTGGCATTTGGTGTCTCCTCCTTGAGGGAGTGATTCAGCACATCGGCCAGGAAGAGGGCTATTGAGCTTTTGACCGGGTCGCCCGTAAGGTTCATAAAAGGGCTGTGATTCCTGGCTTCCTTGATTTTTTGGAGATCGCGGCCAGGTTTATAATAGACCTCCAGCTCCAGTATGGTCAGAGGTTGAAACAGATAAGCCTTTTTGTTTTTTGAGGATGTGCGGGCTCCCGGTACCAGAATTCCCAGGCGTCCCCAACGCTGGGTATAAATATGCACGATCAGGCTGGTATCCCCGAACTTGATCTGACTCAGAACAATGCCGAGGGTTTTTTCAATCATCTTTATCTGACGATCAGAATTTTAGCAACTGATTTTTTGGTTTGATCAGAGGTGGCAGCGAAAACCAGGTAAACGCCCGTTACCACCGGTGCCCCGTCTCTGCCGGTCCCGTCCCAGATCACCTGACCTCCGGTGCTTTGACCCTCAAAAACCATATTGCCTGACAGATCCGTGATCTTGACATTGGATTCGGCGGGGATGCCCTTAACCGTTATCGGGCCTGAATATCCGGGCCTCACCGGATTCGGAAAGGCATACACGGGCCCGTCATACTGGTCTTCAACGATAGCACTGCCGCGGTAGGATACCACCCCTGCCTCCGTGCCGAAATAGACCACTCCGGATTCGTTGTCAATCGCAATGGAGACGATCTCATTGGATAGCAATGGAGAGTTCGAAACATTAAACGACTGGATCAGTTCTGTACCTTCCGGATTGGTAAGGTAGACCCCTGAATTCCTTGTGCCGAACCATTTCCGGTTTGCCCCGTCCACGGCAATAGCGGTCACAATTTCAGTTGCAAGAAGACCGTGGTACAAATTATCACCCTGGTCTACACTGGGTTGGGAGGCATAGAATTCAGCATCCGTAAAAACTCTTGACGGTGCATAATACAATACCGCTCCATTGCTGGTGCCAAGCCAGAGCCTTCCATCCAGGTCGACTGCCATCGAGTATATGTCATTAATGATCTTGACCGTATTTTTTGGATACAACACACTGACCGATAGCTTGATGAACCGGTCATCAGTCTCATCATCCAGATCTTTGCCGTTGTTAAAAACATACAGTCCGTAACCCTTGGGCATCTGCACCCACTTGATATCCCCCGGTGTGATCACGATTTTCCCGGAGAAAGCATCTCCAAGGAATTGTCCGTATGAGAAGCTTTTCCATGATCCGTCATTTTTCATCACCGAAATGGGTGCCGGAACACTTGAGTTGGTAACCCAGAGATTATTCTTCGAATCGAATGCCAATCCTCCTGTCCTGATATATGGATTCCCGGGAAACACGCTCCTGAGTGCACCGTCAGTATTGGTGTCATCGTAAACGCCGATGTATTCTCCATTTTTGAATTCCACCACTCCAAATCCCCAGGTGGCACCGAACACATGCGAAGGATCTGCGGGGTCCACAGCAATCCTAACGATATCGCGGATGGGGCCCAGCTTTGGTTCGGTGATCGGATTGATATGAACCCAGGCACCATTGATCCTGGCCGAAGCACCGCTGATGTTCCAGATATTATTCCATGAAGCATCATAGCCCCCTGAGGCAATCCAGAGGTCTCCTCCGGCTACTGCAAGGTCGAATGTTTTCCGATCCCAGGGACCTTCAGGCTTAATCCGCTTGAAATCAGCGTAGTCTTCTGAATAAACCAGACCAAAATCACGATCTGCGATCCAGCATTTGCCATTTTTGTCGAGCAGGAGATCGGCCGGGTTTATGATATCCTCCCCGTAATGATCAATATGTCTGTTTTGAGTACCATCAGGAGAAAGAAAGTTAACCTGATAGGAACTCACAACAACGAGCTGGTCGCTGATAAATCGCATCCTCCGGATATCGTTGTAATATCTTGGATACCATTCCCAGTTATACCCGTTGTAGGTGAAAATGGAATCGATCCCGCTGCCCTGGCTCATGTGTGAAGCCCAAAGAGTGGATCCGTCATAGGCCATGTGATTGAATGGCTCGCCCTTGAATGGCTGCCCGGCAACGGGATGCCAGTTGCGATAATTCTCCAGGTCCGGATCATATTTTGAAGCCTTGAACACCCCAAGCGATGTGGCGGCAAAAATGGAGTCGTAATGAAAGAACAGGGTTTCGTATACCTCAATATGAGAACCTCCGGGCCCGATATAATAGGTGGAGGAGACCTCATTTTTCAACAGATTCAGCCGGATGATCCCAAACCCGCAGGAGAGCAGTGCCTCATTCCCGTCAACCTGAATGCTGTTGATCCTTTTGCTGCCGGTAATCGGTTTTCGCTTGATGTCAGGGATGTTGATTATCTGATTATTGCGAAGCAGGTCGAGGTTGGAGTTCGCATAGGCAATGATGAGTGTATTGTGTTCCTCGCTGAAAGCAAGGCAGGCGATCTCAACATCGCTCAATCCATTGATCTTTGACCATTTCGATATGTTGTCAGATGAAGGATCATAGGAAAAAAGTCCGCTGCGTGTGGCACACCAGATGATGCCCCTCGATTCAACCAGACTGATTGCCTGACCGAAAGCCAGCTGATCCTGCCACTCCCCGACTCTTGCCTGTGGGCTGGCATTCACGGAAATCATCAGGAAAGGAATGATAAACAGAATGCGGTTCATGATAGCATAATAACACTTATCGACCGGTTTTATTGCCTCTTTCATTCAGGAAGATCATCAGGGACTCCACTGCCCGCCCACGGTGTGAAATGTTGTTCTTTTCGCGGGCCTCCATCTCGGCAAATGATTTTTGATAGCCTTCAGGAACGAACACGGGATCATACCCAAAGCCGGCAGAACCTCTGACCGACTCTAAAATTACTCCATTCACAGTCCCTTCAAAAAGATATTCATGATTATTTAAGATCAGGGCAATGACTGTTCTGAACCTTGCTTTGCGGTTTTCCATCCCCTTCATTTCCGCAAGAAGTTTGTTGACATTGTCGGCATAGGTGGCATTCTCACCGGCGTACCTGGCTGAATACACACCAGGCTCACCATTCAGGGCCTCAACTTCAAGGCCGGTGTCATCAGCAAAACAATTGACCCCAAACCGTTCATGTATGTACCTTGCCTTTAGCAGGGCATTTCCCTCAAGATCCTCAGCCGTCTCCTCAATATCACCGGAGAACCCGATATCCGAAAGGCTTTTAATGGAATAGTCATTACCCGCAATCTGGCGGATCTCTGACAGCTTATGCTGGTTATTGGTGACGAAAATCAGTTCCTGCATCTCTTTTTTAAGTAACTTTGATATTTTTCAAAACACTAAACAGATCAGGCAATATATGGAAATTCTCGATTGGAAAACATTGCCCTTCGGCTACATTAAAACCGACTACAATGTCAGGTGCTATAATCGTGACGGGAAATGGGGTGATCTTGAAATCACTTCATCGGAACACATCCATCTTCACATGGCTGCCACGGCACTTCACTACGGTCAGGAGGCATTTGAAGGGCTCAAGGCCTTTATGGGCCGCGACGGGAAGGTCAGAGTGTTCAGGTGGAAGGATAATGCTGCCCGCATGCGCAGTTCGGCCAAGGGAATTCTGATGGCTGAGGTTCCGGAGGAACTGTTTCATGATGCCATGTTGACCGTCGTTAAAAAGAACCTCAGGTTTGTACCACCTTACGGATCAGGAGCTTCTCTCTACATCAGGCCCCTCCTGATTGGATCCGGTGCACAGGTGGGTGTTAAGGCTGCCAGTGAATACCTCTTCATGATTTTTGTAACGCCTGTGGGTCCCTATTTTAAAGAGGGATTCAAACCGGTGAGCATGATCATTACGCGCTCTCACGACAGGGCTGCCCCGCTGGGAACCGGTCATATCAAGGTTGGCGGAAACTATGCAGCCAGCCTGAGCGCTCTTGATGAAGCCCACAAACAGGGATATGCCTCGGCACTTTTCCTGGATGCCAGGGAGAAACATTTCATAGATGAAGCCGGTCCCGCCAATTTCTTCGGAATCCGAGACAATACATTCATAACCCCAGATTCTCACTCGATCCTTCCCAGTATCACCAACAAGGCGCTTCAGAAACTGGCTGCTGACCTGGGAATGAAGGTAGAAGTAAGGCCTGTTGCGGTTGAGGAACTCAGCACCTTTGAAGAGGTCGGCGCTTGCGGTACGGCTGCAGTGATCAGCCCTATTAAAGCGATTGTGGATATTGAATCGGGTGTAACCTACAATTACTGCAAAGATGGGAACCCCGGTCCCAGGTCGGTTAAGCTGTATGAAAAACTAACCGCCATTCAAACGGGTGAAGAACCTGATCCCTATGGCTGGATTGAGATCATAGAGTAAGGTTTCATACACTCATTTTTGATCCATTTTTAAGCCGGCTTCCTTCGCCGGCTTTTTTTATTAAAAATTTTATTGCTGATAATCAGTGTTTTAAAAATATTTTTACTACTATGTGATACAAGATACTGAAATTTGAACATATCTTTGCAAAGGAAACAACAATGTTAAAGAAAGTATTTTTGAACAATAAAACTATTAGGTTATGAAAAGGACGATTCAAATTAATCTTGCAGGTACCATCTTCAACATCGATGATGATGCCTATGAGATGCTCAGAGACTATCTGACGGCTGTTGAGAGGCAGTTTGCTTCAGCAACGGATGGCAGGGAAGTGATTCACGATCTTGAACTTCGTATGGCTGAACTGTTTACCGAAAAATTAAAACCGCTAAGACAGGTCATCTCGGTAGACGATGTTAAGGAAGTATTAAACATTCTCGGGAATCCTGAGGATATTGGCGGGCACAAGGATACCGGATACCGGTATTCAAATCCTTATACGGGCCGCTATCAGGGTCCGAGGCGGAGCAGGAGAATGTACCGCGATCCGCAGGACAAGCCGATCGGCGGGGTTTGCTCAGGAATGGCCTACTATTTTAACACAGATCCGCTGTTGATCAGGATCCTGTTCGTGATTGCACTGTTCATGGGATTCGGATTTCTCCTCTATTTAATTCTCTGGATTGCCTTGCCGGTTGCCCAAACTCCCGAGCAGATCTCCGAAATGAAAACCGGTTCCAACTATTTCTGAAAGGAGTAAACCCATGAAACAGGTACTGACAACCATAGGAATGATCCTGACCTTCATCCTTCTTATAGTATTAATGGCTGCATGTCAGGGTGGGATCGTTGGAAACGGGCGGGTTCAGACCCGTACCGAGGAGATCGGAAATTTCAACAGGCTGGTGATCAACGGGAACTTCCATGTGTTCCTGGAACCTTCTGAAAAACCTTATCTGAAGCTTGAAATGGATGAAAACCTGTTGGAGATCACCCGTGTGACGGAAGAGGGCAACACCCTGAGAATAGACACTAAGGTTAATATCCTTCAGGCCCGTGAAAAGAAGTTATTCATAGGAGTTAAGGATCTGGAGAAACTGGAGCTGGGCGGGGCCGTTAAGCTGACGTCAGATTCCACCCTGAAATTTAACACGGTGAGCATTATCGCTACCGGTGCCGTTGATCTGGATTTTGCCCTGGAGGGCCAAAAACTCAAGCTTGACCTGGCAGGGGCTTCCGAATGTGATTTGCGGGGGAAAGTGGATGATTTAAGAATGCAATTGTCAGGTGCCGGCGATTTCGATGCCTATGACCTGATTGCAAAGGATGTTGAGATTGACCTGAGTGGTGCCGGGAGTGCCCGGGTTTATGCCACCGAAGATCTGGACGTGTCGATTTCCGGTGCCGGATCGGTCAGATACCGTGGGGAACCGAAGATACATAAAAGCATATCCGGACTCGGATCACTGAAAAGAGACAATTAAATTCATTGATATGGAAACTGAAAAAATTGAAAATGCCAAGGCGCAGATGAGGAAGGGCGTGCTGGAGTACTGTATTCTTACGGTGCTCAATCAGCAGGACTGCTATGCCACGGATATTCTCCGCAGGCTGAAGGACGCCAGGCTGATCGTGGTGGAGGGGACGCTCTACCCGTTACTCACCCGGCAAAAGAATGCAGGGTTGCTAAGCTACCGTTGGGAGGAGTCACAGCAGGGACCTCCGCGAAAATATTACAAACTGACTGACAAGGGCCGTGATTTTCTGAAGGAGCTTGATTCTTCCTGGGACGACCTTGTAAAGGCAGTAGAACTGATCCATAAACAAACAGCCTGATCCAGCCATGAAAAAAACAATCAAAATCAATCTTGGGGGAGTGGTATTCCACATCGATGAGGATGCCTACGACCTACTCAGGAACTATCTCGACCAGCTCGATGCACGGTTTAATGCTGCTCCGGGCGGATCTGAGATCCTTGCTGACATTGAAACCCGCATGGCGGAACTGTTTCAGGCCCGGATCACCACAGAGAAGGAGGTTCTCACCCTGAACGACGCAACAGAAATCATTGACATCATGGGTGAACCGGAAGAGATTGAAGGGGAGATCCCTGAGGAGGAACCGGTTTCCTTTACGAGGGAACCCGGTCGTCGCGGCCGCCGCATGTACAGGGATCCCGACAATCAGGTGATTGGCGGCGTATGCTCAGGATTGGGTGCCTACCTTAATATCGATCCGGTTTTTGTAAGGATCCTCTTTGTGGTCTTTACACTGGCCTATGGAGCGGGACTTCTGATCTATTTCCTTCTCTGGGCAGTGATACCGGAAGCCCGCACGGCAGCCGAGAAGCTCGAAATGTATGGCGAGGAGGTCAATGTGTTCAATATTGAGAAGAAAGTCAGGCAGGAGTACCGCCGGTCGGATGTTACCGGAACAGCACCCGGGGTTCGCAGGCGTGGCAACGTGATCGGAAGGATGGTCAGGGCACTTGGAACAGTGATTCTCGTCTTCTTTAAGGTGATCGGATTTATCATTCTGGGTTCCTTTGCAATTGCCGGGATTGCAATGCTGGCCTCCCTTATAGCCATTGCTGTTGGCGGTCAGGCATGGTTCATCAATGCCGACTGGAACGAAGGAATGTTCAGGTTAAGGGATCTGGTTGACTTCTTTGTTTCACCCGTTGGCGGTACCCTGGCATTTATTGCCTTACTGTTGCTGGTGGCAATCCCGGTTCTGGGACTGATCTATGCCCTGGTTAAAATGATATTCAGATTTAAAGCCCCTGACCGTGCAATTGGGATGAGCTCTTTTGGTGTTTGGGTAATAGCGCTGATCGTATTGCTGGTTATCGGGATCAATGAAGGGATGAGGTACTCTAACCGGGGGCAGGTTGAAGAGGAAAGCGCATTGGTGATTCCCGCTGGGAAAACCTTGTTGATTAAATCAGATCCGGCCCCTGATTACCGGGATGATGACACGTTTGACTATCACGGAGAATTCAGGGTTTCAAGAATCAATGATTCAGTCAATATTTTAATCCGGCCTAATCTCAGGATTGAATACAGCCGGGATTCGGTTCCGGAGATCCGGATCAAAAAAACGGCTCATGGACCCAATTACAATCAGGCAAAAAAATTCGCCGACGAAATTGAATACAGTTATCAGGTTAGCGATACTGTTCTTGCGATTGAGCCCAGCTATCGCTTATCTCAGAAGAGCCGCTTCCATGCCCAGGAACTTCAGGTGATTGTCAGGTTGCCAGAGGGAACCCGGGTGTACCTTGACAAAAATCTTGAGCACCTGCTTTATGCGGTTGACAATACTGAAGATTACTGGTCGGGCCAGTTGGCCGGGGATGAATATATCATGACCCCCGACGGGCTGACTCCCATTTCCAAAAAGCAGCCGGCCGGCGGGATCTGACCCCGGGCGGCTGGTTTTATTGTTCCTCGCCGGCCGGAAGTGGGTAACCACTCCGGCCGGCTTGACATTTTTACTATTTTAGCCACCATGGAAACCAGCTACTTCTCCTCCCGGCACCCTTTGATCCAGCTACTGATGTCGGTCCTGATCATCCTGCTGTCCTATCTGGTCATTACCATCCTTTCAGTATTTCCTGCGCTGTTTCTTTACCATGTTCCTTTTTCCGCCCTGGCAGAAGGCATTGATTACACCAATCCCGATTACATCCCATTCATGAAATACCTCCAGATATCACAGGCTTTCGCCCTTTTTATAATCCCTCCTGTGATTATCGGGTGGTTTGCACTCCATGATCCCTGGAAATTCCTGCAGATGCGCAAGTTTCCGGACAGCTGGCTTATCGGAGTGGTTTTCATCATTCTGATCACCGCTCTTCCGGGGTTGAATGCCCTTTCGGCCTTCAATGAAGGGATGAAGCTGCCCCATTTCCTTGCAGGTATTGAGGAGTGGATGCAGCGTACAGAACAGAAGGCCGGGGATCTTACGGAGGCATTCCTGACGGTGAGCAGTTTCGGTGGATACCTTATTAACGTGCTGATGGTAGCCCTGTTACCAGCGTTTGGTGAAGAGTTCCTTTTCAGGGGAGTTTTTCAGAATCTTTTGGGCAAATGGTTTAAAAACTATCATTGGGCCATCTGGATCACCGCTATCGTTTTTTCTGCTTTTCATCTTCAGTTTTATGGTTTCCTTCCCCGCATGGCACTTGGGCTGATATTCGGATATCTGGTGTTCTGGTCAGGAAACCTGTGGTATGCTGTATTCGCCCATTTCCTCAACAATTTTATGCCCGTAACGGCAACCTACCTGTTCCCTGATAAGTTCAGTCCCGACCAGCTGGACCAGCTCTCATCCGATTCTTCGGGCTGGATGTGGGCGATTCCGGGTACCCTTGTTATGATTGGTGCACTTTACTACTTTTACCTCAAAAGCAAGTCGTTGAAAATTGAAGAACCCATTGAAAACATTTGAAAATATGAAAATAGTTGCCACCCTTGGACTGATCCTTATGTTCGCTGTTACGCCTCTCTGCGCTCAGGAAAGAGATACGACCAATCACCTGAACATTGGAGATGAGATGCCCGAATTCACACTGAAAACTCTGGACGGTAAAACCGTAACTTCCGATGATCTTTATGGCAAGGTAGTCCTGATTAATTTTTTTGCCACCTGGTGTGGACCTTGTAACTCCGAGCTTCCGCTTGTTGAGAGTGATATCTGGGCGAAATATAAGGACCGGAAGGATTTTATGCTGCTGATCATCGATCGGGAAGAGACTGCCGACAAGGTGGCTCCCTTTGTGGAGAAAAAGAAGTTCACCATGCCATTTTATCTCGATGAGAAAAGGGAAGTTTACAACCTGTTTGCCTCACGATTTATCCCCAGGAACTACCTGTTCAACAAGGAGAGTCAGCTGGTGCTTAACTCCATGGGATTTAAAAAGGAGGATTTCGATGCGTTGAAAAAGGAGTTGGATGCCCTGTTGAAATAATCCGGCCGATTCAGATCTCCCCTTTTCTTTTGATATAAACAATGCCGTATTCTACGCATTGTTCCCGCATTTCTGACTCGGGCAGGTTCCTGAAGTGACGCTCGATTTCATCCCAGACTCTGGCCAGCAGGGTGTCAACCTCCCTCCTTACTTCTGCTATCTGATCATCGGCCCTCCGGGTGGACTTAACTGCTGTGACCTGGGCATAATAGCCATCCCTGAACTGGTCATACCAAACCCTGACCCTGCTGATATTGGGCATCATGACAGGTATTCCTCCGGATTTGGTTCTTTTGGTTTCCCCTTCAATGATTTTTTTCCCCCATTCCAGCACCTCACGGTCGGTTTTCATATCAGGCACACGCGTTCCGCAATCTTCCAAACCATAGAACTCCCGGGCATTTTCAGGAATCTCCTCCCTATGGATGGCCAGGTTCAGCACCTGAATAAAATGCGAAATATAGAGCCTTGTTTTAGAAAGTTTGGGCTGATACTCCCGGTTGAGTAAAACCCGGTTCGTACGGGCTTGATTTTGAAGATGTTTTGCCCCTTCCAGTTTGGCCACTATGTTTC
>Ga0172368_10000400_pt1 | contig 62376 bp, 54 predicted proteins | sample Lak11m_FD_114540 | JGI IMG/M metagenome (GOLD analysis project Ga0172368, IMG submission 114540) | Freshwater microbial communities from Kabuno Bay, South-Kivu, Congo - kab_022012_11m | ecosystem: Environmental > Aquatic > Freshwater > Lake | place: Democratic Republic of the Congo: South-Kivu... | reverse complement strand
TCATTCCCTTTGCAAATGACGAATGAAAGCCTATATTTACACCCTTTCAAAGAGGACGATTAGCTCAGTTGGTTAGAGCGCTACATTGACACTGTAGAGGTCAGAAGTTCGAATCTTCTATCGCCCACATACTACATAATGCCCTGTAAGATAATAACTTACAGGGCTTTTTCTTTTCCTCGAAAAGCACCGAAAAAGCCCCGTTTTACGCTATTTTGAGCGTTATTCAGCCTTTTTTATATTGTTTTTGTTACACCATTGTTACACGGAATTGGTGAGGCAAATAGTATCGGGAGACTTTTATGAGGATCATTCTTCGGCATCGGGTGCTCAAAGGAAAGCTGACTCAAGGGCACCACTCTTTTTACCTCGACATCTATAAGGATGGCGAGCGAGAGTACGAGCCACTAAATGTTGTTGCCAACCCACAGGATAAGGCTAATTACAGAAAGGCTGTCCAGTTTTGTGAGGATGTAGCTGCCAAGCGTCGTCTGGAAATCAACCGAGCTGTTGTCGGATTTCGTGATCAATCACCTCGACGGGGAAGTTTTGTTGCCTATTGTACGAAGATCATGGATTCTGTTACCAATGCTAATAGCCGCGAAAACTGGCAGAATGCAATCCTATGCTTGTTGAAATGCGAGCCGAATGGCGTGGAGTTCCGGGAGATTGACAAGCATTGGTTACAGCAGTACCAGAAATATCTGCTTGAAAATTATTCGCAGAATACAGCCAGAAGCTACTCCACTAAAATCAGACAGGCGATCGGTATGGCCGTCCGTGATGGTTTAATCGAGGAAAATCCTAACGAGCACGTCAAGCAGGTACAGGAAAAGGAAGGAGAGATCAAATACCTCTACTTCGAAGAGATCATGCTTCTGGACAAGACGCATCATCGACATAAAGGAAGACGGGTTGCATTTCTCTTCAACTGCTTTGTACCGGTTCGTCCAGGCGACCTTGCCGTATTATCTGAAGCGAACATACGTTCCTCATCAGATGGGGGTTTTGAGGTATATTTCCGTCAAGGGAAAAAACAACGGATAGAGTCCATTCCGATACCTCAGCAGGGGATGATATATCTCAAGCAAGCCAGGGAACTGGCCGAAGTCCGATTAGGCAGAGAATTGACGGCGCATGATCCCATATTCGATATCGGGCACAAGAGATGGTACGGAGCAATGCTCAAGATATGGGCAACGCGAGCTTTCGACAATCATGGCGATGAACTACCAGCTGAAATCAGATACCATTTCAGCTGGGCGGCGCAGGAGTTGTCACCTCATTGGGCTCGTCATACAGGAGCCACCATGTTGCTCAATTTTGGTGCTGATCTCGATGCTGTTGGCGAGATACTCGGACATCGAGACCGGAAGACCACGATGCGATATGCCAAGATACAGCCAAGGACAAAGCGGTGCACGATGGCTTTGTTGCCGAATATTGCAAATGGAGACGATGATGAAGGATCATGACGAACAACTGCAAAAATGGGAGTATATCGGACATCGACTGATGCAGTCATCAGACCTGCAAGTGCTCTGCGGCGTGACAAGAACAACACCCGGTGCAGAAAAACCATTTGTTTCCAGTTTGAGCGATGATGAACTGAAAGGGATGATTACCTTTGTTCTCGAACGTATGAGGGAGATCGACGAGCATTTGGCATTGCGTACAGAGCAGCAAGTTTCGAAGATCCCTTACGAATACCGTGACCGCCAGCAGGAATATCTGCGGTTGCAGGTGCCGAAAAGCGAACATCATCGTTCCTCTGATCTCTATAACGCCGAATTCATCAACGACCTCGATGAAGGCTACGATACCTTTCAAGGGGTTTTCATCACGCTCTCACGGGCACTATTCTACCTCTTCGAAGAAGTACATTACCGTCACGGCGGCATCGACGACGTGTTTATGCAAGTCCTCCAGCAGACTTTTTCTGAGTACGCCGATATCATTGAGCAAACGGCACCAAACAGAGAGCATTCGCCTGCTTCGACTGCTCATCAATCCAGTATCAAGTTAAATCTCACTCAAGAGCGCCTTGCAGAGCTGTTGGGCTGTCTGGAAGTGTTCTTTGACCCATCCGACCGTCTCGCCCTGAAAAAATTGCTAGAAGGGCATCCTATTGATCACAAACTGGTGTTCAACGGCAACCAGAACCGATTTGTTGAAGTTTTTCGTAGGTTGTCTTACAACGGTTTTCTGCATGAATCATGGACGAATATCCGGGACTGGCTTTGTGGACATTTTTCCTACCGCTCCAAGACCGGGATAGCCGTCCTGAGCCAGAACTCAGTTTGGGATATCCTCGCTAAGTCAAAAGGTGAACCTACCGGTAGAAGCCGCATCTGCTTTTTGGATTGGCTGCCCTACAAGACATCGGCATCGTTGAAACGGAATTACTGATTCAGAATTGTTGGTTTGGACAATGTGATTGAAAAGAATATAGTTACTGAAAATATGGTTGCTGTGTTTGATGAGATAAATTGTTAGTTTTGAATATATTTATCATTGCGATATAATTTCCCTAAAAGTAAACGGAGATTGTCTGATTGCCTACTCTGCCTAAAATTGATGACGTTGGTCTCAGGATTTTGTTTCTCCTAATTCCGGGTATAATTACTTTAGGAATTGTAAAATCATTAGGGCCAAAAAAACCAAGATCAGATTTCGAAAGCGGGCTACAAATTTTTGTTTATGGCATTGTTTGTTATGCAATAGTCGGCCTTTTAGAAGGCTTTTACCATTGGAAATTTACCTCGAATAGCCAGCAAGGTTTTTGGTCCACCATTATAGAGAGTAGCCTTGGAGTAGCCACTCTAAGTGCATCAAGAGGAATAGATACTGGACAAATTGCATTTGCAACTATCGTTTCTGTTATTGTCGGCCTTATCATTGCAAATCTCCAATTACATAGTCAGCCGCATCGGCTACTTCAGTTTTTACGCATTACAAAACGTACCAATGAAGTTGATATTTGGGAATTGACTTTAAATTCGCCGGACATAGACTCATGGGTAACCGTACGAGACAAAGAGACCGAAAAAATATATCAAGGGTGGATTTCTAGTTATTCAGACGGTGGAGACGAAAGAGAATTGTTACTTGTTGACGTCAAAGTATTTGTAAAACAGGATAATTCGCCTGATCTAATAGAGGTTGATTCAATTCCTGTGCTTTATCTTGGTTTAGATAGAAAAAACACTGTTTTGGAGCTCTTCAGAAAACCACCACATTCAAAGGAGAACACATGAGCGACAAAAAGAACCTAAATCAACCTGTGCCCCTCAATGAAGGCATAATCAAAAAAAATGTAAACCTGCCGCCATCAACGGCCCGGCCAGACCCGCCAAAGGCACAAGTTCCTCCCCCGAAACAGATACAGCCGCCTCCACAACCACCTAAAAAATAGGAAAGTAGTTGAATGAGTGACGAAAAAAGAACACAACAAGGCTCCCGATCGATTGCTCAGGATGCCTCAATTAAGAATAATCTGAAATCAGAACCCAAAGGAGAACGTCCGCCGCCTCCAAAGCCACAAGAGGCTCCAAAGCCTAAGGAACAACAGAAATCAGGAAATAAGTGAATTCTTAAAAGCATGTAACGTGTGCCTCTTATTTCGAGCTGCATTGCTAAAATGTTCTTGAGTATTCTTCCCGGTAGTGAATAAAATAATACCATACCACGGTTGATTCCAATGGTGGTGAACAGGGATAATTTTTTGTACGAGGTATTGAAGTGACAAACGACACTATTCAGAATATACGGATTGTATAATAACTTGACTTTTTCGTATAATTTACATGCAAGCAAAGTCGTCGGCTTATTCTTTTCTCTCGAGACGGCACGATGTTCAGCAATACGGATACTGATAGCTAGGATCGACAGAATTGTTGCCATATTCAAATATTATCTCAAATACAGTGGTTTGCATAGTCGTCGTTCTTTAAAAAATATAGAACAGGATGTTATGTGGTTCATGGATAAGCTCGGATACTCGTCGGAGTTCTTTCCGCACTTACTTATGTCAAGGTTTCTCGCTCTGCTGTTGCCCCGTTGTTGGAGGAGCATGGAGCCTTCGATAGTTCTCGTGGCAAACTCGCTTTTTCCTTGGGGAAGGCATGAATAAGCAGACGCAACCATCAACAAGAGAGCATTATTTCTACGTTGCGATAGCCAAGTTCCTGTTCCACCATCAGGAGCACGGTATCGTATCAGTGCGAGACCCGATCAAGATCAAGGATGCAGAGCGATACGGGCTCAGCCCGCTCATGCTTTATGGATTGACCGTTGTCGGGTTGCCCATTCGGTGGCTGACCTTTACTCCAGTCGATCAGCCCAGGCCCTTCCGGGATGTTCTTCTGGAGGCGTGGCGTAATGCCGAGGGATTGCGTGGCCGACCTGACATCCTGCGGATCAACCGCCATCTAGCGATGGCCAGCCCTGAACTGACAAGGGAAATAGCAAAATTCGGAGTTCAGGTCGAGGTCGCCGATGCCAAGGAGAAATCCCTTCCAATCTCGATGCGTTCAGCCCAAGACTCCAGCCGGTGGTTGTTGAGGAAGCACGACGGAAATGATCGGTCTCTTACTGGGTCCATCCAAGCACTTTGCCGGTCCGCTCAAGACGACCACAATTTTTGTATCAGGGATGGTAGTAAATGCGTGAATAGCCGCGAAGTTCAAGACAGAATCCAGCAGTGGCTGGCATTGCCGGCGCAATTGCCGTTGCCTACAGTGATCGGTGGACTAGACTGGAAACCCGGTCCATGGCTGTCATCCTGGGAGACATCTCTGCCGCCCGATCGGCCCCGATATTTCAACCTCGATGGGGTTGATGATAGCACTTGGTTGCTGACAGGAGAGAAGGACCCGGAGGATATCCTCGAAGATGATGATTTCTGGGCCAACAGTTATTATGATAACGCGGCTGAAATCGCCAAGAACCTCTTGGCGTGCTGGCCCAATCCGCCTGCAGAGATTGCTAAGTGTGCCGGAATTACCTTGCGTGAGCTTCAATGGTTCACCTCGGGGAAGGCTTCCCTTGAACGGCATGCGCGTTTTGACATAGAAGCCTTGCTCGGCATCGAATACGACGAAAGCATGGGTAGATATGTAGAGGCCGGACCTTATGTTCTGATGGCCCAGAAACCACTGGCCCTCAAGGTGGTCTATGAAGGCATTTCCGGTGGCGGAGATGCACATACATGTGAGATTGTCCCTCGTCTGGGAGCCGCAGACCCAAGCTGGCGATATGTTTTGATCAACACTTATGGAGAACCTCCGAGCATTGTTATGGTGCCTCGCGGAGCAAAAATCGTGGAGCGTCTTCCGGACTTGCTTATGAATTATGCCGGTACCTCGTCTGTTGCTACTGAGTTCTACCGAGATGTCGTTTCTACCTGCGCCCGGGCCTGCCGCGAACCTATGGCCAACATCCGGGAGATGAAAGACTTTGTGAAACGCTACGAAGCGCACTGGGCAAATTGTGAATGGCAGCCGGAGTGAACCTGTCTGGAGACTTGGGGGACATCAGCGTCAGCGACTACGAGAGGTAAATGCTTAAGCACCTTAATAAAGTGTATCAGCAGGTAAACAAGTCGAGCTGTTTGGAATTCCTAGCGGGTAAGTAGTCAAGAATCGGTTCAACTATGGCGGAAGCGTCGATATTTGTTAGCTAGGCTGGTTCAAGTTTGTGAAGGCTTTCGCCGTAAACACGGCTTTCACTGAGTAACTGTTCTGGAGTTGATTGATGGAAAACAGTCCAGACTTTCTGAAGCAGAAGAGAATCATGTTCCGTTCTCCATCGTCTGACTTATCCTCAAACTCAAATTTAGCAACTCCATCGAAAAACCATACCCCGTTTGACCCCCATGGTGGTTGAAGGGGGTTAATTATTTGCGCGAGATTTTCATCGATGTTGCTTGTTAACCAGTGATTGACAACGATGGAATATCTTCAGACCCGCCCGAGTCTGAGCGATGACCGGCTGATGGCATCGATTCGCATGATCATCCGCCAGGAACTTGCTACTATTTTTCCCTCAGAAAAAAGAGACCGGCTTCTTACGGTTGCAGAAGCAGCGATGCTTTTGCGGCTTGCCGTGCCTACCATTTACGGTCTGGTTCAGCGGAACCAGATCCCCTACATCAAAAAGACGAAGCGCCTCTACTTCTCTGAACGCAAGCTGAATGAATGGCTTGAAAAAGGAGAGAACAACGGGCCGGAAGAGGTCGAAAAGGCTGTCGATACCTATCTCAGTCTCCGTAAATCCAACCGCAAGAGAAACTGACGATGCAGAGGAAGCAATCTGTCAGTCTGCTTGCTTGCAGCCATGTAACCATGTCAGCATGCAGGAAAGCATGTAAGCCATCAGGCAACCATGAACCAATGCGATCATGAAAACCATAGCAGTCATATCCCAGAAAGGCGGAGCCGGAAAAACCACCATTGCCTTGAACCTTGCCGTTGCCGCGATACGTTTCGGTCATCAATGTGCAGTGATCGATATCGATCCACAGGCAAGCGCAAAATGTTGGCATGATCTTCGCCAGGCTGATTCCCCCGTTGTGGTTTCAGCACAAGCTTCACGACTGCCGGAAATCATCCAGACAGCAGAGCAGAACGGCGCGGCGCTCGTCATCATCGACACCGCTCCGCACTCCGAATCGGCAGCGCTTGCCGCCGCACGTGTGGCCGATCTGGTGCTGGTTCCTTGCCGTCCTTCCTTGCTCGATCTGAAAGCTATCACCACGACAATCGATCTTGCCTCACTTGCAAAAACACCGGCACTTGCCGTGCTCAATACCGTGCCGGTGAGGGGTGGTCTCAGAGGCGAAGCGGAGCAGGTTCTCAAGGGGTACGGTATAGAAATGATCTCCATCACCCTTGGGCATCGGGTCGCGTTTGTCCATTCACTGACCGCTGGTCAGGGAGTACTTGAGTATGAACCTGATGGAAAGGCGGCAGACGAGATCATGGAGCTTTTCAATGCGGTCTGCCGCCACTGTAAGTGGAGCACCCTTATCGAAAAAAGTGAGGCATGAAGATGAAGAAAACCAGCCTTGCCGATGCGCTTCTGAAAGAATCGAAGGCCGACGTCCCGGACACGGGATATCCTGCAAAATCGTCAGCGAGGGTGTCGTATGTCGCCCCTGTCAGGATCGGGAAAAAGGCAGTGACCGTCTGGTTCGAGCCCGATGTTGTCAAACAACTGAAGCTTATCGGGATCGAAAAAGGAATGACCATTCAGGACATGATGCGGGAGTCCCTGAATGACTTTTTTGCCAAACATCACAAGGCGCAAATTGCCTGAAATACAATGAAGAAAACGATTCGACACACGGCGATTCAACTCCGGGACGACAACCGGTTACGATGCTCGATTGTGTACGGGAAAGTGGCCCGGTTCATTCCCGGAATGATGGGAAAGATTGCCCTTGTCGATGACGGTTGCCTGATTGGTTACCACATCGTCAACGGTAATCGGGAGCGTGCGTTTCTCTTTCGTACCGATATGTCAGGAGGGATTCAGAAAATCAGTGGCATTTACCCGAAAGTGATGCTTCTGGTCGCGACACGTTCCCGATTCCGCACGACAACACTGCTCTCGTTGCTGCAGGAGTTCAATGAGGAACGAATTCCTCTTGATGCTTTTCCGGATCACTGTTTTCACCTGATGAATGCCATGCTCGAAGGTCGTGGATGTACCGAACATACAATACGCAAACTGATACAGGAATGCCAGGACTGAAAGCTTTTCGAGGGCTCTTTCTTGCTCTGATCGTTACCATGATGTTCGCTGCTGTAGCGACATTTTTCGTGCATCCTTTTGTCATCTACAACAGCACTGACAGTCTCCCCCGAGGGCTGTATCGGGTAGTTCGGAAGCCGGCGTATGAGCTTGGTGATCTGGTGGTTTTTCCGATCCCTGAAACTGTACGGGGATTGGTGAAAAGTCGCCACTGGCTTCCTGACAATGCATTTCTGATCAAGCCGATTGCCGCCAGAAGCTGTTATGTTCTGAGCACGAAAAACGGCAGATGTCTCATCAATGGGATTGATTTCGGGCCGGTGAACAGGGCTGACCGTAACGGTCTGCCTCTGCCTGTCTTTTCGGTTAACCGACAGCTTTACTATGGAGAGATCGCTGTCGTCAGTCCCGGCTGCTGCAGTTTCGATTCGCGCTATTTTGGGCCGATCAGAGAGAGGGAGATCATCGGGATTGCGGTACCAATCTGGCTGCAACCCGGCACCGCCCGGCAGGTGCGAAAGCGGGTTCCCGGCAGATCTCGACAGAGAGCGGGAGAGGTGCGGGAAGGCGTGGAGATTGGTAGTGCAAGATAAAGGCAATGTGAGCAATGGCTTTGTAAGCCATTGTCTCATTGACGGTTATAAGGGTAACACGGTGTGTTGGCTGAATCCCGGAAATCAGGTCATGATGCGATAAGTGAATATAAGAAGAGTGTTTACATCGATAATATAACCATGTTTGATGCTATGAGCAACCAGGATGAGCTGCCGTTGTTCCGTCCGAAAATCGGGGGGAAGGTACGCAAGGAACAGAGCCGGGTGCCGAGGTCACCGTTGAAAAAACTCACGAGTTCGGCACGAGGCGGGTTTGTGAAAAGAGGCAGTCGTCCGGCGCATGTAAAGCCCTCATCCGGATTCTCCCGGAAAGTTATCGTGAAGGCGAGGGTTGTCCGGATGAATGCATACGGCAAAAAAGCTGCAAGTCTTCATGAGCGGTATCTCCAGAGGGAACATGTCGGCAAGGACGGAGCTGAAGGCCATTTTTATGGTGCTCCCGATATTCAGCGGAATCCGGTTTTTGAGCCCGGTTCACAGGGTGAAGCGCACCAGTTCCGGTTCATCATTTCGCCAGCAGATGCACACGAGCTAGAACTGGAGGATTTCACCAGAACATTGATGCAGCAGGTCGAGAAAGACCTGGGGCGTGAAATCCACTGGAAAGCGGTCAACCATTACAATACGGACAACCCCCATGTCCATGTGATTGTTCGGGGTATTGACCGGCAAGGGAAAGAGCTGCGGATTGATCCTGATTATATCTCGAATGGGCTTCGCTATCGGGCACAGGAGCTGGTAAACAGGGAGCTTGGAGTCCAGTCTCAATGGGAGATTGATCAGGCTCTTGCGAAGGAGATTGGTCGGGAACGTTACACCTCGCTCGATGCGAAGCTTTCAAAGCTTGAGGTGAATGGCCGTGTCGATCTCGGCCACTACCCTGAAACCGGAGCCCATCGAATCGATCAGGGTCGCCTTGTCAGCCGTTTGCAGGAACTCGAAAAATTCGGGCTTGCTGAACGGGAAGTTGGGCGGGAATGGCAAATGAAATCCGGCTGGCAACAATCCCTTACAGAGATGGGTGAGCGGGCACAGATATATCGGGAGATCCATTATGAGGTTGGTGGCGATCCTTCCCGATACAGGATATTCGATAGCAAGGTACATGGCGAAGGCATAGTTGGCAGGCTGGCCACAAAGGGGCTGGCCGATGAACTTGGCGACCGGTACTTCTGCGTTGTCGAGACGCCGCAGGGAACAGCATTCTATGTTCCTCTCGACAAAAGCTCGAACCCGGAAGAATTCAGAAAAGGCGAGATTGTTTCGATTCAGAGGGAGCAGGAAAAATGGCTCAAGCCGACCGATTATATCATTGCCGAACAGGCAGCCCGAAATAACGGGATATACGACCGGGAATGGCATCTGAAAGATCTTGAAGAAAAGAGTGTCGCGGTCGGAAAAGGACGAGTCGATAAAGAGTCGCTCATCGAGGCTATCGAGAAACGGCTCCAGCGTCTTCGCCGGTTCAGATTGGCTGAACTCCTGCAGGACGGAATATGGCGGGTCGAGTCGTCGATGATCGAAACGCTGGAGAAGAAAGACCGGCAGCAACCGTCGAGCCGTCTTGCCATGAAGCGCGAGTCCACTCTCTCCCTCGAGGAGCAGGAGGTTTACCGTGGTAGGACATGGCTCGACCGCTTTACAGCACAGGAGCGACTTGGAGATGCCGCACGGCATGGATTCGGCAAGGAGCTTGCCGGGGCTATCCAGCGAAGAGTCGAGCTGTTGCGCGAAATGGGGGTCGATCCCATGGACCCTGCAAGAGCGAAAGCACTCGATCAGATAGAAAAACGCGATCTTGCGCATAAGGTTGGTATGGCTAACGGAGCAACATTGAAAGAGTTGGCGGGTGGAGGAAAGATCAGCGGTGTCATGACCGATAGCGGGATACTTCCAAGTGGAAGGCGGTATGCCCAGGTTCTTGATCCGAAGTCGCGGGAGTTCGCAATGGTTCCATGGCGTGCTGAATTCGACCGGCTTGCAGGCAAGAGTGTTGATCTGCTCAAAGACCGGCAGACCGGTCGGTACGTGATGCGCCAGCTCGAACGAGGTCTTGGGAGGTGAGGGGATGAAGCAGGTTAGAACGAGCAACATTTTCTACGGGCACATGATCGTCGGTCTGGTGTTCAGCCTGGCCGGTATCTGGGTAACCACGCAGTATGTGGCATGGGCGCTCGGTTATCAGTCGCAACTGGGACGGCCGCTTTTCATATTTCACGGATATCCGGTATATGAACCTTGGGCATGGATGCTCTGGGCATATCATTTTGAACCTTATGCCCCTTGGGTGTTCAGCATGGCAAGCACCATCACCTACACGAGTTTTTTTGTGATGTTCGCCATCATGGTTGTGCTTGCAGTTTTACGTTCGAAACGGCAGGCCGAGACCGGTTCCTACGGCACGGCCCGATGGGCGCAGAGAAAAGAGCTTGAAGGGGTCGGTCTTTTGGGCGATCGAGGGGTGATCCTTGCCCAGACCAATGATGCAGCGTTTCGTTCCGTTGTCAAAAACGATCCGAACGGTGATATCACGGTGCAATGGACGATGCGGAGGCATGGCCGGAACCTTTTGCGCCATCATGGCCCGGAGCATGTGTTCTGTTTCGCACCGACGCGCTCCGGTAAAGGTGTGGGACTGGTAATTCCAACGCTGCTCAGTTGGACCGGATCATGTGTCGTATACGACATCAAGAAAGAGAACTGGGCAGCTACGGCGGGATGGCGGCGGAGCTTCTCGCACTGCCTCAGGTTCGAACCGACCTCTCCGGGTTCGGTTCGTTTCAATCTCCTGCTTGAAATCCGCCGTGGCCTGTACGAGGTTCGGGATGCGCAGAATATCGCGGATATCCTTGTCGATCCCGAAGGCTCCCTTGAACGTCGTGATCATTGGGACAAGACCGCTCATACCATCTTTGTGGGAGCCATTCTGCACATCCTGTACGTCGAAAAAGACAAGAGCATTGCAGGGCTTGTGCGTTTCCTCTCTGATCCGGAACGGAGCATCGAAGATACGCTCCATTACATGCTCAATACCCGCCATCTTGACGGCGCTCCGCATCCTGTCGTCGCCAGTTGTGCCCGTGAGGCGCTGAACAAGTCACCCAACGAACTTTCGGGGGTGATTTCAACCGCCATGACCTTTCTCGGGCTTTTTCGTGACCCCATCATCGCCGAGAATACGGCTGTCTCGGATTTTCACGTCGAAGACCTCATGAATTCGGAGCGGCCTGTTTCGCTCTATATCGTTGTTCCACCTTCCGACATCGATCGGACAAAACCGCTCATCAGGTTGATCCTGAACCAGATGGGACGACGGCTGACAGAAAAGATGACCTTCAACCACAATGCGTCATCTGATTCGGCAAGTGAGAACACGCGTCGCCAATCGGTTCCGCGCCACCGTATGCTGCTCATGCTCGACGAGTTTCCCAGCCTCGGGCGACTCAGCTTTTTCGAAACCGAATTGGCCTATCTGGCCGGATACGGCATCAAATGCTTCATGATTGCCCAGAGCCTCAACCAGATCGAAAAGGCTTATGGCCAGAACAACTCCATTCTAGACAATTCCCATGTCCGTGTGACCTACGGAGCGCTCGACGAACGGACGGCCAAACGGATATCGGATCTGCTCGGCCAGGCGACGGAAAAAAGGCGGCAGCTGAACTTTGCCGGCAGCCGTCTCGCCCCATGGCTGGGCCATGTGATGGAGAGCGAACAGGAGAGCCCAAGGCCCCTGTTGACACCGGGTGAAATTCTCCAGCTTCCCGGAGACGACGCCCTTCTGATCGTCGGGGGTATCCCCCCCTATCGGGCAAAGAAGGTCATGTACTACCAGGACGACCGGTTCCGTGATCGAGCATGGTTGCCTGCCCCTGACAGCGTTGAGGAACAGACCGCCGAACTGTTCAGAAGCCGTGTATGGATCAATGCCTGGGAGTTGCCATATGCAGAGGCGGGAGTGGAAAGCGGTGATCGGCATCCGGACAGTCAGCAGGCGCTCAAGGATCGACCGACCGGCATTGTGCCTGCAACATCGCTGGAATCCGGTCTGGAAAAACGTTCGCTCAGCCCTGACTTGTCGGACGATGAACGGAAGATCGATGATGACGAGATGCTTCCTGATCCTGATGACACGGTGCGATTTCCTGAAGAGATCATCGAACCGGAAGAGCATGAACCCGGAGAGGATGACAGGCTAGACAGTGACGAAGAACAAGGCAGGAACAGAAGAATTGAACTAACCAGAACACCTGAAGGAGGCGGGCTGCCGTTATGAAACGGAAGAACATTCATCCCTATCTCTCTCCGGAGCTTTTCAAAAGCTTCAAGGGCTATTGCAACAGCCGCAATATAAGCCAGAGCAGCGTGGTTGAGGCTGCATTGCAGGAGTATCTCGATGAGAACAGCGACATCCGTTTATTGTTGCGCCGACTTGATCGTCAGGGCCGGCATCTCGACCGGGTCGAGCGCGACCTGACGGCTCTTGCCGAGGCGTTCGGTGTTTTCGTACAGCTCTGGTTCGCCCATACGCCGCGACTTGGTGATGAGGATAAAAAAGGAGCGGAAAAGGAGGCGTGGAACCGTTATTCGCAATTCGTGGATTATGTCGCCCGCCAGCTCGGTGGCGGTCACCGGTTCATCAACGATCTGGTGGAAGATGTGTTGGGCGATGAAGAAGAGTTGAAAAAGGCTGTAAGTGACGAGGAGAATTGATGCAAGAAAAGCGGATTTGCTCAATATTACGTATACTTCCCTGACGTACTGACCAATCAGGAACTTCTGGAACAGATATGTTGTAAGCTGCGTTTATATGCTGATCCGTTTAAAACTCTGAAATAATAAGAGGGTTTTGGTGTAAGTGATTAAATAATAATAGAGTTGCAGGCATCTTTGTTGGATTAAGACTTTGCTTCTTATATGGGTTAGAATAAAAAATCTGCGGTATAGGCGGATCAATCTATTTATTTAATAATTATAGCTCACTTGCCCTGCGGCCACGTTAGTCAGACAGGAGGACGTTCATGATAGATATCTCAACCGGAAGAAGTGTGGCAGACATGTGCCTACTTGGAGAACCGTCACGGCAGCGGGCGGAATTTTCCCCCACCTGTGAATTCGCGTCCTTTATCTATTTCGGTGTCTCCGTTGAAGGGTACTATGGAGTTTAATTCCAAACAGTTTTCGATGGGTGCAATCGGGCTGCCCTCTCTAAAGCAACTTCGAGACGCGAGAGACGAACTCGCCAGCCTGATCGGTCATCGTGCAAAGGAAGTAGAGTTTCAGAGGCTGTTCTCACGGTGCCCTCACGTTCTCTCGGAGGCTTTGCCCCTTCATCTAAAACCCACTGAAATCAAACCCCTCGCTCGGCCCGGTAAGTCGGATCCCGACTTTATCATTATTCCGAGGTCAGGTCAAGGCTTGGAGTCAGTGGGCGTGATCGAGTTAAAACGACCGTCGACTTCTCTGCTCACGACATCAAGAAAAGGTGTAGCTCTCCTATCGCGCGATGTCGCTACCGCAGTGGCTCAAGGAAGGCTGTATTGCTCCCAGTTTCGTTCGGAGTTGGCGTTGCCTATTAGTCAGACTCTGGTAATTAGCAACAATGATTACATCTTCATCATCGCAGGCTTGACTGACGAGATTACTCGCAAGCTCGATTCAATCGCCCTGTATGATCAGCTTCGCTCACAACTGCCTGGTGGGTGCCAGATCATCCCCTATGATGAGCTGCTGAGGCGTTTCGAAGATGCTCTTCCACCCATGACATTCATGCTTTCCCCGCAAATTCGTCCGTCACTTTATGAGCTTCAGACAATTCTATTGGCAGCGGAGGAAAACGTTCACGGAAGGAGCGCAATAAACGACGACAATATGGAGTTTTGGTCAGTCATTGAAGATCGCTGGCGAGCGGGCAACTACGTTGGCACGAGGGCCCAACGGATTATTGACCGCTCGTACTGGTGTGTGTCTGGTACAAACGATCTTGCGACCGAATCACCGGCCCATATCGACTTCCCAGCTTATGTTCTGCAGTTGGTCAGTGCACTACGGATCTCGTTCGGATGTCACGAAGTCCTCCAGCAGACTCAAACGGAGGGGACATCGCTGAGGCGACTCCAGCAGTTACTGACGAAGAGGCAGGTTCAACTTCTCAACGGAGCAATTAAGCGGTGTCGCACAACTCACATCAACACCACTTTCTTAGAGGCAGATAACCCGCTTCTAGATCCAGACGTCGAGGTTCTCGGCAGGCTTGGTCTGTTGCACTTTCGAACCATCGAGTCTAGTGAAGCATGGTTCTCAATCGACGTGACGCTCCTGGAGCTCTGGTGAAACTGCTTAACATCGTTGTTGCAATGGACGGTGAAAAAGCTCGCTGTCCCTGAACAGTCCCTGTTCACTTCCCCTGCGGTCACGTTCTCTCGATCTCTATACTCAACGTCTTGCGAGAAGCTTTTGAAATACTTTTGGCCGTTTTCAAAGGCTCGCCCACATTCCACCTCTGTGGATTCCTCTCCAGCCTTTTCTTCGCCTTACACAGCACACTCCATTTATTAATACGGACAGCAGCTCTTGCGCTTGACGCCCCCTACAAATGGGACACAGGATTGAGATGAGCGGATCTGCGTCGTCTTGATCGGCAGGGCCGGAATCTCGACCGAATCGAGCGCGATATGATGGCTCCTGCCGAAGCGTTCGGTGTCTTTGTCGCCCCGGATCGCCCAGGAGCTGGAAGCATCTGCGGAGTACGGGAGGATCGGTACCCCTTTACGAAAATAATAGAAAAGCTATAGAGGTAAATCAGGATGGGTTACGGTTTATTGGTGCGTTTCTATAGGTTTTATGTGATTATTTATCTGCTGATAGTAAAATAAATAGAAAAAAATCTTGTGTATTTGGGTATTTAATAGTAAAATTCTTCTGTTTTTATTATTTGATCCAGTTTGTCAGGAGAACCCCCGATGCACGAAGCCGTTACACGCCGCCGAGCCGCCTCTCTGCAGAGCGCAGTTGAGCCGATTGTACGGTTTCTTGAACTGGACAGCGTTCTTGAGATCATGCTCAATTCGGATGGACGGGTCTGGGTTGATGAAGCGGGAAAAGGTATGTACTGCACCGGTACCGTCATGAGTGCGGATGATGCAGAGCGCATGATTCGTCTGATCGCAGCCTCAACGAATGCCGAGGTTCATGAGCACAGCCCTTCCCTTGCAGCCCGGATGCCGATCTGGGGAGCAAGGTTTCAGGCGTGCGTTCCGCCCCTTGTTTCCGCTCCCGTTTTCTCGCTTCGGAAACCGGCAAGGGTTGTGTTCACGCTCGAGGATTATATCCGTAAGGGGATACTCAGCGAAGTCCAGGCGGCATATCTCGATGAGGCAGTCAAGGCACGAAAAAACCTCCTGATCGGAGGTGGCACCGGGTCGGGAAAAACGACTTTGGCAAATGCCTTGCTACACAGCATATCATCGACGAAAGACCGGGTCTATATCGTTGAGGACAATCCTGAGTTGCAATGCACAGCTGAAAATATGGTGCAGATTCTGGTGCAGCCGCCGCTCTATACCCACCGGCAGGCCATCATGGATGCCTTGCGGTTGCGGCCTGACCGGATCATCGTTGGCGAGGTGCGGGACGGAGCAGCACTCGATATGCTCAAGGCGTGGAACACCGGTCATCCCGGTGGCCTTGCGACCATACATGCCAACAGTGCAGTCGCCATGCTCCAGCGCCTATGCCAGCTTATCGAAGAGGTCGTGCCGGCAGCACCTAAGGAGCTTATCGGTGAAGCGGTCGATATTTGTGTGCACCTTCACCGTGACCCTCGGCATGTTGCGGGACGGTCACTGACCGGAATCATCGCCGTGAACGGTTTTGACAAGAGCAGTGCGTGGGTTCTCGATCCATTTATAGAACAGAACTGAAGTTCAACCGACAATCACAACCCAGCCAAGACAGGTACTCCTATGAAAAAGACATTTCTCACTATCGGGCTGTTTCTGATGACTAATGTAGCACTGGCCACATCGACCGGCATGCCCTGGGAATCTCCGCTCAACCAGTTGCTCGATTCCCTGACAGGGCCGGTCAGCAGGGTTCTGGGTGCGGCTGCGATCATTGGCCTGGGTATCGGCATAGCATTTTCCGAAGGAGGCGGCATGATGCGCAAGGCCCTCTGGGTTGTCATGGGTCTTGCCATTGCGTTCAATGCGCTGACCTGGGGGCTTTCCTTCATGGGATTCGGCGGAGGGCTGCTGGTATGATCGAAGGGTTCGAGATTCCTCTTCACCGGTCGCTGACAGAGGTGATTTTGCTTGGCGGATTACCGCGAAATGTAGCCCTGATGCTCTGGACAGTCTCTACAGCGCTCGCGTTCGGCATGCAGCAGCTCTGGGTGGTGCCTATTGCCATCGGCTTGCATATGCTGCTTGCCGTGCTTACCCGGCGTGATCCCTTCTTTTTTGATGTCTTTGTCCGGGCGCTCCATTCACCGAAAATCCTTTATCCCTGAATAGCGATGCTGAGCCTGAAGCACTATCGCGAGCCGTCAACTCGGCTTCCAGACTACCTTCCATGGGCCGCACTCGTGGCTCCGGGTGTTGTTCTGCAGAAGGATGCCGCCCTGCAGAAAACCATTGCATTCCGGGGGCCTGACTTGGCCAGTTCTTCGCCGTCCGAACTTGCTTCTGCAGTCGCCCGGCTGAACAACGCCCTGAAACGGCTCGGTTCCGGATGGAGCCTCTTTATCGAGGCGCAGCGGTTCGAACACTCCGAATATCCCTCCTCAATCTGGCTCCATTCAGCTACATGGCTGCTCGACCGGGAGCGGCGGGGTCAGTTTGAGGAGGCAGGTACACATTTTGAATCCGCTTACTTCCTTACCTTTGTCTGGAAGATGCCCGGCAGTCAGGGTAAAAAGGTTTCGAGTCTTTTCTACGACGATCCCGAGCAGGGCGATCCCGTGCTCGACAACGAGCGCGACCTCGAACAGTTCCAGCGTCAGGTACGGGAAATCACAGACATCATGGCAGGGGTGTTTGTCGAGGTACGGGAGCTTGACGACAGCGAAACGCTTACCTACCTGCACAGTACTATCTCCACCAACCGGCATACCGTGCAGGCTCCAGAGGTTCCCATGTACCTCGATGCCCTCCTGCCCGATCAGGCGCTCAGCGTCGGTGATATCTGTATGCTTGGAGACCATGCCATTCCCACCATCACCTTCACCGGGTTTCCATCGACCTCACTGCCCGGTATGCTTGACGAACTGAACCACCTTCAGATCGAGTACCGGTGGGTGGTGCGTTACCTCGCACTTGACAAGGGAGAGGCCCGTCGGGAGATCGAGAAGTATCGCCGCCAGTGGTGGGGCAAGCGGAAGAGCCTGTTCACGATGCTGAAAGAGGAGGCGACCAAGGAGCCGTCGGCCCTGCTCGACAGTGCTGCAGCCAACAAGGCTGCCGATGCCGATGCGGCCCTGCAGGAGCTGGGGGACGACTTGGTCTCCTTCGGCATCATGACCTGCACGGTTACCGTGAGCCATCCTGACCTGCAGGAGGCAATGCGCCGTATCCGGAGGGTGAAGCAGGTAATCCAGAGTCGTGGTTTCGTCGTGAAGGATGAAACGCTCAACAGCCGTGAGGCATGGCTCGGGAGCATTCCCGGACACGTCTACGCCAACGTGCGCCGGCCAGTCATCAGTACCCTTAACCTTGCGCATCTCATCCCGCTCTCGGCAATCTGGGCTGGGGATGAGGAGAACCGGCATATTAAGGGGATCACAGGAAAAGGTACGCCGCATATCATCTGCTCTACCACGGGAAGCACACCCTTTAGGCTCAATCTCTCCATCGGCGATGTAGGCCATACGCTCATCGTCGGGCCGACCGGAGCCGGCAAGTCAACCCTGCTTGCCATGCTGGCGCTGCAGTGGTTGCGCTACCCCGATGCACAGGTGGTGATTTTCGACAAGGATCGCTCTTCACGATCCGCTACGCTTGCGGTCGAAGGCGAATACTACGAACCCGGCAGTGAGAAGGCCGCTTTAGCTTTCCAGCCTCTTGCCGCCATCGATGACTCTGCTGAGCGTATCTGGGCGTCCTCCTTCATCCTGCTCCTGCTTCGGGAACAGCATCTCCAGGAGACACCCATGCTGAAAAAGGAGATCGACGACGCTTTGCTGAACCTCGCATCCGGCGACCGAAGTCACCGCACCATGACGGTTTTCAGTGACCTCGTGCAGAGTCGGGAGGTTCGTGACGCTCTTCGACCCTATACCATGCAGGGTAACTACGGAGAGATCTTCGACGCGGACACCGACACCATGCGTGACGGAGACTGGTTGACCATCGAGATGAATGCGCTTATGTCGATGAGCCCGGAGGCGGTTATTCCGGGTCTTTTTTACCTCTTTCACCGTGTCGAACAGCGATTTGACGGACGCCCTACGCTCTTGATTCTCGACGAAGCATGGCTTTTTCTCAAGCACCCGGTTTTTGTGGGACAGTTGCAGAACTGGCTCAAGACCCTCAGAAAAAAGCATGTCACCGTAGTTTTTGCCACGCAGGAGATAGCCGATGCTGCGGAATCGCCGATCATGGCCACCATCCTGTCGGCATGTCATACCAAAATCTATTTGCCTGACGAGGAAGCACTTACGCCAGCCATGACCGATTATTACCGGAAGTTCGGGCTCAGCGACACGGAGATTACTCTGTTGGCCAACGCACAGAAAAAACGGGACTACTACTACCGCTCGGTAAAGGGCCGACGACTCTTCACCCTGAACATGGGGCCGGTGGCTCTCGCTTTCGCAGGTCTTTCAAGCCCCGACGACCAACGGTTTATGGATTCCATCGAAGAAGCACTGCCGAAGAAAGCTCATGCTCAGGCACTGTTGCGTTATCGGAGGCTCGATTGGGCCGCTGATTTGGTGGAAAAGTCGGAAGGAAAAACATCACTGCAATCATGAATAGGAGAATACCATGCACCATACACAGACACAAACGTTGAAACGAACAGGGAAAACCCTGCTGCTTGCAGGCTTGTTGTTTACTGCAAAGCCGGCATTGCCGGTCATGCAGAGTGACGCACAGGCGGCACTGACGGTGATCGATATATCAAATCTCAAACAGAACACACTTACCGCCATTCGCACCGCCGAACAGATTAAAAACCAGATCGAGCAGATCAGGAACCAGGTTCGGACGCTGCAGACACTTCCCGCCGCCTCCTTCGGGCCGGTGAAAGCCGTCTACGAGAGCAACATGCAGGAGCTGAACGGTCTGCTGTCGGATGTGCAGGGGATCAGTTTCGACCTCAACCGGGTCGACGGCCAGTTCGACCAGCTTTTTCCGCAGGGAACCTGGGATCAGATCGATTTCAACAAGTACGAGCAGTACTACCGGGACTGGACGAAAGAGCTTTCCGAGGCATCGAAGATCGCCATGAAGGCCCAGAGTGTCGTGGAACGCTCTCAGGCTTATAACAATGAAGCCGCGGCCATTCTCAACCGGTCATCCACAGCGGATGGCGAAGTGCGGCAGCTGCAGTCCACCAACCAGATGCTTGGTATCATGGCCGGCCAGCTCGATGGTCTCACCCAGACTCTTGCAGTGAGTGCACGGGTCAGCGCCATGGCGGCAGCACAGGCCGCCAACCGCGAAGAGGCCGAACGGGCTTTTTCGACCCAGATGTGGAGCGGATATGGCAACGTGGACAAGCAGGCAAACGCGAAATACACCAACATGCCAAACCTAAAACAGTAAAGGAGGAACAACCATGGTACGTCAATACGTCATGCTCGGAGTCATCCTTTCTATGATCTTTTTTTCCGTGGGATGTGCAGAGCGAAAACCAGCCGAACCGATCCTTCAGCAGCAGGAACAGCCGAAGAAGTCGAACGATCTCTGGAAAGGGTATGGTGATGTCGATACGACTCCGCATCCGAAATACAAGAACATGCCCCCACTTAAAAAGTAACTGTACACCTGAACCATGGAACCCGGCATTCTCACCCAGACCCTGAACAACTTTCTTACAGCGTTCGGGGCAGGCTGGTCGAACCTTCAGCCCGCTATCACCTGGCTGACCGGAGCACTGCTCGGCATCGAGATCGTCATGCTCGGCCTCTGGTGGGCGCTTGGCGGCGGCGAGCAGATTGTCGGCGTGATGAAGAAAGTGCTCTATCTGGGCGTCTGGATGTGGATCGTGCGCTCGTTTCCCAGCCTGTCGAACGCCTTCGTGCAATCTTTGATCCAGGCCGGTCAGATAGCTGGCGGAGGCGGAGGTTCGAGCCTCTTCGATCCGTCGAACATCATCGACTATGGTCTCCTGACCACAACACCGCTTGTCGAGAAGATGAGTGGTATCGGTATTACGGAGATCGTCAACGGCATCGTGCTCGCGCTGACCTATGTCGGCATCATGCTGGCCTACATCCTGATTGCCTGGCAGATCTTCTATGCGGTACTTGAATTCAACCTGCTCGCTGCAGTGGTGGGCATTTTTCTGCCGTTCGGTTTTTTCGAGCCTACGAAATTCCTTGCCGAGAAGGCAATCGGGGCCATCGTTTCATCGGGCGTGAAGCTTATGGTGCTTGCCTTCATCATGGCCGTGATTGAGCCGACGCTCTCAACGCTGAGTTTTACAGCAGACCTGAACTTCACTGAGATCTGGAGCGCCCTGCTCACGGTAGGGGCGGTCGCCTTCCTTGCCTGGAACGCTCCCGGTATCGCGGCAGGACTGCTTGCAGGCAGCCCAAGCCTCAGCGCCGGAACAGCCATGCAGAACGCCGTGGTGGGTGGTACCGGGGTTGCGCTTGCCGGCATGGGGGCTTACAGCCTTACGAAGCTTGCAGTCGAAAAGGTAGGAGCAGGAGTGGGGGCAGCAAGTCAGATGATAGGCTCCAGGTTCGGATCGGGTTCCACCTCCCCGTCGGGAGGTGGAACCGGTCCGGGGCCATCAGGTGACGGTTCAGGGCCGGGAGGAACTGCATCAGCTGGCAAATCCGGGTCAACCGACAATGCTTCGCCGGAAACCGGCGGTAAAGAGCGGCAACAGGCTCCCGGTTGGGCAAAAACCGCCCTGCATGCATTGCATACTCCTGAAGAGGCTCGCCCGTCAGGTGGCAGCGCTACACCAAGACTGTAACTCCAAACAAACGAAAGATGAACGCAGAAACGAGAAGCTGGAAGCCGAAAGGGGAACTCGATACACCCTACAAGCGGGCGAAGCAGGAGTGGGATGACCGGATCGGAAACGCCGCAGTGCAGGCACGCACCTGGCGGCTATTTGCCTTTGCCATGCTGTTTCTTGTTACCATACCTTCCGTTGGAGGCATGATCTGGCTCGGCAGCCTGCCTAAGAAGGTTCCCTATATCGTGGATGTTGCCCGTGATGGCAGCGCCATCAACCGGGGCGAAGCTGGTCAGGCTTGGGCTGCTTACAAGCCTGCCGATCCCTCGATAAAGTACCATCTGCAGCGGTTCATTCAGGATACCCGCATGATCAGTTCGGATGGTGCCGTTGTGAAACGCAACTGGCTCGATGCCTACGAGCTGGTGACCGCCACCGGGTCGAACACGTTGAACGCATACGTGCAGAAGAACGACCCTTTCGCGCGGCTTGCTACCGAACGGGTCAGCGCGGAGGTACTCTCCATGGTGCCATTGTCCCGTGACAGCTGGCAGGTGGACTGGAAGGAATCGGTCTGGGGTGTTCACGGGGAGCCGCTTGGCGAAAGCTACTGGCGTGGCATCTTCCGGATTGTGCTGAAACAGCCACAGACTGACGAGCAGCTTGCCGCCAACCCCATCGGCCTCTATATCGACGAGTTTCACTGGTCACGCATCAACCGATAACCTGATCTATCATGAAGAGAACGATACCGCTGCTTGCAGCGATCCTGACCGCAAACGGCATGACCGGTACGACTGAATCCGTTGCCGCACAGAGACCCTGGAACGTGATCGAACACGCGAACCGGGAATCCGCCAAGAACCCAGACCGGTTCGGTTATCAGAACGCCATCATGCGCTACGATTATGAAGAGGGACAGCTTTATCAGGTGTACTCGGCTCCGCTGAAGCTCACCGACATCCAGCTGGAACCGGGTGAAAAACTGCTTGGTGATCCGGTTTCGGGCGATACCGTCCGCTGGATCATAGGTCGCAGCAAGAGCATGGCCAACGGGCTCGAGCAGGAGCACATCTACCTCAAGCCGACCCGACCGGGGCTCCACACCACGCTCAGCCTGAACACCAATCTGCGCACCTACCATATCGAACTGACGAGCTACGAGTCCACCTATATGGCCGCAGTGTCCTGGAATTACGAGCAGTACAATCTTCGGCAATTGAAAACCGTTGAGGCCACAGCTACCGAATCACATGTGAACCTTGCTGCGCTGGATTTCGCATACAAGGTGGATGTGAAGAAGGGGTCGAGGCCGGTCTGGATGCCGGTGAAGGTTTTCGACGACGGGCGAAAGACTTTCGTGCAGTTTCCGGAAGCCATGCTTGCGCGAGAAGCGCCGGTGCTGTTCGTGGTCGGGAAGTCCGGTGATGTGCAGCTGGTGAACTACCGGGTGAAAAATGACTACTACGTTGTTGACCGTCTCTTCAGCAGGGCGGAACTGCGGGCCGGGGAAAAAGGCGATGTGATTGTACGGATAACGAAACGGTAAGGGGGATCGGCAAATGACGAACGCAGATGAACCGATGCAACAGCAGGAGCAAGCCGATCCACATGCCTCGAAGATACCATCCGACGATCCCCGGCTGCAGCTTCCCAAACCGAAAAGTCGCACGTTGAAAAAAGGGCCGGTGATCGCCATCACGGCGGTGCTTGTCGGAGCGATTTTCCTTGCCATCATGATTGCCGTACAGCCGCCGAAGAAGGCTGTGAAGGTTGAAGAGAAAAACGAGGCGGCCGTATCGAACACGATGGCCATTCCCGATGTAATCACTCAGGGGCCAGACAACAGCAAACCGGTCACGGTGCCTGACACATCGATCACTGCTCCGATTCCGGATGATGTGCCCGCATTGGGCAAACCTTTGCCGGGTGATCTCGGCCATGCCATGGTAAAACAGGGAGACAACCGTTATCAGAACAGTACGCAGTATCAGCAGCCGGATCCTGTTGAGCAGGAACGGCATGCCGCCCTGACATCGAGTCCCTTCTTCGGCGGAACCGCCAATGCAGCAACACCGGTCAACACCGCAGGCAGTTTTTCTTCTGCACCTGCAGAACCTTTGCAGGGAGGCAATCAGGTTGCCGGCTTGCATGGCAGGGATCAGAACAACCAGGCTCGCAAGAACGAGTTTTTTACGACCGGAGGAGGAGAAGACAGGGAGTATGTAGCGAAGCCGATGCGCAAAGCTGCAAGCAAATATGAGGTGAAATCGGGATCGGTGATTCCGGCCATTCTCGTGACCGGCATCGTCTCCGATCTGCCCGGCAACGTCATCGCCATGGTCAAGGAAAACGTTTACGATACGGTAACCGGGGATTACCTGCTGATTCCCCAGGGTACGAGGGTGCTCGGCAAGTACGACAGCATGGTGAGCTACGGACAGAAACGGGTACAGGTGGCATGGGTGCGCATGATCCGCCCTGACGGTTCTTCTATCGTGCTTGACAACATGCCGGGAGTTGATCTTGCCGGCAACAGCGGATACAAGGACAAGGTCGATAATCATTATGACAGGCTGGTTGGCGGAGCGGTGCTCTCTTCACTTCTGTCGATCGGCGCATCGGTTTCGCAGGGCACTTATACCGACGAGGAGAGTATGAGCACACAGCAGCGGATGGCGGCCAGTGTCGGAGAGGACATAAGCAGCACAGGCCGGCAGATTACGAGAAAGAATCTCGACATTCAACCGACCCTGAAGATCAGAGCAGGCATGACAGTGAACATCCTTGTGAACAAGGACATGATTGTCGATCCCTACCAGAACTGATGGTCACTTTGAAAACTTATTGCGCAACCCGATTGCTGCGTTGGCCGGTGCTCGAAATCCTCACGTACTCAGTGTACGCTCCGGCTTCTGCGCTCCGTCCGCCTTGCACTCTTGCTGCTCATCACAGTTTTCAAAGCAACCTAAAAAACGAGGAGCGTTATGATTGATCTTGAAATTCAGGTGCAAAGCGAGCCGGTAACCCGGAAGTTCCGGATCAGGAAAGAAGTGTCGGATGAGTTCGACATGTACGTGAAAGCGGCACAGGAGAAAACTCCAGGAGCTGACGAGACACTCGTACTCGAAGCTATTTTGCGGAACCACTTCAAGCGGGACAAGGGGTTCAAGGCGTGGATGCAGAGTCGTGATGTTCAGGGGCAGGCTGGGCCGTGATGGGCAGGGAATCCTGCAATTACCCCAGCCTTCAAGTCTTTATTACCATGTTTTCCTTCGCGTTTTGCTTGCCAGAATTATCCGATAATCGTCCGATTTTGTAGCTTGAATCGTCCGATGGCTTGGCCAAAACAGCGGAATAAAAGCATGTCTCCTACCAATCACCCACCAGATGCCCCTTTCAGCTCGATCATGGTGCTTGCTGAAGAGATGCACCGGCTAGCAGAGCTTGCCGTGGTACAGTACACTCCGGTTGTCGAGAGTATCATCAGCAGCAAGAGCAGAGATGTTCGCCACATCCAGCATACCCTTGACCGCTTACTTGATTTCGGTTTCTACGACCCGATGGTTGAGCTGTTTCGCAGGCTCTGCCGACATTATTATTCCATCGATGCTGAAGCTGCCGCCGACTACGTCCTCACTTACCGTGACATGTGGGATTCAGAAGAATCAGGTGAAGAAATTTGATAATTTTAAATACTTGCCTGGCCGGTGTGCCCGGCTTTGTTTTTCCTGCAATATCGGACGAAATCGGCCTACATCGTTGAGAAGTGGTGCAAGGTATTCGTATAATTACAATTACCCCGTTCAGGCTTATTGATGAATCAGTTTTGTTCAACCAGTCATTTTTGAGGAGGTCAGGACATGGTCGAGATTGAAGACCGTTGGTTATCGATCCATGAGATTTGCACTCACCTCGGGGTCAGTTCAGATACGGTGTACAAGTGGATCAACAAGCATGGTATGCCCGCCCATCGAATGGGTCGGTTATGGAAGTTCAAAAAAGATGAGGTGGATGATTGGGTGAAGGCTGGTGGTGCTACTGAGAGCAACAAGAAAGATTCGAGAGAATGATCACAGACTATCACGCAAAATATTACGCCCTTGAACTTGGCCGGATTGGCGGTCATGGCGTTGACCGGCTTGGTCGAGCCTTGTTCGATGCCTGTGTTGACCTGAATCCTCATCAGATCGAAGCGGCTCTTTTTGCGTTACGATCCCCGCTATCCAAAGGTGTCTTGCTTGCCGATGAAGTCGGGCTTGGTAAAACCATCGAAGCGGGACTTGTGCTTTGCCAGTACTGGGCAGAAAGGAAGCGCAACATCCTTGTTATCACCCCGGCGTCGTTGCGCAAGCAATGGGCACTCGAACTTTCCGAAAAATTCAATCTTCCATCAATTGTTCTCGATGCTGCCATATTCAGGCAGCAGCAGAAGCAGGACATTCCGAATCCCTTCAGCGATCAGCGGATCATTATCTGTTCCATGCACTTTGCCTCCAGTCGGGCAGAGGAGATCAGAGCAATCCCTTGGGATATTGTCGTTATCGATGAGGCGCACAAACTCAGGAATGCCTATCGTGAAAGCAACCGCATAGGGCAGCGTATTCGATGGGCAACTGAAGAGAGAAAAAAACTTCTGCTCACAGCGACCCCATTGCAGAACTCTCTTCTTGAACTCTATGGTCTTTCAACCCTTATCGATGAACGGCTGTTCGGTGAAGTGGCCTCGTTCAGGACGCAATACATCAGTTATGGCGGTGATATTACCGGTTTGCGCGATCGTTTGAGAGCCTTTTGCTGGAGAACATTGCGTAGCCAGGTCATCGAATTTGTTCGCTATACCGAACGAAAACTCATTACCCGCCCGTTCACACCTACCGAACAGGAGCAGTCGCTGTATGACGCAGTATCGCGTTACCTGATGCGCGAAGAGAACTATGCCCTGCCTTCCGGACAGCGGCATCTGCTTATTCTGCTGGTGCGCAAAGTTCTTGCATCTTCACCACGTGCCGTTGCTGGAACTCTTGAAATCATGCGTGACCGGCTGCTCAGGTTGAAAGATGAAGCTCTGAAACAGGAAACTGCACTTGATCAATTGCTGACCGGAGAAGAGATTGATGATGACCTCCTTGACGAAATTCTCGAAGATCAGGAAGACAGCCTCTCCGAGGATGAATCACGATCCACCGAGAATGAGCCAGAGCTTGAAGCACCGAAGATCGACCTGAACAGACTTGATGCAGAGATTCAGGAGCTGGAAGACTATATCCGTTGGGCAAGAAGCATCGGCGTTGACACCAAAACCAAAGGATTGCTCAAGGCCCTTGAGATCGGTTTCAGCTTCATGGATGAGGTCGGGGCTGCCAGGAAAGTGGTCATTTTTACCGAATCAAGGCGAACCCAGAGCTGGTTGAAAGAATACCTTGAAGGGAATGGTTATGACGGTCAGGTTCTGACTTTCAACGGAACGAATAAAGACGACGACTCAGGGCAGATATACCAGCAGTGGCTGGCTGCCAACAAGGACTCCGGCAGAGCATCAGGTTCACGTCAGATTGATTTACGGGCAGCTATTATCGACCGCTTCCGGGATCAGGCAAGCATCCTGATTGCCACCGAAGCGGGCGCAGAGGGGCTGAACCTGCAATTCTGCTCGGCCATCGTCAACTTTGACTTGCCGTGGAATCCTCAGCGAATCGAACAGCGAATCGGTCGTTGCCACCGATATGGCCAGAAACACGATGTGGTCGTCATCAACTTTCTGAACGAACGCAATGCCGCTGACCGTCGTGTGTATGAATTGCTCGAACAGAAATTCAACCTCTTCACGGGGGTCTTCGGTGCCAGCGATGAGGTTCTTGGCTCCATTGAAGCCGGAGTGGACTTTGAACGGCGCATTCTTGAAATCTATCAGGCTTGCCGGAGCGAGGGAGAGATTCAGGAGGCATTTGACAGATTACGCTCTGAACTGGATGAGCAGATTCAGACACGAATGCTCGACACCAGACAAATGCTGCTGGAGCATTTTGACGAAGATGTTCATGCCCGCCTGAAGGTCAATCTTGAAGGTACCCAGGAACGGCTTGACCGGATCGGGCGAATGTTCTGGAGCCTTACCAGCCATGAATTGCAGGGCAATGCAGATTTTGATGACCGATCATTCAGCTTTTTCCTTCACGACAGTCCTGTTTCGTCGGTTGTGTCCGGGCGCTACCATCTGATTTCAAAAAATCAGGAAAATGTAACCGGTGATTTCCTCTATCGCCTGAGCCATCCTCTGGGCGAACATGTGCTTCAGATTGGCCGTGAACATGGCTGCCCAGCTGCCGAAGTGACATTCGACATAAGAGGCCACGCTACCCGAATTGCTCTTGTTGAGCAGCTTACAGGAAAATCCGGCTGGCTGACCCTGCAACACCTTCGAATCGACTCCTTCGATTCAGAAGAGTTCCTTCTCTTTTCTGCTATCGACGACGATGGACAGAACCTCGATCAGGAAACCTGTGAAAAGCTCTTTTCTTGCAATGGTGTTGTCAATGAACAATTGACAATGAACAATGAGCAGGTGCAGCAGAGGTTAGGGGCGGATTCCCAAAGGCACCTTCATGCTACCTTGTCGAGGAACATCGAGGAGAACAATCGCCATTTTGCAGAAGCTCGTGACCAGCTCGATAAGTGGGCTGACGACATGGAAATGGCTGCGCAGAGGGAACTCGATGATACCAAGCGTCAGATTCGTGATCTGCAACGCAAAAGCCGACAGGCTCCAACGATGGCCGAACAGCTCAGTTTTCAGGAGGAAATCACCAGGCTCGAACGTAAGAAACGTGCTTTGCGAGAACGGATTTTTGATCTGGAAGACCAAATCTCAGAAAAGCGTGATCATCTTGTCGCTGCACTCGAAAAGCGTATGCAGCAGAAAACAACGATTACACCGGTTTTCACTATCCGGTGGCATGTGGCTTGACAATGAGCAATGAACAATTAGCAATTGACAATGACCGGGAATCCTGCTTTTGAGAAGGCGTATTCGCTGGCGATAAGGATCGTCAATCTTTACAGGCATCTGAGTGATGAAAAGCGGGTATTTGTTCTGTCGAGGCAGTTACTCAAGGCCGGCACCTCTAACGGGGCTAACTTGGCAGAAGCCAAGGGTGCTATTTCAGATGCTGATTTGTCTGCCAAGGTGTCTATTGCGTACAAAGAAGCCCAAGAGACCAAGTACTGGCTGAGTCTTCTCAAAGATACCGGCTATTTGGACGAGAAGCTGTTCAAAAGCCTTTTTGCTGATGTTGATGAGGTGGCTGCAATCCTGTTTGCCATCCTGAAAAAAACTCGAATTAACAACAGAACAGATCATTGATCATTGTTCACTGGAGATTGAAAGTATGCCCACTGTTGAACAGCTTCGTAGCCGTTTGCTCAAGAAGCTCACTGAACTTTTTCAGCTCGACCAGCCTGATCTCGATTTCGGGTTCTACCGCATCATGCATGCCAAGGCGCAGGAGGTGCAGGAGTTCGTCAGCACCGATCTTTTGAAGATTGTGGAAGAGGCATTCGGTAATGCGGATGAAGTTCGGAAGGCGGAGCTGAAAGCGAACATAGAGAAAGAGATTCAGACAGCGAGGGACTATGGGGCAGCCGATCCTGAAAACTCGCCTAAAGTCAAAGAGGCGCAAGCCGCTTACGATGCTGTCAAGGAGATGGCTGGAGCAGAGGCTGAGATTTATGACCATCTTTACCGTTTCTTCGAGCGCTATTACGATGCCGGTGACTTTATCTCCCGACGGTACTATACACGCGAAACCTCAGGCAAGGCGGCTCCTTTTGCCGTGCCGTACAACGGCGAGGAGGTCAAGCTTCATTGGGCTAACGCTGACCAGTACTACATCAAATCGGCTGAGTACTTCTCCAATTACACCTTCGATCTGAGGCAGGCCAGCGAGGTTCAGGCGCTACGGAAGAAAGAGGATGCTGGATTATTCGTTGCCGAGAGCGAGTCTCCGCTCAAGGTTCATTTCAGGATTGTGGAAGCCAGCGAAGGTGAGCATGGGAACGTCAAGGCGTCTGAAGCTACCAAGCGGTTTTTCATTCTTCACGAAGATAACCCGGTTGTGCTGAATGAATCCGGGGAACTGGTCATCAATTTCGAGTATCGTCCTGATCCGGAAAAAACGGGTCAGGAAAATACCTGGCGTGAGAAACGCAACGGCGAGGCGGTGCAGCGCATTCTGGAGCGGCTTCAGATGCTGGCCGTTCACGGCGGTGAACAGGCGGGGCGGGCATCTGAATACTTGAGAATGCTGAAGCTTTCTGCCGCTACCGATAGTGACAAGAACCGTACCTTGCTGGCAAAGTACATCTACCAGTACACCGCCCGCAATACGATGGATTATTTCATCCATAAAGACCTCGGCGGGTTTTTGCGGCGGGAGCTGGATTTCTATATCAAGAACGAGGTTATGCGGCTCGATGATATTGAGAATGCCGATGCCCCCTCGGTTGAAAGCTATCTGGCGAAGATCAAGGTGCTGCGCAGGATTGCTGGCAAGCTGATCGATTTTCTGGCCCAGCTTGAGGATTTCCAGAAAAAGCTCTGGCTCAAGAAGAAGTTCGTGGTTGAAACCAACTACTGTATCACGCTCGACAGGGTCCCTGAGGAGCTTTATCCTGAAGTGGTCGCCAACGAGGCGCAGTGCGAGGAGTGGATCAATCTGTTTGCTATCGATGAGATTCAGACATCGGCTGGTGATCTTATTGAATCTGGTACTCCGGGATTTTCACAACCACTGAAAATTGAATTTCTCAAGGCGAACAACAAGCTGGTGCTTGACACACGGTTTTTCGATGAAACATTCAAGGCTCAGCTTTTGGCGTCTATTGAGAACTTCGATGAACAATGCGATGGAGTCCTGTTTAATGCTGATAATTATCATGCACTTAAACTTTTGTCTGATAGGTTTAAAGGTACTGTTGATGGTATTTATATCGATCCTCCATATAATACCAGCTCCAGTGAAATAATTTATAAAAATAGTTATAAACATTCATCTTGGCTTTCATTGATTAGGTCAAGACTGGATATGGCGCAATCATTTCATAGTAACAATGGGATTATTTGTGTTACCATAGACGATGTTGAATTACCAAAACTTTGGATACTTTTGTCTGAGATATATGGTTGGGAAAATCATCTAGGAACAGCAGCAATAAGGATTAATCCCGGCGGAAGAAAGGCAAAGAGAAAACTTGCATTGCAACACGAATACGCTTTGTTTTTTACTCCTTCGGAAAATACGTCAGTTAGTAAGATATTAGTTTCGCCTGAGCATAAGACGCATTCTTATAAACAAGATTCTTCTGGGGTTTGGTATGAAGAGAGGAACCTTAGAAAAGAAGGTCAGGATAGCTTGGCTAAACCCGATAGTCTGAGATATTATCCAATATTCTTTGATCCTGTTTCTGAACTTGCTATCTTTTTCTGGACACCAAAAGAAGACATACCTTACAAGAAAAGGAGGTCTGACCCATGTCCCAGTCAATGCGCCGTCGCAAGTTCAGCAAGCAGTTCAAAATTGATGCCGTTGAACTGACGCTTAAAGAAGAAAAAACGGTCAAGGAGATCGCCGACGATCTCGGTATCAGAGTAGCATTATTGTATCGATGGCGACAAAACCATCTCACGGCCAAGGAAGATGCATTTCCGGGAACTGGCCATGCCAAAGATGCCGAATCGGAGAGAATCCGGCAACTTGAGCGCCAACTGCGTTTGGTCACCGAAGAGCGAGAAATCTTAAAAAAAGCCTGTGCTGTGTTCATGAAAACTCCTTGAAATACAGGTTCATCAAGGATCATAAGCAGGTGTTTGCTGTCAGAACCCAGTGTCGGGTGCTCGATGTCTCTGTCAGCAGCTATTATGCATGGATACAGCGTTCTGAGAGTCCTCGCAAGCAAGAGAACCTGAAACTGATGGATGAGATCAAGTCTATCCACGAAGCCAGTCACCATACCTATGGCAGTCCCCGCATTGCCGATGCGTTGCAGAAAAAGGGGTTCCGGTGCAGCCGTCCGCGAACGGCGCGCCTGATGCGTTTTATGGGCATACGAGCCAGAACGGCCAGGAAGTTCAAGGTCACGACTGACTCAAACCATCAGGAACCGATTGCACCAAACCTGTTGGGGCAGGAGTTCAGGGTTGATGCGCCTTATGAGGTCTGGACGAGTGATATCACCTATCTGCGAACGGACAGTGGCTGGCAGTATCTGACCGTGATTATGGAACTGTTCAATCGGGAGATTATCGGTTATTCACTCAGCAATCGGTTGACGACGGAAACAACGGTGACCCCGGCTTTGGATATGGCGGTTCTGCATCGCCAACCACCAGGAGGGGTTATTCTGCACTCTGATCGTGGCGTACAGTATGCCAGCAAGGAATTCAGAAAAAAACTCAAAAGGCACAACATGATCCAAAGCATGAGCGGCAAAGGCAATTGTTACGATAATGCCGTGACGGAGACCTTTTTCAAAACCCTGAAAACCGAATGGATTTATGGCAAACGACTCCCGAATAAACAGGAGCTTCGCCAAAGCCTGTTTGCGTACATAGAGATCTTTTACAACCGGAAAAGGACTCACTCGGCATTAGGCTATCTGTCGCCGGCTGAGTTTTTGAAGCTTCATTATCAACCGAAGGTTTTGGCCTCTTAACGTGTCCACTTTTTTGTTGCAAGTTCATTCCGGTAATATTAGTACAAGGGAAAAATTGCCCGTAGAGATATGGCCTATTGACACATCAGGTCAAAAAAGGATATGGCGTAGAGATAAGGATGATATAGATGAGATGTTCGCACTTGGTGATCTTTATGTTAAGGATACAAAGTATGGGGCTCAGGTGTATTTTCGTTTTCGAGGAGGCACTGATGGCGAGACACCGAAGAGTTTCTGGGATGATGTACAGTATTCTGCGAGTGAGCACGGAACGCAAGTTCTGGATAATGTTATGGGGTATTTAGAATCATTTTCTTTTCCAAAGTCTCCTTATGCCGTGAGGGATTGTATTAACGTTATGACTAATTCAGAAACGGCAATAATAATGGATTTTTTTGCTGGTTCAGGTACTACTGCGCAGGCAGTTATCAATCTCAATAGGGTGAATGGTGGCAGAAGAAAATATCTGCTGGTGGAAGCCGGTGATTATTTTTCTCAAACAACTAAGCCAAGAGTTCAAAAAATAATTTATTCCGATAAGTGGAAAAATGGGAGGCCGCTGGATCGTTCTGCAGGTATCTCCCATTGTTTCAAATACCTTCGTCTTGAATCCTACGAAGACACGCTCAACAACCTGCGCCTCGACCAAAACCCCCAGCGTAACAAGGCAGTGGCCGCCAACCCGGCGCTCAAGGAAGACTACATGCTCCGCTACCTGCTGGATGTGGAGACACGGGGAAGTCAGTCGCTACTCAATATCGACGCCTTTGCTGACCCAACCGCTTATACGCTGAAGGTCAAAAAACCGGGCACAGACGAATACATCATCCGCTCGGTTGATCTGATCGAGACATTCAACTATCTCATCGGTCTTCGTGTCGAGCATAGCTCTGTTCCGCAAACCTTCCAGGCAGCATTCAAACGAATTGCAGACCCAGAGCTGCCCGAAGACCAGAATACCAAGCTGGTGGTGGATGGCAAAATGAAACAGGTCAATGAACAATCAACAATGAGCAATGAACAAACATCGGATATTGATCCTTGTTCATTGTCAACTGATCATTGCTTTTGGTTCCGCAAGGTAGAGGGCTGGGTGCCCAAGGACGCGGCCAATCCCAATAATGGCCAGCGCGAGAAGGTGCTCATCGTCTGGCGCAAGCTCACCGGCAACATCGAAGAGGATAACCTGATGCTTGACGAATGGTTCCAGAAGAACCGCATCAGCACCCGCGATTTCGAGTTCGATACCATCTACGTCAACGGCAGCAATAATCTACCCAACCTGAAACTGGACGGCGATAACTGGAAAGTGCGCCTCATCGAGGAAGAGTTCATGAAGCGGATGTGGGAGGTTGAACGATGAGCGATCTGATACAGCCGAAAGGCAATTCCCTTTTTGACCGTGTTGTCTCCATTCTGGAACAGGCAAGGGGAAATGTGCTGCGAGCCGCCAATACCAACATGGTCCTGGCCTACTGGCTGATTGGCCGGGAAATCGTACAGGAACTACAAGGCGGCCAGCAACGGGCCCAATATGGCAAGCAAGTCATAGAGGAGTTGTCTGCTCGTCTGAAAACCCGCTACGGCAGAGGATTTTCCACGACCAATCTGCGCTATATTCGAACCTTTTATACGGTTTATGCAGATCGTCACCCCGAGATTCGCCAGATCGGATCTGGCGAATTGACGTCTGATTCAAAACGCCAGACCCAATCTGGCGTTTTGGAAGACATGTCAATGGCTGTTGAGACAGGCGCTGCTCTCAGAGGATTTTCTCCTGTGCTGAGCTGGTCACACTATCAGGTGCTGATGGGGGTGGAAAACGTCAACGAACGCCTCTTTTATGAGATCGAAGCTGAAAAAGAGGGCTGGGAGGTCGAGCATCTGAAACGCCAGATTCATTCGTTTCTCTTTGCCCGGCTCCTGAAAAGCCGAGACAAGGCGGCGGTGATGAAGCTCGCCAGCCAGGGACAGGTGCTGCAAACTGCGGCGGACGCTATCCGCAATCCCTATATCCTCGATTTTCTGGGACTTCCAGAAGCCGATGTGCTGCATGAATCCTCGCTTGAATCGGCGATTATTCAAAACCTTCAATCGTTTCTGCTCGAACTGGGCAAAGGCTTCGCCTTTGTCGGACGGCAGAAGCGCCTGCAATTTGATGCAGACTACTTCTATGTCGATCTTGTGTTCTACAACTGCATTCTGAAGTGCTACTTGCTGATTGACCTGAAAATTGGTGAACTCACCCATCAGGACGTTGGGCAGATGGACAGCTACGTTCGCATGTTCGACGACAAATACCTGACACAAGGGGACAATCCAACCATCGGCCTGATTCTCTGCGCCAAGAAAAATGAAACGATTGCCCGGTACTCTGTCTTGAACGAGAACCGTCAGATATTTGCCTCAAAATACATGTTGTATTTGCCCACGGAGGAGGAACTCCGGCTTGAAATTGAAAAAGAACGCCGACTGATTGAATCCGCCATAGAAGATGATAGCGAGGGAGGTGAGCATGGCGAGAGGTAAATCGAAAGGTCCGCAATCTCATGGGTTTCGCAACAAGCTGCTGCTCAATCGATGGTTGCTCAGCCTGTTCGGCATCGATCCGCTTGTCGAGCACATCCTTCGGGGTCAGAAGGTCAGGCCATTCCGTCTGCTTGCCGATCCGATCAGGGATGCCCGCCTTGAAGGACTGGACAAGGATAATCTGCATTACTTCTATCACTACCTCGGCGACAGCCCGCTGTTTTCACTGGCTGGCATTGAAAACGACAGGTTTCGGATCAGTCGCGAGATGCTGCTTAGATACGAAGAGAACATCGTAAGCCATACAAAAGCAATCAACGAGAACCGGCATCGTCCGGTTGTCTGGAAGTATTACCAGTGGCTGACGTTGCTGTTCACTGAAATCTATCTTGACCGCTTTTTCAGAGATCGAGATGCCCTGCTTTCGGAACTCAATGCCTTCGTGAATCGCTTTAACCAGCATTGGAGCAACAGGGAAAAGCCCTTCGCGGCGGTGCCGCCGTATCGTGACGATGATCTCAACAAGCTCTGTCTTCAGAACGCCACCGGCAGCGGCAAGACGCTTCTGATGCATGTCAATCTTCTCCAGTACCGCCACTATGCTGAAAGAAGCGGGAAAGCGAGTGAGCTTTCTCGGGTGATTCTGCTCACGCCGAATGAACGCCTGTCGGAACAACACATCGCAGAATTCAGGGAGAGCGGTTTGCTTGCCGCGCATTTTGCGCAGGAGGGGCATAACCTGTTTACGCAGTCTACTGGTTTGAAACGGGTCGATGTGCTTGAAATTACCAAACTTGGCGAACAGGAAGGCCCCAATACGATTGCTACTCGTAGTCTTGGCGACCAGAACTTGCTTCTGGTCGATGAAGGCCACCGGGGGATGAGCGGCAAAGAGGAGGGTGCCTGGTTCAGGCGTCGTTCGGAGCTTTGCGCCAAGGGATTCACCTTCGAGTATTCCGCGACGTTTGAGCAGGCTGTTCAGGCTTCGGCCAATGCCGATTTTGAAAACGGGTATGCAAAGGCCGTGCTGTTCGACTACTCCTACCGGTGGTTTTACGAAGACGGGTTCGGCAAGGACTATCAGATTCTGAACATGCCCGCAACATTCGCGCAGGTTCAGTTTGCCTACCTGACCGCCTGCTTGCTCAAGTTTTACCAGCAGTTGCGGATTTATGAAGAGAAAACCCGTGAGTTCGAGGCCTTCAATCTTGAAAAGCCTCTGTGGGTCTTTGTCGGGAGCACCGTTTCCAAGGCGAAGGGAGGCACCAGTGATGAAAAGATTGTTGCTGCCGATGTCGCCCAGATTATCTGTTTCATAGCTGAGTTTCTTGAAAAGCAGACCGAGAGCCAGAACGCCATCAATGCCTTACTTACCGGCAAAGGTCAGGATACCGGCCTGTTGGACAAGGATGGGAACGATATTTTTGCCGGAGCCTTTACCTGGCTGGCCCAGGCAATGAACGCAGGTGAGACCATCAACGATCTTTTCCGGGATATTCTCTCAAGGCTGTTCAACAATGCTGCCGGGGGTATCCTGTTTCTTGACCGGATCAAAGGCGAATCAGGTGAAGTGGCGCTGAGAGTTGGCAATGCAGACGAGCCATTCGGCCTTATCAACGTCGGTGATGCCAAAAGTCTTTGTGAGCATGTCGAACAGGTCGCAAAGCAGAACGGCGTTCGCCTTCAGGTTGAGGACAGTGACTTTACCGAAGCGATGTTTGCTTCGGTGAAGGATTCTACTTCAAAGGTCAACCTGCTGATCGGCTCCAAGAAATTCATCGAAGGTTGGGATTGCTGGAGAGTCAGCACGATGGGCCTGATGCACGTCGGGAAGTCCGAAGGGGCGCAGATCATTCAGCTTTTTGGCCGTGGTGTGCGGCTGAAAGGGTATGAATGGAGCCTGAAGCGCAGTGGCCATACCCATGCACCGGTTAAGCCAAACTTCATCGAGGAGCTGGAAACCCTGAACGTGTTTGGTATTGAGGCCGATTTCATGGAGAAGTTCCGCGATTTCCTGAGAGAAGAAGGGCTTCCCGGCAACGAGCGTCGCAAAGTCATCATGATTCCCCTGAATGTCACCTATGATTTCGGCAAGAAGCTCAAAATCCTTCGACCAAAACGGAAAGCCTCTGATGGCAAGGAATACGACTTCAAAAAAGATGCTCCGGTTCCTGCTGTCGGTCATGTTCCGGATTATATGACGCACAATACCGTTGTTTCTGACTGGTATCCTCGCATTCAAGCCATTCGTTCACGAGGCGCGGTTACAGTAACCAGCAAAGACAAGGTTTCCTTGCGCGAACAGCATCTGGCCCTGCTGGATTACGATCAGCTCTTTTTTGAACTTGAACAGTACAAGCGTTCGAAAAGCTGGTATAATTTCAACATTACCAAGCAGGGAATTACCAGCCTGCTCAGGAACCCCGGATGGTACACACTCTACTTGCCTGAAGCCCGGCTGAATCCGACTAGCTTTGATGGCGTCCTGTTGTTGCAGCAGGTGGCCTCAGAGCTTCTGAAACGGTATTGCGAGCACTATTACAACTACTGCAAGCGGGAGTACATCGAACCGCGTCTCGAACTTCGCGACCTGACTCCCGATGACGACAATATTCCGCAAGAGGAGTTTTACCAGCTTATCGTCGATGGTGATGAAGAGCAGGTTATTCAGGGAATCGAGCAGATCAAGAAAGATCTGGAGCAGAAGAAGGATGACCTGCTGAAGGTTGGAGACCTGAATGCCTGTAATTTCGGCAAACACCTGTTCCAGCCGCTTTTTCATGTCCGTCGAGGAGGCAAGATCACCATCCTGCCTGTGGCCCTCAACGAAAGCGAATATCAGTTTGTCACCGATCTGAAGGGCTGGTGTGACGGCCACAAAACCGCTCTGGAAAAAGACGGAATGGAGCTTTTCCTGCTCAGAAACATGAGCCGGGGCAAAGGTGTCGGCTTCTTCGAGGCAGGCAACTTCCACCCGGATTTTATCCTCTGGTTGCTTGTCGGAGGGAAACAGTATGTCACCTTCATCGAGCCGCACGGCTTGCTGCATGAAGGCCCAGCCAGCGAGAAAGTACTGTTCCACAAACGGATCAAGGACATAGAGCAGCGCCTGAACGACCCAGCTGTCATTCTCAACAGTTTTATCCTGTCATGGACGCCATACCCGCAATTAAAATGGGACAACACCCAGCACGAGCTTGAGGAGCGGCATGTTCTCTTCATGACCGATGACCGTGATGGGTATATCGATAAGCTTTTTGCAAAGATAGAATCGGTAATGATATGAAAAGCAACAACGCTGTCATGAGTGGTGAACTCCACAGGCTTTTTAATGACATCGCCAGGCAGCTGGTAGTTTTCTTAGAAAGAGTTTTACCGAATTTGTTTGATGACTGGTGGAATAAAGCAGTTATCAATGCCTTGTCATTTCAGCAAAAGAAACGCATGGAGCAATGCAGCATTACTACGCTGGGCGGATTAGACTTGGCTGGCCTTCTTCGGGTTATGGACCAAAACTGGTATCAGATTTCAAACGGTCTTGATCTGACACCCGAATCTCGGCACTTTGTTAAAGAGATGCAAACAGTTCGTAATCGCTGGGCGCACGCCGATACTGAGGGCTTTCCTGTTGATGATGTTTACCGGGATCTGGATACTCTCCAACGGTTTGCGGCTGTCATTAGTGCAGATGAAAAGCTAATTATGGATATACGGGAAATGAAAACAGCCTATCTGCTTGCGGAAACACATGCGCAAGCAGATAATGGAGCCGAGAAAACAGACTCAACTCCTGAACAGAAACAGAGTGAGGCTGAATTCGAACCCGGAAAAATTGTCTTTGTCAAATCAAACCCATCAATTCGTGGCGCAGTGGTTGCCGTGCTGACCGGTAAACCAGAGAACCGTTTTAAGGTTTTCATAGAGGGCTCTACCCAAACGTTTTATGCGTCCCAATTACAAGCTGAACATCAGCGTGAGGTAAGAGAAGACACCTTGTCTTGCGATCAATTTCATGCCTATCTCTCTTCATTACAGATTAAATATCCAGGACTATCCACGCTCTATTCGCTCAACTCCGCCCGTATTGATTTCATTCCTTATCAGTTCAGACCGGTGTTACGCTTTATCCGGTTGGATCGTCCACGCTTGCTCATTGCCGACGGCGTTGGTGTAGGTAAAACAATTGAGGCTGGTCTCATCCTGCGTGAGCTCCAAGCGCGGCGTGAGATACGCTCAGTGCTCATTATCTGTCCACGTCCTTTGGTTACTGAGAAAAAGTGGCAGAATGAGATGAAACGCTTCGAAGAGCGTTTTACACATCTTGATGGTGCGACATTGAGATATTGCATCAATGAGATGGATCTTGACGGAGTATGGCCGGAACTACACCAGAAAAGCATCGTCCCATACTCCCAGTTCGATGAAACACTCCTGTATGGCTCGGCTCCCGAAGGAAAGCGGAAGAGGAAAAAAGGCCTACTCGACCTTGATCCACCGCCCCGCTTCGATCTGGTTATTGTCGATGAGGCTCATCACATCCGAAACCAGAATACATTCAGCCATAAAGCCGTGAAGTTCTTCTGTGATCACGCGGAGGCCGTAGTTTTCTTGACGGCAACCCCGATCCAGCTCGGTAGCAACGATCTCTTTGTTCTTCTGAATACGCTCCGCCCCGATCTCATCATTGACCAAGAGAGCTTCTCGCACATGGCTGAGCCGAATCCGTTTATCAATCAGGCGGTGTCGGCGATGCGGTCTCAAGCCCCGGATTGGCAAAACCTGGCTATGGAAGCTCTCGATCAAGCGGCGTCCACGCCCTGGGGCCAAGCCATACTGAGGCACAATCCTGATTTCGGTCGGGTGCGCACCGAGCTTTTGAAGGGTGAGGTTGCACAAGAGGAACGTGTAAAGATGATCTCCGATGCCGAGGGGATGCACACCTTTGCAGGGATCATCAACAGAACCCGCCGACGTGACATTGGGAATTTCACGGTCAGGAAGCCCGAGACGGTCATCGTGCCATTCACTCCTGCTCAGCAGCATTTGCACGATGAACTGTTGAGAATTCAAGCTGAAATATTCAGTCAGATTCACAATGGAGTGAATGTGGCTTTTATGATGACTACAATCAGGAGGCAAGCTGCCAGTTGCCTCTTTGGTTTAGCACCATTTCTTGAGGACATACTCAATCGCCATTTGGATGAATTGTCTTGGGATGAAGCTGATGACACAGGGATTCCTGAATATGATGCCATTATTCCCATTCGGATTCAGATCAAAAAGCTTCTTGTGGCGGCATCTACTCTCGATGCGAACGATCCCAAGCTCGAAGCTTTACGAAATATCATTCGCGACAAGCAAAGCCTTTCAAATAACAAGGTGATGCTGTTTAGCTGCTTCCGGCATACATTGAGATACCTCTTCGAACAACTCAGCGAAGACGGCTTCCGCGTCGGGTTGGTCCATGGGGGGACTCCTGACGAGGATAGAGTTGCACTTCGTGCCCGCTTCGAAAAGCCGAGAGACGACAAGGAATCTCTTGACCTGTTGCTGTTTTCCGAAATCGGGTGCGAAGGTCTTGACTACCAGTTCTGTGACTGCATCGTGAACTACGATCTTCCTTGGAATCCCATGCGGGTTGAACAGCGCATCGGCCGTATCGACAGAAACGGGCAAAAAAGCGAAAGCGTTGCAATTGTCAACTTGATTACTCCGGGAACCGTGGATGCAGATATCTACGAGCGCTGCTTGGTCCGCATCGGTGTCTTCAATAATGCCTTGGGAGGGAGTGAAGAAATTCTTGGAGAAATCACTCGTGAGATTAAAAATATCGCCGAAAACTATGAACTGAGTGAGGAGGAACGAAAGGGTAAGCTTCAGCAATTGGCCGACAACAAAATCCGGCTTATTCAGGAACAGGAAGACCTTGAGCTAAAGCAAGCGGAGTTGTTTGGCATTCAAATTCCTCAAGAACAGATGAACCGTGAAATAGCTGATGCTGCAAGTTTCTGGCTCTCGCCAGCTTCACTTTGCAGGTTAGTAACCCTTTACCTACAGCGTGTTTGTGGAAAGGAGCAGGAATTCATTTTAGGCGAAAAGCCGCTCAAGACACTCCGTTTGTCGCAAGAGTCAAGAGCCAGTATTCTTCGAGATTTTCTGCAGCTTCATAGACAGAATACCTCTGTTTACCGCGAATGGGAAAACTGGCTCAAGGGTGGAAGTCAGCATTTGGCAATTACATTCGAATCTGATTGTGCCATGCAGAATCCCGATGCCGTCTTCATCATGCCGCTCCACCCGCTGGTCAAACAGGCGGCACAGACTTTTGATACCAAGCAAAAGATAGTTGCTAACCTGTCTGTGGTATCAAATGACATTACTGAGGGGCTTTATGAGTTCGTTATTTATCAGTGGCGTTTCTATGGAGTCAGGGAAGACTTGGTGCTTAAGCCTATCGCTTGCAATCCAATGATGACCGAGCATCTTGATCGTCTATTACAGAGCGCTATGGATTCTCCCGAGGCCATGTCGGTCGGACTGAATGCTTCAATATGGGATGACTTGGACACTCAGCACTACAATTTGTGGAACGAGACAAGAAGCCGGCACAGACAACGGACACAAGAGCTTTGCGAGTACCGAAGGGAGAGTCTATCAACCAGTCATCAAGCGCGGATTGCTCTTCTGGAAGAACAGCTTGACCAAGCGACTAACGAAAAGATACAAACAATGCGCCGGTCTCAGATCGTCGCTGCAGAGGCGGATTATGCGAGGCGAATACAGGAATTGGATATCGCTCTGGAGAAAGCGGATATCGTCGCCGGTCCGGTAGCGTATGGTGTGATTCATGTTTCTGGAGGAAGCGCCAATGCCGACTGATTACGACAGAATACGAGAGGACAATATCCGTGAGTACGGTCAAGGGAAGCGCCACCTGTCCTTTCTGGGGCGACTGTACACAGATCGAACCCATTTCGTTTTCGAGCTTCTTCAGAATGCGGAGGATGCGGGCGCAACCCGAATACTCTTCAGCCTTTTCGATGACAGGCTGGAAGTTACCCATGACGGCCGTCTTTTCAATGAGCGGGATGTCAGAGGGGTGTGCGGTGTAGGAGAAGGAACTAAAGCCGAAGATCTGACGCAAATAGGAAAATTCGGGATCGGTTTCAAGTCGGTATACGCCTACACGGCTACTCCAGAAGTCCACTCCGGCGGAGAAGGTTTTAGGATCGAGAACTACGTGCGCCCTTACGCGGTGACCCCCAAGCCAGCCGGTAACTCCTGGACTACGCTCTTTGTTTTCCCCTTCAATACTGAAGAAATAGTGCCCGAAACCGCATGCAAGGAAATCGGAGCTCGCCTCCGCAACCTGAGCGCCAGAACGCTTTTGTTTCTCCGCAGGATCAACGTAATCGAGTACAGTCAGCCTGACTTAACAGGCGGTGTTTACCTGCGAGAAGAGATTGCACGAGGACCCGCCCGACAAGTCAGCGTTATCGGTAATAACAACGGCAAAGACGAGGAGGAAAACTGGCTCATTTTTGAACGACCCGTAACCGTACCGGGGAATTCGGAAACTGTGCGTGTTGAGGTCAGCTTCCGGCTGGAGGCAGAAGACGTGACTGGAAAGAATCCCGAACGTATAGTCAAGGTTAAGGATTCTCCCCTGGTCGTTTATTTTCCGACAGAGAAGGCAACAAGGTTCGGATTTCTCATTCAAGGGCCATACAGGACAACACCATCTCGCGACAATATCCCAAAAGGCGACGACTGGAATGAGACTCTGGTAAAAGAAACTGCTGAACTCATCGGAGACATTCTGTCTGAGGTAAAGGATCTTGGCTTGCTCTCGGTATCCTTTCTCGAAGCGCTTCCGATTAGAACCGAGGATTTCCCAGACGACAGTATGTTTTACCCCATCGTCGAGTCGGTTCGGAACACATTGATCAAAAAAGAACTCCTCCCGGCGGATGACGGTTCGTTCGTGTCCGCAGAGAACGCCAAACTCGCTCGCGGTGCTGACCTTATAAAATTGCTGAGCCAGATGCAGCTTGGTCAGTTGTTTCAATCCACAGCCACAATGAATTGGCTTGCCAGGGAAATCACTCAGAACCGAACGCCTGACCTCCGCTCCTACTTGATTAGCGAACTTGACGTGGAGGAAATAGATCCGGACAGTTTAGCCCGAAGAATCAGCCACGCTTTTCTGTCTGACCAACCGGATGAATGGTTCGTTGATTTTTACGGATATCTATCCGGCCAAGAGGCGCTTTGGAGAGCGCCACGATGGGAACGTGATCCGGTCGGTATTCTGCGTTCAAAGCCTATTCTGCGTCTTGCTAATGGTAATCAAGAAGCGGCCTTTAAACTGGATGGCACCACTCCAAACGTTTTTTTACCTCCACCAGAGAAAACCGCTTTTCCTGTTGTGAGCCGATCCATCGTCACCGATGAGCAGGCTCTTATATTCCTCAAACAGTTAGGACTCTCAGAACCCGATGTTTTTGACGATATCGTGGAAAGGGTTCTGCCCAAATATTCCAAAACTGACGGAGACTCGGTTCCCGACATCGAACATCAGGCAGATATACAAAAGATTATTCACGCCATGGGCTCAGATTCGGAAGCCGGAAAAAGAAAAGTGATCCAGACAGCAAGGCGAACGCCATTTCTGAAGGCCACCAATCCAACCGGAGATACTGTATTCAAAAGACCCACTGACATCTACCTCAACACAGCAGAGCTGCGGCGGTATTTTTCTGGTGTTCAAGAAGTGTGGTTCCTGCATGATGAATACTCCTCATCTGATATAGACATCGATGTCTGGCAGGATCTTGGTGTTTCCCGTCTGCCACGAAAATTGTCGACATCTGAAGGTTTGCCTCATGGAGAACGTGAACATTCAACACGATCAGAAACTATAGAAAATTACGATTTGGACGGGCTTGAGCAGTTTCTGGAAGCCATCCAAGACATCACAGATTTTGAAGAACAAAAATGCTCAGCATACGTATTGTGGGAATTTCTGCAGGACTATTTGGAGTTGGACGCACGTTTTTTCAAAGCCAGGTATCAGTGGTTTTATTACAGCTACCAGAGAAAATACTTCAGTTCCATGATCCTTGTTCGACTGAAAAACTCAAAATGGGTCCCAACAAAAGATGGTTCACTTGAAAAGCCGGCCGAGATAACTACGTACCAGCTTTTGGACAAGTTTTTGGGCGCGACTGAGCTTACCGAGAGTCTTGGGATAGTTGAGGGTGCTAATCAGAGCGAGGATGAGAGGAAACGTGAGCACGCGACTGAACTCGGCGTTAGCCTCGAGGACATCGAGTTCCTTAAAAACTATCGTAATGAGGTCGAGCAGTTGAAAGCCGCCTTGGTTGCCCGCAAGGAACGTCCAACGTTTCCAACCATGCCATTGGTCAACCCTGAACGACGTCAAGAGCGTCTTGGCGAGCAACTATCTGACGCACCCAATAAGGAATACGAGAAACGCGAAAGAAGTGTTCGAACCACTAACGGAGCCATTGACCCGATCACATGGCTCCGAAACCAATACACTAATGAGGCAGGCCAAATGGTCTGCCAGATATGCAAAGAGGAGATGCCCTTTCGGAAACGCGATGGATTGCACTATTTCGAGAAAAAGGAAGTGCTCTCCATAAAATATCTGCCGAAGGAGCATGAAGCTCAGTATCTAGCCCTTTGCCCTGTTTGTGCTGCTAAATACGATGAATTTGTAAAACCGGTCGATGAGGTAATGGCTGAGCTATGGAAAGAGATTGTCAGTACAGAGAATTGTGAGATTCCAATTTCACTCGGTGACGAGAAAACCAGCATCCGTTTTGTAGAAACCCATTACCATGATCTCAAGGCTATCATTGTGGGCTTGGAATGACAAAGGGTGTATAATGACATATTCAAAGAAGCACATATCGATTCGGGTACCCTGGCATGACACTGGCTGGGATGGACGGGTTTGCACCAATCCTCGCCTGAACGGATCGTGCCTCAAGCTCAAGCGGATTGGACAGGAAAAAAACGATATCGCCGAGGAAGCGGTCGCAGGTCAATCCATTGCGAACCTGCCACAGGAAAAATGGCCGTGTTGTGTTGCCGAGCGAGTAGCTTTCATGTCGCCGTTTGAGTACACTAGAGTTGCCAATCATCCATACAAAAAAACATCTGAAGACAGTCATGGTCACTTTGCCCCGACAGCGCTTAGGCATCCTCCATACTCAGCTCCAGCCGTTCCATTTGCGTGGATGCTGCGGGAAAGCATGGACGAACTGCGGGAAACCTATGGATTGGATGTGCGAGCTGAGCGAGAACCTGACTTGAGCTTCAAAACACAATGGATTCAGGCAAAAGATAACCAGCAAGCTCTTTCGGATTGTTTTTGTAATCACATTATACCGGAAGAATCGCTCTGCTTTTTCTACGCCAAGCAGGTGCCATTCGTCGAAGATTCCGGCTCACGAAGGATTTTGATAGGTATTGGCCGTGTTTTAAATGTTTCGGATTGCGTTGAATACCAATATGTGACCAAAGACTTGAAAGGGAAATTGCGCTCCATGCTTTGGGAGCGCATGGTACAGCACTCAATACGCCCTGATTTTAAAGATGGATTTCTTCTTCCATATCATGCAGCATTAGAGTTGACCGCTGAAAATCCAAACTTCGACCCTGCATCTATCGCCGCCTTTTCACCGGATGACCGGCTCCTTGAATTTTCACACGCTTCGCAGCTTGTAACCCACGATGCAGCAATCGCTTCCTTACTTTCCTGCGCTGAATCTCTCAGGAAAGCTATTGGAGTTTTACCTGGGCCATGGGCAAAGTGCCTGACATGGATTGACCAACGAGTCGGAGAGTTATGGACGGCCAGAGGGCCGTGCCCAGGGCTCGCATCGGCACTTTGCGCGTTTGGAATTGACCTCGGAACGTTTGTCGCTCGACAGATTTCTGATAATGTCGGAGAGAATGTAGATCCTTGGCCCATGGTCGATCAAGTTCTCCGAGACCCTCAAAAGCACCTACCTAAAGATCTGGCAAAAGGAATCGGGACCACCATTCAGGCTAAATGGAACCGACTTCCCGAAGAACGCCGCAATCTCCTAAAGCTGATAAGCCGATTTGAAATCAACAGAGAACAGGCGACGACGATATATGTCCAGGAGGAAAGGAAAAAGGCGAATATTGACTGCTCGGATCTGTCCATATTGACAAATCCCTACTTGCTTTATGAGACGACCAGGCTGACATCGACGCCAATAAGTGTCTGGACCGTTGACCGTGGTGTTTTCCCTGACGAGACCATCCGGAAGAAACACCCTCTGCCTGAGCCAACCGCTTTGGACGCAGGAACAGACGCCCGCCGTGTGCGTGCTCTCAGCGTTAAAACCTTGGAGGATGCGGCTATCGATGGTAATTCTCTGATGCCCCAGGATCAGGTTGTGCTCGCGATTCGGAACCTGGATATCAAGCCAGGGTGCGAAGTTGACGGAGATTTGATTAATGTCGCAAAGTACCAGTTTGAGGAAACCATAGTTGAAACGCCTCTGGTAGATGGTAGCCCTGCGTTGCAGCTTGCCCGTTTAGCCGAAATGGGTGATGTGATTCGCTCCGCAATCCAAAAACGTGTCAAAGGCAAGCGATTGGTTGTCGAGGCCAATTGGAAGACCCTTCTCGACAGTCATCTTGATGTTCACGGTGTGGGTAGTTCCGATGAACTCGAAGAAAAGGCTCGTGAAGAAAAGACGGCGGCACTTAAGGAGCTTGCTGAATCCCGCCTCAGCGTTCTTATCGGACCTGCAGGGACAGGGAAAACCACACTTTTGTCGGTGCTGTGTTCTCATCCGCAGATATCGCAAGGTGACATTCTGCTTTTGGCTCCAACCGGGAAAGCGCGTGTCCGAATGGAGCAATCCACCAGCGACCTCAAATTGAAGGGATTCACTGTCGCTCAGTTCCTCAGCCCCGACCGCTATGACGGCTCCACAGGTCGCTACAAGTTATCGGAAAAATCTGCCGAGGCCGGGGCTCGAACAGTCATAGTCGATGAAGCCTCAATGCTGACTGAGGAGATGTTGGCTGCACTTATTCAGGCACTCAAGGGTGTTCATCGATTAATTCTGATTGGCGATCCCAGACAGCTTCCCCCGATTGGCGCAGGCCGTCCGTTTGTTGATGTGATCAAGCATCTCTCTCCCGACGGGATTATGGAAAAATTTCCACGAGTCGCCCCTGGATACGCCGAGCTCACCATTCGCAGACGACAGGCCGGTGAAGAACGCGAAGATTTGCAGCTCGCTGAATGGTTCAGCGGATCGCCGATTGCTCCGGGCGAGGACGATGTTTTCGACAAAGTCGTCAAATCCGGAAAGAGCAAGCATGTGCGTTTTGTGCAATGGGATTCTTCGGATGAGCTCAGGGAAAGTCTGATCTCTGTTCTTGTCGATGAGCTTGGCCTTGAAGGAGCCGACGACATATTGAAGTTTGATCAAAGCCTGGGCGGGAAAGACTGGAACGGAATGCGTTTCTTCAACTTCGACTCAGCGGCGCAATCCGAGTCCTGGCAAATTTTGTCGCCAGTACGCTCGGGGGCTTTTGGGGTTCCGGATATCAATCGCTCGATTCACAAGCAGTTTAGGCAAGGATTGATCGACGCTTCTCGAGTTTCCAGGGGCCGGAAGTACCCAAAACCAATGGGACCGGAGGAAATCGTTTACGGTGACAAAGTTATCAACCTGGCCAACACCGATCCTCGAATGCCTTGGAATCGACACCGGAAAATATATCCGGAAAAAGAGAACCCATACATCGCGAATGGCGAGATCGGGATGGCTGTCGGTTTTTTTTGGAAAAAGGGTCTGCCAGATCTGCGTTGGAAACTCGAGGTTGAATTCTCCTCACAGCCGAATTTCAAATACGACTTCACGGCTAAGGATTTCGGAGAAGAAGCAAATCCGGTGCTGGAGTTAGCTTATGCGCTCACCGTGCATAAGTCTCAAGGCAGCGAGTTTGGCACCGTCATTCTGGTTCTGCCAAATCCGTGTCGACTGCTTTCCAGAGAGCTGCTCTACACGGCACTTACTCGGCAGAAAAATCGATTGGTTATTCTGCACCAAGGAGCCAGAGGCGATTTGCGCAAGTATTCGTCAGACGACAGGTCCGAGACGGCCCGCAGACTGACAAATCTTTTTGAAGCGCCATCTCCGATTTATATTGACGGACGATTCTTCGAAGAAAATCTGATCCACAGAACAGCACGCGGTGAAATGGTTCGGTCAAAGTCTGAAGTGATCATCGCTGACAGACTTTTCGCATTGAAGGTCGAATACATGTACGAGCATCCTTTGACCATCGGAAGCGCCACAAAGTATCCCGATTTCACGGTTGAGGATATAGAATCGGGCAGAACATTTTATTGGGAACACTGCGGCATGCTGCATGTTCCGAGTTACCGTAGGCGCTGGGAAGAGAAGTTGAAATGGTATAAGAACAACGGAATTCTTCCATACTCAGAAGGAGAGGGCGATAGCGGAACCTTGATTGTGACAAGCGAAAGTCCCCGTGGCGGAATTTCTTCACAGGACATTGAGCAAATAATTCGCAGTGTGATATTGAGTGGATAACGTCCATCTGAAGCATACCCTAACCTGATGTCAGGATGATCGCTGGAATTATGTCAGAATAGAGTATGAATCCGCATTTGTTGGCAGATGAGATCAAAGGTCATAGAGTTCATCCTGACAACTGCCGATAGATGGAAATTGGCCCCATACCAATAATTTACAGTGCCAGCAATCAGGACTATCTGCTTCAGATGGTGCAGAATCTTACGAAAACAGGCTTGCGCATTGCGGTCTTAAGAAGGTGCCTGCAAAAAAGCGTTATGAGCGGTCGAAGTGCAAGGCGGACGGAGCGGAGAACCCGGAGTGTACACATAGTACATGAGGATTTCGAGCACTGACCAACGCTGTAATTTGAACGCGCAATAGCTTTTTCATGGTACCAAAGAAAGGCTTGACCTTTACCGTTGAGACTCTCCGATGGCGAACCTGATGCTGTCAGTCATGGGCGCATTCGCGGAATTCGAACGGGCCCTGATCAAGGAACGGCAGCGGGAAGGCATTGCACTCGCCAAAAAGCGGGGGGCATACCGTGGCCGGAAAAAGTCGTTGAGCAATGAACAGGTAGCCGAGCTGAAGAACAGGGTAGCCGCCGGTCAGCCGAAAACCCAGGTCGCCCGTGATTTCGGCATCAGCCGTGAGACGTTGTATCAATATCTGCGGGCAGACGGTTCACAGTAACACTTCACATTCAGCATATTTACGTATCATTATCAGGCAGTACGTCTGTCTGATAATGATACGTAAATAGCAGATAATCACTATATTACTATCAGTCTTTCTGAAATATAGCGACGGCTTTTTCGTTAGGAATATTGGGACCTTTCATGCTGTCGCCCCTGATCCTCAAGCTGACAACTGATCTTTCTGAGACGTATCCGCATCTTATCCGTCAAGCGAAATTGCTGCGCAAGTTTGTGCTATTAATTCGGCATTCAAAAAGGTGACTTTTATCTATAATTCAAGTCCCAGTAAGTATGCTGCATAGGCATCGAGGCTTGGTATGTATTTGCTTGCCGGATTAATAAAAAAAGATCGGAACAAGCAAACAGTATCGTACAGGGAAATGCGCCGTTATTTTGCCGATCCGCATAAAACGCTGAAATATTATGTAATTAACGGTATTCCGGTTTGTTTTTTTGATTGCGTGCTATATGGCTTGGAATTCAAGATCCGCGGTTTAGGTGGATCAATCTAATTATTGTTGGGCATCGAAATAAGGAGATCAGCACGAATGAGAACCGCAGAAGAGTTCCTGCAAATGGCAGCAGCTGACGCAGAGGGAGGCATGGCGTCGAATATTCCGTACACCATTTGCTTTCATGCTCAGCAGGCATCAGAAAAGTATCTGAAAGCCTATCTCGTCTCCAAGGGGCAGCAGGCTCCGCGTACGCACAACATTCTTGAACTCATTGATCGTTGCGTAAAACTTGACAATGCTTTCGTGGAACTCCGCCCTCTAGCTGAAGACCTGAGCTTCTTCGGTGTGGAGATTCGCTACGCGCCGTCCAAAGAACAGGCAAGTCAGAAGTGCCCAGCCACATGGAGCGCAATGCTAAAGATCGGCGAGCTTGTACGTGCGACAGTCGATGCCCAACAATAGCTTCCAGCCGACGTCCTTGCCGCAGCGAAGCGGAAACAAGGATGCGGCTGTCCGACCCGCGGCCACATTGGGCGACAAAGTTACAGCCATCTACGAAAGAAATACAAACATTCATGTTCATTATCAAAGGTGTGATTCGGATCAATCTAATTATTCTAAGTATATGAAGTCAGGCACAATACATGTCCTTGGTGGAGCAAGAGGAATAGGGCGTTGGTTCGCCGAGAATGTGTTCACCTCTTCGGGTGCTTCGGTCTGCCTTTACGATATCACCCCTCCAACCATTCCTATTACCATTCACAACGCCACTTTCCGGCGAATATCATACGACTATGAGGGCGTGCACGGATTCTCAAGCTTTAATACGGGCGACGTGCTTGTTTTGTCTGTTCCCATTCAGGAAATCCAGCGTGTTGCCGAAAACATATTCCCCCTACTTCCAGATAGCACGCTGGTTGTTGACATGTCGTCCGTAAAGGTCAAAACCCATGCAGTACTTGATCTGGCATCGGCCGGAAGACTTTCCGTCATGGGGATTCATCCACTCTTTGGTCCGCAAGTCCCGACGCCTATCGGTCAGACTGCAGCACTAACTGGCTATAGTTCCAACGACACGCACAAGCGCGCATTCCGTGAGATGTTGTCCGCTGCTGGCCTGCTAATCACAGAAAGGTTCCCTGACGATCATGACAACGCCATGCTTTATGTGCAGGTACTCACGCATTTCACTTACCTAACATTTGCCAGCGTACTCTCTCGTTGCCCCCAAAAACTCGATGGACTTCTCCAATTGGCCACACCACCATTTCAGATTCTGTCAGCATTTGCAGGCCGGATTCTTGGTTCGCCGCTCACAACCTACGCGAATATTCAGCGCATCGAGGGGTCGGCAGAAATACGACAACGCTTCATTGAAGCCGCCTTGCAACTCAACAGCGATTTGTCCGAGACCCTTCCTCTTGATGCATCCATTCAGTCTCTTGCGAGCATAGTAAAGCCTTTCACGGGGGCGGAAATCGCACAATGCAGGGCGCTGTCTGCCACCGCTATAGACAGTCTTCAAGTATTCGAGCAACGTCTTTTTTCCCTTGTGAAGTCCGCACGTCTCTGCGGCATCTACAGAATAGACACGAAAGAAGTAGTGCCTTGTAAGGTTGCCCACATAAAGGCAGATCGAATCGTGGTTGACGAGCGGTTTGTGTCTGTGGAGGCAGACGGCGGAAGGAAGTACGCAGTTGCAGCTAATGATATAGCCGTTCGCAGCTATCGGCGGCGAGGAATCAACATAAGCCAATCACGTCAATGCGAAATGTTGAAGCGGAACATTCGCATACTTAGCGATGCTGATTTTGACGAATGGATGCGTCTAAATATTCTGCCAATCACCAATGATATAAACATACGTACCACACTGATGATCAGCGATGTCTTTTGCGAAACGTGGCTGCCTCTGCTGATACCCGGTATTATCTCGCTTGAGTTCGTCGATGCATATCGAAAGCGCGGGCAATCGGAGAAGATATCCCTGCGTGTAGTCCATCGTCCAGAGATAGATTTGTCCGAACTGACCATGAAAATACAAGCACTTCTCGATCAATTGGGAGCACTTGGCGGAATTGCTCCAACGAGCAAATCCAGCGTAAAGTGAGCCCTTGGCGAGTACACTTCCGCTGGTTTGTTACATTATTTGATGTCAGTATTACGTCGTCCAATAAATTATAAATTCGTAGACACCCGAAAAAGCGCCGTTTTTCCTGTCTAATAAATCGGTTTTTCGGTATTCTGTACAGTAGTATTCCATGAATTGATTTATCAGACATTTTTTCCTATGAGGCTCTTCGGATATGCCCGGGTATCGACCGGTCAGCAATCGCTCGATCTGCAGGTGAAGGCATTGAAAGCCGCCGGGGTAGAACCGCATCGACTGTTCACGGACAAAGAGTCCGGAGGAACTATTGATCGCGATGGTCTGCAGGCATTGCGTCACAAGGTGGAAGAGGGGGATGTCATCCTGATCACGAAACTCGACCGGCTTGGCCGGGATACGGCTGACATGATCCAGCTGATCAAGGAATTTGATCGTATTGGTGTTGCCCTCCGGTTTCTCGATGACGGTATCAGTACGGAAGGAACGACGGGGAAGATGGTGGTGACAATCCTCTCCGCAGTTGCCCAGGCGGAACGGCAGCGGATCCTCGAACGAACCAATGAAGGCCGACTGGAGGCGAAAGCCAAAGGGGTTCAATTCGGAAGAAAACGATTGATCGACCGGAACAAGGTGTTTGCCCTGCGTGAACAAGGCCTCGGAGCTACGGATATTGCCCGGCAGTTGAAGATCGGACGTTCAACTGTCTATGTGATTCTTCAGGAGGGTAGACCTGTAGATAAAACCTGAAAGTTTTTACTTGCTTGCGGTGTCATGTGCGCTCCATAGCGTCTAACACCTCGGTTGATCCGGGTGTTTATACATGTCTTCATGCCTATGTTTTGTCGTGTTTGCATGTAGTTATGCTGTCTTGTCATCATGATGGCCTGTATACATGTTGTTATGGCATCATATAACGGCGGTGTCGTTGATGTCGAGGAGTGAGGCCAGTATAAACAAGAGCTTCGCTCTCAACCGTAGGGGGTCCCTTCTGCAACCGTCATGGGTTTAGCGGAACAGCCATGCAAAACGCCACGCCGTCTCGCATTCATTCCTCTAACAACGGTTCTTCAGGACATCTATGTGGCCTTTGGTTTGGCTTTGGCGCTATGGTGCTCAATGGTGCAGCTTGCCCGGAACAGTTCAGCACGTTTTTGTTACCCGGACGAGCCGGTATGATTCGTCGGGGAGGACATGTGTTCCACCTGTTCCCCCTCCGTTAAGAAACATCCAAAGAAATAATGTGATGTCATGCCCGCTTCGCGGATTGAGAATTCACTCATCCCCGGATGGGGCCGGCCAAGATACGCCAGTTTGCCTTTTTGCTCAAGGGCCGTTCGCTTCCGCTCTTTGTTTGTGCAGCTCACTTGTCTCCCTTGCCCAAAAAGTTTGCCTGTCCTCGGGGACGCCTCTGTCCCCCCGGGGAATGATTTAGAAGGCAAACTTCAGCAACTTCAATGGTTACGGCTATGAGACACGCAGAGACCCTTCCGCCATTCCAGGCAGAGCAGCAGATTATGATACCGCGTTATGGTATCCGGCTGGTGAAGGAATCACTCATCATGTATGATAACAGGCGCATTCATGGTGCTGCAGCTGTATGCGAGCTGATGCAGGCGATCGGACTGCATGAGAAGGCCGGCGAGGAGTTCCATTCGGTATACCTGAACACGAAAAACGAAATTGTCGGGATGGAGATGATCAGCAAGGGAACCCTGAACGCTTCGCTTGTGCATCCGAGGGAGGTGTTCAAGGGCGCATTGCTTGCCAACGCAAACGCCCTCATTCTGGCTCACAATCATCCGTCAGGCAATGTAGAGCCGAGTTCAGCGGACAGGCAGGTGACGACTCTTCTGGTGAACGCGGGAAACATGCTCGATGTGAAAATTCTCGATCATGTCATCATCGGGAGCAAGGGAGGGTACTACAGTTTCAATGAGCACAGCCTGATTTGACCGACCCCGCGGCCCGGCCAAGCCGGGCCTTTCCCGTATGTATTGTTATATGCTCGATAGTTGACTGAAGAGGTTGCTGGTTTCTGGTGTTGAGTTTCGGGGTTTTGCTATTCAATGTCTGGAGAGTGGGAAGGATACCCATGAGGTTTCTTGCATGTGTGCTGATGCAAGCAAGAATGCTGAAAGTCGGTTGATGGCGGGACAGGGTGCTCAACAGGTCGGGATGCCCGATCTGATCAGCACCCTGCCGGAAGAGCCGAACTGAACAGCATCATGGGATGCCATTCAGATCGGCTTTTTGATGTGACGGGCTATTTGGTATGGTTGTCTATTTCGCCTGGCTGTATCTGCGCCCCAGCAAAGACTATCCCGCAAAAGCGGGAAACTCCTTGCTGGGGTTGAGGACTGGCGGGCGTCTCTGCCAGCCGGAAGAAAGCGTCTGTTGTACGCCCTCCGCCAGAGAGCATGCGGCTTCCGTTCAGCGCTGCCCGGTGCCGTGCAACTGCTTCACTCCTGCCACATCACCCTCTTGCTCCGGGGCACAACACGCGCTTGTGAACCCCTTTTGTCAATCATACCCGGAGTTCCTCCGGTTGGAATCCGCCCGGCAGGCCATTTATGCCAGCCTGCCGGCGGGTCTATCGTAAGTCATACCGCTTCACGTACAGCAACCTGAAAGATCCGCTGCGGGGTCATGAGCGCTCCAGTGCGGCAAACGTCTGTTGTCAGTGGTTCTTCCTTTTTTCCTGTCGGAAAAATGGCCTGCCGGTTCTCTCATGGGCTTGAGGCTGCCGTGGCTCCTCCACCCGCTGTCGCTGGGGCGGGTAGCCTGTATGGGCAGCCCGGCGTTCAGGTCATGCACTCCTGCCGTCCTCGCTGGTGCCCTGTTGCTGTAGTGCACGTTCGCATTGCATCAATACTATCCTATGGAGGCTGTCATGTCTACTTCTGTTTATGAGATCATCACCGCTCAGATCATCGCCCAGCTTGAAAAGGGTGTCGTTCCCTGGCGTCAGCCGTGGCATTCGGGTTTACCGAAGAATCTGGTATCCGGCAAGGAGTACCGGGGTATCAACCTTCTGCTGCTCTCCACGGCAGGGAGTGAGTATTTCGTCACACGGAAACAGGCTGAAGCGCTGGGCGGAAAGATCCGGTGCAAGGGGTTTCCGGTCGTGTTCTGGAAGATCCTCGAACGGGAGAACCGGAAAAGCGGCGAGATCGAGAGGATTCCGATGCTTCGTTATTACCGGGTGTATCCGGTTTCCGATGTCGAGGGGATCGATGTGCCGGACTCCGGTGCCGAGGTAATTACGCCGATTGATGCTGCTGAGGAGATCATCCGGAACATGCCGAATCTGCCGGTGATCCGCTTCGATGGGAACAAGGCGAGTTACTCGCCCTCCCGTGATGAGGTGACGATACCGGCCATGCAGAGCTTCGTCAATAGCGAGGAGTTCTACAGTACCCTTTTCCACGAGCTGGCACACAGTACTGGCCATCAGTCACGTTTGCAGCGCGAGGGCGTGACCAGGAACTGGGGGTTCGGCTCGCATGAATACTCGGAAGAGGAGCTGGTGGCCGAGATGGCATCCTCGTTCCTTTGCGGCATCGCAGGCATCGGCAAGCAGACGCTGGAGAGTTCGGCGGCCTATCTCGCCGGATGGCTCAAGATACTGAAAGCCGATCCGAAGTTCATCGTCCACGCAGGCTCGAAAGCGCAGAGGGCGGCCGATTACATCCTTGGCCACCACAACGAAGACCCCGGTTGATCCGGGGCTCTTCATGTTCAGTGAGGGGTGACGGTATGCATGGAGGGCTTCATGTTGCCCTGTCCACATGCTGACATGTCTGCATGTGCTCATGGTGTCATGTGGGCATGATGTCTTTTCCTTGGTAGTGTTGACGGCTTCGCCCTCAACGGAAAGTGCTCCCTTCTGCCGCGGTCATGGGTTTTGCCGGAACAGCAGCGCAAAACGCCATGCCAGCGATCATTCATTCCGCTACCATCCGTTCAGGGCTCGAGGATGCCTGTGCTTCGCATTGGCGCTATGGTGCTCAACTGCTCCGGGCTGCCGGCTCAGTTCAGCACTTTTTTTGTTGCAGTTCCGGTATCGTGGTGGGATTGAATCAGTTGATGCGGGACAGGTGGCGAAGAGGTTCAGTTCGTTAATTGACTGTGTCGGGGCTTTACAATCGCTCTGGTTTGTGATAATATTCTTTGCGTATATTTCTTGTGGTGGTGATGTACTTTGTTGGATGAATAACAGATTACGGAGAAACAATATGACTCGCAAGGTAACCGGGCCGAAAGCCGCAAGCAGTGCTTCCAAGACATTGAGCAGTGGATCTACTGGAGTAAAATCGAAGACTGCTGCTGCAAGCGCACTATCCCAGACTAAAGCGCCGGCAAAACAAACAAGCGCAAGTGCGGCTTCTGCCGCATCAAAAACGCTGAGTGACGGGCGAAGCAGCAAGGCTTCCAAATCAGCTGCAGGGAGTACACTTTCTCAGAGGGCGGGTAAAAAGAAATAAGGTCGATCGTTAACGGTTGTTCAAACAATCAAGGAGACGAGGAATGGCTAAGGTTGCTATTTTCTGGGATCCCAAGGGGTTCCAGCTGGACAGTCTGGGTACGAACAAGTACCTGCGGGCAACGGATGGAGATACCCCGTATGTGTCGATGTCGATACGCATGCTGAGCATCGATACCCCCGAAGTTCATTATCCGGGAAACACAAAGCCTTCGAAACAGGATACAACCCTATTGCAGCTGGCTGAATGGATTCGCCAGGGAAAAGCTCCGATCAATGATGATCTTGCCGGATTCCTGATACCGAAGCTCGAAGGTGGCAGGGCCGGAACACTGCAGATGGAGCAGGGAGAGAAAGCGAGTAAGGCTTTTCAGGAACTGGTCGACAGGAAGCTGCACGAAGGAGGCAAGAACCGTACAGTATATCTGCATTCGGCTGAAAAGCCGTTCGACCAGTATGGCCGATTGCTGGCCTATATGGCACCGAACTACACGGCCGCTGAACGGGAAAGCATGTCGGCTGTAGAGCGGGCAACCTTCAACCTGCTGATGGTCATGGAGGGCTGGGCGGCAACTTTTCCGATTTATCCGAGCTTGCCGAAGCATTCAGATCTGCTGCTTCTGCAGGAAGCCGGAAGGAACGCGCTTGAAAGCGGTAAGGGTATATGGGCAGACTCCCTGACGCTGACCGGCTATGAGTTCCGGATGTGCGTCAAGCTTTACGAGATCACCAGCAAGCTGGTCAAAGGAACCAAGGTATCGAGTACGGAGAAATATTCATGGATCGACCGGTTCTGTCTGGATATGACCACACGTGAAATATTCTATCCCCAGGACTATTTCAAGGTGCAGCCCTATAATCGGATATTCATCTGGGCAGAGGATGTGACGGACGCCGTTGGGAAGCTGAATCTGGTACCTGGCGCATAGATTTGCTATAACTCTTGGTATGGCAGACGGAATGGGCCAATTAGGCTATTTGAGCCATTCTGTCTGCGGGTCTTGTCACATGGCGTTGCGACAACCTTCGATGATGTCGTGTCGGCTTCGCCCTCAACGGAAAGTGCTCCCTTCTGCCGCGGTCATGGGTTTTGCATGAACGGCAGCGCAAAACACCACGCCAGCGGTCATTCATTCCGCTACCATCCGTTCAGGGCTCGAGGATGCCTGTGCTTCGCATTGGCGCTATGGTGCTCAACTGCTCCGGGCTGCCGGCTCAGTTCAGCACTTTTTTGTTGTTGCAGTTCCGGGTTTGATTGCTTTTTCGTTTTTGTGTTTCTGATCCCGCCTGCCGCTCCTTTTTGTAGTGTTGTTTGTTGAAGTGTATATTGAAGCATAACTATAATTATCTGTCAGATATGAAATCATCATTGGCTGAAACGCATGCCGTGTTGAAAACCAAAGCGGGGCGAGAGGTTATTCTCTTTCGTGAGGTGATTTCTTCATCGAAAGTCGAGGGGATTGCTTGTGCAGAGCGTGTATTGGGCGAGCGGTACGGGGTTGAAAAGTCAGCCGGAATGCGAACTCTCAAGAAGCGCCTCGTCAAGAAGGCTCTCCATAAGCGCAAGGTCTAATTTCTGAATAGATCTGACATAGTCCACAAACTTCCTTTCAAGTACTCCCCAGTCGAACCCGTTGAATCCCGCCTGTAAGGCCATGAGTGTGGCAAGAAGTCTTGCTGTTCGGCCGTTACCTTCTCTGTATGGATGAATGAATAGCAGCTCGAGGTGTACCGTGGCTATTTTCCTGATGACTTCATTTCTGGAACCGTGACAAGGGGTGTTTGGCATCAGGATCTCTTTTTCGAAGTACTGCAGGGTTTGATCCAGGAATTTTGCTGCGGGGAAGGTGAAGCCATCTTTCGTCAGATTGACGGTTCTTGGCTTTCCTGCCCATGCGTAGATGGACCCGAAAAAGACCTGGTGTAACGTATTGATATCGGCGACGGTCAGTTGCTGATCACCGCCGGTATGCGCTATCATGTACTCGAATGCATCCGCATAGCCTTTGATCTCGGTCCGGTCAATCTCTTCCCTGGATGTAATACCCAGAAGATTTTTCAGAACCATGTCATGAGACCCCGGTTCATATGCATCAGCATCAGAAGCATGGTATTTTGTGCTGATTGTGTCGGGGTTTCTTTTTCCCTTTTGGCTGTGTTCCATTGATACGGGTAATGTTATGCTCCGGTATCCAAGCCTTTTCCTTGTATAAGATAGAGTTATCAAGGGATTATTCAGCATCGGCCAGTAAACAGTGATATGTTCGACCAATCAATCCCGAAAATGATTCTTGCGCTGTCAGTGGCTGGTTTCAGGCCAGCTGCAAGTCTATTGATTGTCCGAAAAATCCTGCTCATCTGCATGGTTGGTTTCATCACAGATCACCGGAACCTTCAGAAGAAATAATGTACTGATCATACCCGCATTGCGGACTCTGGGAGATCGTTCATCCTCGGAGGGCTCCGGCGCAGGATAGGCCAGTTTGCCTGTTTTGCCTGTCCTCGGGAAGCCTCTGTCCCCCCGGGGAATGATTGAGTAAATTACCGTTAACCAGTCCGGAGTGTGCCGGGCGTAACTGGATGAACCATGGATGTCTATCATGTTGGGAATTTGTTTCCCATCGAAAAGTACTGCACAGGCAAGGAGCTGCATGTCGCAATCGTGACGAACCGTTTTTTCAATGTCCTGATGTCGCTGAAGAATATTTCGAAACGGGAGAAGGAGCTGTTCTCGAAGGGCAGGCTGACGGTCTATCTTTTCGAGCGCAAGGATATTCCGTTTCTGGTGTTTGATTTCGGTGATGGGTTCAGCATCGATATGTCGTTCGATGCCTCGAAGTTCGATGGAGAGTTTCGCAGGGAGTGGATGGCGTCGGATGCTAATGCGATCACCCTGTTTCTGGTAGAAGCCTCTACAGGGGTGCTTGAGGCCATGCGGGTGATTGCGGTAGGGTTTGCCGATGAGTTCCGGGAGATCTGTTTAAAGCATGCCGGGAAAACCGATATTGCACGGCAGGTGAGGCTGATCCAGTCGGCGTTCACCACGCGGGAGATGATGGAGCATGCGCGAATGTGCACGAGATTCGGTTTCTGAGCGGCGAGCCCCCTTGTCGGGGGCTTTGCTGTATGGATGAGAGCCTTGAGGTAAGGCTGCTTTCCGTTATGTTCGCTTTCATGATTGCATGTTTTCATGCAAACCTGTCAGCATGTTTACTGCTCAGGATGATGCTTTGTTCGGCGGCGCGGCATCCATGCCGGGTTCCGTTTTGTTGAGGTGCCTGCAGAACAGTTGTCGCGTCGCCTCTTCCCTGGCATCCGGATCGGGCAGGCTGAAGATACGTGTTTTGTCGTGCTCCGGCAGGGAGCTGAAAAAGTCGAGGCGTGCCTCTTTGGGCAGTTCATCCCAGTCGAGCAGGGTGAAGGTCTCCTGCTTCTGTTCCGGGGAGAACAGTCGCCACATGCCGAGTTCGAGGGATGCGAGCAGTCCCTCACGGTTCAGTCGGGTGTTTTGTGGCAGCAGTTTCTGTTTCTGCAGATCGATCAGCTCTTCTGCTGCCCTTCGCAGCTGGAACAGTTTGTTGCGCACATCCATGAAGAGCTTCCATGCATCGGCTTTGTCGGGCAGCGGCTGGAAGATGTGTCCCTCGAATTTCGTTTTTTCGGCACCGTCGAACCAATGGCCGAGTTCGGCCCTGCTGATGTTGTTTTTGCGGAGCATGAGCCCGATGCCGATATCGAAGCAGATCTCGTTGACGACCCGGCCGTTTTCCTTCAGGAGGGCCTTGGCGTAGGTTTTTCCTTTGATGAGCTGGAGGGTCCTGATTGCTCTCTCGATATCGGTCTCGTCAGCCTCGGTGACCAGTTCTTTCGAGCGAGACCAGGCCTCATGGAAATTCCTGCCTAATTTCCTGACCGTTTGTTCGAGCATGAAGTTCGAGCCATCGGATGTTGTCGGAACCAAACTGCTGCTCGCCTTCGTTATGGCGGTTTTGAGGGTGCTGGTCATTCTTGTCATTGGTGGAGGATTTTCGGTTGTCTATTGATCTGAAGCACCATGAAAAGCTTTGTGATTGCGCTGCTATTGCAGTTCTCAACCCGTTGGCCGCAATCATTTCGTCGCCGAAGGAAAGGGTGTACAGTTCCTCGATGGCTATCGCTTCGATTTCCGGGTTTCGGTATGGCCCTCCTCTTTTCAGTCTTTTCCATCGGCTCCAGTGTTCCTTCATGAAAATTTCAGAAAACACTCTTTCTCCTACAGTCTCAGTCTCTGTATTAGTATCAGTATAGATAGTAGTGTTCCCCGATCTGTCCCTGATCTGCCCCCGATCTGCTCCGTATCTGTTCCCGGAGGACGGTAACTCCTTATTATTTATGAAACTGATCTGCTCTCGATCTGTCCCTGATCTGTCCCCGATCTGTATCCATATCTGTCCCTTTTGATTCTGCTGTAACGCTGTGCTGTTGGCGTATTTTATCGAGATTCCAAGCTCCTGAAAAAAGCCGTTTACCTTCTTTCTGCTCCAGTTCCATTGCTTGGCGTAGCCGGCGATGGAGACCTGTCGGTTGTTGTCAAAATCTATCTGCAGGGCGAATGCAGCCTCGACCTTCGAAAAGGTTCTGTCACATGGAAGCTCTTTGACAAGCGCTTTGGAGAGTGGAACCCAGTTGCCATGTTTCATGAGGGAGAAATCTGATCCCCTTTAGGGTTTGAGACTGATTTTTTTAGATGGAACGGTGGTTTATAAAAAAATCTTTCTATATCGAGGATGTGAATGCTTTGATTTTATTATTAACTTCCTATGTTTGCATCCAGTATATGCCGGGTGCCGTTCAGCAATGGCTGCTCTGAATTGCCCTGTGAAGCAGGTTTAGGGTGCCGATGGGAAAAAATCTCCTGAACGAGTTCCTGTTTGGAGAAGTAGAGTTTCCCGCCGGATTTGTAATAGGGGATAAGGTTCCGGTAAACCTTTGAATAGATGGAGCCTTTGCTTATCCCAAGGAATTTCGCGGCCTCATCGACACCGATCAGTGTGTCGTTCAGGCTTTGGTTCTGGGAGGTGATCGTGTCGAGTTTTGCAGCAATCGCCTCGAGCTTCTGGTGAAGCAGCCTGACTTCCTGGGGCAGGTTGTCAAAGGATGCAGCAGTATCCATGGTGAAAAGCTTTTCGCAGGATTTCGAAATATCTTCCTCTTTTTGAGAGAATAGATAAATTTTTCTCTTTTACAAAGAAATAATAGAAAAATATAAAAAATTGGTTATCCAGGATGGCCACGCTGAAATGGCCGAAAGATTCAGGCAGGTGATCAAAGAGAAATTCGGAACGCAGATCGCCCTTGCAAGGGCAATCGGTGTGAAGGATGGAAGCTATCTGACGCCGTATGTGACCGGACGGAGCATGATCGGAAGCATCCTCAGAAAAAAGCTTGAGCTTGTAGGGATTGATGTCGATTACATCATCACAGGGCGCAAACAAGAGCTGGCGCAGGGAGAGGGTCTACCTGACAATGAAATGCTTTGCGAGCAGTGTGCCAACAAACTGCTCGACATACAGGGGAAGCTTCTGGAACTGAATGCGGCTGTTCTTGAGGTCAACCAGATGCTCGGGAGGCTCAAGAAGTCCTTAAAATAGCATAAGGGCAACTGTTGATGATCGTCAGGCAGGTCTGAAGCGCCTTCTGGCACTCCGATGCGATAGAGGTCGCTTTACCTGTTTTATCCAGGAGTACGTCAAGTGCTGCCTGAATTTCTTTTTTCTCTGCGGGGTTGTTCTGGACGTATGCGGTAAGTGCCTTATTCAGAACCTGTTCAGCGGTATCAATAGTCATAAGGGGGGGGCTCCTCCGGTATCATCACTATCAGTATCACACACTCATTATCGTACCTCTATAGGAAAATAAAAAGAAAAATTTATTTACAAATTTTTAGCGTGAATTTTAAGAATTTTTTGGGGGGGGCAGGTCAGGTTCTGATGCCACGAGAGGATAAATTGGATGGTTCAAAGCACCTTATCGTCTTTATTGTTGATGCGCGTTGCTTATCGATTATGATGAAAAATTTGTTACACCATTGTTATACGAACGCAGGTGTATTGTTTGTAAGTGCTTGATAAATAATAAGATAAAGCAGCAGTGTTAAATCTACACTGTAGAGGTCAGAAGTTCGAATCTTCTATCGTCCACATCCTCATAAAAGCCTGCAAATTAACAACTTGCAGGCTTTTTTCTTTCCGCTCTACGCTACTGAAATACTCCGATTTTATCCG
>Ga0172368_10000394_pt1 | contig 62834 bp, 50 predicted proteins | sample Lak11m_FD_114540 | JGI IMG/M metagenome (GOLD analysis project Ga0172368, IMG submission 114540) | Freshwater microbial communities from Kabuno Bay, South-Kivu, Congo - kab_022012_11m | ecosystem: Environmental > Aquatic > Freshwater > Lake | place: Democratic Republic of the Congo: South-Kivu... | reverse complement strand
GTCGCTGCTCATCGGCGCGCTCTTCATGGGCTTCTTCGGCGTCAACGTGCTGCTGCGCAAGCAGTGGGTGGAAAGCGAGCGCTTCACCTACCCGATGAACCTGTTCCCGCGCCAGTTCTTCGGCGAAGACGCGGTCGATCTCGGCGATATGCTGCGTGCCTTGTTGCATAACAAGGTGCTGTGGATCGGCTTTGCCGTCATGCTGCCGCTGGTGCTGCTCAAAGGCATCAAATTCTACGTGCCCGCGTTGCCCGCCCCCGACTTCGGCGACATGTGGATGAACAAATCGTTGGGCGCCTACGTCACCCATCCGCTGCTGAAGGCCTTCCTCAACCAGGCCGGCGTCAACCTCACCTTCTCGCTCTTTGCCATCGCGCTGCTCATCGAGACCGACCTGCTGCTCTCGATCTGGGTCTTCTTCTTCCTCTTCCAGCTCTGGAACCTGTTCGGGCAGGCGTTCAACTTCACCCGCTTCGAGGGCTATCCCTGGCAGTGGTCGCAAGTCATCGGCGCCTTCATCGGCTACGCGCTGCTGGCGCTGGTGACCGCGCGGCGGCACCTGGCCAGCGTCTTCAAGCAGATCTTCGGCCTCAAACCGCGCGAAGATCGCTCGGAGGTGGTCTCGTATCGTACCGCCTTCATCATGGTGCTCGCCTCGCTGGTCATCATCGGCGCCTGGGGCGTCTGGACGCACATGGGCCTGAAAGCCGCGCTGCTCTTCTTCGGCTGGATCCTCGTCTGCGGCCTCACCGCCAGTAAAATCCGCGCCGAGGCCGGCCTGCCCTTCGGCTACTGGATGCCCTACTTCGGCATGATGTTCGTCGGCGCCATGGGCGGCTTCGTCACCTTCGGCGCCACCGGCATGCTGGTCTCGGCCATCGTCAGCGGCTTCATCGGCGTCTCCTGCTTCTACTTCATCGCGCCGGCGCAGGTCGAGATGATGGAGCTGGGCCGCCACTTCAAGGTGCGCCCGCGCGACGTGGGCTGGGGCCTGCTGCTCGGCTTGCTGGGCGGCCTCATCATCGGCGGCTTCACCTTCATGAGCTGGGCCTACGGCAAAGGCGCCGACAACTTCAGCTTCTCCTGGCCGTATGTGCAGGGCACCTGGTACTTCAAACAGACCTACACCCCGGGCGAGGCCGCCATCGACAGCGCGTTTACCGCCCACAAACTGGCGGACCCGAAAACGGCGCCGATGGACGTCGTGCATAACATCAACGCCAAGGGCCTGGGCATCGGCTTCGTGCTGGTGCTGGTCTTCGCCTTCCTGCGCCAGACCTTCATGTGGTTCCCGCTGCACCCCTTCGGCTACGTCATCGCCGGCAGTCACCACGGCCGCGTCTTCTGGTTCACCTGTTTTCTGGCGTGGTTAGTCCGTTTCATCACGCTGCGCATCGGCGGTACCCATTCGATTCGCAAGGGATTGGTGCCGTTCAGCATCGGCATGTTCCTGGCGTGTATCATCTCGATCATCATCTTCGAGATCGTCGGCTTCTACTTCCAGGCCCACGGAATGACGCGGGTCTATTGCACCTGGCCGTGAAAAACTGGGCTCGCAGGCGTCCCGCGCCTGCCCCGGTAAGAAAGCGTCCCGCGCCTGCCCCGGTAGGAAGGCTTACCAATCAGGGCAGGCGCGGATATGCGGGCGAAATTCCGTCGCAGGCCTGCGCCCAGTTTTTTTGAACGATATCGGAACATCCCATGTCCGTAAATCCGCATCGTCTCACCGCGAACGCATGCTCGCTGATTGCCTGCCGCCACGCCGGGAAGATACGGAATGCAGCGGACATTCCACTGTGCTGGATCATATCGGAGACGGCGAAATTCCATGGAAGGAGGTGCACCATGAAAGCAAGACGCCAGGGACATAAAGGCGAAATGACCGTCCGCGAAGCCGGCCACCTCGGCGGCGAAAAAGGCGGCGAGCGCACCGCCGAAACCCACGGCCATCAGTTCTATGAAGAAATCGGCCACAAAGGCGGCCAGAAAGTCCGCGAGCTGATCGAAAAGGGCAAGCGCATGGAAGGCAACAAGTAACCCGACCCTGCGAGCTTCGAAAGCATAACAATGACCGGGGCCGCCTCACCCGAGACGCCCCCGGTCCCGCAGCCCGCAACGCTGCCTTTCCCCCGCAGCTCGCAATACTGCCATTCCCCGCAGCCTGAAGGGCTGCCATTCGTCAGCCCAGGGTCGCAACCCTGGGGAAACCGGTCGCCCCCTCGCCCGCAGCCTGAAAGGCTGCAATTCGTCAGCCCAGGGTCGCAACCCTGGGGAAACCGGCCGCCCCCCGACAGTAGCCTGGAACCGCTCCCGAACGAGAATCTCACGCTCTGTAAGTGCAGAATGCCTCGACGGCCCATCCCGCATTATTGATATCCGATGCTTAGGTACAAAATGTACCTGTTTCGTAGCGAAGATGGTATACTGAAGACAGGAGGAGAGTCGATGCGAAATATTATGATCCGCGATATCGATGACGACACTTATCAGTGGTTGGAAGAGCGTGCCTCTCAGGAACAGCGGACGATCCCCGGCGAAATTCGCCACCTGCTCCGGCAGGCGCGGACGGATGAGCACTACATTGCCGAATCGACCGCGGCTTATCATCGCATCCGCGAGCGCCGCCGCCGCCAAGCGCCGGTCACCACAAGTTCGACTGATCTCTTGCGCGAGGAACGGCAGCAATGAAGACGCTGCCATCCGCGCAGATCGTCATCGATGCCAATGTCATCGTCAAATTGTTCGTACCGGAAACGGATAGCACGCTCGTTGATGCCTTACTGTCGCCGGCCCTGACTGCGCCGGCATCACTGGCCCTCTTCGCCCCGGATGCCATCTCGTATGAAGTGCTGGGCATTTTGGTCAAATATGTGCGGCAGGGAGAGTTGTCACGCACGACCGCCCGCCGGCACGTGACCGATTTCCACGCTCTCGCCCTCACCACGGTGACGACCGGTCCCCTTCTGTCCTCGGCATATGACCTGGCTATGCGCTTCTTCATCACACCTTACGACGGCTGCTATGTAGCGCTGGCCGATCACTATCGCATGCCGATGCTCACCGCGGATGACCGGCTCTACCATGCGCTGGCAGGCACCGCCTACGAGCCGCTGTTGCTGACGCATTTTCGGTAAACGATGGCAACCGATGGTGAGAGGGCGAGACAGGTTGACTAACTAAGCATTTGCCTATTTCGGTAATTGGTGACTCCCTTGTAATTAGCCGGTTTCGAGGCTAATTACATCCGAGGTGGTGCTACCGCCACGGAGGGCAGGGAAGCATGGCGGACGATTGTCCCCATTTTCGAAATATCTGGAAGGGTTATCAAGTTGTATATTGGTGGCTGTCCCTATTTTCCTATTTCATAATAATTATTTATGTTCAGATATTCGCGCTTTAACTTCCGAGGCTTTTGAGTCTCCGAGTCTTGCCATCTCTTCACAAATGGAAAATAGGATGCTTGGCTCTACACCATTGTCCGCTAACTTAATTGTAAGTGCAGCAACGTCTCCCTCAAGTCGGTTTAACGGGTTTGATTTATTGCTTAGCAGATGGAGCACAAGAAATGCCATGTCTATTGGGTATTTATCTATTATTGGACTATCGTATAATTTTTTAAACAGGATGCTATGTGGCCCAAAATCTGGACTTGGCGTAGCGCAAAACAACTTAACTACTTCTGGGAATAGTTGTTCAAGAGGCCAAATCCAATTTAGCATCTCTCCTTTTTCTGCTAAAGAAAATGGGATTGGAACACCGGTGTTTCTATAGTCCCAATAATCTTTCATCCATATACACCAGATTCCTTTAACATTATCTCTTCCATAAATTTCTAAATTATATGGTATTTTATCTGACCATAACACTCGACTATTATCATCTACTTCAAATAGAAACTCCCATAACCAACCTTCTTCAATTGGATTATTGTCTATATGAATAGCAATATAAGATAATAACTCACAAATCCATTTATGTTCTTCCTCTTCGAAGTCAGAAATAAGTTTGAAACAAGTTCTTAACATTGGCATTAATAGAGGTATGATATTTTTATTTAGTTTCGTATATCGTATACCATCCCACATCATTAGAGCTTCTAACTGATGTTTTGAACAATTAAATAATGGTACAATGTTTCTTCCTGTCCAGATAGGATCTATATGAAATAGAAGAGAGACATGACTCGACAATATTAAACGTCCCATCATACTGTCATAACCAATCCCATCAATAATTGACATAAGAAATTTCTTATCAAGTGTTCCGATGCCTTTTATTCTGCCACTTCTAGCATTTCGACGTTTTACGATAGTAAAAATCCAGAATTCGGTAACTTTACCACTTATACTACCCCAAGCTTTCTGATACGCGTCCTTGGTTATGACCTCATCATGTTGAACCAACATGGCTACCTTTAGTAAATGATGGGCAAACCGCCTTGCTTGGCCATAATTGGCAATTGGTAAGGATTTGTCCTTTTGTCCAGCTGCCTTACGTAATAGCTCAGCTGCTTTTGATCCTATGCTAATAAGGTCACCATGTTTTTCCAATATGCCGATTACTCTAGACCATTGGCTTTTCTTAGTTAAGCTTTGACTCCAACCAGATATTAGACTAGACCATACATCAGGAATCCATTGATTTGACTTTAATAACGAATCAGCGATTTGTATACTCCAAGTAAAGTCTCTATTCACAGCTTCAGTTAACACCCCAAGTAGAGCTTCACGTGATGGACCAGAGGACCAGTGCCCTTCAAACGTTAATAATAATTTTATTACTTCTCTGATAGACATCAATAACATTTCATCAATACTTACTGGGCTTATGTGTGCAACAAATCCTCCTTCGGTATAAGAAAGAAGATCAGGATGCTTTGGGGGTATATATTCAGGATGTATTTTACTAAATACTACTAAACGTTCAGCAACAAGTTTGTCATTTGGACTATATTGCTTCAGCCAGACTAAGAGATTCATGTATTCGTAATAAACATCCCTACCCTCAATTGGATCAGAACTGGCATCGGTAATGTAGGCCTCGAAAGTATCAAGTGCTCTTTGCCGAATTGATTCAGAGGCCAGAGGGAAAGCAACAGCCAATAAACGAAATACCTCATGACGCATGTAGATATCGGTTAACCAACCTCTATCAAGTAGCCATTGTATCTTGTCATCGGCCAGCTTAATTCTATTTTCTATTATTATGTGGACCGCTATTCGTTTGAGCAATCGCTGTGTAGAGTCGGCTAATTCATCTGCAACAGAGATCGCACGAGTTGGTAAATGATTATTCATCCAATCAATAATATCTCTTAACATCGTTATTAGTAATCCTGGATCATCTTGATACTTATCCTGCTCATGGTCTTCTATTGCATGGCGATGAAAACTAAGAGGGTCATATTCACTTTCTAATTGGCGAATAGAATATAATTGAGCATATGCTTGTGTTATATGACCAATAAATATTGGGAATAACTCTTGATAGAATTCCTCCATATTTGGGAGAAAGTATTCTTTCCAAGCATTTTCTAAGAAGAATGAGTCTTTACCACCTCTAAGCTTGATATCTGCGTTTACATGAATGCTTGAATCATTTTCTATTCGATACCATGATCGACGTTCTTGCAACACGAGAACAGGTTGTGTGAGATGACTTAAAAGTAGAATTGCACTTCGGTTATCATCAGGATGGCTCATGTTTTTTAGTAAGGCAGCCAAGTGGTGGATAAACATTTCATCTTTTTCGAAACCTAATAATACTGTGATCCATTTTGACATAACTGACGAATCATATGATGGTGAGCGCCAGGCTAATTCTTGGGAGATATAATATAAAGATAATTTATTAATAATTTGATTATGCCGGGCAAACAAAGCTAAGCATGCATCTGTGTGATCGATTGCGTAATGCTCTGCCAACCACCTTGCAAAGACATCATCTACCATGCTTGTGTTACTATCTCGGCTAAAGAGTTTATTAAGAAGACCATTTTGTTCTATCCATTGTAGCCAATCAATTCCGCTTGCAGAAGATGTGAAGAATCTGGCTTTCTCAGGTGATCGAAGTGAGTACAAAAGATAATCTTCATCAATTAGACCTTTCGTGGTTGTTCGGTCAGGCACGCCAGACATTACAATACTTTGTATTCTTTCTTCATTACCAATCCAGGTTGTCTTAGATAAATCAACCCAAGCACTCACTACACGGTCAAGAGCTGAATGGTCCTTTCCATCGTTATGGATTGGGTAATCGATAGGTCGAATCCCTAGAAATTCCCAATGCTCATTCCTGCCTGGTTCGGTGAGAGCATAACGAAGTAATGGTTGTTGGATCGGAGGAGTGATACCAGTTATAGTTGAGTGAAAAGCTTTTTCTGGCGCTAACCCCCTTGAAAGGTAATGCATAACCGGATCATTATGGCTATAACCGATGAATAATACGACATATTCAGAAAACAACTCCCAAAGGAATCGAGTAGCCCAACCATCGGTCAGATATGCTCTACCAAAATCGCTGTCCGTCAGCACTAGATCCCGTGCTTCTCGCTCGACAGAACCATGCAGATATACAATACCGTTGAACATACGTCCGAGAGGAAGGGCTGGCGCATAGTGCAAGATAGTACCCGGCATAGCAGCATTTGTGAAATGCCGATCAAAATTTGTAGTTACTATACGAGTTTCTTCAGGCATAGGAAAAAGTGAAATTAGGTCACGGTGGAGTTTTGTCGGTTGTGAAGAAGGATCTCCGATTAGACGTTTTGCTCGCTCATACACTTGCACACCTTGGTTTTGAAGCCGTCCAAGGTATCGATCGACTGGCTCTTTTTCCCCGTCTCTGATTCTCCGCGTCAAAGCTCCAGCTGATATTTTTTCAGCGAGTTCATCGAAGAGAGGAAGATTAGAGGGTTGGTTTAAAGAGATACCAGCACCTGCAAATATCACAAGCCTATTGGCTTCTTGTGCTTGTACCAATTCTACTGGTAAGTTAACCTCTTCCGTGATCCACATCTATAACCTCCGTGCTCATATAAGCTCAAGCGAGATAATGCGGATCGTTATCGGTGTCACGCATTACTTCAGCGTTGTTATTTTCGATGGCTCTTCGGTAAGAAGCTTCTATGAGCATACGGTTGGTATTCTCCGCCGAATGCATTTTCCCTGCTGATGAGCCGCCCCTTATGGAGTGCGGTGGCCGCAGACACCGCTTTCTCTGTTGCGCACAGGTCTCTCCAAAGGTCAGCGATGAGCCTCAAGATAATCCGGTAACACCATCAGCAACCAGTGTCTTCCCCTCCAACATCCCGATGTTTAAACCAAGCTCAAAACGGGTAGACAACATATCACAACGATCACTGACCGCCGGCCAATCGCCGGCCGCTTCTCCCGGTAATGACATCCTCCACCGCTGGCATCCCTTGGCAAGCATATGGTGACTTACCTGTACAACAGATCAGCGAACCCTTTCCCCGTCCGTCTCACGCCGTTGGGGCGTGGCGGGCGCGGCCAGCGGTCTTTCGGGGAGGAATATCCTACCTATCATTTTGATGTTTTTTTCATCGTTTCACGCTCAAATGGTCGAAAAAGCGCGGGCTGCGGCGTGGGACCGGGCGGCGGCGGGGAGCGGTCAGCGCGGGCGGCGGGCGAGGAGCATGGCCAATGTCTGGCCGATCAGCCGCAGGTCGCCGCCGAGGGTGCGGGTGCGCGCATAGCGCAGGTCCTGCGCCAGCCGCTGGTGGAGGACGTGCTGCAGGTAGGCCTTGGTCGGGTCCTCGCCCTGCTGCCAGTGTGCGTCGGCCAGCTCACGGTAGTTGAGCTGCACCGGTCCCGTCAGCCCCGGGCGCACGGAGAGCACGGCCCATTCGTCGGTGGAGTAATATGGCAGGAAGCTGGGGTCCTCCGGGCGCGGGCCGACCAGCGCCATCTGGCCGGCCAGCACGTTCAGCAATTGCGGCAGCTCGTCCAGCTTGCTCGCCCGCAAGCGGTGCCCCACCGGCGTGATGCGGTCATCCACCTCGCCGGCGGTGATGCGCGCGCCGGCGTCGGCCCCCACCCGCATGGTGCGGAACTTGTACATGGTGAAGAGCTTCCCGTACCGCCCCACCCGCTGCGCCCGGTACAGCACCGGCCCCGGCGACGACAGCTTCACCGCCACCGCCACCACCGCCAGCACCGGGCTGAGTATGATCAAGCCAAACAGACTCGCCAACACATCGATCACGCGCATCAGTTTTCTCCGTGGTATTTTGAACCGCAGATTAAAAAGATTAAAATGAGAGTTAATTCTCTTTACCTAAGTGAAAGCATGGTCAGTAAAGTAGCCGGCTGCACCAGATCGCACATGGCATCTCCGGTCAGGCCGTCCTCCTTCCCTGCTCTCAATCCATACGAAAACTGTCCGCATTGGTTATATCATTTCAATCATTTCAATCTGCGGATAAAAAATGAGTCATGGCTGTGTCCGATACCGCTCCACCAGCCGCGTCACCGCGGTGATCACATCCTCCGCGTCCTCATCGGTCATGCGGGTATAGAGCGGAAGCGAGATGCTCTGCGCATACACCGCCTCCGCTACCGGGAAGGCGCCGGGTTGGTAGCCATACTTCTCGCGGTAATACGGGTGCAGGTGGACGGGGATGAAGTGCACGCTGGTGCAGATGCCTTCCTCATGCAGCGCGTCGATGAACGCCGCCCGGTCCACTGTCAGCCGGTCGAGATCGAGCTTGATGACGTACAGGTGCGCGGCGGTCTGCACGTCCGGGCGCACGACCAGCGGCGTCACCTCCGGCAGCCCGGCAAAGGCGGCGTCGTAACGGGCGGTGATGCGCCGGCGGCGGATGTTGTTGCGCCACAGCGTCTCCAACTGCCGCAGGCCCAGCGCGGCGGCGATGTCGGTCATGTTGTACTTGTAGCCCAGGTACTGCACCTCGTAAAACCAGGAGCCCTCCGTGCTGTAGCGCTTCCAGGCGTCGCGGGTGATGCCGTGCAGCGAGAGGCACTGCAGCCGTTTCGCCAGCTCCTCGTCGCGGCAGGTGATCATCCCGCCCTCGCCGGTGGTCAGGTTCTTGGTGGCGTAGAAGCTGAAGACCGTGGCGTCGCCGATGTTCCCCACCGGCCGGCCCTTGTACAGCGCGCCGATGGCGTGGGCGGCATCCTCCAGCACGAACAGGTTATGCCGGCGGGCGATCTCCAGCAACTCGTCCATCGGGCACGGGTGGCCGGCGAAGTGCACCGGGACCAGCACCTTTGTCCGCGGCGTGATGGCCACCTCCACCTTCGCGGGATCCAGGTTGTGCGTATCCGGCGCGATGTCGACGAACACCGGCTTCGCCCGTTGATACTCGATCACCTCCGCGGTGGCGCAGAAGGTCATCGGCGTGGTGATCACCTCGTCCCCCGGGCCGACGCCCAGCGCCGCCAGCACCAGGTGCAGCCCGGCGGTGGCCGAGTTCACCGCCACCGCGTGCGGCGCGCCCACGTACTCCGCCAGCCGCTGCTGGAACTGCTGCACCTTCGGCCCCGTCGTCAGCCAGTTCGACTGCAGCGTCTCCACCACCCCGGCAATCGCCTCCCGGTCGATCTCCGGCAGGTAATAGGGCAACAGCTCTTTCCGCACAGGCGCTTCCGCCGCGAATGCCATAGTTCGCTCCTTTCAGGAGAATGCAAAATGAAAATTGCAAAGTGCAAAATGCAAAATGGTTCCATGCTTGAGGTCACTATGCAATTGCATTTTGCATTTTCCAATTTTCATTAGCTATATTTATATATTCTCCGCCGGCACTTCTCCGCGCCGCTCATTCCAGCTCGGGATGCCGTCATCCGGCCCCCACGGGAAACGGCGCAGCCCGACGTTGATCCACCCCCAGGCCAGCCCGGCCCCGTACCAGAGGTGGAAGGCCGGGAAGGTGACCAGTAACGCCGCCCGCTCGCGGCCTGTCCGCCCCAGGCGCAGCGACACGACCAGGTCCAGCGCCAGGTACAGCACATACGGCAGCCATAGCACCAGCGCCACGACCCGCCAGAACACCGTCCCCGTGGCCAGCGCCAGTGCCGACGCCGCCATCGCCGCCGTCAATCCGAGCACGAACGCCACCGGCAGCGCGTGGCGCAGGCAGAAGCTGTACGGGTGCAGCGCATGCGACAGCGCATTCCAGAACCCGTTGATCCAGGCATGCCGCATCAGCGCCGACAGCGTCGCCCGGCTGTAGTACGCGCTGTGCAGCCGCGGGTCGAGCCACAGCCGCCCGCCCGCCTTGCGGATGCGCTGGTTCATCTCGAAGTCCTGGTTCCGCCACAACCGCTCGTCGAACAGCCCGACCTGCTGGAAGACCTCGCACCGGAAGCAGCCGAACGGCACGGTATCCACCTCGCGCGCCTCGGTTTGCGTGCGAAAGGCGGAGTTCCCCACGCCGAAGGGGTGCGCCATCGCCAGCGCAATCGCCCGCGCCATCGGCGTGTCCGCCCCCGGCCGCGTGTCCATCGGCCCGCCGACGTTCGCGGCGCCGCTCTCCCGCAGTGTCTGCACGCAGCGCGCCACGTAGTCGTCGCCGTATTCCGTGTGGGCATCCACGCGGATGATCACCTCCCCGCGCGCCCGCCCGATCGCCAGGTTCAGCGCCCGCGGCGTCACCCGCCGCGGGTTGTCGATCACGATGATCGGCACCGGCGACTCCATGCTCACCTTCCGGATCTCCTCCCGCGTGCGATCCGTGCTCATGCCGTCGGCGATGATGATCTCCCAGCAGTCGTGCGGATACGCGCCGCGCAGCAGCGACCGCAGGCACCCGCCGATGTAGCGCTCTTCGTTATACGCCGGGATGATCACCGACACGAATGGGAACTCGCTCATACCACCTGCCGCAGACCCGTGCTCCAGTTACATGTCGTGAAAGCTGCACAACTGAATCCCGCACCGCCGGATCTCCTCTTTCGTCTCGTCGCACGTCATCACACGCACTTCATCGAGGCGCTCGTCTACATAGCCCGCCCACTTGCGCAGCTCATCGTCCGGATAGGCCGGGTGACAGAACACCTCGTTCCACCCCCTGGGCACGTTGCGCAGCAGTTGCAGCCAGCGTCCCAGGTCGGCCTTGTCGCTGTTCCGCTCGGTGCTCAACAGGCGGTCGGCCATGCGGATGCCCTGCCGCCGCGCCGTCCACATCTCGTACCACGCCATGGAATGGGTCACCATGCGGTACGGGTGCCCGAGGTAAAACCCCAGCGACGCCAGCCGCGGCCGCGCGGCGTCGGCGTGCATGAAGTAGGCGTGCGTGCGCATCCGCCCCACCTCATGCGCCTTCAGCAGTTGCAGGAACACGCGGAAATACGGCGGGTACAGGTGCTGGCTGCGGTGGCTGTCCAGATGGCTGATAGGCACCCCCATCTCCCGCACACGGCGAATCTGCAGCGACAGCTCCTCGAACAGCTCCTGCTGGTTGATCTGCCCGCGCATCAGCCGGCTGGCGAAATCCAGGTAGTGGAAGTTCCCGTCCGCGTCGACCAGCGTGGGTATCCGCTTGGGATCGCTCAACGGCTTCCCCACCACCGGGTTCAGGTGCACGCCCACCGACACCTTCGGGTAGCGCCGCGCAAAGGCCGCCAGCTCGGACGACGCCTCGAAATTGGCGTTCACGCTCATGCTGGTGACCACGCCGCGGTCCACCGTCTCCTCGATGCCGCGATTGATGCCGTAGGTAAACCCGTAACCGTCCGCGTTGATAATCAGGTATTTGTCGCCGCTCATGAAATCCGCCCGTCCCCCACCGCTTGAGTGCTGTTCATCTCTTCGATTATGTGCATTTGGCGGCCCGCGGATGTGTTCGCTCCTCACACAACCGTGGTCGCACGCATGATCTATGCAGTGCGGGTGTAACAACCAGCGGCGCAGGTGACTCTCGCTGTCAATCTGCCTTTGCTCTTGTGCCGGAAGTAGACCGTCGGGAGACTTCTCCGGAGCGAGCGTCGGGTACAATGTCCGGTATCAGTAGCGCGGCATGCTGCGAAAGGTGGCGAATCACACGGTGAGTCATTCGGGCCATGACAATGTGTCGTCCCAGTCCCATCGACAGGATCCCGTCCCGGTGTCACGGCGCGTCGCCTTCTGGTGCGGAGTGGGCACGGCGCTGATCGGGGTCGCCGGCCTACTGGGGTGGATCTTCCGCATTCCGGTGCTGAACAGCATCATCCCCGGATTGAAGCCGATCGCCATCAGCGCCTCCATTGTCTTCATCCTGCTGGGTGGGGTGCAATGCTTTATTACCCGTGGGCTACATCATCGCGGCATGGCGTGGCTGTTGCTGGTGGTCTCGCTGCTGATCACGCTGTTCGGTCTGCTGGAGGTGATCAAGCTCATTTTCGGCACGGATATCAGCCTGGAGGATGCCGTACTCAGACATTATCCGTCCTATTTCTTCAATCCCAAAGCACACATTGCGCCCGCGGCCAGCGCATTGGTTTTTCTCATCGGCCTGGTGCAGGTACTATACCTTGCCCATTGCATGATCAGGCGGCAAACTCATGTCGCGATGGATGCCGTCGGCATGATCGGCAGCCTGGTTGTGCTGGCCAGCGTTGTCTTTCTGTTGAGCTACCTGTATGGCACACCCCTTTTTTCCGGCGGTGATCTGCTTCCCATTTCACCGTCGGCTGCTCTGGCGGCCTTGTTATCCGGTATCGGGATCGTTGCCATCACCGGCGATGAAGCCATTCCGTTGCAATGGTTTGCCGGCAAGTCCACGCGCGCCAGGTTATTCCGCGCCTTTCTGCCGCTGACCGCCCTCGCGTTGCTGTTGCTCAGCATAATGCAATTCTTATTGACGCGGCTTACCGAAATTCATCCAGCTATTGGCGCCGCAGTGCTCATCATCCTTTTCGAAATACTTCTCGGGGCCATCATCCAGCAAGTTGCCCGCATCATCGGCGCGCAAATAGATCGGGCGGAAAGTGACCGCGAAACATCATTGCGGCAATTAGCCGAGGAACGCAGCCGCCTGCGCACCGTGCTGGAAACGCTGCCGGTCGGGGTGCTGATCGTTGACCGGGAGAACCACGTCATCGAGACCAACGGCAACACGGAGCGCATCTTTGCCGGATCCGGCCTTCCGATCCGGTCGATACAGGAATACCGGAAAGGCAAAGCCTGGTGGAGTGATACCGGACAACCGGTGGACAAAGATGCCTGGCCGTCGATGGCGGCGATAAACGAGGAAAAAAGCATCCCCGGCCGCGAGATCGATATCCTTCGCGCCGATGGGACGCGTGCCACCATCCTCGATCTCTCAACGCCGCTGTACGATCCACAGGGGCAGATCATCGGCGCCGTGGTGGTGATTCAGGACATTACCGACCGCAAGCAGGCCGAGGAGGAATTACGCCAATGGGCCGCAACCCTGGATCAACGGGTGCAGGAACGGACCGTGCAGCTCTCGAAGGCCCTGGAGCGTGAACAGACCGCGCGGGTGGAAGCGGAGTCCGCCCGCTCCTATTTCCAGGGCATTCTGGAAGCGGCGCCGGACAGCATTGTCATCGTCGATGCGGAAGGCCGTATCACCCGCGTCAACAGCCTGACTGAGCAGTTGAGCGGGTATACACGCGATGAGTTGATCGGCCGCCCGGTGGAAGTGCTGATCCCCGAGCGGTATGGAGAGATCCACATCCAGCACCGCGCCGATTACATGGCCGACCCGCGTACCCGGACGATGGGCGTCGGCCTGGAGCTGTTTCTGCGAAGGAAAGATGGGCGTGAGGTGCCGGTCGAGATCAGCCTCAGCCCGTTCCAAACGCCGGAAGGCCTGCTGGTGACCGCCAGTGTTCGCGACATTACCGCCCGTAAGCTGGCGGAAGCGGAGATCAACCGCCTGAATGAGCAGTTGCAACGCAATGTGGAGCAGCTCAAGGATACCAATAAGGAGCTGGAAGCCTTCAGTTATTCCGTCTCGCACGATCTGCGCGCGCCGTTGCGCGGGATCGACGGGTTCAGCAAGATACTGTTGGAGCAATATGCGGACCAGGTGAACGAGCGCGGGCGAGATTACCTGACGCGTGTGCGCAACGCAGCGCAGCGCATGGGCCGCCTGATTGACGATATGCTCAGCCTGTCGCGCATCGGGCGCCGGGAGATGGTGCGAAAGACAGTGAACCTGAGCGAACTGGCCGCGTCCGTCATCGAGGAGTTGCAGCAGCGCGACCCGGAACGACAGGTCGCAGCAGACATCATGCCCGACCTGCTGGTCACCGGCGACCCCGACCTGCTGCGCATCGTGCTGGACAACCTGATCGGGAATGCCTGGAAATTTACCGGTCACCAGGAAACGGCCTGCATCGAGGTGGGCATGACCACCCAGGACGGAGAACGGGTCTACTTCATACGCGACAATGGGGCCGGGTTTGACATGGCGTATGCCGACAAGCTGTTCACCCCCTTCCAGCGGCTGCATACCGAAGCGGAGTTCCCCGGCACCGGCATCGGGCTGGCCATTGTGCAGCGCATCATTGCCCGCCACGGCGGCCGCGTGTGGGCGGAGGGTGAGGAGGGAAAAGGCGCCACCATCTTCTTCACGCTGGGAGGGAGTAACGATGCCGTCTGAACCGCACCACCCGCTGGAAACCCGCGCCATGCTGGCCGCCATCGTCGAATCGTCCGATGACGCCATCATCGGCAAAAGCCTCGACGGGGTGATCTGGAGCTGGAACCACGCCGCCGAGCGGATGTATGGCTACACGCACGAGGAAGCGATCGGGTGTAATATCTCCATGCTGGCGCCCCCCGGGCATGCTGACGAAGTGCCGCGCATTCTGGAATCGATCAGGCGCGGTGAATATGTTCAGCATTACGAAACAGAGCGGTGCGGAAAATATGGCAGCATCGTCCAGGTTTCCTTGAGCGTATCGCCGATCAAAGACCAAACCGGGCGCATCATCGGCGCCGCCACCATTGCCCGCGACATCTCCGAGCGCAGGCAGGCGGAACAGGCGCTGCGCGAAAGTGAAGAGCGCTTCCGCATGATGGCCGATTCTCTTCCGCAGTTAGCCTGGATTGCCCACCCCGACGGGTATATCTTCTGGTATAACCGGCGCTGGTATGAGTATACCGGCACCACGCCGGAACAGATGGAGGGCTGGGGGTGGCAGCGCGTGCACCATCCGGACATTTTGCCCGCGGTGCTGGAGCGATGGCAGGCCTCGATTGCCAGCGGACACCCCTTTGATATGGAGTTTCCGCTGCGCGGCGCGGACGGTCAATATCGCCCATTTCTGACCCGTGTCCAGCCCGTCAAAGATGCGGACGGCTGCATTCTGTATTGGGTGGGCACGAATACCGATGTGACCGAGTTGCAGCGCGTGCAGGAGGAATTGCGCCACAGCGAGGCGCAGCTCACCACGATCATCGAGAACCTGACCGAAGGCCTGGTCGTCTCTTCCATTGATGGGGACCTGCTGCATTGGAATCGCACCGCATTGGAGATGCATGGTCTCACCAGCCTGGAGGAAGCTCGTCGCCGCCTGCCCGAGCTGGCGGATACTTTCGAGCTTGCGACAATGGATGGCACCGTGCTGCCCGTGGAAGACTGGCCGCTCGCGCGCATCCTGCGCGGTGAATCCAGCCGCAATTGGGATATCCGCATCCGGCGGCTGCACAATCATTGGCAGCGCATCTTCAGCTACGGCGGCGTGCTGGTCCGCGATGCCGACGGAAAACCACTGATGGCCGTCGTGACCATCAACGATGTCACCGAGCGGAAACACACGGAAGAGGAGCTCCGGCGCTTCAATGACACCCTTGAGCAACGCGTGCAGCAGCGGACAGCCGAATTGGAGGCGTCGAATAAAGAGCTGGAAGCCTTCAGTTACTCCGTCGCCCATGACCTGCGCTCTCCGCTTCGCAGCGTGGATGGATTCAGCAAATTTCTGCTGGAGCATTATGCCGGCCAACTGGACGACCGCGCGCGGGATTATCTGCACCGCATGCGCGCGGCGTCGCAACGAATGGGACAGTTGATCGATGATCTGCTCAATATGGCGCGCCTGAACCAGATTCGGGTACGGAAAGAGCCGGTGGATTTGAGTGCCATGGCTGCCGAGATTATCGAGGAGCTGCGCCGGCAGGCGCCCGAACGCCGAGTGAGCGTGGAAATCGAACCGGACATGATCGTCGACGCGGACCGCACGCTACTGCACACGGCGCTCTGGCATCTGCTGGACAATGCCTGGAAGTTCACCGCCAGGCAAGAGGACGCCCGCATTACGGTGGATATGGTCACACGTGAGGGAGAATGCACCTATCGTATCCGCGATAATGGGGTAGGATTTGACATGGCGTATGTCGGCAAGCTCTTCCAACCGTTCCAGCGGCTGCATACCGAGGCGGAATTTCCGGGCACCGGAATCGGGCTGGCGCTGGTACAGCGGATCATCCGGCGCCATGGCGGGCACATCCGGGCGGAAGGCGCCGTGGGAGAGGGGGCGACCTTCTATTTCACATTGGGAAAGGGAGACGATGAGCGAACCGGTCATTCTGTTAGTTGAAGATAATCCGGATGATGAAGAGCTGACGCGGCTGGCGCTGGAAGAAAGCAATATCTCGAACCGGCTAGTGGTCGTGCATGATGGCCAGGAGGCGCTGGAATGGCTCTTCTGCACCGGAAAATACGCGGGTCGCAACTCCGATGAGGTATCGAGCGTAGTGCTGCTTGACCTGAAGCTGCCGAAGATCAGCGGTTTAGAAGTGCTGGAGCGCATTCGCAGCGATCCGCGCACCCGCCGGCTGCCGGTGGTGATCCTCACCTCTTCGCGCGAGGAGCAGGACCTCCTCCGCGGGTATGACCTGGGCGCGAATAGCTACATCCGCAAGCCAGTGGATTTCGAGCAGTTTACCAGCGCCGTGCGCGACCTGGGGATGTATTGGGTGGTGCTGAATGAGCCGCCGCCGCGGCAGAAAGACAGCGGAGATGCCTAAACCGCTGCGCGTCCTGCTGATCGAAGATTCGGAAGACGATGCCCTGCTGCTGCTGGAAGCTCTCCGCGCGGGCGGATTCGAGCCGCATTCCCGGCGCGTGGAAACCGAGGAAGCATTTCACACAGCGCTGACCGCGGAAGCCTGGGACCTGGTCATCGCCGATTATATCCTGCCGCGCTTCAGCGGGGTGGCGGCTATCCGCATAGCCCATGAATTGGCGCCCGATCTCCCCAGCATCATGGTGTCCGGCAAGGCGGGTGAAGAGACGGCTGTCGCGGCGATGCGCGCGGGCGCGGGCGATTATATCCTCAAAGGGAGCCTGTCCCGCCTGGCGCCCGCCGTTGAGCGCGAGCTGCAGGACGCGGCGATCCGCCGGGAGCGCCGGCAGGCGGAAGAGGCATTGCAAGCAGCGCTGTACCGTGCACAGCAGTATCTCGATGTGGCCGGCGTTATGATGCTGGCGCTGGATCAAGATGCCCGGGTGACGCTCATCAATCGGAAGGGCGTGGATATCCTGGGTTGCCCGGCGGAAGCGATCATCGGCAAGATCTGGATCGATGAATTTGTCCCCCAGCGGGCGCGCGAGAAGGTCTGGGACGCGTTTCACCGGTTGATGGCCGGTGAGCTTGCATTAGCCGAGTACGAGGAAAATCCGGTGCTCTGCCCGAACGGTGAGGAGCGCCTGCTGGCCTTCCACAACGCCCTGCTCCGTGATGAGGAAGGACAAATCATCGGCACGTTGAGCTCGGGGGAGGATATCACCGAGCGCAAGCAAGTGGAGGCGGAGTTGCGGCTGGTCTCTACGGCGCTGGAGTCAGTGGCCAACGGCGTGGTCATCACCAATAGTCACGGCGCCATCATCTGGGTCAATCCGGCGGTGACCTGGCTGACCGGTTATCGCCGAGAAGAGTTGATCGGTCAGAATCCACACATCTTCAACTCAGGCAAACAATCTCCCGCGTATTATCGGGAGATGTGGGACACCATCTGCGACGGGAAAGTCTGGCACGGCCAACTGGTCAACCGCCGCAAGGACGGCACGCTCTACACCGAGGAGATGACCATCACCCCGGTGCGCGCTAATGGCGGCTACATCACACATTTTGCGGCGATTAAGGAAGATATCACCGAGCGGAAACGCACGGAGGAAGCCCTGCGCTCCAGCGAGGCGCGCTTCCGCGGACTCTTCGAAGATAACCAGGCCGTCATGATATTCATCGATCCGGACAGCGGTCAGATCAAGGATGCGAATGCGGCGGCGACCGCATTTTACGGGTACTCACGCGATGCACTGCAGCAGAAAACCATCTGGGAGATCAACACCCTTCCTCGGGAACAGCTGCAGGCAGAGATCGCGAAGACGCTCTCGGAGTCAGGCCGTCATGTGCTCTTCCGCCACCGGCTGGCCGGCGGAGCGGTGCGCGATGTGGAGGTGTATACCGGACCGGTGACCGTGGCGGGGGAAACGCTGCTTTACTCGATTGTCTTCGACGTTACAGAACGTAAACAGACCGAGCAAGAGCGTGAGCGCCTGCTGGCGGAGGAGGAGCGCCGGGCGGCGGAGCTGGATTCCACCCTCAGTGCCATCGCCGACGGCCTGCTCTTCTACAGTCCGGACCAGCGGGTGCTGCGCATGAATGCGACTGCGGAAACGCTCTTCGGCATGACGTGCGAAGAGCTGCAGATGCCGCTGGCGGACCGTCTGCGCCGACTGCACATCGAGCATGTGGACGGCCACCCGTTTACAGTGGAAGACTCGCCTGCCTGGCGCGCCTTGCGTGGCGAGACGGTGCGTGATGTCGTTGAAGTGCTACATACGCCGGATGGGCGCACGATCTGGATCAGCAGCAGCGCGTCTCCGGTCTACACGTCGGATGGCACGTTGATCGGCGCGATTGCGACCTTTTCCGATATCACCAGGCTGCATGATCTGCTGGAACAGCGTGATATCTATATTCATACGATCTCCCACGATCTACGGGCTCCGCTGGCGGTCATCCAGGGATACGCCGACCTGCTGCGGGAGACGCTGCAGCAACAGCCATCAGCGGATGCCATGCTGCTGCCCGGCGTGGAATCCATCCGCCGCGGCGCCGTGCGTATGAACGTGATGATCCAGGACCTGGTGGATTCCGCCCGACTGGAGGGCGGACAGTTGGTGCTGGATCGAAAGTCAGTGAATCTGCGCCTTTATCTCGACGATTACCTGCGGCGCATCGCGGTGACCATGGAGATCGAGCGCATCCACGTCGATCTGCCGGATGATCTGCCGCCGGTGTCCGCCGATTACAACCGGCTGGAGCGCATCTTCACCAATCTGCTGACCAATGCCATGAAATACTCCGACCCCGCCACGCCGGTGTTGATTCGCGCGCGCCGGGTGGACGGCTTCGTGCAGGTCTCGGTCACCGATCAGGGTCGCGGTATCGCACCGAAGGACCTGCCGCATCTCTTCGAGCGTTTCTTCCGCACGGAAGCCGGACGTACTGCCGAAGGCATCGGCCTAGGTCTCTACATCACCCGCATGCTGGTCGAAGCCCACGGCGGCGGCATCTGGGTCGAAAGCGAGCTCGATAAAGGCAGCACCTTCTACTTCACCTTGCCGGTCGCGGAGTGATCCCTTATACACATCTTTGCTTTTCGCTCACGGTTCTGGTTCACGGCGGTTCGCCACGGGGATCAAATCGCAGGGCTATTTCCAGACGCCTCCTGCATGCTCTTTGACAATTGAGTATTGCTACACCTTGCGAGTATAACCCCTGGTCCGGTGGTCGAGTAACGGCGTGCTTTCGCACTTGAAAACTATCTATTACATGGTCTCTTGCTCTTGCTCTAACCTCTTGCTCTTGCTCTAAAAAGCCCCACGGAACCCAAATCCGTGAGGCTTTTTCAGAGCAAGAGCAAGAGGTTAGAGCAAGAGCAAGAGGGGAGCTGATGTGGTGCGAAGCTTACCTAAACGCGCAGGCGGGACGCCTGCGCTCCGGCTTAGTAACCCAGGTAGCTGTGGAAGCCTTTGATGAAGAAGCTGACCCAGAAGTAGGTGATGAGGACGCAGGCGAAGCCGGTGATGACCAGGCGGTTGGTCCACTTGCCTTGCCAGCCGCTGATGATGCGGACGTGCAGGTAACCGGCGAAGACCAGCCAGGTGACCAGCGCCCAGGTTTCTTTGGGGTCCCAGCTCCAGTATTTGCCCCACGCGCTTTCCGCCCACATGGCGCCGGTGACGATGCCGATGGTGAGGGTGAAGAAACCGAGCATCACCATCTCGTATGCGAGGCGGTCGACGGTGTGCAGCGGCGGCAGGTGCTTCTGCAGCACGCTGAACCGCTTGGCCTTCAGCAGGCGCTGCTGCCAGGCATACGCCAGCGAGGCGCCGAAGGCCAGCGCGAAGCACGCGTAACTGATGAGCGAGCTGGCGATATGGGGCACGCTCCAGGGATTCCCCATCTGCGGTCCCTGCAGCGCCAGGGCGATCTCCTTCGGCAGCGCCATTGCCAGCAGCAGCATGCCCAGCGCGGCGAAGCAGACGAAGGCGCCCAGCGCGGTGATGCGATGCCGGAACTCGATGAACAGGTAGAGCGCCACCAGTACCCACGAGGTGAAGAGCAGTGATTCGAAGAGGTTGAAGAACGGGACGTGCCGCTCCACCACACCGCGCGCCACCAGCGCACCGGCGTGGAAGATGAGACCGAGCAGCGCGATCATCGTCGCGACCTTCAGCGGCGGGCCGGGTTCGCGCAGCATCCGCCAGAGGTAGACGACGGCGGCAACCCCGTAACAGGCCAGCGTTATTCCTAATAAGACCGCATCAACTCCCATGGGCCTGCCTTACTTCCGGGCGCGCGTCCTCCGGCTCGTCCTCGTCCTCCGGGCAGATACCGAAGATATCGCAGACCGTCTCCAGCTTGAGATCGGAATCCTCGCTGCCGGCGTAATCTTTAATGCGGATCATCGGCTGGTGGCAGATTTTGTTGATCATCGAGCGCGCCGCCGCGTTGATCATCGCCAGATCCTCCGGCGCAAGGTGGCGCAGCCTGGTCTCCAGCTTCGCCATCTCCGCCTCGCGGATCTCGTCGAAGCGCCCGCGCAGGGCGGTGATCACCGGGATGGCGTCGAGGCTCTGGAACCAGTGCATGAAGGCGGCCACTTCTTCGGTGATGATCGCTTCCACGTCGGCGATCTCCGCGCGGCGGGTATCCAGGTCCCCCTGCACCACGCCCTGCAGGTCGTCGATATTATATACGAAGACGTTGTCCAGCGCATCCACGTCCCCCGCGATGTCGCGCGGGACGGCGATGTCAACGAAGAACAACGGCCGCCCGCGCCGCGCGTGCATGGCGGCGGACACCATTTTACGGGTGAGGATCGGCTCGCTGGCGCCGGTGGCGGTGATGACGATATCGGCCAGGCCCAGCGCCGGGATCAGCTCGGAGTATTCCAGCGCCTTGCCGCCGAAGCGGGCGGCCAACTCCCGCGCGCGGTCGAAGGTGCGGTTGGTGACGAGCACGGAGGCGCAGCCGGAGCCGACGAGATTGGTGATGGTCAGCTCGCCCATCTTGCTGGCGCCGACAATCAACACGGTGCGTCCGGTCAATTCGCCGAAGATCGATTTCGCCAGTTGCACCGCCACCGAGCTGACGGAGAAGGCGCCGCTGCCGATCTCCGTTTCCGTGCGCGCGCGTTTCCCCACGGCGATGGCCTGCTGGAAGAGCGGATTGAGGATGGAACCGGTGAAGCCGCCGTCGGAGGCTGCCCCGTAGGCGTAGCGTACCTGCCCGAGGATCTGCGCCTCGCCGGTGACCAGCGAATCGATGCCCGCCGCCACGCGGAAGAGGTGCTCGGCGGCTTTGTGGCCGGCGCGGGAATACAGGTGCCCGGCCATCGCCTCCGGCGCCATCCCGCAATACCCGGCGAGCCAGTCGCGGACGCCATCGTCACCTTCACGCGTGGGCGTGCAGGCGTAAATCTCCGTGCGGTTGCAGGTGGAGAGGATCAGGCATTCGCGCACCCCCGCCTGCGCGATAAGGTCGCTCAGGGCAGCGCGCAGCCCCGCCTCCGGGATGCGTAGTTTCTCCCGGAGGTCGATCGGGGCCGTTTCGTGGTTCAGGCCGATGACCACTAAATGCACTGCAAATCCTCTATTTTAGTCCGTTCAGCCTGCTGATGGAGTGAACGCAGGAAGAGTGGAAGGATGGAAGATCGGATGGATTTTCAACTTCCATCTTTCCACGCTTCCAACCTTCCTTTTCACTTCATGAGAGACCTGACCAGGTAGTATTCTACCTATTTCATCGCCGAATAGGCATGCAGTCCGCCCAAGTAGTTCACGCCGAACAGGGTGAAAATGACCGCCAAAAAGCCGAACAACGCCATCATCACAGAGTTCCGCCCGCGCCAGCCCATCATCGTCCGCGTGTGCAGATAGGTCGCGTAGATGAGCCAGGTGATGAGCGACCAGGTCTCCTTCGGGTCCCAACCCCAGTAGCGGCCCCAGGACATCTGCGCCCAGATGGCGCCGACGAGGATCAGGATCGTCTGCATCAGGAAGCCGAAGGCGATGACGCGGTAAATTGCCTGATCGATAAATTTCGACGAGGGAATCCGGCTGACCCAGAATGACTCTTTATTCCCCTCCGCCTTCACCGCCAGCAGATACATGATCGCCATCATGAAAGCCACCGCAAACGCACCGTAGGCCAGAATGGCGCTGGCAATGTGCGGCACGCGCCAGGCGCTGCGCAGGGCGGGCATGATGATATGCTCCTGGTACGGCAGGCGCGCGGCCATGAAGCCGGCCAGGGTGACGAACGGCGCCGCGAATGCGCCGATGAACCGGTTCTTCGTGATGAGCTCGACACCCAGGTAGACCGCGGCGGCTCCCCAGATGCAGGATATCATATATTCGTACATATTGAGAAACGGCACGCGCCCCAGTGCGACGCCGCGGATCACCAGTGCGGCGGTGTTCATCAGCAAGCCGGCGATCAGCACGCCGCGGCCGGCATCGGCGATGGCCTTCTGCTTGTTGCTGAGATATACCAGGTACAGAATCGCCGCGAGGGCGTATATGCCAACGGCAACCTTAAAAACGTCGGCTCCGAGTTGAATGGTCATGGCAATAGCTCCTTACACAACAAATCGCGCGCTCAGGCTTCCAGCTCGTGGCGCAGCCTGGCCAGGTCCTTCTCGAAGGTGGCTGCTTCCGTGCGCGAGAACGCGCCGGCGGTCACGCCCACCTTCTTCCCGGACAGGGCGATATGCACGCGGATGGTCCGGTGGGTGAGATAAAACGAGATGAAGATGCCCAGCACCAGCAGGCCGAACCCCAGGTAAATCAGCGGCAGGCCCGGATTGCGCGCGACGGACAGGCCGGTGTATTGCACCACGCGGTCGAAGGTGATGGTGAAGCCCTTATATTTTTCGGACTGCCCGACGGTCAGCCAGCCCACCGGCTTCCAGGCGCCGTCCTTCATCTTCGGGAAATCTTCGTTGACGTAGACCTGCACGGCGGGATTGAGCGGCAGGGAGGAGCCGCTGATCTGCTCGCCGCCGACATAGTCAGGCGCAAGGTTATGCACGAAGATGGTGAGTTTCTTCCCGGCGGCGGTGACTGTCTCCAGCGCCATCCCGGATTCGTTCATGCCGATCACGTTGTAGACCTGCTGGCCGTTTTCATCGGCGCCCATCTGAACGGCGAAGGGCAATTTCGTTGATTTTCCGTCAGGCCCGGTCACCGTCATCGATATCGATTCCAGCCCGTAGCTCGACTGGAAGAAGGTGATGCCTTTGTAGGACAGCGGGTGATTGACATCAATGACCTTCCGCGTCACCTGCTTGCCGCCGTCGTAAACTTGCAAGTCGCTCTTATACCCGGTGGGGTTGTGCTGCTCGTCATATTTGATTTCGAACTTCTTCAAACCCAGCTCGAAGTTGAGCGGCTTATCTACGGCGACGAACTGGCCGGTCTTATCTTTTTGCTGCACGGAATACGTGCTCTGCTTCTTCCCTTCCGTCACGTTGACGGTGCCTTCGAAGCCGGTGCGGCTGCCCCAGACGGCCCCGATGAAGATGACGAGGATGCTGAGGTGCGTCAGGTATGGGCCCCAGATGGCCACACGGCCCTTGGCGGCGTGGATATTCACCGCGCCGTCCCGCTCCTCCTTCGCCACCACGTAGGCGCGCGAGCGCAAGGCCTTTTCCACCTTCGCCGTGACCTCATCCACCGTGCCGGTTGAGGTTAGGGATTCCGAAGCCGCCGCCTTTTTCAACTGCGCGGGCTCGGCGCGCAGGTTCGGCTGGAAGGTGCGCCGCCAGGCTTGCTTGAAGCGGTTGATGCTGCACACCGCCAGGTTGATGCCGACCAGTGTGAGCAGCATCAGGTACCACGGTGTCTGGTAAGCGGCGCTGGAATCGTCGCCCCGTTTCGCGTTGACCACGGTAATGACGATCGACACCGCCGCCAGCGCCAGCAGCAGCACGATGGCGGTTTTCATCGAGCTGAACAGATCCCATAACGCTTTCAGTGCGCCTACTTCTTTGGATTCACTCGCGCCGGTTTGCTGTTCGTCCAACTGATCAATCGTGTTTGCCACGCATTAGCCTCCTTCGGAATAGCCCTCTCCTCCGCTGCCCGTGAGCAGGTGAGGCGGCCATCACCGATTTCTCATATTATCGCTGTGCTGCTCCCGCGGGGTCTGAGCATGTGCGTTCGATCGTACAGACAGAGCACTCCATGCCGCTGATTTCTTTGCCACATCCTGGTGATCATCCGAAGTCACGAGTCGCCGGCACGATGTCGTCACTCTCTTACCCGCTTGCTCCCTGCCCGAGTGCTTATCCGCTGTATAGATGTCGTAAAAATCGACAATCACCAGGCCTTAGATTTCACGTCGTGTCATCCCGCCTGGGGGCAATCGGATGAAGCATCAAGACCTGACTTGCCCGCAGCATACCCAATTTCTTATCAGCATACTCCGAAATACTAACAGAACTCACCTTACCGGTCAAACTAAAAGCCGTCCACCTGCAGTCGTGCAAGGGGGCGCTTGCATGTGAGTCATTCTGTCGATTGTTTATCAACTTTTATGTATTACCAGGTTATTTTCAAAACATTTGGAGTATGGCGGCTGCCTTTTTCCGCCGGCAAATATTGGGTACAATCTGGGCGAGTTATGCGTATCATTCATTGGTTACGGCGTCAGTTTCTGCTTATCGCCTTCGGGGCGCTATTGGTGTTCAGCGCGGTGCTGCTGGTCGGCAGCGCCGCTGCGAAGCCGGCGGCGCCGCCACACCAGGTGATGCAGGCGCAGGGCATGCCATCCGGCGCCCCGCTGACCCCGCAGGAGATTGCGCTCGGGCATGAGCGGGCGTCCCGCGCGCGGGCCTTCGATCTCGGTTACCTGTTGTATCAGGCGGCGCTGCTGGTGGGGATATTCGCTTTCGGCGGTTCGCGCTGGCTGGCCGGGTTGGTGGGACGCATCGGCCGGCACTGGCTGCTCGGATTGCTGGCGGTGCTGGGCATCGTCGGGGTGGCTTCCGCATTGCTGACGCTGCCGCTCGACTACTATTCAGGTTTCATCTTCCAGCACCAGTATGGGTTATCCAACCAGACGCCGGCGGCCTGGCTGCGCGACTACGCGGTCAACGGCGGCGTCAGCGCGCTGATGGGCTTGCCGGTGGCGGCGCTGATGTATGCCCTGCTGCGCTGGCAGCCGAAAAACTGGTGGGCGTGGGTGACGGTAGTGTCGGTGCCGCTCAGCATCTTCTTCATGCTGATCGAGCCGGTGTTCGTGGCGCCGCTGTTCAATAAATACACGCCGTTACAGGATCAGGTGTTGCGGCGCGAGATATTGACGATGGCCCACGGGCAAGGCATTCCGACCAACGACATCTACCAGGTGGATGCCAGCCGCCAGAGCAACGAGGTGAATGCCTACGTGAACGGCCTCGGGCCGACGCAGCGCATCGTGCTTTACGACACGCTGATCAAAGATTTCACCCATGAGGAGATCAAGCACGTGATGGCGCACGAGATCGGCCACTACGTGCTGAAACACATTCCGCTGGGCATCGCCCTCTCCGTGGTGGGGACGTTCCTCAGCACGCTGGCGCTGTATTGGGTCGGCGGCGGCATATTGCGGCGCTGGGGCGGCGCGCTGGGGTTCAGCAGCCTCGGGCACCCCGCCAGTTATCCGCTGTTGCTGGCGCTCGGGCTGGCGCTCTCGCTGGTGGTCATGCCCTTCGGCAATGCCGTGTCACGCCGGATGGAGTGGCAGGCGGACGAATTCGCCGCGCGCATCGACCATAACAACCAGGCCGGCATTGCCGTCTATTACAAGCTGGCCCGCCTGAACATCTCCGACATGAATCCCCCGCGCTGGGCGCAGATCATGTTCGGCACCCACCCCACCATCCGGGAGCGGATCGCGTATCTGCAGGAGATGGAGCGGAGGGAGAATAAATAGTGCCAGTTCGCAAATAAGCCAGCGGTAGAAAGCACATTCTCAGTCTGGAAGGAGGCGAGAGCCCCGCCGAATTTCGGTAGGCCTACCGCTAATCGGCGGGGCTCTCGCCTCCTTCCAGACTGAGAATGTGCCTTCCGCCGCTTTGTGAATCTTCCATTCCACCAAATGAACGAGCCCCGCGTTGCCGCGGGGCTCGTTTACGCTGGGCGCCGGTCTCTCCTCCACACACCCCAGTGCATTTTATGTAACTGTGTCCATGGAACGCAGCCCGCGGGGTCCATGGCATGTATCCTGTTGGCTACCTGGTTAGAGAGGGGCCGGAACAACTGCGTCAACCCGGAAACCTCTGAGCTTGATATTCCCTCACCTGTCCGGGTGGAAACACACTTTGTCGGGTTTTTGTACAAAGAAACAGAAAAATCGGTGAATCTTATCTCCAATCAATCGCTGGACGCTCCGGCTTATCGAGCAGACTTGATGAGTCAATGTTCAGTTTGTGCTATAATGTCTCCTCGGTATTATGCCTGTTGCCTGCACGGTAATTAAAGAATTTACTATTACGGGAACCGGCCTGCACACCGGCGAGGGGTCGCGCGTCACGGTGCGGCCGCGCGCGGGCGGTGGGCGGGTATTCCGGAGCGAGGGAGTGGAGATTCCCGCGCTGGCGGAATACGTCACGGACACCCGGCGCTGCACCACCCTCGGGCGGGACGGCGCGCAGGTGCGGACCGTCGAGCATCTGCTGGCCGCATTCTCGCTGGCGGGGGTGGATCACGCGGAAATCGAGGTGGACGGGCCGGAGCTTCCCGCGCTGGATGGTTCCGCCCTGGCCTGGTTTACCGCGATTCGCGAGGCCGGCCTGCAGCCGCTGGAAGAAGACGCTCCGGCATACCGGATTACCGAGGCGGAATGGTTCGCCGAAGGCGACAGCCGTTTTTACCTCTGCCCGGCAGAGGAGCCGGCGCTGTTTGCGGCGATCAGCTTCCCGGAGACGGTGGCGGAGCGGATGATGGCGGGCGGGCTATTGACGGATGAAGACGTGCTGGCGCAGATCGTGCGCGCGCGCACCTTCGCCCTCGAGTCGGAAGTGCGGGCGCTGCTTGACGCGGGACTGTCGCAGGGCGCCTCGCTGGAGAACGCCGTCGTGCTAACGCGGGACGGCTACCTGAACGAGCACGTCTGGCCACGGGAGCCCGCCTGGCACAAAGTGCTGGACCTGGCCGGCGACCTGGCGTTGACCGGGGTGCGCATCGGCGGTCTGGTGATTGCGTCGTGCGGCGGGCACCGCAGTCACGTGGCACTGGCGCGCGGGCTGCGCTCGCGCGTGTAAGCGGAGATTAGCGTGTAAATTACCGAAATATGTGCATTTAATTGCTACGAGGAGGCATTGCTTTGGATATCAGAGAGATTATGGCTACCCTCCAGCACAGGTACCCCTTCCTGCTGGTGGATCGCATTCTGGAATTGGAACCGGGCAAGCGTGCGGTGGGCTTGAAAAACGTCACCGTGAATGAAAATTTCTTCCCGGGCCATTTTCCGAATAATCCCATCATGCCCGGCGTGCTCATCTGCGAACACGCCGCGCAGGTCGGCGGCATCTTGCTGCTGGCGACAACGGGAAATCAGGGGAAGCTTGCATTATTTGCAGGCATCGACGAGATGAAATTCCGGCGGATGGTCTTTCCGGGCGATCAGATCATCACCGAAGTGGAAATTCTCCGGGTCAGCGGCCGGGCGGGCAAGGTTCACGTCACATGCCGCGTGGACGGCGAAGTCGCTGCTGAGGGCACATACACGTTTATGCTTGTCCCTGACCCGTTACAACAGCCCGTAGGAAAGGAATAACCATCAGTGAAGATCCACTCAACTGCGATTGTGGATCCTGCGGCTGAGCTCGGGGCGGACGTGGAAATCGGCCCGTATGCGGTCATCGACGGCGGGGTCGTCCTCGGTGATCGCGTCAAGGTCGGTCCACACGTCCGCATTACCGGGCATACCACCCTCGGCGACGACTGCGAAGTCTTTACCAGCGCCGTGCTCGGGGAACCGCCCCAGGACCACAAGTATCACAACGAGCTCTCGTATCTCACCATCGGCAAACGCAACATCATCCGGGAGTTCGTGACCATGCGCCTCGCCGTCGGCGAGGGCAACGCGACAACCATCGGCGATGACAACATGTTCATGGCCTGCGCCCATGTCGGCCACAACTGCGTCATCGGCAACAACGTGACGGCGTGCAATTACGTCGGCCTCAGCGGCGGTTGCCAGATCGACGACCGCGTGGTGCTGGGCGGCATGTCCGGCCTGCACCAGTTCGTGCACATTGGGCGCATGGTAATGGTCGGCGGGTATTGCAAGGTGAACCACGACATCCCGCCCTTCGTCATCGTCGACGGGCCGCCGATGAAGATCTACGGCTTGAACACCGTGGGCCTGCGCAGAGCGGGTTTCTCCACGGAGTTGCGGACTTCCATGAAGCAGGCCTTCCGCCTGCTGTGTGCCGAAACCGGCAACCTGACTGAAGCCATCGCCCGCATCCGGCAGAACCAGCCGATCCAGCCGGAGATCGAAGAGTTTGTAAGCTTTATGGAGCGCTCGGGACGCGGCGGACGCCATCTGGACCCGAAAAACCAGGCGAGCTGTGCTCGCGAATAGCACGAACGGTCGGTAGTTGAAAAGCAGGGAAACTCGGACACCTCGCTTGGAGGCAAACGACCTGACGGACGCCCCAGGGAACCGGAGACGGTTCCCTGGGGCGTTTTTGTTGTAGAATAAGGTGATTTCGTATTTATCACACCATCATCTTGCTCTTGCTCTTTTCCCTTGCTCTTGCTCTAAAAAACCTTACGGATCTTGCACTCGTAAGATTTTTTAGAGCAAGAGCAAGAGAAAAGAGCAAGAGCAAGATGACGGGATGCGATGAGGGAGGCTTATGATGGCGGCTTCAGTACTGGTGGCATATGCCACAAAATACGGTTCAACGCGAGAAGTGGCGGAGGCGGTAGGCGAAGTGTTGCGCGCGAAAGGCATAACGGTGGAGGTCCGTCGGGTGCGGGAGGTGCGCTCGCTGGACGGGTATGCGGCCGTCGTGCTGGGAGCGCCGCTCTACGTCGGCAATCTGCTGGGCGAGGCGCGCAAGTTTCTGGACAAGCACCACGTGGCGCTGGAGCGCCTCGCTGTCGCCGTCTTTGCGCTCGGTCCCCTCTCCGCCGGCAAGGAGCTGGAGGAAGCGCGCCCGCAATTGGCCGCTGCGCTGGAAAAGGCGCCGTGGCTGAAACCGGTCGCCGTCGAGTTGTTCGTCGGCAGTTACGACCCGGCTAAGCTTCGCTTCCCGTATACACTGCTCGCCACCATGAAAGCCAGCCCGCTGTACGGCGTGGGCAAGCGCGACGAACGGGATTGGGACGCGATTTGCGCGTGGGCGGAGACGCTGCCTGCCGCGCTGCGCCTGGATATCCCATGAAGTGCAAGTTGCGTCTGACTCAGTAAAGCGAGCGCATTTCCTTAGGAGACACATCGACGATACACTTGCACCAACTGATCTCCGTCAGTGAAGTCCGGTGATACTTCACGAGAAAAGTATTGTCTTTATCGATCTCGAACATGGCCGGCTTTGATGAGAGGTATTGCCTCACGGTCTCTTCAGCTTCAGTGATCTGATCGTTGAATACTTTTTCAAATGCATCTGATTTCCTCTGTGCCTTTTCCCACTCATCGTAATTGAGCGTACCGAGTACGATAAACAGATCGTTATCCTGGAGCACGGGATTTATGTGGTATTTATGCACGATGCCGAACTTCTCAAAATATTTCCTGACGCCAAGCAGATACGGTGCGAAGGATTTATCCGGGGCAAGGAGCGGCCAACCGATCATGACCACGAAACCATTCTCCTGGATGGAAAACATGCGCTCGAATGGAGGTCGAGAAGTATAAGGATTTTCCTGATTCGGAACAATCCCCCCGATCTGGAAAGTGACCGGCCACGGTGCCTGATGAAAATAGGCTAAGAAGCCATCAATATTGACTGACTGCACACCACATTGTGGCGCGATCTTTACATCAACATTATGCCTTTTGAGCATTGTGGTGTTAAAAATCTGACCGTCATTCACTCTACCCTCAACACCACATATCGTTCCATGCACTAGTCGCTCGTCTGCCGGCTCATACAACTTACCTAATCGCTTATCCAATTCTGCATTAATATCGTTAATCAGCCTCTTCAGCTCCGGTGGTTTATTCTCGCCAAAAAGCGAGATCACGGTGACTCCGCTGCACTCCTCTTGCCTATCCAAGTATGCCCTCTGAAACTTCGCGCCATCGATTCGACTCATCGTTCAGCTCCTTTATTTACAGGATTTAAGTTCAGCAACCGTCATGATGCAGCGATAATCAAAAAGCTGAAAGATGGGACGATGTATCCACAATTCTTTCAGCTTCTCGTGCTTCGACACTATACTGATATGCGCTTTACTTGATTCCTTCCGTCAACTCCTTCTGCCCCAGCGTGATGATGATGGGCAGGCAGTTGAGGATGCGGTTCTTTTTCTGCTGCGTCATCACCATAAAGACATCGTCCAGGTTGACCACCGGGTTGTAGCTCAAGCCGTTGCCGACGGCGGTGATGATCAGCGGGCGCTCGCCGCCGAGACCGTCGCGCAGGGCGGCGGCCAGGTTGGGCGCGTAGCGCACCGGGCCGGCGATGGCGTCGGCGGGGGTGAGGGAAAAGGGCCCCCACAGCTCTTTGCCGTCGAAGCGCATGATGCGCGGGTAGAGGCAGGGCGACAGCAAGGCCTGGTCGCCATCCACGATGATCCCGGTATACGGCTCCGCGAACTTCTGCGGGGTGTGGCCGCGCGGGATGGGCATGGTGATGGTGATCATGTCGTTCGACAGGTCGATGGGCTTGAAGGAGGTCATCGCCTTCGCGCCCAGGTAGGTCAGGCTGTGCTGGCCGTAGAGCGGCATGACGCCGACGATGGTATAGGCGCCGGTCTTTTCATCCCACTGCTCGCCGGCGATGACGATGCGCGAAACCATCTGCTCGGCAATGCGCTTGGCTTCGGGGTCGGCCTTCAACACGGTGGACAGCGTGATGCCGCTGTCTACCTGCAGGGTGGCGATGGCCTTCTGCGCCTGGTTGATGAGGATGGTATACGCGGTAGCGCGCGCCTGCACCATGCCGCCGTTCAGCGCAAAGCCTTTGCCGACCACTTCCATCTGCCCGGCGAACCAGTTCATCTCGTTGCGGGTGCGGTCGGTGTTGATCTGGTACGGCACGGGCGGCGGAGCCGGCAACTGCCTCGCGTCCTTCGCCGGGGCGGCGATGACGCCGCTCATCAGCACGGCAGCGAGGCAGGCAATCACAGCAATTCTCGAAACAAAAACCATGACCAGCTCCTTAGTCGATCACGATGACGATATTCAGACCGTCAAGGAAATGCGATTTGGCGTCTTCCTCCATGATCAGCTTGGCGTCATCCGCGGTGAAGACCAGGTCGCCATACAGCTTGCCGGCGGTACCGATCGGGCGGATGATGAGCGGCGTCTCACCGAGGCGCGTCATGGACAATCCCGCCTTGAAGTCCGTGGTGTAGGACGCGACGCCCTTCTCCATCACCAGCAGGCGGTTCACCTTCAGCGTGCCCCAGAATTCCGAGCCGTCTTCGGCGACGAACTTCGACAGCAGCGCCGGTGTGTAATGCAGGCCGGTGCAATCCAGCAGCAGGCCGGTATATGGGCCTTCGGAAATCTGCGTAACGGGCTGGATGGTACGCAACTGCATCCGCTCGCGTGGAGTGACCGGGGCCAGTGCATTGGTGGCATACATCTGCTGTTCGATCTTCAGCATGCGCGCCGCCACCTCACCCAGCGTGCCGGAGCCGACCAGCGGCAGGGCACTGAGCAGGGTGATGGTCCGTTCGTGGGCATTCCAGCGATCCACCACCGGGCGCACCGCTTTGCTGACCGAGGACACCGTCTCTTCGGACAGCACGCTGGTGACCACGGTTTCCTTCAGCGTCGCATAGGAGGTGAGCTTCATCTCCTGGAAGCCGGTCAGCGCCTGCTGCCGTGCCTGCTTCAGCGCGGAGTCGAGGGCGATCTTGTAGGCGTTCCGCCCCATGGCGTTGGCGGGCGCTTTCGCCTGGGTGATGATGAACACCGCCTGCGCGGCCCAATCGACACGCACACCGGGCGGCTCATCACCGAGCACCACCTTGTAGCTGGCGTCGTGCACAGTCGTCTGTGCAACGCTGACTGAAGCTGCAAGCAGGGCGAGGAGCATGCCGACGACAAGCAAGGCATACCGCATGACACCAACCTCCCAATAACCCGGCGAACGCGGGTTTCCGTTTCGTGAATTCGACTTATTGTACCACAGAAGGGCGGGACTTCGATAGCACGCCGTGTGAGTCAGTAGTGAGTAGTTAGTAGTGAGTAGTAATCAGTGATGAGTGCCGGACGGTTACCCTATATTCGCGGTGGTTTCGATTCGGCATGAAAGTTATGGAAAGATCCGAAAGGCTCCCCTGCCTACTCAACCACCGGCCTTGCCTCTTCTCACTACTAACTACTAACTACTCACGACTAACAACTGACTACTCACATCTTCGGTGATACCTTTTGCTGTATTTTCGCCTTAGCCGGCAGGATTCCTCCTCGCAAATCAGGAAAGTGTATCATATACGTGCCGGGGGTATGCTGACGGCAGCCTCTGCACGCGGATGACGCTTCATGGATCATTCCTCTGCATCAACCGGCCGATTGTTTTCCGAGCCGCCGCCCGTAGTGGTGGGGGAGGATATGCTGTGCCTGGAAGGCACGCTGGACACCGTCACCTTCCACAATGAGGAGAACGGCTTCACCATCGCCCGTTTGCGCACTTTCGACCGTGAACAGGTAACCGTTGTCGGCACCTTCGCTAATCCCATCCCCGGCGAGTCGCTGCAGATTTGGGGCAAGTGGGAGACGCACCGCCAGTATGGTCCCCAGTTCCGCATCGAGCGCTACCGCCTGCACCGTCCCACCAATCCGGAAGCACTGGAGAAGTACCTTGGCAGCGGTTTAATCAAGGGTATGCGACGGGCCATTGCGAAGAAGCTGGTCGATTATTTCGGCCTGGACACCCTCGACGTGATCGAGAATTCTCCCGAGCGGCTCACCGAGGCGCCGGGCATCGGCAAGTCAAAGGCGCGCGCGATCGTGGAAGCGTGGGATGAACACAAGGAAGTGCGCCACATCATGCTCTTTCTGCAGGGGCACGGCATCAGCGCCACTTACGCGATGAAGATTTACAAGCAGTACGGCGACCAGGCCATCGAAATCGTGTCGAAGAACCCGTACCGGTTGGCGCACGACGTCTGGGGCATCGGCTTCAAAAAGGCGGACGCCATCGCCAAACAACTGGGGTTCGCGCAGGATACCCCGGAGCGCATCGAGGCCGGCGTGCTGTTCTACCTGCAGCAGGCCACGGAGCAGGGGCACTGCTTCCTGCCGGAGGAAGTGCTGGCGAAGGGAGCGGCGGAGCTGCTGGCCGCGCCGGATGAGGAGAATGGCCAGCCCGCCGACCTTGCGCCTACCATTGACGCCGCGCGCACGGCGGTCGAACGGTTGGTGAGCCAGCAATACCTGATCCGCGACCCCGACGATCCCGACCTCAAGCCGATCTATCTGAAACCCATGCTCATCATGGAGAAGAACCTGGCGCGCGACCTGAACCGCCTCGCCGCCGAGCCGTTGGACTCACCCTGGATTCCCGAAGACCTGCCGGGCTTCGTAGAGAAGATCTGCCGCGGGATTGACGTGACGCTGGCGCCGGAGCAGGGGCGCGCAGTGATGGAATCGCTGCGCAGTCGCGTGCTGGTGCTCACCGGCGGGCCGGGCACCGGCAAAACCACCACCACCCAGGCCATCCTGCACGCGCACCTGCGCTGCGGGCGCAAAGTCGCGCTGGCCAGCCCCACCGGCCGCGCGGCCAAGCGGCTGGCGGAGGTGACCGCCCATCCGGCGCAGACGCTGCACCGCCTGCTGGAGGTGGACGCGAAGACCTTCAAATTCAAGCGCGGCCCGGACAATCCGCTGGAGTGCGAGACGCTGATCGTCGACGAGATGAGCATGGTCGACCTGCACCTGGCGTATTCGCTGGTGCGCGCATTACCCGACGGCGCCCAGCTCATCCTGGTCGGCGATGCGGATCAGTTGCCCAGCGTGAGCGCCGGCAACGTGCTGCGCGACATCATCGCCTGCCATCGCGTGCCGGTGGTCGTGCTCACCGAAATTTTCCGCCAGGCAGCGGAGAGCTCTATCATCACCAACGCCCACCGCGTGAACCACGGCGAGATGCCCGCGCTGATCCCGACGAGCCAGTGGCAGAAGACGGACTGCCTGTTCATCCAGCAGGACGACCCGCTGGTGGCCGCGCAGAAGGTGTGCGACGTGGTGACCCGCAGCCTGCCCGCGCTGGGGTATGCGCGCGAGGACGTGCAGGTGCTCACCCCCATGCACCGCGGCACACTGGGGGCGCAGTACCTGAACGAAATCCTGCAGCAGGCGCTGAACCCGAAGCAGTTGGGCGTGGCCGAATATATCCGCGGGCAGAAGACGCTGCGCTGCGGCGACCGCGTCATCCAGACGGTAAACAATTACAACCTGGAAGTCTTCAATGGCGACATCGGCTACCTGGCGCACATCGACCAGGAGGAGAAGCAGCTCATCATCCGTTATCCTGAGCGGGAGGTGACCTACACCTTCGAAGAAGCAGATGAGCTGCAGCTCGCCTACGCCCTCACCGTGCACAAGTCACAGGGCAGCGAATACCCCGCCGCGGTGGTGGTGCTGCACACCCAGCATTACATGATGCTGCAGCGCAACCTGCTTTACACCGCCCTCACCCGCGCCAAACGCCTCGCCCTCCTCCTCGGCAGCAAGCGCGCCATCGGCATCGCCGTGCGCAACCAGAACCGGCAGGAACGGTATACGCGGCTGGAAGCAAGACTGCGGGAGCGATAACTCCGGGACTGTCCCGAGCCCATGGGACCAGTGCTTCGCCTTCCTCAATTTGCGTTCGTATGACCACGGGACTGTCCCCCCGCGTGCGAGAGCAAGGCCTATCAACGCGGGGGGACAGTCCCGTGGTTATTTCAGCAGAGTTTGAGGAAGACGACCGTCACTGGTCCCGCGGGCTCGGGACAGTCCCTGCGCCTACGCCGCTCGCCGCTGTTCCTCCGCTGGTTCCCGCCGCACCCTCACCCGCTCCGGCACATGGCGCGGGGCAATCTGCCGCAGGCGGCGGGAGGCGCGGTAGACGGCGATGCCCTGGCGAATGCCGGCGGCTGATGCCAGCACGACGACAACGGGCGAGAAGAGCGTGCGGCGATATAACCAGGCAGTGCGCTCTGCGCGGTGGCCGACCTCATGCGACACCTCGCGCACTTCGCCGCCGATTTCCTTCGCTCCATGCTGCACGGTGCCCGCCAGCTTTTTTACCGTTGCCGCCAGCTTCTTTGCATTGCCGGCCAGCGGCCGCACCTGTTCCATCATCTGCAGCACGATGCGGGCGGAATTCAACGCCATGATCGCCATTGTCAGCAGCGTCATCACTAAGACGATGCCCAGCACAGCCAGCATCAAGGTGAGAATAAACGAAAGGGTTGTCATGCGTGTCGCCTCCTGCGACGAATGAATCCAAACAGGCCCAGCATGATTTCCGTGAGAACGGCAAAGCTCGAGCGCAGTTGTCGCAATGACGCCGCGCGCCCCTCCGTCTCTCGGAGCTTATCTTCGGCCTGTTGCCTGATATGCTCAACGTTCGTCTGCACTACCGGCGTCACGATCAGCGCTTCTTCGAGTTGCAGCACCTCGCGATACAGCACCTCCCACTGTTGGAAAGGCACGCCTTTGACATAGATCGACGCCTTGAGCTGCTCGATCTCCCGTTGCGCTTGTGGAATCGCCTCCGGGCCTTTCCCCAGGTAGCGCTTGCAGATCGCCGCCACGCGGTCTTCAAATGCCCGCGACCCTTTGTCCCAGGTGAGGTAGGCTTCGGTGAACGGCACATTGGCAGTAATCACCGCCCGCGCGCGCACCGCCGTTTCCTTTTGGGCGGAGATCGCGATGTCAGCGGTGTGAATGACCACGTTCAACTGGTCGCAGTCGCCCGTCAGGATACATGCTTCCCTGGGGGCGACGCCTTTGAATATATTCGAGGCAAACACCGCGAGGATCCACTCGGGCGGCTTCAGCACCCACGGTGTCGGACGCCTGGTGATGTGATAGCCGGATTGCTCCAGCGCCCGGGTCAAATCCGCCAGCACCTGCTGGTAGCCGTCAGGTTTGAGCAGGATGGGCACGTGCTCGACCTTCACCTGACGGATGGTGGAGTAGATGACCAGTCCCGTGGAGACCAGCATCATGGTGAGGATGGCGAGTCCGAATCCGGGGGCGACCAGATAGCCTTGCAACACCGGACGCAGCTTCCCCCAGATACCGGGTTTCGGCTTCTCGTCCACGAACAATGTCAGCAGGCCGGTGAACAGTGGAATGCCCAGAATCGCCGGCAATGTGACCCAATTGATGAGCCCGGTTTCTCTCGCCACCTGCGGCTGGATGCGCACCAGCAGTGTAAAGACCGGGGGCCAGATGAGGCTGACGACGAAATACCACCAGGCGACGGAGAGCAGCGCGATGCTGGAAAGCAGATACTTCTTCATTGACGGCATCTCGCCGAAGAAGCGAATGATCGCCCACCCGAAAAGGAAGGTAAAAATCCGTCCGATCGAGCGAAAGACGACTCCGAAAATTGCTCCGAATAACGGCATCGACCACTCCTGCCGATTCAGAGTGTTCCCCGCCGCATCGTCCGTCGAGAGTGGCTCATGTATAACTGCATGAACAGCCGGAGCGCGGACGTCCCGCCCGCACGTAATGCCGAGGAGGCTGGGGAGGATCGGGTCTGGCAGGCCGGGGTACGAGAGGCTTTGGTTGGGGGAGGATCGGATCTGGCTGGCCGGGTTACGAGAGGCTTTGGTTGGGGAGGATTGGGTCGGTAGGTCGGGTTACGAGAGGCTTTGGTTGGGGAGGATCCGGTCGGTAGGCTCCCAGGTTAGTGAGAGTAATGGGAAAAATGAGAAAAATAGGAAAAATGAAATGGGAAAAATGGGATAGGATCACCTATTTTTCAAATGCTCCCATTTTTCCCATTCACTCCCATTTTTCCCATTCACTCCCATTTTTCCTATTACTCTCGCCAATAGGTGAGCCTACCGACCCGATCCTCGCCAGCACAAGCCTCCAGTAGCGTAGAAGTTCGTCAGCGCTGATCTGTTACACAGCGACCGGCGCGAAGAATTCCTCGTACAGCGAGCGCACCGCGTCGCGCACGTCGGGAGCTTCGATGCCGAACATCATGCTCACCTCGCTGGCGCCCTGGTTGATCATCTCGATGTTCACGTCGGCGCGGGCGAGGGCGTTGCAGGCGCGGGCCGCGAGGCCGACAGTGTGGCGCATGCCTTCACCGACCACCATGACCAGCGCCAGGTTGCGGATGACGTCGACATCGTCCGCCAGCAGGTCCTGGCGGATATGCTCCAGCACGTGCTCCTCGACGTCCTTCGGAAACACGGCGTCGCGCACGATCACTGACAGGTTGTCGATACCGGAGGGCATGTGCTCGAAGGGAATGCCTTCGTCCTCGAAGATCTGCAGCAACCGGCGGCCGAAGCCGACTTCGCGGTTCATCATGTATTTGCTGACAAAGATATTGACGAAACCGGAGGTGGCGGCGATGCCGACCACCGGATCGTCAGTGATGTCGCGCTCGGGCACCAGGCGGGTGCCGGGCGCGGCGGGGTTGTTGGTATTTTTGATGGCTACCGGGACGTGTGCGTGGAAGACCGGCTCCAGCGCTTCGTCATGGAAGACGGAGAAGCCGGCGTAGGAGAGCTCGCGCATCTCGCGATAGCTGATCTCCGCCACCGCCACCGGATGATCGACAATGGACGGGTTGGCGGCGAACACGGAGTCCACGTCGGTGAAGTTCTCATACAACTCGGCATGCACCGCCGCCGCCAGGATGGAGCCGGTAATATCTGACCCGCCGCGCGGGAAGGTGACCACCTTGCCGTTGTGCGAGTAGCCGAAGAAGCCGGGGAAGATGAGGATGCCGGGACGGTCGCGCAGCGCACGCAGCTTTTCGTAAGATTCCGGCAGCACGCGCGCGTTGCCGGCCTCATCGGACAGCACCATGCCAGCCTCGCGTGGATCGATGTAGGATGCCTCAACGCCGCTGGACTGCAGGTAGGCGGCCACCAGCTTGGCGCAGTTGTCTTCGCCGGCGGCCTTCATGGTGTCGAGGAACAGGCCTTTATCGTGAGGGTCCATCGCCATACGCGCGTGAAGGTCGCGGGCAATCGGTTCGACGGAATCGGCGGGCATGCCGAGATCGGCGGCAATGGAAGCATAACGCTCGATCACCAGCGCGATCTCTTCTTCGCCGGAACGCCCGGCAAAGCGGGCTCGCGCGGCTGCAATGAGCATATCGGTGACTTTGGTATCGGATTTCTCCCGTTTCCCCGGCGCGGATACCACGACGATCTTCCGCTCCGCGTCCGCCAGGACGATCTCACAGACCTTCTTCACCTGCTCGGCACTTGCCAGCGAGCTTCCACCGAATTTTGCGACTTTCATACCAGCCTCCGCGCCAAACTTTACCATGAGCAGGCGCTAGAGTGCAAGAATGGCAGCGAGGGAAGACGGGAAGGATGGAAGAATGGAAGATTGGATGATCCGGTTGTGCGTGAACGTGTGTTGAAACGTACGTTTCGAAATATACAGAGGGAGCCCGGTTCGCATAAAACCAGGCTCCCTCTCACTCCATCGCTATTATCTGTGTAATCTGCGACATCTCTGCGGCGGAAGGACGCGCCGCATGCGGTTTCTCGTTCTCCTACGGTTTTGGTGCGTATAACAGCAGCCGCGAGACGATGCCGCCGGCCATACCGGCAGCGTTCTGGCCGGTCTGAACGCGGATGACGACGCTGTTCGACTTGCCGGGCTGCAGCGCATTGGTCACGTCCATGTCGATGGCGTTCGGGCGCTCGTAGGCTTCGTGATATTCACGATGGCCGATGAGTTGGCCGTTGACCCACACCCAGGCTTCGGTCTCCACCGCCGGGCAATACAGGAAGACCTTCTTCCCCTTGGCCGATGCCGGCACGTCCACCTTCAGGCGGTACCACATCGCGCCCATGTAGGGATAACCCTGCGCGTCAGTGTAGCCCTGCCCGTAGAACGGCATGGTGGTGGAGATATTTTGCCAGGCGCCATCCTTGAACTCCGGCTGATACCATCCCTGGTAGCGTCCGTCGTCACGCGGGTCGATTTTGAACTTCGCCTTCTCCGGCAGTGCGACGATCTTCTCGCCGGTCTTGCCGGTGGTCAGGTCGGCCATCTGCTGGTAATACTTCTGCCGCGACACCGAGCCCCAATAGTAAAAGCCGATGGACTCGCCACTATTCGGATCCGGATCGAAGTACCAGCGGCTGAGCGCGGTGGCGGGCTTGCGCACGTCCACCATGCGCTGGGCCTGTTTGGCGGCTTCGGCGAAGTCCGCTTTGAATTCCGCGCGGTTCATCGCCATGAACGCCTTCAGGTGCTCGAGGGTGACGCGGTCGGCGGAGACGTGCTGTTTATACACGCCGTCGGGAGCGGCCACTTCGGCATCCGCGATGTCCTTTTCGAGCTTCTGCAGCAGCGCGTCCGAGTAGACGTAGGGCAGAATGCGGTCCTCGTGCCCCAGCCAGGTGGTGGTCTCGAAGGTATTCTCCAGCTCTTCCCAGAAGGCCATCGCCGGCACCGCGGCGGGACCGTACCAGTTGGTGAAGTATTCGTTCATCTCTTTCCGCATGTCCAACTTGGTATCCCACATCATGCGTGCGCGCAGGTAGGTAGGAAAGATGCCTGTCTCGCCGCGAATCACGCGGCCTTCGTCGGAGAATCCGACCACGCCCCACTTTTTGTAGAGCGGCATGTCGTGCGCGGTTTTGTGCGCCAGCGGGATGGGCGCGCCGCAGCCAGCCAACATATAGTAGATGTAATTATACATATACACGTTGTCATACTGCTTCGCCCACGATTCGATCATGTCGGCCTGGCGCAGCGTCATCCAACTGCGCGGGTTGTCGTAGGCATGCATGGTGTCGCACCAAATGGCGGCGAACATGATCCATACTTTGGGGTCGGATTGAATGCCAATGGGCGGCACGTTGCGGTTCGCATAACCATTGGTGGTGATGCGGTGGTCCGGGAACTCCTTATACACCTCCGCCGCCACCTTCTGCACCCACTCCATCCATTCCTCGGTGGTGCTCATGTCACTGGCGACGCCCACGCGGCCGCCGGTATCTGGAAAACCGAGGCTGCGCTTGAGGGTGTCGGGGCTGTAGTCGCGCGGGTAGCCGTCATCGCCGCCCAGGCCGTATTGCTCGATCTCCGGATGCTCGCGGAAGTAGACCTTGATCTTTTCTGCGGCAAACTTCACGGATTCCTCGCTGGTCAGGTTGGGCATATAGGGGTACAACTTGCCCGATGCATCGTGGGCAAAGACTTTCGCGTATGCCGGGTTGTCGATCTCCGTTGCCGGCGGGAGCACGCCACGGATCGAGCTGTCGGCCGGCAGACTGACGAAGTGCAGGATCGGGTTCATGCCGTTGCGGATCTTCCAACGGTATTCCTGCGCCCGCATATCGGAAGCCATCGGTCCCCACCAGTTGCGCATTTTGAAATCGGGACGGCTGAGGATGTTCATAGTGGGAACGACGACGGTGGCCTTTTTTGGCACCAATTCGCCGTAGTCACCCGGCATATACCAGCGCACGCCCAGTCTGTTCAATAAGGCGGCGACGGCGTATTCGGTGCCGTGATAATACGGCGCATCGTTGCCCGCCAGCACCAGCCAGTTGTCGGTGGCAATCATGACATAGCCTTCTTCGTTGCGATCTGCGGTCTGACCCGAGGGGATCTTCGCGTCATACGCCTTCGTCAGCGAACTGCGGCCAACCTGGATCGAATTGCCAATCACGAGTTTATCGTCGCCGACGATGGGCAGCTTCGCGCCCGTCATCTTCTCGATGTAGACCTGCAGATCATGTGCGGCGGCGGCGATTTTGTTCGGCGCCGGCTGCGGGCCCCAGACATCCTTCTCGGCAGGTTCCGTCGTTGCGCCGACGGCCTCCTTCGCGATCACGATCGTCGCCTTCGGCACGCCGTTCTCCACCAGCGTGACATCAGCGAGCGCGGCGGCGGCCAGCAGGCAAGCGCCAAGCAACAGCAACCATCGACACAGGGATCTCATGAATCACGTCTCCTTTCGGGGGATGGCCGGGGATTGACCGGCTGAACTGGTATTACATTTCCATGTTGAAATGAAAATCCCCTCCCGTCCGGCCAGCCTGACTCGTCTGGTCTGTCGGACATGTCGGACACGTCGGACGGGTCGGACATGTCTGATGGGGCCGGATAGATCAGGCCGGGTATGACAAGATGCCCACATACATTCATGCGGGCATATCATCCATGGAAGGAGGTCACCATGGCGGAGAAAGGTCAAAAAGGCTCGGGTGAGATGACCGTGCGCGAAGCCGGGCACCTCGGCGGCGAGAAGGGCGGTCAGAAGGTCCGCGAACTGATCAAAAAGGGTGAGGAGATGGAAAGTCAGAAAGGCCGTAAGTAACCACATTCCATCTCATGGAGGAATATGATGGCTAATCATCAATATCCCGCCGGGCATCGCCCATCCGGCGGTCGTCCCGGCGTAAGCTGGCAAGGCGCCGGCATGGTCGGGAAGCAAGGCCCGGAATCCGACGTGCCGTCGGAAGAACCGGAGGCCACCAGCGATGAACTGCGGGAAGCCGCGGACGAATCGCTGGACCAGCCGGGCGGCGAGCGCGGCGACCTGGGCGATTCCGGCCCGGGTGAAGATTAGGCACTACTGGAGCGCGGCCTCCGGCGGTACTCCGCCGGATACTCACCCACACGTGAGAAACGACGCGCTCCAGTATTTGTCCCTCGACCGGCAGGAACGGCGCTGCCTTTGCCCGAATTCTCATGTATCCCTCTTACTGGAGAATGACCATGTCCCACGAAGCGAAGGTGTGCGAGCTGCTGGCGACGATGACGCTGGCGGAGAAGATCGGCCAGATGTGGCAATTGGATGCCGGTTTGGAGGAGCATAAGCCGCTGGTGCGCGCCGGCAAAGCCGGGTCCATCCTCAACCTGAACAAGGCGAATGAGCCACAGCAGGCGCGGAAGGTCAACGAATTCCAGCGCATCGCGGTGGAGGAGACGCGGCTGGGCATCCCGCTGATCATCGGACGCGACGTGATTCACGGCTTCCGCACCGTCTTCCCCATCCCGCTGGGACAGGCGGCCAGCTTCGACATGGCGTTAGTGGAGGACGGTACGCGCGTCGCCGCTCGCGAGGCAGCCAGCCAGGGCATCAACTGGACCTTCGCGCCCATGGTGGACATCGCGCGCGACCCTCGCTGGGGACGCATCGCCGAGGGTGGCGGCGAGGATCCGCTGCTCACCGCGCGGCTGGGTGCGGCCATGGTGCGCGGCTTCCAGGGCGACCTGTCCTCGCGCGAGAGTATTGCCGCCTGCGCCAAGCATTACGTGGGCTACGGCGCGGTGGAAGCCGGGCGCGATTACAACACCACCTGGATTCCGGAGGGATTGTTGCGCGACGTGTATCTGCCCTCCTTCCGCGCCTGCGTGGACGCCGGGGTGTGTACGCTGATGAGCGCCTTCAACGACCTGAACGGCATCCCGGCCTCCGGGAACGAATTCACCCTGCGTCGCGTGTTGAAAGAGGAGTGGGGATTTGACGGCTTCGTGGTCAGCGACTGGGCGTCGATCGAAGAGATGATCTCCCACGGCTTCTGCGCGGACAAGGCGGAGGCCGCCCGCGCCGGCATCACCGCCGGGGTGGACATGGAGATGGTCACCGATTGCTACATCGAGCACACCGAGCAGTTAATTGCGGACGGTAAGCTGGACATGGCGCTCATCGACGACGCGGTGGCGCGCATCCTGCGCATCAAGCTGCGGCTGGGGCTATTCGAGCACCCGTATGTGGACGAGGATGGGCCATCCGTGCTGCTGGCTCCCGACCACCGCGAGGCGGCGCGGAAGATTGCGCGCGAGAGCTGCGTGCTGCTGAAAAATGATGGAGCCTTGCCGCTGGCCGGGCAACGGTTGGCGGTGATCGGCCTGCTGGCTGACAACGGCGCCGAACAGCTCGGGTGCTGGACGATGGACGGGCGCGGCGAGGATTGCGTCACCCCGCTGGCGGCGTTGCGCGAAGCCTTTTCCGGCGAGATCCGTTACGCGTCAGGGTTGCCCACCGCGCGCAGCATGGACACCGCCGGTTTTGCAGAGGCGGTGGAAGCCGCAAAAGCCAGCGACGCGGTCGTGCTCTTCCTGGGTGAAGACTCCGGCTTGAGCGGCGAAGCGCATTCCCGCGCCTTCCTCGACCTGCCCGGTGCACAGTTGGCGCTGCTGGATGCGGTGCGCGCGACCGGTAAACCGGTGGCGGTGGTGATTCTGACCGGCCGCCCGCTGCTGCTGGAGGACGTGGCGGCACGCGCAGGGGCAGTGCTCATTGCCTGGCACCCCGGCACCATGGGCGGGCCGGCCATTGCCGACCTGTTGCTCGGCGCCGAGTCGCCCTCCGGCAAGCTGCCGGTCACCTTCCCGCTGGTGGTAGGGCAAGTTCCGGTGTATTACGCGCACCGCAATGGCGGCCGCCCGCCCGCGGAGGACCGCCACGAAGCGCCCACCGGCACGCCGCTGAACCCGGAAACCTTCACCTCCACCTACCTGGACGTCGATCACCGCCCACTGTTCCCGTTCGGCTTCGGGTTGAGCTACACCACCTTCGAGTATGCGGATTTGACGCTGTCGTCGCCGGTGATTCGTGAGCATGAGACGCTGGAGATCACGGTTACCGTCACCAACACCGGCGCGCGCGAAGGCACGGAAGTGGTGCAGCTCTACGTGCGCGACCCGGTGGCCTCGGTCACCCGCCCGGTGCGCGAGCTGAAGGACTTCCAGCGCGTGCCGCTGGCCCCCGGTGAGACAAAGCGTGTCACCTTCCAATTATCGCCATCGCAACTGGCCTTCCACGGCCGCGACATGCAGCCGGTCGTCGAGCCCGGTGAATTCCAGGTATTCGTAGGTGGATCATCGGAGGCGAAGCTGGAAGCGGTATTCACACTGGTTGAAGGATAATTCGGTTAAATTCAAGCGCCCGGTCCGGTGGTCGAGTAGGCAAGGAAGCCTCTTCGCATCTTTCCACCGCTTCCGCGCCGTATCGAGACCACCTCACCTATAACGCCCGTTCCCGAAAGGGTTTACCTGTTAGCGCGGTGGTCTCGATACGGCGCGTGAACTGCGGAAAGATGCGAAGAGGCTTCCTTGCCTACTCGACCACCGGACCGGGCGCTGTTGTATATGCCGTAATATGGGATGCCTTTACAGTGTCATCAAAACAGCGCCAACTGATCCGGCTCGTCCAGCGCGTTGGCATCATACCCGCGGCGGCGCAGCTCGGTCGCGAACTCGCTGGCAAATCCGTGCACGGTGAAGATGCGCTCCGGCTGCACCTGCTCCACATAGGCGAGCAGGTCCTGGTAATCGGCGTGGTCGCTCAGGCAGAACGCAGCGTCGGTGCCGTAGCGATAGCGCGTGGAGGGGTCGAACGCCCAGCCGGAGACGATGGCCGTGCGTGACGGGCCGGGAATTTTGTCCACCGTCCACCGGCGCAGGTGCGGCGGGCAAATCAATACACAGCCGGCGCCGGTGCCGGGCGTCCAGCGTTCGTAGGATGGGAACGTCACACCCAACGATTCCGCTATGCGCGTGGCCTGGTACACCGAATCATGCAGCAGGAATCGGTACCCGCGTCCCGCCAGCGCGGCGAGAATCTCCTGCGCCTTCCCCAGCGAATAGCCCAGCAGCACCGGCATCGCGCCATCGTGCAGGCAGCCGTCGCACCACGCGGCCATCTGCGCGATCACCCCCTCTTCCGGCGGAAACGCGTAGCGGTGGTGGCCGAAGGTGGTCTCCATGATCAGCACGTCCGCATGGGGAATCACGATGGGGTCCGCGGCCAGGTTGGGCTTCAACTTGAAGTCGCCGCTGTAGAGCAGGCGCCGGCCGTCCACCGCCACCGTCAGCTGCGCGCCGCCCAGCATGTGCCCGGATGGCCACAACGTGAATTCCACCCCGCGCAGCGCATAGGGTTCGCCATACGGCAGCACGGTCACTTCGCGCGGGGTGACTTTGCGCAGCTCCATGAAGCGGGCGGTCGCGGCGGTGAGGATCGCTTCCTCATGCGCCGCGATGTGATCGCTGTGGGCATGCGAGACGAAAGCCCACTCCTGCCGGGCGCGCGGGTCCAGCCACAGGTCGATGGTCGACAGATATACCGCTTTTCGATACCGCACTTGCGTCCAGAACATCGGACAACATGGTACCACATACATTTGTTCCGCACCAGCCGGCGGCTCCCGGGTGAACGACAGATTTCGCAGATGAAAATCCACGATTGGCGGGCGGTCACGACAGAAATGATGCGCGGGAATGAACCGAAGTGTGTATACTCCTAATACCGATCTGGATGCGCATCCGGCCCGGCCGGCGGATCGTGCGGAGCACCCGGGTGCCTGCGCAGCACCAGGACACGGACAAATCTACGGACGGAATTGAGTAGCGCGGCGGTAACACGAACGCGCTATCTGTATCTGAAGGGAACGACCCCTGTTTCCCCTTCCGGAGGAACATGATGAAAATTGAACGGTCACTGGTAGCCGACAATGTTCCGGTCCTGCGTCTCTCCGGCGAGCTCGACCTGAACAGCGTTCCCGATGTCCGACGTTCGATTCGCGGGTTGATCGATGAAGGACTCGTCAACTTCATCATCGATCTGTCCGGCCTGGACTTCATCGACAGCTCCGGCCTGGGCGTGCTGGTCGGCGGCCTGGCCCGCGTGCGCGAGAAGCAGGGAGAGATCAAGATTGCCTGTTCCAACAAGCGCATCCTGCGCATCTTCGAGATGACGCGCTTGACCCAGTTGTTCGAGATGTACCCGTCAGATGATGAAGCCGCACGCAGCTTCCATGTCGGCACCACTCCGCCGCAGCCGCCGTCGTCTGAAGAAGCGGCCTGAGGTACTGGCGAGTGATTAATGGCTAGTTGCAGTAATACGTCTGTCGTAACATGCTTAATGATGATAACGCCCGGTTCGGTGGTCGAGTAGGCAAGGGAGCTTCACACATCTTTCCATTGCTCTCGCGCCGTATCGAGACCACCTCTGCGGCAGTACTCCGCCGCATGCCATAACGCCTGTTCACGTAAAGCTTACCTATATACGCGGTGGTCTCGATACGGCACGGGAGCAATGGAAAGATGCGTGAAGTTCCCTTGCCTACTCGACCACCGAACCGAGCGCTATGATCTATCGGCATGATACAATGTGAAGTACCGTTACAACTAGTCCCCAGCCCTAAAACAGGAATGCGGCCGCCGGTCGCGAATTAATCTCACATGAACGATCGCCACGAGCATTATTACACCGAGCACCCCGTCTCGCTGCGGCAGCCCGTGATTTACGAGGATACGCTTCGGGGTCTGACGTTGAAGTTCTGGACGGACCACGGCGTGTTTTCCCGCGGGCATACCGATCCCGGCACAGAGGAGATCATCAAGGGGATGGACCTGACCGGGGCGAGCCGCATCCTCGATCTCGGCTGCGGCTACGGCATCATCGGCATCTACGCGGCGATACTGGCGCCATCGGCCCATGTGGTGATGACCGATCCCAACGAGCGCGCCGTGGAGTTGAGCCGACAGAACATCGAGACCAATCGGGTGACGAACGCCGAGGTGCGGCAGGGCAGCGGTTTCGAGCCGGTGGCTGATGAGACCTTCGATGTGATCCTCACCAACCCACCCATACGCGCCGGCAATGCGGTCGTCTTCTCGCTGATCGCAGACGCGGCAACGCACCTGAATCCGGACGGTCGTTTTTACCTGGTCGCGCGCACCAAGCAAGGCGCCCGCACCTTCGCCGCGGAGATGGCCCGCCACCTGGAGGATGTCAAACAGGTCGAGCAAGGCAGCGGGTACCGGGTGTATTGCGGCGTGAAAAAGTAATGCTGGAGCGCGGGCGTCTCGTCCGCACGTGTCTTGCCGGAGCGCGGGCGTCTCGCCCGCACGTCTCTCCGCATCACGTGCGGGCGGGACGCCCGCGCTCCAGTATTTTAAAGCTTTTCCAGTGGTTGTGCGTTTTCGCACACGATGGGTTCCAGGTTGGGCAGCGGGGCGGCCCAGCGCACCGCGTTGGTGATCACGGTCATCACGTTCTGATCGTAATAGGTGCGGTGGGTCTCGTGGCCGGGCTGGAAGTAGAAGACGCGCCCGTTGCCGCGGGTCCAGCAGCAGCCGCTGCGGAAGACTTCGCCGCCCGGGAACCAGCCGATCAGCACCATTTCATCGGGAGCCGGGATGTCGAACAGCTCGCCATACATCTCCTCTTCCGGCAGCTCGAAGTAGCGGTTGATGCCGGCAACGATCGGATGGCTGCGGTTGACCACCCACAGGCGCTCGTGCTCCTGCGCCTCGCGCCAGATCAGCGAGCAGCTGGTGCCCATCATGCGCCGGAAGATCTTGGAGAAGTGGCCGGAGTGCAGCACGATCAGCCCCATGCCGTCCAGCACGCGCTGCTGCACACGATCCACGATCTCGTCCTGCACGTCGCCATGCGCCATGTGCCCCCACCAGGTCAGCACGTCGGTGTTGGCCAGCACGTCGTTCGTCAGCCCATGCTCGGGCTCGTCAAGCGTTGCGGTGCGCGCGGTGATGCCGGGCTGGCTGTTGAGATAGCCCGCGATCACCGAGTGAATACCGTCGGGGTACACTTTACGCACTGCTTCATGCGTTTTTTCATGGCGGCCTTCATTCCACACCGTCACGCGAATCGGATTGCTCACAGAGAATTCCTCCTTAGGGAGAACGGGTAAGATAACCGTTTGGTACTTCGCCCTGAGCTGGAGGCTCCCTGCAGGTTGTGGGGATGATTTGGCAGAAAATCGCGCAATGTTACCAGAGGATAATCACGCCGGCCATGCTGCCGGTCTTGGTGCTGCTGATGCCAGTCTCTTCATTGGAGCGGAGGATGTGGTACTCGACGATCCCACCGATACTCAGGTTGTCGTTGATCTGCCCGATCAGGTATTGCAAGCGGAACATGGCGCTGCCGCTCAACTGATCCGGCCGGATGATATTCCAGTCCGAGCCCGGCGTCTTTGCGATTTTTGTGGTGAGCTGCAACCGGGGAAAAATGACATTGACCGAAGCTTCCATCGATTTGGCCGGCAGTACGCCGATAATGCTGTTGCCATTCCCATCGATGAACGGTTTCGGCTCGATATTGGTTGGGTGGATGGGGGGCAGTATCGGTAACGGTCTGCCGATCGCGTCCGTCTCGGCGTATGGGTCAACGGAAACCTTCACGATGAAGCGCGGATCATTTTTGGAGGTGTTTGCGCCTTTCAGCGTGGTTTCATGGAGCTGCCGCAGCGCGATGCCGGCCTTAGTGGGCAACCCGGGCGCCAGCTTTTCAATGAGATCGGCATATCCGGTCAGCAACCCCTCTGTCGCGGTCAGCAACCCCAGCAGATCGTCACGAGAAAGCATGGAGAGGGTCTGGGCCGCCTGCATGTGGAGCCGGCGATCTTCCGAAGAGCTGTTCGCATTCGGGATTTCGATCAGCGCGATGAACAGGCGCAACGGTTCGATCATCGCAAACGCGACGTCATAACGCGTCATCGGAAGCTCGAACAGCGTGGCATGCGACGAGGGAAGCAGGCCGACCTTATCGAGCAGGCGCAGTTGCGCGCGGGCGGGATCGTTCGCCGGGATCTTTTGAATCAGATCCGCGGTAGCCATCCCCCGCACCTGCACGAGGAGCAACAGCACCAGCGCCAACCAGCCAAGCCTTGTCATAATCCCCCGACAACCGCATAGCTTCACAGTTTCTTCACTGATATATTACCACATTCCCAGCCCGCCTAACAAGCCGTTTTACAGAAATGCAAGCTCCAACCGCCACCGATTTCCGAATTGTTACTTCCAGATACCAATAACTGTGACGGCAGGAAAATGCCCGAAGAGCGAGAAGTCAATGGAAAAGCCTGTTATCGGGAGACTCCTATGCCTATTGTCGACATGCCATTAGCCCAACTGTATGCGTACCAGGGCCGCAACCCTTGCCCGCCGGATTTCGACGCCTTCTGGGATCGGTCGCTGGCCGAGATGCGCGCGATTGACCCGCAGGTCGAGCTGCGCCCCTACAAGTTGAACGCACCGCAAGCGGAATGCTTCGACCTGTATTTCACCGGCGTCGGCGGCGCGCGCATCCACGCGAAGTACCTGCGCCCGAAGCACGTGGACGCCCCCTGCCCCGCCGTGACTATCTTTCACGGCTATTCCGGCAGCAGCGGCGACTGGTCGGATAAGCTGAGCTGGGTCGGCCAGGGGTTTTGCGTGGCAGCGCTGGACTGCCGCGGCCAGGGCGGAAGCTCCGAGGATGCCGGCGGGGTAAAGGGCAACACGCTGCGCGGCCACATCATCCGCGGGTTGGATGATGCGCCGGAGAAGCTGCTCTTCCGCCAGATCTTCCTGGATACCGCGCAATTGGCCGGCCTGGTGATGGGCTTTCCGGAGGTGGATGCCACACGCGTGGCGGCCATCGGCGGCTCGCAAGGTGGCGGGCTCACGCTGGCGTGTGCCTCGCTGGAGCCGCGCATCGCCCGCGCCGCGCCCACCTTCCCCTTCCTCTGCGATTACCAGCGGGTGTGGGAGATGGATCTGTCGGTGGCGGCGTATGAGGAGCTGCGCACCTTCTTCCGCCAGTTTGACCCCCAGCATAAGCGCGAGGAGGAGATCTTCACGCGGCTGGGCTATATCGACGTGCAGTTCCTCGCCAGGCGCATCCGCGCCGAGATCTTGATGGGCGTGGGCCTGATGGATACCATCTGCCCGCCTTCCACCCAGTTTGCCGCCTACAACAAGATCACCTCGCCCAAGCAACTGTCCATCTACCCGGACTTCGGCCACGAAGGCCTGCCGGGCTTTTCCGATATCACGTATGACTTCGTCGCCGGGCTGCTGGAAGCCACGGTTTCCTAAACAGACCAGCGCTGGAAGGGCGATTCTCAGTCTGGAAGGGTGCGAGAGCCCCGCCAGAGCATGGGAAGGCTTACCTATGCTCGGGCGGGGCTCTTGCACCCTTCCAGACTGAGAATCGCCCTTCCAGCGCGTTCCGTATTATTTTGGTTTCGCGGGGAAGGTCTTCCCCTGCCGGCGCATCTGCTCGAGCCGTACCTTGCCATAATCCTCAATCTGCTGCTTGCTCATCTGCCCGCGCTGCAGCGTGACGCCGTTCGGGCCCTTGACCTTCTTCGGCGCGGAACTCCGGCAGCCGGCCACCAGCAGCAACGACAACAGGCAAAGCAACAGGATCAGGATGCGAAACGAGAACATGGCGTGCCTCCGCACGAGAGATCGATATGTCATTGTACCATGAGAAGGCCTGTTTGAGGAGCATCGAGTGCTACTACTCGCCGCGATCCAGTAAGTGAAGGTAGAGAACGGCGTAGCTGTCGTCTCCGTCGAAGATGCGGATGCTCAGGCTATGCACATCCGATTCATTCATCTCCAGCGCGTGCCCATACAGGGAGAACGCGTGCTGTCCCGGCGAGAGCGGTTGATGGTAGCCGGTCATGCGGCCCGCGGTGGCCAGCACCATCGCTTCCGGCGCCGGTTCCAGCAGCAGGTACTCGCCGGACACCAGGTAGTTGCACCCGTAATCTACCTCGGGCGCCGTGCCGAACACCTCGATCACGCGCACCTGCAACGCCTGCGCGAATTTCGACGGCAAGTCGCCCGGCTCGACGGTGAATGCCAGCGCCGGGAGCTCCAGTTGATTCAGCACCGATTGCATCAGATTGTCCGCCATGCCAGTCCCCCTTACGGTGTGTCACCAAAGCAACCGTTTTAATGATATCACAACTGGTCTATTTTGCCCAGATTTCCGGTCTGCGGATGCGTGTGGCCGCCGCTTTGGCATGCATGCGCACTGCGGTCTGTGGGTCATGTGCTCCCAATTCATCGAGCAGGCTCAGAATCTCCTCGTCACCGGATGCGCGGACGACGTCTGCGCCGCCCTCTAAGAAAATCGCCGTCGCCACCGCGTTACGCACCTCCGGCTGCGGGCTGCGCAATGCGTCTTTCAACACGTCGATTCCGCTGCCGTCCAGCTCCAGCAAAATCACCGCTGCCCAGCCATGTCCGGCAAACAGATGCCGGCGCATCGGCTGCAGCATCGAGGGTTCCGCCAGGCGTACGAGCGCACGCACCAGGTCCACGTTATTCGGATCGCGATCAAAGGCTGCAAGGAGCTCCGGTACATCCTCCTGTTCCGCCACCCGTGCCAGCGCGGCATGATAAATGCCCTGGAGAGCGACTTTGGTGACATCCCACTCTGGTCGGACAGGCCCACCCACAACTTTCTGTAGCGGCTTCAAACAGTATTGCCCCTCAATACGAGCTATCGCCTCTTTTAGCAGGTGCAGATTTTCGTGGGTGACCAGCTTGGGAATAACGCCCTCTCCCGCGAGGATGCCTGGGAGGTAGAAAGGGCCCTCTTCCATCGCACGAAGGACGGCTGATAACGCGCGCGGGTCGCCGATCTCGCCCAGGGCATAGAGGGCCACAATTTCGTTGCGGATGTTCGGCGATGCTTCGACATAGTGCATCAACATGGGAACCGCCCGAGGGCTTTTCAATGTCCCCAGCGCCTTCACCGTCGTCAATTGGACACCCCGAACAGGATCGGCCAGCAGCGGCAGCAGCGCGGGTACCGCGCGCTTGTCGCCCAGTTCCTCCAATGCCTTCACGGCCTGGCTACGGACTTTCGGAGAGGGGTCTTTCAATGCAGCGATCAAGCGCCGGAGCAATTCGACCCGCGAGCGTTTGCCCTCCGCGGCCTCGGTCAGGTCACGGCGGAGCTTGCGATCTTCACCCTCGACCACCGCCGGCGCCGGCAGCTTTTCCAATTGGCTTACGGCCGACTTCATCACCGCCTTCATTTCCGGTTCGTTGCCCGGGTCTTCGAGGGCGTGCTGCAGCGCCGGAATCGCCGCCCGGTCGCCCTGCGGCACCAGCGCGCCGGCTGCGGCGACGCGCACTTCGCGACTGGGATGCTGCAGCAAGCCGATCAGCGCGTCTCGCACCTCCGGTGTGCGGTAACGCTTTGTCTGCTTGATTGCGCCACGGATGATCAGGCCTTTCTCCCAGTCAGTCAACCTTGTATGGCGCTCCTCCATCTTGCCGCGGATGATCATATCTCGCTCAAAATCCAACAACTCGCGCAGGTATGCAGTAAAATCGCCGCGCAGCACGGCCATCATCTTCGCGTACCGATCTTCCGCCAAGCCTGAACGTAGATCGTGCGCGGCTCGAAGGCGCTCCTGCGGACGTTCGCTCTGCAGTGCTTCCAGCTTCTCCATCACGCGGTGGGTGAAGGCGCTCTTCTTTCCTTCCGTCATGTCCCCCATCTCCCTTCGGAGGACAGCCTTCGCGCGGCTGAGGCGCGCTTTTACCGCGGGCATGGTAGCGCCGGTCATGCTCGCGATCTCGGCGTAGCTGCACCCGGCCTGGTAAAAGAGGACCACACATCGCCGGGTCTCTTCCGGCAGCAATGCCAGCGGGAGCTCAGGCCACGCGTCCTCTCCTGCCCTTTCATCCTCAACAGCATCGGCGGCCACCTCGCGCCGCATAGGACTGCGCAGGAATTCGCTGCACAGGTTAGCCGCGATTCTGCGCAGCCACGGCACAAAGCGCGTCGGGTTCGCCAGTTGATCGAGCTTCAGATAGGCGCGGATGAACGCCTCCTGCGCCAGGTCCTCCGCATGCTGCCAGTCACCCACGCGGTGGTAACACTGCCGCTGGATCATCTCCCGCAGCCGCTCGACCAGCTCGCCGAAGGCCTCCAGGTCCTGCCGGGCATGCTCGACCAACTCAGTCTCGGTAAGGCTGTCCTTTTTCATATTCATGAAGAGAGACGGGGCAAAGGGGTAAAAAAGACCGCGGCACGGAAAAATCAGGTGAGGTTGAGCACGCCGTGCAGCGAATCCAGCACCCGGTTGCCGTTCGTGCTCAGCCGGCTGTGCGAGAAGTGGCCGCAAGGGATAAGAACGCAGTCGATGCCCATGGCCTCCGCCACCTCCGCATCGTGCAGTGAATCACCGATGAGTACCGCGGCATCCGGCGACTCCAACACACTGAGAAACCGTTTCCCGAGTTCGACCTTGCTGGCGGAGTAGTAATCGTTCAATCCATAAAGATGAGAGAAGAGCCCCTGCAGGCCCATGAAGGCCACCATCTCGTCCAGTCGCGACTGCTCATACGCAGAGAGGATGGACTGCCGGCACCCGCGCGAGGCCAGTGTGTCCAGCACCTGCCGCGCTCCCGGCTGCAGGCGGCATTCGAAGCGCCGCCGGTCATATTGCTCCATGAATTCCGCGGCCAGTCGTTCAAAGGGAATCTGCGCGAAGTCGAAGCCAACCGCGCGGTAATAATCCTTCACCGGAAAGGTGAATTGCTCCTCATACGATTTGCTGTCCACCACCGGCATGCCGCGCCGCGCCAGCAGATCGTTGATGATCTCGATGCATAACCAGGCATCGTCGAAGAGGGTGCCGTTCCAGTCCCAGATGATGTGTCGATAACGGGAAGTCATGTCGCCCTATTATAACGTGCACGCTTCATCTCGGCGAATCCGCGGCACGGGTCGCCTTGACCACCGTGGTCAGCACCCGCGCTGCCTCGCCTTGCTGCGCGAAGGTATCATAAACGATAACCGGAGGATCGACACGGCAACCCAGCGCTGCCAGCCAGTTGACCACGGCATCCGGCTGCACCGGATATTGCCTGATCCGCCGCGGGCCATAATCGAGCCACTCATCCCCCGTTTCCAGTGAGAGCACCACCCGGCCGCCGGGCTTCAGCGAAGCGACGATATTCGCCAGTGTGCGCTGTTGATCGGCGATGTGAAAAAACGCCCAGACGCAGTAGGCGGCATCGAAGGCGCCTTCCCGCGTGAATTCCTCCGCATTGCACAGCAGCAACTCGAGGTTTGGCCGCGCCGCCAGGTTCTGCCGCGCCCGTGCCAGCGTTTTCGGCGAGACGTCGATGCCGGTGAGACAGGCGCAACCCAACTCCAGCACCTTCCGCGCCACGCGCCCGGTGCCCACGCCGATCTCCAGCACCGCCTGGCCGCGCACCTCGCCCAATGCCTGCCAGAACGCCGGTCCATCGGCCTGCTCCATCCACGCCCGCAGTAGGCCTTCGTCGTAAAAGGGATCCGTCGCCTGATCCACGGGATCATCAATCTCGTCGATCAGGCGGTCATAATGTTCTGCTGCGCTGGCAATCGGCGGCAATGTGTGGTCAGTCATCATCCTGCTTTCACAGACAATACAGTATCTCGGATAGATGCCCGATCATCGGCCCCGTCCAGTTGCGCGGTTCGTCGTGCTGCATCACCCGTTCCCGATCGTCGGAAGTGCAGATCAATACCGCCATCATCCCGAGACCTTGGGCGCCGGTCAGCTCATTATCGCTGCCGTCACCCACATACAGGCAGCCAGCCGGCTGCACACCAAGCCGCTCGCATGCCATACGGTAGATCCGCTTATCCGGCTTGGCGATGCCGGTGCTGGAAGAGAAGAGCGGAGCATCGATCAATGGGGCAAAGGCCGTCTCCGGCCACAACCGGGGGATTTCATTCGCGCAATTAGTAATAAGGCCGGTGCGCAATCCGCGCGCTCGCACCGCTTTCAGCGTCTCCAGCGCGCTATCCCGCGGCGCCAGATTCCGGCGATAGATTGCCAGCCTGATCAGAGTTGCCGCCTCAATCCGGGCAGACTCGGGGGTTGTCTCTAGCAGCCGGCAGGCCTGGCGGAGATCATGCTCCACGCTGCCGAACTTACCCAGAACGCGTTTCGGCATGATCTCACGCCAGACCCGTCGAAAATCCGCCGCCGGAAGATCCAGTACCCCGGCGATCTCGTTGAACGCTCGCTCGTATTCTTCTTCCGGCAGATAATCCACCAGCGTGCCGAACAGATCAAAAATAACCGCGTGAATCCGATGTGGCATCCCTTGCTCCTGCAAAGACTAAAAAGTTTCCGTTCTATCGCTGATGCGCACGTTGTCGCAGATCAGATATTCGGGCACGGACAGCGCTTCCGGAGAACGGCGCGCATACGAGGTTGAGATGTCGACAAACGCCGGTTGTGAAGCGATAGCGACGACATGGGACAGCATGTTCACCACGGAATCGGTGACGCGCACCGAGAACAGCGGTGACACCGGTCGCCCGCCTTCGATGCACAGGGCGTTGAAGCGCGATGAGCCGGTTAGTATCCCTTTGCTTGGTTCCGGCATATTCACGTAATGCAGGTAGGGAATATATAATCCTTCACCCGCTAGCTCGAACGCAGCGGCACGACCGGCCGGGGCATCTCCGGTGGCGAAGACCAGGTCCGCGGCGCCGTCATGGCCGGTCGGCGTCTTCCCGTATTTGGCCGCCGTCCGCGTATCATACATCAACCCGCGAAAGGCACCGTTCTCCACCAGCGGAAAGGAGCGCCGCCGCCGGCCGTTGAAGTCAAACGGCATGCCGTAGACGCCCGCGTGATCAGGTGCGTCCGTAATGCTGACCTGTTGAGAGAAGAGCGGCTCGCCGAAGGACTTGCCGGACGTATACGCCTGCTTCTCCTCATACAGACGGCCGATGAAGCCCCCCCATATTGCCATCATCGTCATCTCGCCGATAGCCTGTGGCCCGAAGATGACCCGCGCATTACCCAGCGGGGGCGCCCAGCCCGGCTGGGATTCATAGATCGGCAGCAGGGAATCAAACTCGGCAATCGCGGTCTCCGCGGAAAATGCGGCCGTGTCCTTCCCTGCCTGTTCGCTGTAAATCTCCCACTTGCGCTGCTGCTCCTGAATGGCGAGCACCAGCCTGCCGTCGGTCAGCCGGCGATAGGCCTCCCGGTCGTTGGCGGTGGTGATGTAATAGTATTCCGTGGAGCCGCTGGTCCAGGAGCCGGAAAACTCGTAGGCGCCTCCCGGCCCGACTGTCTTGATCACCTTCGCGCACAGTCCGATCTTCTCCTCGGGCGGCATCGCCTCCAGCGCCGGGTCGAAGCCGCGTGAATCGTCGATCGTCTCCTCCACCGCGCCGAAGATCGGTTCGTATTCCTTCTCCGGACTGGCGGCGCAGATTTCCGCCGCCTTGCGCAGCGCCCGGCGCAATGGCTCCGCCGAGGTGACGTCGCCGGTCAACGAATAGCTCCCGATGCGCCGTCCGTCCTGCACCTCCACGCCGAAGCGCGTCAGCTCCTCCGACGTGGACAGCGCCACCGCCGAATTGCCCAACCGAATGAGGCTCGATCGCTCGCGGTGAAAGGAGAACTCCGCCTGGATGCCTTCCCGGCGAGCATCGTCGCGCACGGCGCACAGCAATTCACGAACACGCGGTTCGAGCATGGTCAACTCCTTTCACCCGTCTCGACGTTGCCGAAGCGCATCACCGGCACGCCGTGGCCCACCTCCATCACCTGGTTCGGCTCGCCTTTTCCACAATTGGGCACCTGTGCGACCCGCCAGGTACTGCTGTCGCCCACCATATCCAGCGCATGCCACATCTCCAGCGTGTGCCCCTGGTACGAAGGATTTTTCAACACCCTCGTGCGCACGCCGTCCTTCACCTCCCAGGCGAGCTCGCAGCCGAAGTGGAAGTGCTCACGGTTCGGCCCGATGGACCAGGAGTTGGCGTAATCGAGGATGATCCCGTCTTCGGTGGCCTCGATGATATTCTCCAGCGTGCCGTCCTGTCCGGGATCGATATTCACGTTCGGCATGCGGTCGATGGGCGGCCGATAGAAGGCGCACGCCCGCGCGGCGTTGCCGGGCTCCGTCACCACGGTTTTTCCGGCCGCGGCATTCACCTCGGCGATGTCTCCGCGCGAGGAGAGCACATTCACCAGCAATCCTTTGTCGATCAACACGATCTCCCGCTGCGGCGATCCTTCGTCATCGTAGCCGAAGGTGCCGGGGGAATTCGGGGTGACTCCCGCCCGGCAGGTCAACTTGTCCGAGCCATAACGCAGCGTACCGATCATCTCCGGCTTCACATGCGACGCGCCCATGAAGGAACGCTCGTAGCCCAGGATGCGGTCCAACTCCAGCGCGTGCCCGATGGTCTCATGTACCTGCAGCCATCCCTGACCGGGCAGCAGAATCACGCTGCGGCGCCCGGGGGACAGGGCGTCGGCGGCCAGCAGGTCGGCCAGCTCGCCTTTCAACCGTTCCGCATGGCTGCCGAATGCGTCGTCATTCGCCAGCGCCTCGAAACCGCGCGTGCCCTGCCCATTGCTGCTCAGTTCGTGCGTCCGCCGCTGGGCGCGGCCCTCCGCGTCCGTCGCCATCACCCGCAGGTGGCCATACGGATTGACCTGCAAGCGGTCGATCTCAGTGCCTTCGCTGTTCCAGTAGTAGATATGATGGCGTTGGGTGCGGAGGTAAACGAAGCGGTGCGCGACGTGCGGTGCCTGCAGCGCACGGTCGATATCCTGCATCAGCGCCAGCTTTTCCGACAGCGGCACGTCGGCGGGGTCACGCTCCACCGGTGGACGGAAACGGCCGGTCACCGGCCGCGCCGGCCCCATCTCCCGCGGAAATCCCGGCAGCATCGCCGCCGCCCGCCCGTTGGCGAGCGCCCGGTCGAAGCAGGAGGGAATCGCCTCCAGATTCGCCGTGGCGGCAAATCCCCAGGCTCCCTGATACAGCACCCGCACGCCGATACCCCGCTCCCACTCGGCGCCGTTGCCTTCCAGGTTGCCGTCATACAACATCAGGTATTCGTTGGAGCTTTCGTCGAAGTAGCGGGCATCGGCAAACGCGCAGCCGGCATCCGTCATCCGCCGCAGCTCCGCGTTCACCACCCCGGCGATCTCCGTGTAGTGGGTGACCATCCTGCCCTCCTGTTTGAATGGGTGGGTGGAAGAATGGAAGGTTGGATGAATGGGATTTATGCACCCGGTCATCCAACCATCCACTCATCAATTTCACCAACATTTACGCCGGCACGGCCCGCAATACCTCTTCGAGCGTGGTTTCACCGTCCAGCGCGCGGCGGATACCTTCAGCAAAGGCGGTGCGCATACCATGCTTAATCGCCAGCTTGCGCAGTTCCTCCGGGCCGGCGCCGGCATTGAAGGCGGCCCGCGTCTCCGGGGTGAACTCGAAGAACTCGTGCAGGGCGAAGCGGCCTCCGGCTCCGCGGTGGCCACAGGCTTCGCACCCCGGTCCTTTCGCATGGAAGTGGGCGCCATCCGGAATGACGAAACCACCGGCTGCCGCGGCGGCGCGCACATCCTCCGGGATCGGCATCTCCGAGGGTACGCAGCACTTCGGACAGCAGAGCTTGAACAGTAGGCGCTGGGTGACGCAGCCGATCAAATTGCTCGCCAGCAGCGACCGCTTCACACCTTGCTCCACCAGCATGTATAACGGACTGATCGCATCGTGCGCGTGCACGGTGGCCAGCACCAGATGGCCGGTCTCCGCAGCATGCACCGCCAGGTCCGAATATTCGGCGTCGCTGCGCAGTTCACCTGTACAAATGATGTCTGGATCCTGCCAGAACACCGCGCGCAAGGCTTCGATGCGGGGAAAGCCCTTCACCTGTACCTGCATTACGCCGGGGATCAGGTATTCAACGGGCTCTTCCACCTTCATAATGTTGATCTCGGGTGAGATACGCTCCTTCACGCAAGCGGCGAGCGTCGTGGATTTCCCCGAGCCGGTCGGGCCGGTGATCAGCATCAGGCCGCGCCCCCGCCGTGCCCAATCAACCAACCGCGTATTGTCAATGCCCAGCACCGCCAGCGTCGGGATCTGGCTGGGGATATTGCGGACGGCTACCTTTTCGCCGTAAAAGGTGGGAACAATTGCCACGCGCAGCTGGATCTGGATCGTTCCGAAGACGAAGCGCGCGCTGCCGTCCTGTGGGAAAGTGCTGTCGCGGTCAAAGCTGGCCAGCTCTTTCCAATGCATCACCAGCGCGGCGTGCAGGCGTGCGGGCAGCCGCCGCGTCTCATGCAGCAGCCCATCCAGGCGCAGACGAAGCAGCGTGTATCCCTCCCCTGCGTCCCAGCTCGGTTCCAGGTGCAGATCGCTGCCCCGCTGCGTATACAGCAGCCACACCATGCGTCGCACGAGTTGCGCAATTTTCCCGGCTTCACCTTCGAGGATCGGATCGTCGCTCTCCTGCGTTGACGTACCGGCGCGTTCCAGCTCGCCGGCGAAAAAGTCCAGCTCCGTGTCGAGCACCTGCATCGGGATGTTGGCCAGCGCCTGTGCCGCCGGGTCGCGTTGCATGTAGGCCAGCAGGTCCGCCTTGCGGAAGCGCCACTGCTTGCCCGCCTTCATCCCGCGCAGCTTGCCCTGGTCCAGCAGCCGATACATCGTCGACTTGCTCACGCAGAGGAAATCCGCCGCCGCCTCCAGCGACATCAGCTCTTCCTGGTCGAGTGTTTCGGTAATCATATGAACCTCCTGTGCCGATAGCGTATCACCGGTGATCCAACTTCACGGTACTGCTCAGTCTGTTAGTTGTCAACAGCTTTTGTTGCTATCAATGCAATATGGTGATAATGACAGGTAATGATAAAAATCCGCACTCCCCCACAGCATCCCCACTATCAATGTGTCGCTGCTGCCGCAGCTTGGGGCTTGCGACCAAGGTATAGAATCTGCTCGGACAGGTCCACTACCGCCGGCTCGGTGCATTTCTCGATCAGCAAGCGGAGCCAGCGCTCCCAGTTGGGACCGCCTTCCTGGCACAGCGCGTTCGTCTCTCGCCGCAGGCCGGTGGACAGGCTCTGGCAGCCGGCCATCTCCAGCGTCTGCAATCCGCACGATTCGGCCAGCTCGCGCAGCTCATCGGCGCGGAAGAAATGCCGGGCCATCCCCGCCCCGTTAGGCGCATCGCCGGTGGGCAGGAAGGGCTCCAGGTCCGGGCCGGTCAGCTCGTGAGGCATTTGGATGAGGAGCGTGCGCAACACCGCCAGATACCCGATGCCCGTCAGCACCGTCAATCCGCCCGGCCGCGTCACCCGCACCAACTCCCGCGCCGCCTGCCGCCGGTCCTCCACCTGCTGCAGGTGTGTCAACGGCCCGCCCAGACAGAGCACGGCATCGAAATGGTCCGCCGAGAACGGAAGCTCGCGGATATCGCCCACCAGCATGTCCTGCAGACAGCCGCGCACGGATTCCGATTCCTCGGCGAATTTTTCCCTGGCAAACGCGATGCAGCCGGGCGCCAGGTCGAGCAGCGTGGTCCGGTACCCTTCGTGACAGAGCGCCAGCGTATACCGTCCCGGCCCGCCGCCGGCATCCAGCACCAGCGCCCCTGCCGGCAGGTACTTGCGGAGGAAATGCATGGTGATATGAAATTCCAGCGTGCGATAGGTATCGATCTCCAGCCGCCCCCATTCCCCGGCGGCATCACGCGAGTAAACGTCAGCAACTTGTGTCATTTTACCCTCCTCTCCCAGTCCTCGCGCAGCAGTGCAAACCGCTCGATATCCACCAGCGTGCCGTTCAGCAATTCAGCCTGTCGGAACGTCCCTTCGTGTGTAAAACCGAGCCGCTTCGTCACCGCTTGACTGCGTCGATTTTCGCTCGCAATGCGGATCTCCACCCGGTTGAGCTCCAGATCGCGAAACACATGCTCGATCAACGCGCGGCAAGTCATCGTGACCAGCCCCTTGCCCTGAAATTCCTCACCCAGCCAGTACCCGAGCTCCACCGAGCGGTTCGACCAGTGAATGGGCAGCATGCCGACCGCTCCCGCGAGCTGCCCACGATACCAGATGCCGGTGTGAAACCCACGGTTCTCGGCAAATTGCTGCAGCGCACCGGTAATGAAGCTGCGAATATGCTCAACCCCTGTTGTGCCGTCGGTCCAGAGCATCCATGGCCTGAGATGCTCGCGGTTGCGATCCACCAGGGCAAACAGTTCCTCGGCATGCCGGTGGTCGAGCAGCCGCAGTGCGACATCGGAATTCAATTGACACGTAAACATCGGAAATCCTTTCTATGCTTTTCTCGCCAGAAACAACGCCCGCCCGCCCGGCAGCCGCTCGATACCTTCCGGCCGGCGCTCGGCGTCGAAGACCTGGCACCCGGTGAAACCCACTGCCTCCAGTGCCGCGCAGACGTCGGCCTCCTCGTAGCAGCGCTGCAGCAATGTCAAATCCGTCCGGTGCCATGCCTCCTGCAGGCGGAACAGGGTCAGCTCCAGGCGCGCCAGCCGTTCCGCATCGTCGTATTGCGAACGAGCCACGCAGACGTGATCATCCTCAACAATGCCGAAGGACGCCCCTTGCCAGTTCGATAGATAGCCGGCGCGGATATTCAGGTCGAACAGGAATCCGCCGCCCGGCTGCAGGCAAGCGTGCACGTTGCGGAACGCCGCCGTCAGCTCCTCCAGCGTCATAATGTGGTTCAGGCTGTCGAAGGTGGAGACCGCCGCGTGAAATTCCCGCGGCAGCGCGAAGTTACGCGCGTCAGCCGCCAGGAACTCCGCCGCCGGTGCATTCTCCCGCGCAAAGCGCAGCACTTCCTCCGAACTGTCGATGCCCGTCACCCGGTACCCCATGCCCGTCAGCATCCCCGCCAACTGCCCCGTCCCGCAGCACAGATCCAGCACGCGCCCGCCCTCCGGCACCCCCGGCAGCAGAAACGCCTCAATCCACACGCACGCGTACCGCGCGAACCAACCCCAGTGCCGGTTGTAAAACCAGGCGAACAGGTCGTAGTCCGTATACTGTTCCTGAACCGTCATCACTACCTCCAGCAAATAAAAAAAACCCCCTCCCGGAAGTCCTCCGGGAGGGGGTGAATGCCAATCGTACCCGGATGCGGTGTTACGTCTCCATGGAAGTAAAAACCATATGCATCTCGGCATTACGATAATTGCGCATATTCAAAACCTCGGCCTGAGCGATTGCTTCAGGTATCGGTAGTTTACAGATTGATTTCCTCTATGTCAACAATCTCTATGGCATTTCCGGCACGGTGGATCCTCCAGGAGCTCCGTTTTTATTTTCGTGCGCATCTCATCCTCTCGCTGGGGGGGGGAAGGATGCGGATAGAACGGACTCTTTGCCCACCGATCCCGCCCGCCGCCCGCAGTCCGCAACGTAGGCG
>Ga0172368_10000392_pt1 | contig 62968 bp, 59 predicted proteins | sample Lak11m_FD_114540 | JGI IMG/M metagenome (GOLD analysis project Ga0172368, IMG submission 114540) | Freshwater microbial communities from Kabuno Bay, South-Kivu, Congo - kab_022012_11m | ecosystem: Environmental > Aquatic > Freshwater > Lake | place: Democratic Republic of the Congo: South-Kivu... | reverse complement strand
TTAACCCCGTGAGTCACGTTGCGGCATACCACCAGCGAAGAATCCGTTGCTGTACGGGGATCTGTCCTGAGCATAGCGGACGGATGCTTCGCTGAGGTTCCGCCGAAACGAAGGTTGACTCGTTAACCCGCTCAGCATGACATTTTCATGCGCCGTGGCGCCGAGGCTGGCATGAGAAACTCGCAGGGAGGGGGTAGGTACGGTAGGCACCGGTTTTCTCGCATTCGACGCCGGCACCAGCGCCGGTCGTGCGTGTGTCTTCGACCCGTGCGGCCGCCTGCTCGCCGAAGCCGTACATCCCTGGCGCTACGAGGTGCCAGCGGAGGCCGCGCCCTGGGGTCGGGAATTCAACCCCGACGAGTTTTGGAAGACGCTGGCAGAGGCGGCGCGGCAGGCTTTGCAGGCCAGCGGCGTCAGCACCGTCGCGGCGATCGCCGCGACGGCCCAACGCCAGGCCACGGTGCTCATCGACCGGGACGGCCGCGAGCTTTACGCCGGCCCGAACGTGGATCTCCGGGCAACCTTCGAGGGGCTGCAACTGCTGCAGGAAGATGGGCCGCGCATCCACGCGATCACCGGCCATCTGCCGCCGATGATGTTTGCCAGCGCACGCTGGCTGTGGTTTCAGCGGCGCCGGCCGGAGGTGTGCGAGCGCACAGCGCGGCTTCTGATGATGGCCGATTGGCTGACGTGGCGGCTGTGCGGCCGGGCGGTCACCGATCCGAGCAACGCCGTCGAATCGGGCCTGTTTGACGTGTCTGCGCGTACCTGGTCCGCCGAACTGCTGGAAAAGCTGGAGATACCGGGCGGGATCCTGCCGGAGATCGCGGCCGCGGGCACGGTAGCCGGCCGGCTCACCCCGGCCGCAGCCGGGATACTGGGTCTGCCTGCGGGAGTGCCGGTGGTCGTGGCTGGCGCAGACACGGCGTGCGGTCTCTTGGGACTGGGCGTGGCGCGGCCGGGTCAAACGGGCCTGGTGGCCGGCTGGAGCGCGCCCGCTCAGCGGGTGATCGAGCGGCCGATCTTCGACCCGCGACGGGCGCTCTGGACGACGTGCACGGCGCTCGACGGGCAATGGGCGCTGGAGGGCAACGCCGGCCCGGCCGGCTCGGCCCATCGCTGGGCCTGCGAAATGTTCCTGCCGGGCGGCGACTACGCCGCTTTCGATGGGCTGGCAGCGAGCGCGGCGGCCGGCGCGGGGGGCGCGCTGGCGTTCCTTGGCCCCCGCGTGGCCGACTACGACAACCCACAACTGCTCTGGGGCGGCGTGTTCTATCCGCAGGGCAACGATTTGCTGGAGGTGGGCCGGGCGGAGCTGGCCCGCGCCGCGTTGGAGAACATTGCCTTCGCAGTCAAGGCCAACCTGGAACGGGTGGCGGCCTGCGCGGATGAGCAGCGGCCGGCGGATGCCGCTCACGTCACCCGTTCGGAGCTGCGCCTCGGCGGCGGAATGGCGCGCAGCCGTCTCTTTGCGCAGATCATGGCGGACGTGCTCGGCCGCCCCGTGCAAACGTCCGCCGAACCTGCGGTCAGCGGGCTGGGCGCGGCGATGTGCGCGGCCGCGGGCTGCGGCGACTACGCCACCCTCACCGAGGCCGTCGCCGCGATGTACCGTCCGGGCGAATACTTTGCGCCGGAGCCGGCCGCCCAGGCGGAGTATCTGGACGCGTGTGAACGCTGGTTGCAGGTCTATCGCAATCTGGAGAACCTGAGCGGGCAACTGGTGTGAACCGGCGGGCATGGAGATTGTATTCAGCCCGGATTAGTTGTGCCTGGTGCACCTATCCAATCGATGGCGCAAGTTGCGTAAAGCGGTGGCTGGCATCGCCCAGACCCGCTGAAACAGGCCGATCTCAAGGCGTTCAGTGCGTTTCAACGCACTTCGGATATCAGACGGTGATTTCAATCACCGGCCTGGGGAGTAGATATGGATTACGAAGCCATTCGCAAAGAGGCGCTGATCACCGCCCAGGCCATGCTATCCTACGGCTTGACGATCGGCGACAGCGGCAACGTGAGCGCGCGCGTGCCCGATCCCGACCGGCTGCTGCTGGCGATCACGCCGCACGGGTGTTACTACGACACGCTGAGCCCTGAAGACATCGTGGTCGTGGATGAAGAGGGCGAGCCCGTGGCTGGCGACCGGATCCCTTCGGTCGAGCTGCTGCTCCACGCAGCGATCTACCGGGCGCGGCCCGACGTCGCCGCGGTGATCCACGCACATCCGCCGCTGGCGAGCGCGGCCGCCGTGGTGGGCCGGCCGATCCCGCCCATCCTGGAAGACCAGATGATTTTTCTCGGCGGCCAGATCGAGGTGGCGCCGCACGCCATGACCGGCAGCCCCCAGCTCGTCGATTATGCGCTGGGTGCGCTGGGCGACCGCAACGCGTGCCTGCTGGCCAACCACGGCGCGCTCGCCGTGGGCCACGACCTGCGCGCGGCGCTCACCGCGTGCCAATACCTGGAGAAGCTGGCCCAGGCTTTCCTGTTCGCCACCTGGGCTGGCCAGGTCAACGTCCTGCCGCCCGATGTCGTCGAGGTCGAGACGAAGTTCTTCAGGATGCGGCGTTAGCGGGCCATATACTTTCAACCGGAGATGGAGAGAACGATGGTCACAGTCCCAGCTTTCTTGCTCAAGCGCCTGTATGTCAAGGGCAGCTTGAAGGCGACCACAGACGGCTTCGAGTTTCGCGTGCAGAATCAGCTCGGTTCCGGGTACGCGACGGAGATGCTCCCGGTCACGCTGGATGGCCGGCAGTTCCCGCTGGATCAAACCTACTTCCGGGCTGGCGAGGGCCAGGAGATACGCTTCTGCGATGTCGGCCCGAACCAACCGTTCACTTTGGAAGTAGGCAAGGGGCTAACCATCGGGGTGCACGATCACGAGCCCGTGACGTCCGGCCCGCACAAGGTTGGCCTGGGGTTCGTGGTCCAGGGGATTTCGCCGCTCAGCTTCGAGGTGTCCGACGTGGTCGGGTGACGGTGCCCGCGTCGTGCACTTCGGAAGTGCGCCGCGGCTCCGAGGGGAAAGGATGGACGACGGTGTCAAGCGTTAGCGGTTGATGCTTGACGGAGGAGGTGTGCCGTGCGAAAACCGATCCCATTCCTGATGATCAGCCTGATATTCCTGGCGTTGATCTCGTGCACGATCACCGGCCGCGTGACGCCGACCCCTCGACCCACGCGGCCACCGACCCACACGCCGGTTTCCGCGGCGCCGGCGATTACCCTCCCCACGCTGCCGGCCATCGAGGTCACCGTGCCGCCGCTGCCATCTGTCCCGGTGACGCTGCCCACGCTTTCATCCGGCGGGATCACGGTGCCGACCCTGTCGTCGGGGCTGATCCCCGCGCTGGGGACGCTCTTGCCCGGCCGCGCCGCCACCCGCACGCCGACTGCAACATTGGCGCCGTGACGCGATGCACGCAAAAAGTGACCGGCACTTGCGAAGTGCCGGTCACTTTCACATCCGTCAATCCTGCCCATCCGCTGTCATCTCACGACGGCACGCCGGCGCCTTGACACACAAACGGTAGCCGGCGCTTCCCAAGCGCCGGCTACTGTAGAAGGTGTCGTCTTCGTGGATCAGGCAGTACTCGCACAGGTATTCAGCGCGGATAGCGACCAGCCGCCGCAAGTCTTCACTGACGTAGCTACTCGTTGGCAGCATACCGGTGGGCGCGTGCTTTTGCCAGGCGCATCAAGTGCTCGAGCTGGAGGTAGTGATCCAATTCAGAACGCTCATCAAGCGTCAGACCGATCGTCTTTTCGCGATAGATCAGATCGGCGACACGCTCCTTGGTAGCAACCGAGGGTTTGAAGGCAATGATTTTGCTCGGCTTTGGCCCCGTGGCAATGAATTCGACGACCTCTTCGTATGCCCGGGCTGTCTGTGTACCCATCACATACTTTCCCCTTGCTCTTGCTGGTGAAATCACCCGAATTCAATCATCTCCACCATGCGACATCATACAACCGCCCTCGCTGAAAGTCAACGATTGGCGCTTATGGCCCCCTACGAAATCCGCTCCTCGATCCACCCGCGCGACGAGTAATCCGGCTCGCCGGCCACGCGGCCATCCAACGGACCAGGCAGCGCGAACAGCTTCCGCTGCCCGCTCCCGTCCGGGTTCATGACCCACACCGCCCAGCTGCCCTCGCGGTTGGAGACAAAGGCGATGGCGCCGCCGTCCGGTGCCGCCGGCGCCCCGGCCCACGCGGCCGCCGACCAATACGCCGCCCGCCGCCGCGCCGGCGATCACCCTGCCGCCCATCGAGGTGCCGGTGACGCTGCCCACGCTTTCATCCGGCGGGATCACGGCGCCGACAATACCGTCGGGGTTGGTTCCCGCGCTGGGCACGCTCTTGCCCGGCCGCGGCGCCACCCGCACGCCGACCGCCACGCCGGCGCCATGACGCGATGCGCGCAAAAAGTGACCGGCACTTCCGAAGTTCCGGTCACTTTCACATCCGTCAATCCTGCCCATCCGCTGTCATCTCACGGTCCCCACGAAATCCGCTCCTCCACCCACCCGCGCGACGAGTAATCCGGCTCGCCGGCCACATGACCATCCAACGGCCCGGGCAGCGCGAACAACTTCCGTTGCCCGCCTCCGTCCGGATTCATGACCCACACCCCCCAGCTTCCTTCGCGGTTGGAGACGAAAGCGATGGCGCCACCGTCCGGTGACCAGGCGGGCAGGCCGTCGTTGGCCCCGTCATTCGTGAGCCGCAGCAAGCCCGAGCCGTCCAGGTTGCCCCGGTAAATCTCCCAGTTGCCATCGCGTTGCGACATGAACGCGACCGATTGGCCGAACGGCGCTGGCGCCGTCGCCGAGCCGTCACCGAAGATCATGCGCATGTCCGCGCCGTCGGTGTTCATCGTCGCGATGCCGATCTGCGGCCAGATCGCCCGGTAGATGATGCCGCCGCCCGGCAACCAGGACGGATACTCACCGAGGACCGGATCAGCGCCGCGCTTGAGCGGCCAATCGCCGCCGCCGCCCGCGCCCACCTGATAGATGCGCGCGCTGCGATCCGGCTCGCGGCGGGAGAGAAAGACCAACGTCGCACCGTTGGGTGCCCACGCGGGCAACGCATCCTCCACGAAGTTGGTCAGCCGTTTGCGGTTGCCGCCGTAGGTGTCCATGACCACGATGCCGCGATCATCGGACTTCCAACGCCTGAGCGCGATCTGCAGGCCATCGGGACGAAACGCGGGCTGGCTGGCGTAATCCAGCACCCGCTGCATGTTCGAGCCGTCGATGTTGGCGACGTAGACGTCGAAGGTGCCCCGGTCGGGCGCGAAGACAGGAAAGGCGATCCGTCCGCTCAGTCCGGCTGGCGCCTGCGCTGGCGCCGTGGGCGTGGCTCCCGGCGCCGCCGCGACGGGCGTCGGAGGAGCCGGTCCCGACGCGACAGGCTGTGCGGACGTCGCGATATCGTCCAGGTAGATGACGCCGCTGCTGGCCTGACCGTCGGGCACGCCATCGAGCACCAGGCCGCGCAAACTGACCGGATAAGTGAGTTTGCCGTCGTCGGAGCCGCTGATGTGGCTGTTGGGCCAGCCGCGGCTCTCATCGAACGGCGCGACCATCTGCTGCCAGCCGCTGTGGGTGATCCTGCCGAACGTGTACTGCCGCACCTCGTCCGTCGCATCCTGGATCCACGCGTTGAGGAAGTGACCGGAGCCGTCGCCGTAGACCCACGCAGCCAAGCCGGCCGGTTCACCGGGCAGGGCAATGAGGGGCTGGGCCAGAAAGACGACGAAGTTGTCCGTGACCGCCGGGAAATCGTAGCGCAGGCGGCCGGCGTAACCGCCGGCGTGCACCTGCTCAGCCGACCGATCGAGCTGGCCGTAGGGCTGATCTCCGCGGCGCCAGGCCAGATCGCGTTCGAAGTCCACCACGATGCCGGGCCGCGACGGCACGGGCGTCGGAGCGACGGCCGCGGCTTTTCTCGCGGCGGTGGCCTGCGCGTTTACAACGGCTTGAGCGGTGGCAGTCGCCCGGGATGCCGTGGTAGCTTGCGCCTGCGCGACAGACCGGGCCTCCGCGGTCGTCGCGGCCCGAACGCTGGCCCCCGCTGCGGCCGTGGCAGTCTGTTCGACCGCACGACCCGCCTGAGCGGTGCCGGTGACCACCGCGTCCTGGGCCTGTTGCGCAGCCAGGGCGCCGACCGTCGCGGTGGCGTGCTCGGCCGCCAGGCCCTCAGCAGTCGCCTGTGCCTGGATCGTGGCAACCCGCCACTCCGCCGTCACTGTGAGCCAGGGTGCCGCGGCTTCACTGGTGGCGCGGGCCTCGTCGGTCGCCGCCGCTGAAGCCTGTGCTTGAGCCTCCGCCGTCGCCGCGCTGTTTGCCGCGACCAGGGCTGAGGCCGTCGCGGGCAGATCGGCCGGGAGGGCGGTGGGAGCCGGGCGCAGGGTAATGCCAGCCATCGGCAGGATCCACCGCCAGAGCGCCAGGGCGATTAAGGCCACGGCGAGCACGCCACCGACCGCCACCCAGGTCGTGGTGGATCGCGGCCGCTGTCTGGGACGGACGACGGGCGGAGGCGGGGCCGGGTAGACATCCGGGGAAAACGCCGCGGGAGGGGCGCCGGCCGCGGGTGTTCTGGCTCGAGGAGTTGCGACGGAGGCGCGAGGCGCTGGCGTGCCGGTGATCGGCCGCGACGTGGGGTGCGGCGTGGCGCCGGCCACGGCCTGAACAGCGCCCGTCTTCGGGATCACGCCGGTCGCGGCCTGCCACGCCTGCACCATGCGGATGATGTCAGGCCAGCGATCCTCAGGGTTCTTCGCCAGGGCGCGCAGGATCACAGCGGCCAGGCCGGGTGAGAGGTCCGGATTAAACTGGCGTGGATCGGGCGGCGCCAGCTTCAGATGGGCCTCGCGCAGACGTGCGATCGTGCCGGTGCCCGTCAGCCCCTTTTCATCCCCGCTGAAAGGTCGCCGGCCGGTCACCATCTCGTACAACACGATGCCCAGGCTGTAGATGTCGGTCCGGCGATCCGGTAGCCGGCCCAGGATTTGCTCGGGGCTCATGTAGGCAGGGGTGCCCAGTACGACGGTCGTCGCGGTGGCGCCTTCTGTGGCGCGGGCGATGCCGAAATCTGACAGCAGGGCATTGCCATCGTCGCGGAGCATGATGTTGCCCGGCTTGATATCGCGATGGACGTAGCCTTCATTGTGGGCGTATTGAAGCGCCGATCCGATCATCCGCAGGACCACGGTGACTTCCTCGACCGGCAGCGCTCTCCCGGCTTCCTTCAAGCGATGCTGCAGGTTGGAGCCGGGCACGTAATCCATGACAATGAACGCCGCCGTTCCTTCCTGCTCAAAGGAGTAAAAGCGCACAATATTCGGGTGGTCGAGCCGCGCCAGCGCCTGGGCCTCGCGGGTGAAACGGCGGACGAAGTCGGGATCTTCAGCCAGGTCTTCCCGCAGAATCTTGATGGCCACGCGAGCCTGACGACGCATGTCGAACGCGAGGTACACGTCGGCCATCCCCCCACGACCGAGGAGTTGCTCCAGACGGTAGCGATTGCACAGGACAGTCTCTTCGTGCACGGCAGCTCCCTCCTCGGACTTACGTGTGGATCCAGAAAGGCTTCGGCTCCGGGCCGATCCGCCGATATGGATCGAGTTGAACGACGGCGACCGTCCAGTAGACGTTGATCCAGGCGGTTTCCGAGATGTCTTTAATGCCGGGCGCCGCGCGGATCGAGCCGATGTAGATGCTGTACACATGGTTGGGATCAGCCACGTACGGCACCGGAGGCGCTGCGCCGGGATGATCGGCGTTGCCCTCCTTCCAGATACGCAGCTCGAAGCCCTGATTGGCGGTCAATGGCGGACCGGTGTACTTCCACTGGAAGTCGGCCGAATCGTAGGGCCACAGGGTGAAGCCGTCCACCGGCAGCAGAAGGATGGGCATGGATGACACATGCGTGACGACCGGTGTTGGCGGCAGCTTCGCCGCGACGGGCACCTCGCCAGACACATCGACCAGGGTGGCCGATACCCAGCGTTCGCGATCTCCTTCCAACCGATACCAATCACCTGCCGGGGTGCGCGCGACGATATTGAAAACCGTGCCTTTCCTGGCCTGCTCGACGACGTTGTAGCCCGTCCCCGGTCCCGACCGGATGTTGATGTTGTCGTTCTTGACGACCACCTGCGGCCTGGCCGGTGTCGGCGACGGCGCGGGCTCGGGTGTGGCCGTGTCCGCAGGCCTGGCGGTTGGCATGGCGGCCGGCGCGGGAGGTTGAGTAGCCGCGCTGACGGCATCGGTAGGCGGCAGATGAACCTCCGTCGGGGTGGGCGCCAGCGTGCTCGATGGCGCGGCCACTACGACGACCACGGTGACAGGCGGCTCAGCGGTGAGCGTCGGCTGTTCCGTGGCCTTGGCCGAAGCCGCGCCGCCGCCCGTCAGCAGTTTCCAGGCAATAAACGCCAGCAGCGCCACTCCCACCACCACCGCCCCGACGAGGACCGGCAGCAGGTAACGACTTCCCGCGGCCGGCTGGGGCTGCCGCACCTGCCGGTGAGTCGGCGCAGTCGGCCAGGGAGCGACCGACGCCGGCACGCCCGGCGGCACTGTGCCGGTCGAAGGCGCCGGGAGATGGCGAGGATAGGAAGGGTCAGCAGCGGGCGCGGTGGGCTGGCGAGGCATTTCGACCGGCATCCCCGCTCCCGGCATGACGACCGTCGCCTCTCCGGGGCTGATTGCGGCTTCCCAGGCCTGCATCAGGCTGAGCACATCGGGCCAGCGCTCGTTCGAATCCTTCGCCAGGGCACGGGTGATCACTGCGCCCACGCTGGCGGGCAGTGCCGGATTGACCGATTGGGGCGCGGGCGGAGTCAGCCGCAGGTGCGCTTCCCGCAGACGCGCCAGGGTGCTGGTGCCCGTGACACCGCGCTCGTCACCCGTGAAGGGCCGCCGTCCGGTCGCCATCTCGAACAGCACCACGCCCAGGCTGTAAATGTCCGTCCGCCGGTCCAGCTCACGTCCCAGGATTTGCTCCGGGCTCATGTAAGCCGGCGTGCCCAGGGTTGCCGTCGTCTGCGTGGCGCTCTCCGCGGCGCGAGCGATGCCGAAGTCGGATAGCAGGGCGGTTCCGTCCTCGCGCAACATGATATTGCCGGGCTTGATGTCGCGATGGACGTAGCCTTCCCCGTGCGCAAACTGGAGCGCCGCGCCGGCCTGACGCAGGATCTTTGTGATGTCCGCCAACGGCAACGGTCCACCTGCCTCCGCCAGCCGCCGCTGCAGCGTGGTGCCGGGCACATAATCCATGACGATGAATGCAGTGACCCCTTGCCGATCAAAAGAATAAAAGCGGACGATGTTGGGGTGATGTAGCTTCGCCAGCGCCTCGGCCTCACGGGCAAAACGACGCACGAAGTCCGGGTCTTCCGCCAGATCGTCGCGCAGTATTTTGACTGCTACGTAGGCCTGTCGGGAAATGTCGAAGGCCAGGTACACGTCTGCCATCCCGCCACGGCCCAGCAGCCGCTCTAGCCGATAAGTATTGCGCAGAATGATGCCTTCTTGCATGTCGTGCCTCCCTCCGCATGGCTATTCCAGCGGTCGTATCTCTAAATTGTCAAACGCGATGTGGATTCCGCCCACATCGTAAGCGCTGGCGCTGAGGCCGATATCACCTTCGGTGAACGTGCCGTCGAAATAATCGCCGATCCTGGTGCCGTTCACGTAGAAATCGAACGCGCCCGCATCACAGACGACTTTGATCACGTTCGTCGCCGCGCCCTGCTTGATGGCATCGGACGCCGACCACGTCGCCAGAGTCGTCCAGACGTCATTCTCTTGTTTTGAAAAATCCCAGTAGCCGTCGCTGGAGATCTCGAAATAGTAGAAGTTTTGGCTGTCGACGTAGCGCAGCAGGACGCCGAAGCCATTATCGTCCGGCCCGGCGACCTTCGTTGCCTCCACCTCCAGGCTGAAGTCTTTGAAACTCTGGCCGGGAGTGGTCCAGGCGGTCAATTTCTGCGACTCCACCAGGATGTGGTATTCACCGTCGGAGTAGCTGCGGGTGACATCGGCGTCGGACGATTCCTCCCAGTCAGGGCTGACCGTGTCGAAATCGACCGCGTACAGGATCCTCGAACGAGGGGTTGCCGAGGCCGCCGGCGTTGCCGAGGGGCCCGGCCGAACGGTCGCGGAGGGCAACGGGGTAGATGACGGCGGAGCGACCGTGCGAGTCGGGGGCACAACGGCCGCGCGTGACGTGGAACTGGCGACGGGCGTAGGCGTCACGCCCGGCGCGTTGGGATGCAGCTTGCCTGCCACGATCACAACGACCACCACAAGCGCGGTCAGGCCCAGCATCGCAACGGCGCCCAGGAGCGCCCACACCGGCCCACCGGATAGGCGGGCACTCCCGACCGGACGGGTCGCCGGTCTGAACGGCCCGGAAGACGGCTGTCCCCCGACCGCGCCGGGAGGCGGCGCGGGTACCGTCTGCCATGCGGGCGTCCCGGATCGAGTTCCGGCGGGTGTGACGGGGCCGCCCGGCGGCGCGGAAGGCACAGCAGGAGCCTCGGCCACGGGTATGCCTGCCTCTTTGATCGCGGCTTCCCAGGCCTGCACCATGCCGATCACGTCGGGCCAGCGATCGTCGGGGCGCTTTGCCAGGGCATGCATGATCACCGATACGGCTCTCGCGGGCAGCACGGGGTTGAACGTGCGCGGGTCGGGCGGAGCCAGCCTCAGATGCGCTTCGCGCAGCCGCGCCAGGGTCGTTGTGGCGGTCAGCCCGCTCTCGTCGCCGGTGAAGGGCCGCCGACCGGTTGTCATCTCATACAGCACGGTGCCCAGGCTGTACACGTCAGTGCGGCGATCGAGCTCACGTCCCAGAATCTGCTCGGGACTCATGTAAGCGGGGGTGCCCACAGCCAGGGTAGATTGCGTGGCGCTTTCAGCCGCCCGTGCGATGCCGAAATCGGACAGCAGCACGCCGCCGTCTTCGCGCAGCATGATGTTCGCCGGCTTCACGTCCCGGTGGATGTATCCCTGGCCGTGCGCATATTGCAGCGCCGCGGCCACCTGCCGCAGGATGAGCGCAGCCACCTGGGGCGGCAGCGGCCCTCCGCCTTCAGCCAATCGCCGTTGCAGCGTGGTGCCTGTCACATAGTCCATGACGATGAAGGCCGTGGCTCCTTCGCGCTCGAAGGAATAGAAGCGGACGATGTTGGGGTGCTCCAACCGGGCCAACGCCTCGGCCTCGCGCGTGAAGCGCCGGACGAACTCCGGGTCTTCGGCCAGGTCTTCGCGCAGAATCTTGATCGCCACCCGCACGTGACGCCGCGCGTCGAACGCCAGGTAGACGTCGGCCATCCCGCCGCGACCCAGCAGCCGCTCTAACCGGTAGTTGTTGCGCAGAACCGTGCCTTCCTGCATAAGATGCGCCTCCCCTCTCTGCCAATGAATCGATCTCTATCCCATGATTACGGCGCCCGCAGCGTGGGCAGTGTAAGAGTCGGCAGCAAGCCGTGGGTCGGCGCTGCCGTTGCGAGCGGCGTTGTGGCCGCTTGGGCTGATGGCGTGGATGCGGACGTCGGCGCCGGTGTCTTTGTCGGAGGTATGGGCGTGCGGGTCGCCGTCGGCATGGGTGACGGTGTCGGTCTAAGTGTGGCGGTCGGCGCCGGAGTCGTGGGTGTGGGTGTAGGACTTTCGGTCGGCAAAGGCGGTGACGTGGCCGTCGCGTCCAGAACCACCGCCGGAGCCTTTTCCCCCGCGGCCGGCGTGGGGGTGGCGGAGCGGCGCAAAAGGGATCCCCTGGCGAAGATAAACGCTGCCACGAGGATGATCAGCGCCAGTCCTCCGGCCACCGCCAGGGGCAACACCGCGCGCGATCGGCCAGCTTTTGGGGGCGCCGGCGCTTTCTCCGTTGGCGCGGCCGATTCACGCGTGCGCGCCTCGCCCGGCGACAGGATCTCGGCCGCCAGCACCGAGATATTGTCCGACCCGCCGCGTTGGTTGGCCAGGCTGATCAACTGCTGGGCCGCGAGGTGAGCGGGGAAGTGTGAAACCTGCTCGGCGATCTCGGCCTCGGTCACGTGGCGTGTCAGGCCGTCGCTGCAAAAGACCAGCCTGTCCCCTGGCGCGACATCAAGCGTCTGGGCCTCAAGATCCACCGTCTCCTTCGCGCCCAGGGCCCGGGTGATGCGGTTGCGCCAGGGATGAGCCTCCGCCTCGGCCGGGGTCAGGTCGCCCGACCGCACCATCTCAGCCACCCAGGAATGGTCTTGTGTCAACTGGGTGATCTGCCCGGCGCGCGCCAGGTAGGCTCGACTGTCGCCCGCGTGGACCACAAACAAGCGGGGCCCGACCAGCACGCCGGCGACCACGGTTGTGGTCATCCGGCGTGCCTCGGGGCCGTCTGCATTCTGATGATAAATGTCGGCGTTGGCTTGCTGGACGGCTGCGAGCAAACGCGCCAGAGGGTGTTGATCTGTTGAGGCCCGGTAGTAGTCGTTCAGGATGCGGCGCACCGCATGTTCGCTGGCAACCTCGCCGGCCGCTCCGCCCCCCACGCCGTCGCACACGATAAAAAGCGCGCCGTGGGAAACCCGAATCGCGGTCTGCTTTGGCACGTGGTAGGCGACATAGTCTTCGTTGTGCGTGCGAGCCTGACCGGTATCGGTAAACGCAGCCGCTGATACCACCAACGTCTCCCGTTCAAGGTCGGGCATACAACACCCCCTTGAGGACTGTGCAAGCGAACGAGATTCAAATCCAATGTTGCTCTTTGGCGAACCGCGTCAGTTCTTCCCGGAACTGCGGCGCGGCGATGTTGATGAGCGCCTGGACGCGCTGACGGATCGTCTTGCCGAACAGCGACGCGACCCCGTATTCGGTGACGATGTAATGCACGTGATTGCGGGTGGTCACGACACCCGCGCCCTGCTTCAGCATCGGCACGATACGACTGATGGCGCCGTCCTTTGCCGTAGCGGGCAGCGCGATGATCGGCACGCCGCCGGGTGAGCGCGATGCGCCGTAGATGAAGTCTAGCTGGCCGCCCACACCGCTGTAGAACAATGGGCCGATCGAGTCCGCGCACACTTGCCCCGTCAGATCAACCTCTAACGCCGAGTTGATGCAGACCTGCTTCGAGTTCTGCGCGATGACGAACGGATCGTTGACGTAATCCTGCGGATGAAACTCGAAAAGCGGGTTATTGTCGATGTAATCATATAGCCGCTGCGACCCCAGCGCAAAACCGGCCACGGCCTTGCCGCGGTGGAGCGTCTTGGCCGCGTTGGTCAGCACGCCGGTTTCAATCAGCGCCACGACCCCGTCGGAGAACAGCTCAGTGTGCACCCCCAGGTCCTTCTTGTCTTGCAGGTAAAGCAATACCGCGTCCGGGATTTCACCGATGCCCATCTGCATGGTCGCGCCATCGGGGATCAGCTCGGCGATGTGACCGGCGATCGTCTTCTGGAGCTCGCCGGGCGAGCCCTGCGGCACCTCGACGATAGGATAGCTGACCGGCACGATGTGGGTCAGACGGCTGACATGGATGAAGCTGTCACCCAGCGTGCGCGGCATCCGGTCGTTCACCTCGGCGATGACGGTTGTGGCGGATTCGGCCGCGGGTTTTGTCAGCCCGACCTCTACGCCGAACGTGCAGAACCCGTGTTCGTCCGGCGGCGAGCAGTGAACCATCGCGACGTCCGGTTTCAGCAAACCCGGGTCACGCAGCAGCCTCGGAATCTGGCTGAGAAAAACCGGCGTGAAGTCGGCGCGGCCCTCGTTCACCGCCTTGCGGACATTCGCGCTGATGAAGAGGGAATTGACACGGATGTGTCCTTGCATCTCCGGCGCCACGTAATCGGCCGGGCCGATGGTGAGCACCTGGACGATCTCGACGTCCTCCAGTTGTGGCGCGCGCCGGACAAGCGCTGCAAGCAACTCCTTCGGCACGCTGCAATTGCCAGTCATGAAAATGCGATCGTGCGATTTGATCGCTTGCACCGCGGCATCGGCCGAACACAGCTTGCGGTGATACTGCGAGTTCATTCCTCACCTCCGAGCGACTCTCGCAAGGCGGGGTGCACGATTTTGCCGCCGTAGGTGTTCAGGCCGTTGCGCAACGCTGGATCATCGGCAACCGCCTGTTCCAGCCCTTTTTGCGCGATCTGGAGGATGTAGGGCCAGGCAGCGTTGTTGAACGCGTGGGTGGTGGTGCGAGCCACGACGCCGGTCATGTTCGGCACGCAGTAGTGGATGACATTTTCTTCGATGTAGGTGGGGTTCTGATAGGTCGTGGGCCGGCTTGTCTCGATGCATCCGCCCTGGTCGATCGAGATGTCCATAATCAGTGCACGCGGCTTCATGGTACGTACCATCTCGCGGGTGACCACGTGCGGCGCACGCGCGCCGGGGATCAACACCGCGCCCACCAGCACGTCGGCAACTTTCACGGCCTTGGCGATGTTGAAATCGTAAGCGACGATGGTCTTCGCCTTGCAGCCACGATCTTCGAGATTCTGCAGCTTACGCACATCGGTGTCGAGGATCGTCACGTCCGCGCCCAGCGCGTGAAACACGCGGGCGGCATTCATGCCCACGATGCCTGCGCCCAGGACGACGACCTTCGCGGGCGGCACGCCCGGCACACCGCCCAGCAGGATGCCGTGGCCGCCCTGGTCGTTCTGCAGGAACTGCGCCGCCGCGGTGGCGATCATCCGGCCGGCGATCTGACTGACCGCGGTCAGCACCGGCAGATGCCCGTCCTCGGTCTGGATCGTCTCGTAGGCCACCGATGTGATGTTGCGGCTGAGCATCAGCTCGATTTTGCTGGGGTGCGCGACCGCCAGGTGGAGGAACCCGCAGAGGATCTGGTCTTCCTGGAACAGGTCGAACTCTGACATCAGCGGCCGGGAGACCGAGAGGATCATCTGCGAGCGGCCGTACACTTCCTCCGCGCTGTAGACGATCTGCGCGCCGGCCCGGCGGTAGCGTTCATCATCGAAGCCGCTGCCTTGCCCGGCGGAACTTTCCACGTAGACGCGATGACCCAGTCCGGCCAGGATTTCCACTCCCATTGGAGTAAGGCCGACCCGGTAATCAAAGGGACGACGTTGTTTGGGGATACCGATGTCCATGAGAAACCTCCTCCTCAAAGAGGTTACAGGCATCACACATCATGACGCCTCTGTAAGCTGTCCCACCAGTTGCGGCCACTCGGTCGGGCCGAAAGACACGTTCATGTTGAGATTGAGCTTCAGCCTGTTATTCACGAATTTGCAGGTGAGCGTGAAGCAAAAGGGGGTCTCATAAAACCAGAGCTTCAGCGCGTAGGTTTGGGGATCCAACCAGGCTCCGCTGGCCGCGACGGCGCGCGAGACGCCCGGATTCACATCGGGCCGGGGACCCAACAGGTTCAGCGCTGTGGTCCCCATCGACCACGCGCCACAGCCGCACCGCACCTCGTGCTCGCCCCAGCCATCGCGCAAGGCGCAGATAGCCTCATCGCCGGCGAAATCGAACGCGATCGCCTTTAGCGGCGACCTCTTTGCGGCAAAGGTGTAGCGCTTTCCCGACACCTTCTCTGCCAGGGGAGACGAAGCCTGGCCTTGCGCCGGAAGCAGGGCCAGGCTCGCCAGCTTCCGGTCGAGCTCTGCGTGCGCTGCGCTGTCTTCCGGGAGCGAAGCCGGCCCCAGGGCTGGCAGCAGGTGCGTCCAGATCAGGTTCAACACAGGCTGCATGTCCGCCATTCCGCCGGTGATCGCTACCACGGCATCCTGATCAGGCAGGATCACGCAGAACTGGCCGAAGGCGCCGTCCCCGCGATAGGCGCCGTGGCGGCAAAGCCAGAACTGGTATCCGTAGCCTTGCTCCCAATCGCTCTCCAGGCTGGTGCCGTTGGATATTTGCCGGGAGGTTGCAGTCTGCACCCAGGCCTCCGGCAGGAGGCGCCGGCCGTGCCACAAGCCGCGCTGCAAGTACAACTGGCCGAACCTGGCGATGCCCTCCGTCCTGATGCTCAAGCCCCAGCCGCCGGTGTTGATGCCTCGCGGGCAGGTTTCCCACGTGGCGCCCTCGATATTCAGCGGTTCGAGAAGACGAGGCCCAAGGTAGTCGAGGACCGTCATCCCGGTCAAACGCTGCACGATAGCCGACAGGATGTAGGTCGCGCCGCTATTATACAAGAAATGCGTGCCCGGCTCGTGCGTCACTGGCTGTTTCAGAAAGGCTTTGACCCAGTTGCCGTCGGGCGCTTGATGAAGCTTTTCCGTCGTGTCCTGATCGTGCCCGGTGGACATCGAGAGAAGATGCCGCACCCGCAGGGCAGCCAGGTTCTCACTCACTTTGGCCGGCGCATCCTCGGGGAAGAAGGACAGCACCGGGTCATCCACCGATAGCCGCCCTTCTGCCACGGCCAGGCCGACCGCCGTCGAAGTGAAGCTCTTGCTCAGCGAAAAGAGCATGTGAGGATATTCAGGCGCGTAGGGATACCACCAGCCTTCGGCCACCACGTTGCCATGCCGCAGCAACATGAAGCTGTGAAGGCCGCGCGCATCCTTCTCGGCTGCCTCTACGAACGCCAGGATCGCGGAGGATGGAATACCCTGGGCCTCCGGCGTGCTGCGGGGTAAGCGATCTTCTGTGTGTGTCACAATGGCTCCTGTAGATTGATCACCGTAGCAGCTTCGACACAGCTACCAGAGCTCGAACGGCCGCCATTCGCCGGTCAGGGAGGCACTCAGATCGAGATCACCCGTGGCCGGCGTCCGGTAGATCACGACGCAGTCGTCCGGTGTCGGCAGCACATCGCCGTCCTTAACGATGAACAGCGGCCCCTGCCAGCGCACCCAGCCCAGCCGCTCATACCAGCCCGCGTCCGCTGGCGACAGCGCGGCCAGATCGAAACCGCCGATCTCTTCTTGCAGGCGTCGCATCAGCGTGGAGCCGTGTCCCTGCCCCCGAAAGTCCGCGTGCGTCGCCACACCCTCCACGTATGCGGCCCTGCGCCACGGCCCGTCGCCGATGCGCAGCCGGCGCGTCAGCCACAGCGCGTGCGCCACCAGGCGTTCCCCGAGATACCCCAGGACGTGAACGCGGTACAGGTCAAGGTTCATGTAGAAGGCGTAGTCGACGTGAAACACCTGCGAGCACAGTTCCACGACCGCATCGTGTTGCTCCCGCGTCATCTCAGTTGACGGTACAACGCGAAGATCGAGCGGCATCATATAATCCCAGGCCGCCTGCGGTTGATGCAAGTTAAGGAAGGGATCAGGTAGGTATGCCAGGTATGACGAACGCCGCCGAGCCGCCCCGGCGTTGAAACCCCCTTCTGGGTCAGCCGCCCCGGCGTTGAAACGCCGGGCTGAAGCAGGTGAAAACCCGCTGAAGCGGGTTGAAACGGGGCCAGGGGGAACCGGTTTCAACCGGCTTGCACCTGCTTGAGTTGTTGGTTTCAACCAGCGGCGATCGTGGCGGCGGATGCCCGTTCGGCGGCGATGTGGCGAAGGCCCCCCCGCCTTCGACGTATCAGTCAATGGGGCGCCACCACGGCGAGGCCACCGGGTTACCCGATCCATTTGTTAACCTGTTTCAACGCACTTTCGGTATCAGGCGATGGTTTCAATCATCACCGGGCCACTCTGCTCATCAGGAAATCCATCAGCGTCTCGTGAAACAAAGCGGGATTATCGAGATTGGCTGCGTGTTTCGCGTTGGGGATGACCACAAAGCGGCAATCGGGTTCGTGCTCGGCCCAAATCGGCATGACCTTGCGGATGTTCCCCGTGGCGTCTTTATCGCCGACCATCAGCAGCAGTGGCTTGCCGATGCGATAGCCGGGCTCGTAGTGAAGACACGCTGTCATTGCCATCATGATACGGACGAATTCGTCCTTGCCCAGGCTCTGCACGGCGGGGCGCAGCAGTTCCTGCGACGCTTTCGAGGTGGCCGTTACCGCTAGAGATTGATCGACCAGCATCTTGTGCGGATAGATTTTGAAGATCGGCCCCGCGATACGCAGGCTGAAGGACTCCAACGCCGAGAGCTTCTGAAAGTTCCAGGTGCAATCCAGGAAGACCATCGCCTTGACCCGTTCCGGGTGACGGAAAACCAGTTCCTGGTGGAGATTGCCGCCCATGGAGTGGCCCACGAAAACCGCCTGCTCCACATGCAGCGCGTCGAGCAGGGCCAGCAGATCGTCCACCGCGGCATCGACGGAGAAAGGCGCGGGCCGCGAGAGACCGTGCCCGCGCACATCCCACGCCAGGACGCGGAAACGCTCACCGACCAGCGGCAGGGTGGCGTCCCATTCGTGGTGATCAATCGTGGCGCCGTGGGTGAAGACGATCAGCGGCGCGGCGGCCCGGCCGCCCGTCCAATAGTGAAGGGCGAAGCCAGCACGTGGAAGAGGTCCTTTAGTGAGTTCCATTTTCAAACCAGCCTTGCCATCAATAACTCAGCGTAGAAGACGCCGTCGTAATAGATGACCTTCGGATCGATGCCGTAGATTGTAAACCCACACCGTGCATAACAGCGAATCGCGGATGTGTTGCTTGCTCATCTCGTCTACCTGGGTCGATAGGCAGGCAGGCTCAGGCACGCTGCCAGATTTTCAGGCACGGATACATCCGCTTCACCTGAATACCTGCATTCGTGACGAGCCCGCCGAAGCCTTTTTGGGTCTTGTAGAGGCCAAAACAATCCGCGCCGCCTTCCGCACAATACGGCTGATCCCACGTCTCACGGTCGAAACACTTCAACCCACATCCGCGAACGTCGAAAACCACGGCCAGATCGATCTCGACCGCTCCCTGCCAGCAGCTCAATGTTACCGCCGTGATCTCACGGAGCCGGTCTTCCATATCCGGTTGGGGCGACGAGGGCCACGGGCCCACGATCAGGCTCAGGTCGATATCCGAATCGGGCCGATAGCCGCCGGCCAGCCCACGAGAGCCGTGCAAGATGACCCGCGATACCCTGGGATCAAGCGTCAGGTTAGCCGATGCCAGCAAGGCGCAGGTGGTGGGCAGCAGCGATGCCAGCCTGGGATCGAATTCGGTCACCTTAATCACGCCTCCCTGATGTATAATTAGTCGCCGATGGCAAGCCCCGCGCTTTCCAAGCTCGTGATCGCGATGTTCTCACCGAAGGTGCTGGGCGCCAGTTCTCGCGTCAACTTGGCCACCACCACATGCTGGTCCCTGTGGATTAGCCCGCAGAGATCTTGCGCTTGCCGGCGATAGCTCGGATTTCGGCGATGCTGTCGGGGGTTCGAATCTGGGCTGTCGACCAGTGCTTGGCTTTCGCCAGAGCGTAGTCATCTTGTCTCAGGCTCAGCCATACGCCTTCCCGGCTGAGAAGACTCACGCCTAGCGCACCGATCAGCCTGGCATAGGATATCGCTTGTTCAAAGTCCTTCTGTAGCTGTCGATGTGATCGAATGCTAAACTTTGCCTCCCAAATCCAGGTAGCCCGCGACGCATGATTACCTTGGCGCTTAGCGGGCAAGATCACGTAGTCCGGGATCACCTTTTCGCTTCGTCCCACCCGGAGCTTCATCTGGCGAATCCAGTCGCGCGATTGAAAACCAAGCTCTACAAGAAGCGGCTCGAGTAGATGCTGTTCAACGTCGCGCTCGTTGTGCAGACTGACGTCCTCAAGCTCGATTCCCTCGAGTTGAGGCAGAACAGAAATATCTACTCCTTTTTCTCGCAGCAATGCCAGGAGTCGGTCATAATACGGTTTCGTGATGACCCGGCCGCTAATCCCCTGCATATTGCTTTTGACAAGCGGCATCAATGAGAGAACAGTATCCTTCCGCATTTCGTTCAGTGATACCGGCGCCACAATCTCCGGCTGACCGATCCAGATTGTGTTATAGAAATGACGAAAAGGCTCTACCGCGCCAAAGCGAAGCGCGCGCCAGAATGAGTGAACATAGCTGCGCGGTGAAAGGCAGTACATCACGACGATATCTCCCGGTTGGGTCTCGGGGCTGCCCGCCCAGATAGTCTGGGAAGATTTCGTCACTTGATCAAGATACTCGAAATCGCCGTTCTGATTAATGCCGCCTCCGACAAACCAGGCGCGGCGCGGCGGTGGTAAGGTGGTAGTCAAAGCGTCGTTGACTCGTAGGGCTTGCGGGGCGAAGCCATATAGAAACGCTGGAGCCAGTTCGCCGGGGATTCCATGTTGCGCCGCGAAATTGCTAAATGAACAACACAGTTCAAAGTAGTAGTAAAACCGATCGTCGAGATCTTTCTTGGGCGGTACGGGTGGCAAGAAAATGCCGAACTCATCGAATATCTGCTTGAGCACATAGAATCGCGGATAGAAGTAATATGGGAAGAAGAAACGTGGATGCAGACAATAGAGCGCTATTGAAAGGGTAGGAATATCGGATGGCCAGAACGCGCAGTTCGCGGCGTCCTCCAGCGTCTCACCAGGCTCGTCGGTGCAAGAAAGTAGAGCTACTCCTTCGCGAAAGTATGCTTCGGCATCGTCAAGGGTATCAAGAGGTCCGGTTGGTAGCCATCCTTGTCGTGTTGCTTCCACGAGCATGATGCTCATATTCTTCACCTGTTCAACCTCTTCTGCAACGGTGACACGATCTCCTATTAGTCCTGAAGTCGTCCAGTGCTCGATAAAACGACTGAGTTGTTCATCACCCTGCTCATATCGGGCTCTAAGATTCTGGAAGAAAGCAATCCATTCCCGCCCCTGACTGGACTCAACAAAGTTCTGCCACAAAAAAGAGTTAAACTCCACCGGGTCCTCCTTTTTGATGTCGGTCTGAACCAATTCTTCCCGGATTATCATCGGGCGCGTCATCGTATTCCGCATCCACCTGACGCCAAAACTCGTCGTGTGGGATGCCGCTCATCGCCCGTATCCTTATCTTCGCGGCTTTGAGGACGGTACGGAGCTCTAGCGAGAGAGTCGTTGACCCACTCATCGGTACACCTCGTCATGACTGCCGATATCCAGCAAGATGATCTCGCGTTCAGTGATCTCGATCGTGAGGATGATCCGATAGCTGTAGGTGATGCTGACTGCCTGAAAGCCTTTCAATTCGCCGCTGAGCCTATGATACCTCAAGTATGGTTGAAAGGGATCGCTTTCCAGATCGCGCAGGACGGCGGCCAGTCTCGTGCGCAGTTCCGGATGCTGTCGCGCAAATCTCGCCGCCGCACGCGTGAAGGCAGGCGTCCAGACCAGAGTATACATGCCTCAGTCTTCCAGGTTCAGTTCGCGGATCAGATCCTCCGCGGTGCCGCGCTTCACCCGTCCCGCCTTGAGATCTTCCAAAGAGGCGCGGATGCGCGCTTCGAAGGCCTCCTCCTGCGCTTCGAGCAGTTCCTCGTAGCGTTCTTGGGAGAGCACAACGTACTGCGGCTGGTTGTTGCGGATGATGTGGAGGTCACCCTTGGCGATCAGTTCGTCCACTGCAGCGATGCCACGCCGCTTGATTTCCTGAGCGGGAATGGTATTCATATTTCACCTTCGGACAGTACATGATTTGATACCCAAAATGATACCAAACAAGATACCCGTAGTCAAGATAACTCATGTCCTTAGCCGGATCGTTGTCCTGGTACACGGCAAGGATGCCAGCGTGAACCGGATCCCGGTCGTGCAACTCCTTGAAATCACGTGCATTCAGGGTTAAGATCGTTCGCCCCATCGCTTTGGCATGCATGAAATGAGTGTGGTCATCGGCACCTACCAGCGAGGGTGGCATGTCGTCCGGTGTCTCGACATCGTGGCCGGCCGCGACTAACCGCCTGCGCAACTCACGCGCGTTGGCACAGTCATCGAGATACAGGCGGAGGCTCAATCTGCACTCCCTGGGCGAGCAAGTAACGCTTCTCTTCTTCGGCGTCGGCCTCCACCAGTTCTTGATGCACCTGGTAGTAAGCCTGGGCCTCGCGCACCTGCTCCACCGGCAGGTTCAAATCCTCGGCCGCTTGTTCGGCACTCAGCCCATTGGCCCGCAAAATGGAGTAGCTGTCAAACGCCTGGAGCTGATCGTGCGCTGTCATTTTTCCAACCACCGCTCAATGTCCGCCTTCACCGCGGCCGCGTCCGCCGGCAGCTCCACCGGCGGGTTGCGGTAGTGGGCAACCACATCGGCCAGCGCCCCCTCGTGATAGCCGATCTTGAATTCGCTGAACTTCAGCCCGTGCGCGGTCGAGATGACGACAACGCGCTGCCCCGGCTGGATCACGCCCTGCCGCGCCAGCTTGCTCGCGACGACCAGCGCGACGCCGGTGTGCGGGCACGCGTACAGCCCGGCCCGGTCGGCCAACGCGGCCGCGTCGGCCAGCTCGTTCTCATCCGCCTGTTCCACCACGCCGTTGAATGCCTGCAACGCCCGCACGGCCTTCTCGTAGCTCACCGGATCGCCGATGCGGATGGCCGACGCGGCTGTGGCGCCCGCGGTGACCGGCTCCAGGCGATCAAAACCGCGACGATAAGCCAGGTAGAGCGGATTGGCGCGCTCGGCCTGACCGGCGACCAGCCGCGGCAGCCGGTCGATGACGCCCAGCTTCTTCGCCAGCGCCAGCCCCTTCGCCAGCGCCGAGATGTTGCCCAGGTTGCCCGAAGGCAGCACGATCCAGTCGGGGACTGACCAGCCGAGCTGCTGCACGATCTCGATCCCGACCGTTTTCTGGCCCTCGACGCGCAGCGAATTCATGGAGTTCGCCAGGTAGATGCTGTTGTCGCGGGTGATCTCCCGGACGATGCGCATACAGCCGTCGAAGTCGGTGTCCAGCGCCAGCACCCGCGCGCCGTTGGCGATAGGCTGGATGAGCTGCGCGGTGCTGATCTTGCCCCTCGGCAGGAAGACGATGGCCGGGATGCCGGCTGCCGCGGCGTATGCGGCCAGCGCAGCCGACGTGTCACCGGTTGACGCGCACGCGACCGCTCGCACGGGCGACCGCTTCCCTCCGCCCCTCCGCTCCTCTGCTCCTCCGCCGGCCATCATCTGGTTGACCGCGCTCACCAGCACGGTCATGCCCAGGTCCTTGAACGAGCCGGTATGGCTGACACCGCACTGCTTGATCCACAGATCGTCCAACCCCAACGATTTCGCCAGCCTGGGAGCGGACAGCAGCGGCGTGTACCCCTCACCCAGGGTGACGATGTTCTCGCCGCGAAGCTGGGGGAGCACCCATTCGTGTTTCGCCCAGACGCCGGACCATCGACCATCGACCATCGACCATCGACCGCCGACTGCCGATCGCTGATCGAACAGAGTTCGCCATTCGGCGCCGGAACGCGTCGCAAGCTCGGCTTCGTCGTGGACTACCTCCAACAGGCCGTCGCACCGCGGGCAGCGATAAATCACGTCGAAAACGTCATAGCGGCCGGGGCAGCCGCGGATGCATTGATACCAGGCAGATAAGGACACGTTTGACCTCACGAAGAACGTTTTTCAGGGGGTTAACCGCAGTTTCGGGCGAAGTCTATCACCCGCGAGGTGTTTTGGCAACCTGCTCTGGGATTAGGGATTGGGGATTAGGGATTAGGGATTAGGGATTGGGGATCAGGGATTGAGTTGGCGCGTCCGGTATTTCCCGGAGGAGAACCCACGTGGTAGAATCACGTGGGTATTGACCATCGACGATAGACCATTGACCATCGACCATGGCCTATCGTCCATCGTCTATTGTCTATCGTCTATCATCCATCGTCCGTTCCCGAGGAGCCGCCATGCCCGAACCCGCCTTGAGGCCCGCCGATCTCGCCCGCTACATTGCCGAGCACGGCATCGCCGCGGAGATCGTGCCGATGACGCTGGAAACGCCGACCGTGCCCGCGGCGGCCGCCGCGCTGAGTGTCTCGCCTGCGCAGATCATCAAATCGCTGCTGTTTTTGATCCGGGACGAACCGGTGCTGGTGATTGCCAGCGGAGATGCGATTGTCGACCGGCGCCCCCTGGCCGAGCGCTTCGGGGTGGGGAAAAAGCAGATCAAGCTGGCCGACCGGGAGATGGTCCTGGCACTGACCGGCTATCCGGCCGGCGGGGTGCCACCGTTCGGCGGCCGGACACGGATACCCGTGCTGCTCGACCGGGCCGTGCTGGCGTGGGATGTGATTTACGGCGGCGGTGGGGACGACCGGACGCTGCTGCGCATCGCGCCGGGGGAGCTGGCGCGCGTCACGGCCGCGGAGTGGATCGACCTGTAACCTGGAGTCGTCCGATCTCACGCCTTCGCCGCGACATTCTCGCGCTCCAACCTCTCCGCCAGCCACATCTTGATCACGGACTGTCGCGTCACGCCCATCCTGCGCGCCGCCTTATCCAGCGACTCGATCATCCAGATCGGTAAGTCTACGTTGACCTTTCTATGATCCAGGTTCGACTTTCGGGCCGATGCCAGTTCCAACACATCCGTGACCGACTCTCCATCATCAAATTTCCGGTCGAATTCCGACACCTTCATAAACCTCCACCTCTTCCCGCGTGATTTCCGAACAGGAAAAGCCGGATCGCATCACCAGGATGAGCGTTGCTTTTGTCGAGCACTGCGAATTTCTGCTCATCGACATCAAAACTGCCCCTGCATGCTCCCTGCGTACCCCGTCAGCTCCACGTAGCCGTTGCCCATGACCGGTTGGCCGTTGCGCGTGCCGGCCACCTTCACCGCGCCTTCCCAGTAGACGAACGACAGATCCATCTCCTGATCGGCCAGCCAGGGTGTGATGGTGAGCCGTAGGCCCGCCGACGGCACGGAGAGCACCCAACCGGCCGGATAGTCCGCGCCGGTATGCGGGCTGCGCCAGTGGCCGGCGACCTGCACGGTCACATCTTCGCGGCGCAGGGGACGCGTCGTGCCGTCCGGCGCGATCAGGGTGCCGCTGGAGAACGGCGCCGGCGTGCCGTCGCGCTGCCGCAGCAGGTAGACCATCAGCTCGGAGCCGTCGTCGAGCTGGACGCTGAACCAATCCCAGCCGACCAGGTCCGACCCCAGCGCGCTGGTGCTCCACTCGTGGTCCATCCAGCTCAGGCCATCCACGTTGAACGTTCGACCGTTGACCGTTACGACCCCCGCGGTCGCGATACGCGGCAGGCTGTAGTAGTAGGATGCGTTACCCGGCTCCGTTCCTTTGCGACTGTAGCCCCGATCCCCCTGCAGAACCGGCGCTTTCAGATCGGTCAGGATCAAATCCAACGCCACCTCGCCAGCGACCGCGCGCAACCGCACCGGGCCACCCGTCCCCCAGTCCGCTTCAGCGGACTTCGCGCTGTCAGACGTGGATTTCAATCCACGGCTCGCCACCTCCCAATCCTCCAGCCAGACCCGGAACGGATCGGCCTGGGCGCCCGCGAGCCCGGCCGCGCCGCGCGCGAACTGCTCGAACGCGTAGTGCTTGCCGCTCGAAACGTCCGTCAGGGCCAGGTGCGCCATGTACACCTGGTCGGTTCCCCAATCGGACGGGCGATTGACCCACTGGTCCGGCGGCGCCAGCGCCCGGCGGAAGAAAGTGAGCTGATAGCCGAAATGCTCCCCGTTCGCCGCGGTCAGGTTGCCGGTGTAGTACCACCATTCGGTCTGGAAGGCATCGTGCGGGCCGTCGTCGGCCGGGAATGCCAGAAGGCGCGAGCCGGTCGCGCGAGCAAAGCCGGAAGTATCGGCCGGGGCTGCCTCGGCCACCAGGCTGGCGCGCACCGGCGCCGGTGCCTTGGGCCAGAGCAACCAGATCAGCGCGCCAATCAACGCGACTATCAAGATCCCTATCGCGAGCGATCGTCGCGTCACCGTGTCACCTCGTCGCCGTCTCGTTCCATCACTCGCCCCGCAATGCCTCGGCCGCGGCCATACGCCCCATGCGGATCGCCGGGTAGACGCCCGCCAGCAGCGCGGCGACGACCGCCAGGGCCAGCGCTTGCAGGAAGAGGCCCGGCGTGGCGTGAAGCTGCATCGTCCAGCCGAACGAGCGCCGGTTGATGATGTAGATCAAGACCAGGGCCAGGGTCACGCCGGTCGGGATTGCGAGGAGCCCTGCGGCCGTTCCCATCAGCCCGGTCTCCAGGAAGACCAGCCCCCGGAATTGGCGAACGGTCAGCCCGACGGCGCGCATCAGGCCGTATTCTCGGCCGCGCTCCAGTTGCAGCGACAGCAGCGCGCTCAGCACGCCGATAAACGCCACGATCGCGGCCAGCAGTTGCAGCGCGCCGGTGATAGCAAACGCCCGGTCGAACACCGCCATCGCCTCCGCTCGCAGCGCCTGGTTGGGCTGGACGATCACGCCCTGGATGCCGGCCAACGCCGCCTGCAAGCCAAGGACTGTCGTGTCGAGGTTCTCGCCGGGCTTCAACACCAGCAACGCCGCGGTGACCGCGTTGTCGTTCCAGTAACGCCGGTACAAATCCAGCCCCATCATCACCGTGCCCTGGCTGTTGGAGTAATCGCGGTAAATGCCCGCCACCGGGAACGTGTGCGGGCCGTGGTCGGTGTAGAGAGTGACCGTCGCGCCGTGGGCAGCCAGTCCCAGGCGGTTCGCCAGCGGCTCGCTGGCGAGCACCGCGCCGTTCTTCACCGCCTGCGCGACCGCCGCGCGGCTGCCGTCCGTCGAGACGAAAATGCGTGGCCTGGTGAAATCCGCATCGGATACCGCGGTCACGGCGATCGCACCTTGCGGCGATGACACATCGACCGACCGCACCACGTCCCAACGCTGTGCGGCCGACCATTGGCTCACCACCTGGATGACGCGCGGGTCCAGCGGCGCGGACGAACGAGTGGCGGTCAGCCCCGGCACCGAGACGTAAACATCACCCCACAACGTCTGGCCCAGCCACGAGACGACAGTCGTGCGAAAACTGGTGACCATCAGCCCCACGCCGATGGTCACAGAGACCGCCACCATCAGCGCGGCGACGGCGACCGCAGTGCGGCTGAGCGCGCCGGACACGCTGCGCGGCGCCATCCGGCCGAGGACGCCGAAGAGCCGCCGCATCAGCGGGAGGATGCCGCGCAGGAAGGCCAGGGTGAAGGCCGGGGCCAGCAACGCAAAGCCGATCGTGAGGAAGAAGATGCCCCCAAAGCTGATGACCAGATTCCGGGTCGGGATCGCCAGCAGCCCGCCACCGGCGGCGATCGCAACGGCGCCCGCCAGCGCGGTCAACGGTACCAGCCGCCGTGCGGCATCTTCCAGGCTGGAACGGGTCAACGCCAGCCGCGGAGGTACGGCCGCGGCCTCCCAGGCCGGCAGCGCCGCAGAGGCAACCGTCGCGAGCATGCCGAGCGCCGCGCCCTTCACCAGGCTGGATGCCGGGATCGCGACCCCGCGCACCGTGACCACGAAGTAGAGGTCGTTGATGGTCTGCGTGACCAGCCGAACTGCACCCTGACCGAGGACGAGACCGAGGCCGAGGCCGAGCAGCGACCCGAGCGCACCGACCGCGACTGCCTCGCCCAGCATCAGCCGGCCGATTTCCTCTCGCGTCACGCCCAGGCAGCGCAACGTGCCGAAGAGCGGCCGCCGCTGCACCACCGAAAAGGTCATGCTGTTGTAGATCAGGAACATGCCGACGACCAGCGCCAACAGGCTAAGCGCAGTCAGGTTGGTGCGAAAGGCAGCGGTCATCTGCTCCAACGCGCCGATGCGCGCACCCACCGGCATGATCTGGGCGTCGGGCGGGAGCAAGCTCGACAGGCTGCGGAGACTTGTCGGGTCTCCGGCCGGCAGGATCAGGTCGATGTGATCCAGCTTGCCAGGCCTGCCGGTGATCTCCTGCGCGGTCGAGATATCGGCCAGTACCAACCCGTCCAGCGCGCGGCGGCTGAGCGCATCGCCGGGGTGGAGCAGCCCCGCGACGAACCCCGTCGACCGCCGCCCGCCCGCGTCCAGCGTCACGCGATCGCCCAGGGCCAGCCCGTATTCGCTCGCCAGCCCCTCGGAGAGGAACAACGCGCCCGGCCTGGTCAGAAAGGCGACGAGTTGGCCCACCGGCACAGGTTCAGCCGCGGAGCCAGTGGCCGATGTCACCAGGTACGAGCGGAATGGCGCCTCAGCGAACGGATCGACGCCGAGCAGTTGGATCGGGCGGTCGCCGAGCTGCGGCGACGTGACGTAGCCCGTCACCACCGGCGCGGCCGCGTCCACCGCGCCGGCCCGCCGCAGCCGGGTGTAGACCGCCTCGTCCAGCCCCGCGGGCCCGCCGATGATCTGGTGCGTGGCGCGGCCGACGATGGCGTCGGTGCTCAGGTCGAACGCCCGGCTGGCCGCGCTGTTCGCCAGATCGATCGCCACCATCACCGCCACGCCCAGGGCGATCCCCAGGATCATAAGGCTGGTCTGCCAGCGGTGGCGAAGCAGATACCGCCACCCGACGTGCTGAAGTGCCCGGTTCATCGGTTCAAATCTGCGAGATCTGCGTTTCCGGGAAACGCGGTGCGGCAGAGGCGCGCTCCGGCCGGAGCGCGAAGTCTGGTACGAGCTTGCCGTCACGCAAGTGGAAGACGCGGTCGGCCCACGCCGCCGCTTCGGAGCTGTGGGTCGCCAGCAACAGGTTCTTGCCCGCCCGGCGCGTCAGCCGATCGAGGAGTGCGAGCACGGCCTGCCCGGTCGCCTCATCCAGGTTACCGGTCGGCTCGTCGGCCAGCACCAGCAGCGGATCATGTATCAGCGCACGGGCGATGGCGACGCGCTGCTGCTCGCCGCCCGAGAGCTTGTCCGGGAAGGTCGCAGCCCGGTCGAGCAGCCCCACGGCATCCAGCAGCGGCTCGGCGGCCCTGGCTGCGTCTCTCGATGAGCTGCCGCCCAACTCCAGGGGCAGCGTGACGTTTTCCAGCACCGACAGGGTAGGGATCAGGTTGAAAAACTGGAAGATGAAACCGATGTGACGGCGGCGGAACAGGGTGCGTTCCCGCTCGGTCAGGCGCGTCAAGGCCCGATCGCCGACCCAGATTTCGCCCGTATCGGCCCGGTCGATCCCGCTCACCAGGTTCAACAGCGTGCTCTTGCCGCTGCCGCTGCGTCCCAGCAATGCGACGAATTCGCCCCGGCTGAACTCGGCCGATGCGCCCTGCAACACAACCCGGCGGCGGTCCCCCTCCTGGTATGCCTTGGAAAGACCGACCAGGCGGATGAAGGCCGTCGATTCGTCTGATCCTGATCCGTTGTCAGGCCCATTCGCCCGGGTCGTTGCGGATGCGGGCCCGGCAGCCAAAGAAAAACTCGCCATCGTTCCTCGTGACATTGGGATAAGCTGGATGCCAGTCTACCGCGGGACAGCCCCCGTCGCAGTAAGTCCACGTCCGAATCGGGCAACCCTTAGACACAGCACATCGATTCAGCCTGCGTTACACTGCCAGCGAAGCAGTCTCTTCGTTCAGTAGTTTCATCCCGAGACGCGAAGACCTCCGAGGCTGCAAGCTTCCTCGGAGGTCATTTTCTGCTTTGGCCCGACTCTTATGGCTTCCGAATATCGTCCGGCTTCAATCCCACACCGTTTCTCACGAACTCGCATCCCAGTTCGCGAAGACGCCTGGACAGTTCACGGTACTTCACGCCGGCACCATGCGCAACACGAAGGGCACCTGGCCGCCGACCTGTTCAAACAACGCTGGCACCGGCACTCCTTTCGATCGGCGAGCGTCGATCATGGCCCGAATGTTACCGGAAACGGCTCGCAGCGCCTCGTCAAGAGTTTCGCCCCAGGCGTGACACCCTTGGAGCGCCAGACAACTTACCTGATAAACTCCGTCGGCTTCGAGGTAGTCTACAGTGATAGGAACAACCAATTCATCCAGAGTTACGGATTCAGTCACGGCTCGACCTCTTATAGCTCACTCAACTCATCAACGAACTGTCATCACGAAGCCGAGGCGCCTCAAGAGCGCATCCATCGTCTTGAAATCGACGATCGGCAACCGTGTCACGCAGCTACCTCGATCTGCTGGAGTCCTACGAAACGAGGCAGGTCATCGAGTGATGAACCATGTTCCTCCAGGCAGAGCTCGACAACTTCCTTTAGATTGGCCTCAAGCTCGTCAAGCGTTGCCCCTTGTGTGTGAGCGCCTCGGATACCGGGCACGACCCCCACGTAGAGACTGGTCTCTGGATCATACTCGACGTACGCTGTCACTGTTCTCATCTGATGCCTCCATCCGTCAATCAACCCGACCGGATTATAGGTTGGTAACAGGGAGATGTCAAACCGCCTCGCGCCCTGCCTGAAACGCTTTCCGGTTCAGCTCCACAAACTTCGCGGGCACGCGCTCGACGATCACCTTCAGCCAGGCATCCGGGGTCAGCCCGGCCGCGGGTCCCTCGCCATTGCTCAGGACAAGCCCCTCCCGCTCGATCAGCGCCGAGAGCGCGCCGAGCAGGACGACGTTCGCCGCCTTGACATTGCCCAGCTCGCCGGCGATCCGCTCACCGTCCACGTAGACCACGTCGTCCGTCACCTGGCTGACCGCCGTCCGTAGCCGGTCGTCGTCGGGATAGGGCTGACCGCCGGACGTGACGGTGATCGGCTCGATGGCTTGCATGTTGATCACCGCCAGCGCGCCGCGACGGAGCTGGTTCAAATTGCGCAGCGCCTCGGCCTTCTCGAACGCCAGGTAGACGTCCACCTCGCCCGCGCCGACCAGCGGCGAATAGACGACCTTGCCCCAGCGCACGAAGCTGGTGACGCTGCCGCCGCGCTGCGACATCCCGTGCACCTCCGCCTGCTTGGCCTGGTATCCTGCCGCCAATCCCACGTTGACCAGCACATCGCTCGCCAGGATCGTGCCCTGCCCGCCGACACCCGCGAGGAGGAAGTTGATCGTATCTTGCATAATGGCCTCACCTTTGTTGGAATTTGGGTAGCGGATATTGGGTATTAGGTATTGGGTATTAGAGAACTCAACGCAACGTGCAATACCTAATACCCAATACCTGATACCTAATACCTGACGTCCCCTCACCCGCGCAACGTAATCGCATCCCGCGGGCACACCTGCGCGCAGACCTCGCAGCCGGTGCACTGCGACGCGTCGATCAGCGCCTTGGGACGCCGGGTCTTCTCGTCCAGCTCGTCGCTCTTCAGGATCGCCGGACAGCCGATGCGGAAGCAGAGGGTGCAGCCATTGCACTTGTCGGTGAGCACTTCGAGCGGCACCCACCGCTTGCGCGCGCTGGGCAGCAACGCGCACTCTTCCTCGGTGATGAGCACCGATGGCTCGCCGAGCTTGAGATACTCCTTCAGGGTCTTCTCGATCTCTGCCACGTGATACGCCGGTACGGTTTTGACGTGCCTGACGCCCAACGCCCGCACCAGCGGTTCCAGCTCGATCCGGGGCGCCGGCTGGCCCATCAGCGTGCGACCGGTGCCGGGATTATCCTGGTGGCCGGTCATGCCGGTGACGCGGTTGTCCATGATGATCGTCGTCACCGGGCTCTGGTTGTAGACGACGTTCGCCAGCGCCGGGATGCCGGTGTGGAAGAAGGTCGAGTCGCCGATCACCGCGACGTGATGCTCGGGGCTGCCGGCCTTGGCTGCGCCGTGCGCCACCGCGATCCCTGCGCCCATGCAGCCGCACGAATGGATGGCGTTCAGCGGTGGGATTAAGCCCAGCGTGTAACAGCCGATGTCGCCGTTCACCGACACCTTGAGCTTGCTCAGCACGTAGAACGCGCCGCGGTGGGGGCAGCCGGGGCAGAGGACGGGCGGACGGGCAGGCAGCGGCCCGACATTGACATCCGGCAGCGGCACGTGCGCCGATTCGGGCAGCAGCCCTGCGTTGATCGCGCTCTCGCGCACCACGCGCGGGTCGAACTCGCCGGTCAGCGGAAAGATGCTCTTGCCTTCGCAGGGAATGCCCATCAGCCTGACCGCTTCTTCGATGAACGGGTCGAGCTCCTCGATTACGATCAGCCGCTCCACCGATGCCGCGAAGCCGCGGATCATTTTCTCCGGTAGCGGCCACGTCATGCCCAGCTTCAGCACCGAGGCGGTTGGGAAAACCTCTTTGGCATACTGGTAGGCCACGCCGCAGGTGATGACGCCTAGCGACCGGTCCCCCGGTTCGATCCGGTTGTGCGGGAAAGTCTCGGCGGCCTCGGCCACCGCCCGGATGCGCGCCTCGATGACGGGGTGGCGCTTGACCGCGTTGCCGGGCACCATGACGTACTTGGCGGGATTGCGGGGGAACTTCGGAAGTTGGAGGTTAGAGGTTGGAGGTTGGAGGTTGGGAATCGATGACTGTTCGCCATTCGTTGATTCGTCGATTCGCTGATTCCCGAGTTCTACCGCGCTAGCCGAATGGCAGACGCGCGTGGTCAGGCGGAGCAGCACGGGGGTATCGAACCGCTCGCTCAGCTCGAACGCGGCGATCGTCAGATCCTTCGCTTCCTGGCTGTCGCTGGGCTCCAGGCAAGGGATGCGGGCGAATTTGGCGAAGGTGCGGTTATCTTGCTCGTTCTGGCTGGAGTGCATCGCCGGGTCGTCAGCCGAGACGATCACCAGGCCGGCCTCGACGCCGGTCATGGACGCGTACATGAAGGAGTCGGCCGCGACGTTGAGGCCGACGTGCTTCATCGCCGCCAGGGCGCGCACTCCCGCGTACGCGGCGCCGATGGCCACGTCCACGGCTACTTTTTCGTTGGGCGCCCATTCGGCGTAGACGTTGGGGAAGCGGGCGAATTCCTCAAGGATTTCGGTGCTGGGAGTGCCGGGGTAGGCTGAGGCCACGGTAACGCCGGCCTCCCACGCCCCGCGGGCCACCGCCTCGTTGCCGGATAAGAGTCGAACACGCGTCGTGTCGTTAACTGTCACATCTTACCTCCGTTGGTAAGGTTCTCATCATTCTCGGAGCGCGCGTGCGACACCCAGGTCTGGGCATCCTCGCCGGTCAACGGGTAAGGCGCCGCACCACATATTTCCTGCCATTTGCGGCGCGGTGCAGTGAGACGGTACGCGTGCTGCGCCTTGTCAGCTAAGAACGCGATGAGATATAGCTGGTCTTCCGGGGTAAGCTGTTGCGCCTGCCTCGCAATTTCCGCTACGGTCATAGATGCCATCGTCAGTCACCTCACCCAGGGAATTCTCTGTCCGCCACACGAATTCTGTGTCGAGAAGATAGCACAAAAGGCGATCTTTTGCAACGACTCAACCACTATCCATATCGGCCAGGAATCCAAGCACTCCGGCATTGTACGCCGGCGGATTGCCCACGTGGATCGCGTGCGAAGCGCCGGGGATGATCGTCCGGGTGGTGCGCGGCAGGCAACGCGCCAGCTCGTCGATGATCAGGTGGAACAGGCGCGGGCTCAGCTCGCCGTTCAGCAGGAGCACCGGCCGGTCGATGGACGCGGCGCCCTGGCACGTCACCGTTGGGAAGAAATCCCGCGCCACGCTCTCGGCCTGCATCTCCGCCGCATTGTCCATGATCATGCGGCGGCCGGACGGCGATAACCGGCCGAAAGCCTCGCGACCGATGACGCCGTTCAAAAAGCTGCGGACGCCCTCTTCGGCATCACCCTCCCGGAAGGCGCGCTGAGCCGGCTCCCAGGCATCGGTCAGGAAGGCGGCCGCGAGGGGCGCGCCGCTGGGGATGCGTTCCAGCCACGGCATCAGCGGCGGCTCGGCGAGGACCAGGGAACGCACGAGATCGAGACGGTTCGTTGCCATTTGCAGAGCGATGCACCCGCCGAACGACGAGGTCACCAGGTGCGCGGGCGCAAGATCCAGCTTCTCGATCAGGCCCGCCAGGTCGGCGGCGTGGAGGGCAGCGGTATACGCCGGATCGCCGTCACCCGGCGCTGCGTTAGGGTAATGGTAACGCCGGCTGTACGCGACGACGTGGTAACGCCCGGAGAACGGCTCCATCTGCCGCCGCCAGATGCGCAAATCCTCCAGGCTGCCGTGGACAAAGACGAGCGGATCACCGCGTCCCACCTCGATGTATTCCAGCCGCGCGCTATTCACCTCAACAAAAGCCATCGCTCAACTCACCCCAAAAATCGCTTCGCTATCTTGCACACCATCGTGTACGCCGGGTCGTACATGTTGCCCAGGTCGTACTCGACGCACTGGCCCATGAGGATATTGGCGCCCGCAGGGTCCAGGCTATAGTCTTCTTGCAGCCAGCGGAGCATCTCGGTGGTAGCGTGTTGCACTGCCTGGTCCAGCGGCCGTGCATTGCCGGCGGTGAAAATGTGCGTGGCGTTCTCTCCGCGCGGCCAGCCGATACGCTGGCCCTTGCGCAGGCCGACGGTGAACTGCACGTTGAACGAGATTTCGATCCCCGTGCCGGCGATCTCGCCGTCACCCTGGGTCGCGTGCCCATCGCCCACGAAGATCAGCGCGCCCGGCACCGCTACCGGCAGATAGACAGTGACACCGGCGACGAACCCGCGGTAGTCCATGTTGCCGCCGTGCGGGCCGGATGTGGCGGTGGAGATCGCCTGTCCGCCGGCCGGCGCGACGCCGAAACAGCCGAGCATCGGCGCCAGGGGCAGGATCAATTCGCCCAGCCGGGTTTCAGGCGAGACGAGGGTGGCGGTCCCGGCCGCGACATCTACGTGCCACTCGGCCTGCGGCCGTTGCCGCCTCGGGAGCCAGGGCAGATCGGGCACATAGGCGGGATCGACCACGTTCGGCGCGACCTGTGCACTGCTGAACCCGGCGCTGCGGTTGGGCGCGAGCCGATCCAGGTGCAACGCCAACGTGTCGCCCGGCTCCGCGCCCTCGACGTAGAATGGCCCGGTCTGCGGGTTGGGCCGCGCCCCCACCTGCGTCATCCGGTCGTCCCTGCCCCAGGCGTCCGCAGTCGTGGTGACGACGGTATCGCCGTCGGCGATGCAGAGCACCGGCTCGTGGGCGCCTATCGTGTTGTAGTAACGAGAGGGGTGGAAATGATGGGTAGTCATCCTACGATCGCAGCCTTGCCTCGCGCAGCAGAACCGCCGCCCAGTCAGCGTCATCACCTTCCAGCGGCGGTTCGGGATCGGCGCGGTAATCGATCCGCAGGTCGTAGCCGGCGCGGTCGTACAGATCGTGCAACAGCAAGTTCAGGGGCACGGCCAGATCTTCGTCACGCCGCTGCAGCGGGAGCGTAAAGTCGGGGATCGGGTGGCGCACGCTGAAAGGCAAGAGATCGGCCTTGGGACGGCGTTCCTCGCGGCTGACCAGGATGCGATAGTGCGCGCCGTGTCCATCGCCCTCCATGGCCATCGGCAAACCGCCGCGCAACAGGTCGATCTCGACCAGATGCGTCCGGCTTTCGAGCACCCGCTCGCGTTTGTGCTCGTACATCGAGCGTCCCCTGCCCGGGACCTTGTTGAAAGGAGAGAGGATTTCCAGGCTGGTGATGATCGCGTCGCTGCTAGCTTTTACTTCCAGGTAAGTCTCATGCACGACATCGGGAATCGGCACCTCGACCGTCACAATCCCGGCGGGCAAGGTTTCGACCGGCCGCGCGACCTGGTAGGCTGCCTTCGGCGCGGCCACTACGGCTAGATCGGGCCGGCCGGAGAAGCTTAGCCCACCGGGCGCCTGCCGATAGGTGCGCTGCTCGATGCTGACGTAGTAGCGCGGCCGCACGCGCGGGGCAAGGTAATCGCGCAAGGCCGTAATCAGGCTGTTATGCACGTCCGGCCACAAGTCCGAACGCTCCAGGTAGGGATCCATGCCGGGAAATGGTGTGGACATCCTTCACCTCCAACAGACGTCAAACCGCGCCAACAGCATCGTGGAAAACGCCCACCCGTGTGGCCTGGGCCTGGGCTAACGCCGCCAGATCTTGCCAGGCCGCTTTCTGATCGGAGTCAGCAACCGCGCTGGCTTTCGCCAGGCACCGGGCAGCCGCCTGTTCGGTCAATGCGCCCAGGAAACGGACACGGTCGGGTGTGGATTCGTAGCGCAGCGCCCTGGCCCGGAGCTTTGGATCGGCCTCGATGCTGCCAGGCGCCTCGCCTGCCAACCGCAGCGCGCGGGCCAACCGATAGGCGATCTCCTGCTCACTATCCACCAGACGGCGCAGGAGGGTGACCAGCTTGGGCTCCGGCGACGTGCCCAGGTAGCTCTGGCAGATTTCAGCGAGCGTACGATGCGCGATCAGCTCCGCACGCAGCGCGGCCAGTTCCTCGCCGGAGCCAGGGACGGGCGCGGTCGGTTCGACACCGGCCGCTAGACCGGCTGATCCTTCCCAGGCTTCCAGCCCGGCCAGCAGGTCATCGGTGACACCGCCGGGCAAGGGGGCGCGGGCGGCCGCCAGCACGAATTGCTCATTGGCCGCCATTTCACGCTGCATCCCATCCGGCATGGTGGTGGAGAAGCCCTTGGGGTTGTGTTGCGAGCGGTGGCACCCCCACGCCGCCATGCGCCGCTCGACATACGGCTCGACGCGCATGGTCACGTCGATCTCGTCGTCCGGCGTGCCGTAGAACGGCAGCATCTGACCGTTGAGCTCGACGCGAAACTCCTTCAGGCCCGGCGCAGCCTCGAAGTAGCTCTGGCTGATCGCACGGGTGAACAGCCGGGCGGGCGCCCAGGCGGGCCCGGCCTCGGGATACGCGGCAGGATCGGCCGCCGCGTCGAACGCCTCCCGCGTCATCTCCCACACGGCCAGATGATCGGGATGAGGATACAATCCGTTCTCAGGATGCGTGAGGATCACCTGCGGCCGGATCGCGCGGATTTGGCGGACGACCTCGCCCACGGCTGCGGCCCGCGGCCGATCCTTGACGCCACCGTCGGGCCAGTCCAGCCAGCGCAGCTCGTGGATGCCCAGGTGCCCGCACGAACATTCCAGCTCACGGGTGCGGACTTCGGCCAGGTTCTCGCGCGTCGCGCAGTCGTCGCAGTAAATCGTCGCGGCCTCGCCGCGCGTCGCGCACACCAGCACGGTGCGCACACCGGCGTCGCTGTAGTGCGCCAGGGTCGATCCCACGCCGATTTCATCGTCAGGGTGGGCGAAAATAGCAAGGATGGTAATCGGGTCCGTCGTTGTCATACTCCCTCATCAAGATGCGTGAATCCTGCGACCGACAGCATTATAGCCAGAGGCCTCTTAAACGACAACCCCCCTCGATCAACATCGAGAGGGGCAGACCGCTTGCTCCCACTACCACCCAATCGTCTATCGTCTATCGTCCGTCGTCCGCTTACGGCGCCACCTGCACGAACTGGCCGTCCTTCACCTGGAAGATGTAAATCTGCGCCGAGCGGAGGTCACCGTTGTCCTGAAATTGCACCTGACCCAGCGGTGTGGTGACGTCCAGCTTACGAATGGCGTCGGCAATTCTGGTCGAGTTGAGGGTGCCGGCCTGCTTGACGCCGTCGGCCAGAACTTCCATCGCGCTGTAGCCGTTGATCGAGTAGGTGTCCGGGTTGCGATACTCGACGGCCTGGTAAGCCTGCACCCAGGCGCTATCGACCGCGGTCTTGGGGCTGGGCGCAAACCCGGTGACGTACATCCCCTCCGCCGCGCCATCGGAGTTGTCGATCGTCGCGGACAGGAAGCAGCCGTCGGAAGCCATGAAAGTGAGCTTGTCCAGGCCGGCGTCGCGCAGGTCAGCGCGCAGGTAGGGGCACTCAACCTCGTAACCGGCATAGTAGATGGCGTCAACCCCCGCGTCCTTGATCCTGGCAACCTCGGTCGGGAAGCGGTTCTGCTCGACCTTCACCTGGAGGGACAGCGGCACCTGCGCGCCCAACCCCTTCAGATCGTCGGCCACGAGCTTGCCCAGGTCGATGCCATACGGATCGTCGTTGTACAGCACGGCGACCTTCCTGGCGCCCAGCTTGTTGAACAGGTAGTCAACGCCGTCCTTGGCCTGCAAGTCATTGGCTGCGTTCACGCGGAAGAAGTTGCGGTACCCCTGCCTGGTCAGACTGACTTCAGATGCGGTCGGCGTGATGACGACGATCGGCAGGTCCTTGTAGACGGCCATCGCCGCCTCGGTCTGGCCGGAGTTCGGATGGCCGATGACGCCGATCACTCTGTCGCCGCGATCCACGGCTTCCTTGATCTGGCCGGCCACGGTTGCGGCAACGTCCGAATCAGCCTCGTCGTCCAGGGCGATCACTGTGACCCTGTAGCCCAACAGGCCGCCGGAACGATTGAGCTGTTCCGCCATCAGCCGCACGCCGCCGGCGACAGTTTGGCCGGTATTGGCCTGCGAGCCGGACAACGGCCCCGCGACGTAGACGATCACGTCGCCCTTGGTCGGTGCGCCGGAAGAGCAGGCGGAGACCATGACGACCAGTGTGAGAATCAGTATCCAGACAGCGTAACGTTTCATCAGACCACCTCAATGTTCGGGAAGGACCTCAGCAGGCAACAAGGAAAGGACGAACTCGTAGATCTCGGTCGCAGCCAAAATGGCTTGTGTGAACTCGCTTACGCTCGGCTCCATTGTGATGCCCGGATAGCGGAAGAAAGTCGCAAAAGGTGTCAGCAGCCTGGCAGCGCCCACATACTCGGTAAACCGGCCCTCATAGGGTATGGCCAGACGCACCAACCGTTCCACATCATGAATTCTCTCGAACTCACAATCATGGAAAGTCAGAAAACCCTTTACGGTCTTTTCGCCTGCTTGCTGACAATGGTACACTGCCGTATCCAGAAGCGGTTCCTCCTGCGCAGCAAGCACACGAGCGGCAGTCAGGTCATGCCGGGCTTTGGTGAGCCAACTCTGGACGAGTTGCCGCTTGGCTTCGTTCATACAGCACCTTGCCGCGCTCGGCAACCTTGTGCTCCAGTGAGGCACGCACATCCCGAAAGAAATCAAACTCGGAACGAGTTTTGACAACAACGTCTTTCGCGATCGCAAGATCGCTCAGACAGGCATACCCCCGCAAGGCACGCTCATATTCAGATAGGTCGCTGTGAGAAACAATCACCATCAGGTCCACGTCGCTGCCAACGTCTGGTTCACCCCATGCGTGTGAACCAAATAAAATAACCTGCTCGGGTTGGAACTCGGCGACCAGCCGGCGAGTGATGTCCTTGAGGAGCTTTTCGCCAAGCGTTTTCACATTCGCTCCCCTGCTGACTTCAGCGTGTTGTCTTCCCAGCCTGCTGACGCCGGATCGTCGCAGCGGCGGCATCGGTGGTGTTACCTTCCCCCCCGCCATACACCTCATTCAGCGACTCGACGATGTCCTGCAGCGCCATCACCTGGTCGCGGATATCGCCCTGCAACTGCTCAGCGCGATCCGAGTCCACGTCCTTGCTGCCGATCAGCAGCATCTGCGAATAGACGGTGCCCAGCGAGGCCAGCGAATGATCCAGTTGCAGGTCGGCCCGTGCCATGCGGCCGGACAACTCCTGGAGCGCCTGCTGCTGTTGGCGGCTGGAATTGAGCGTGGCAGACAACTGCTCACGTACACGGGCATCGCGCTCCAGGTTCAACCGCCCTTCCAGCCGCCTGATCTCCTCCGGCACCGCCTTGAGGTCGCGTTGGATGATTATGTCGCTGCGGAAGGTATCGATCCGCCGGGCCAGCGCCACCATGTTGGCGATCCAGTCGTACACCTGGGCAGTGGTCTGCTTCAGCCGGTCGCGCAACATGCCGCTGCGCTGTTGCTCCACCACCTGCTGGATGCGCTGGCGATACTGTTCCGCCTCGTTGAGTTTTTCCCGCAGGCCGCGATCACGGACGCCGTTGAAGTTGTACTTCTCCCGGAACAGCGACTCGATCACCTTCTGCTGTTCGGCCTTGTCGGTCAGGCTGGACACTACGACCGCAACCTCGCCTGCGATCCCCAACGCGGGCCAGAGGAACCAGGGCAGCCACGGGATGATGTTCGGCAGGAATACGGTTGCCAGGATTGTGCCGCCGACCATCAGCGCGCTTTCCAGGCGAAAAATCGCATTCTTCAGCAGCGCCTTCTGCGCCTCTTGCTGAATCCGGTCGAGGATGGAATCGCTGGACATGGGCCTCATGTTGCGTGTTGCGTGTTGCGTGAACCTTGATGCGCGCCCTCATGGACACGAACCACGTACCTCGCACCACGCCGCACGTCCTCTTAGAAGTAGGTAGATAGAATCTTGTATAAATCCCGGATCGTCTCCGTCGTTCCCTCGCGAACCTGACCGCCGCTGGCGTCGGCAAGGGACTGGAGCATGTCATAGTCAGCATCCTTGCCATAAGCGATGCTGAAAATGACCACCGGCACGTTCTGGTTGCCCTGCCGGATCTCGTTGGTCAACTGCTGCAACGAAACCGCTGAGGCGTTTTCCTTGCCGTCCGTCATCGCCACGATCGCGTTGATGCGCTCGGTATCCGCCTGGCGCTGCAATCGCCCATACGCCGTGCGAACGGCATCCAGGAGCGCCGTGTTGCCGCCGGCGTGGAGCCCGTTGACCGCATCGGTCAGGGCGGCCCGGTTGTTGGCCAGCGTGTCCAGCTCGATGATGTTGGCAATGCCGGTGTTGAACTCCACCAGGCCCACCCGCTCCTGGTCGCTCGGAATTTCCGCCAGGAAAGACTTCAGGGCAGCCTGCGCGTTCTTGAGCTTGTCACCATCCATCGAGCCGGAGGTATCAACCACCAGGATAACGTTGGTCTTGCGCTTGGTCAGCGCCCACACGTTCTGCACGGTCGCGACCACATCCGGTGCGGGCAGTTGCAGCGTGGTTTGTGGCTGGCTTGGATCCACGCCGTTTGCTGCCACCAGGGGCGAGCCGGGGCTGTCCAGCGGGATCGTCAGGTCGGCGGGGCGATAGCCGGCGCGCAGGATCGCGGTCTGGGCCTCGGGCGTCGCCAGATACTCGCGAAACGCCTCGAAAGTCCGGCGTTGGTTGGCCGTGATATCGGAGGTTTCAAGGAGCGCCAACGGATGATCCGCCCACAGCGTGCCCTCGGCCGGGTAGAGCGCCACCAGGCGTTGCGCCGGCTTGCCGCCCGAACCGTTTCCGCCATAGGGGCCGGCAAAGGCGCCGGTATTGAAGGCGATCACCAACTGCTCGGAGACCACGAAGGCGTCCAGCGCGTTCGGGCCATCCTGAGCGGCGCGTTGCATCACCGCCAGCTCGCCCTCACCGTAGAATTTCACCGTCTTTTCGACGGCCGAGACGAAATCGACGGTCTTTTGATCCTGCGCCAGCTCCGCGGTCAGGCCGCGCTGAACGCCCGCACCAGCATAAAACTCGGCCAGAGTCGCCAGGAGGCCACTGGCATAGGCGGTGCTGGGATGGCTCCACCGGAAGTTCTTATCCTCTTGCGCCTTGGTCTGAAGCGCCAGCCAGCTCACCGGCTTGTCAGGCCAACCGAGCGCCCTGGCCGCATCCTCCCACGCTGCAATGACGATGGGGGTGACAGCATACCGCACCGGCGTGCCGGTCAGCCGCGGTTCGATGGTGCCCGGCTCGGTGGTCTGGGTCTGTGCCCAACGCCGGTTCAACTGGTCCAGCCATAGTGAAGAATCCGGCGTCAACGCCTGGAAATCCTGTTGTCCTGCCAGCGCCTGGTTGACCATATCCTCCGGCGTCAGCTCGACCAGGGCGATCTGCATCGTCTGGCGGTCGGGTGTGCGCTGCTTCTGGCTGTTGAACTTATCCACCAGGGCTTTCATCAAGGTTGCCTTTTCCGGCGAGTAGGCAACGGTTAAAGACGCGTTCTTCTGATCCACGGCTGTGGGCTGGGTTGTCGACTTGTTTACCTGCTGGGCGATCAAGATCAAGGCGAACGTGCCGATGCAGCACAACAGCAGCACGGTGACCACGGCCGTTGTGACCGTTCTGCGCCGGTTGACCTGTTTTCTGCTCATGATGCGCTCCTTGCGACTGGAGGTTGGAGGTTGGAGGTTGGAGGTTGGAGGTTGGAGATTGGACAGCCCTTCCAACTTCCAACTTCCAGCTTCTAACTTCCAGTTTCCAGCTTCCAGCTACTTCCCCACATTCAGATCGAACCAACGCAGTAGCGCCAACAGCACGTCTCGGCTGGGGGAAGCCATGCGCGTGGTGCGCGGCACCACGGCTTCCACGCCCTGGCTCTGCCATTTCTTGAACAGCGTGTCGCCTTCCGCGACGTTGATGTCGTTGCTGACCGAGCGCAAGCCTTGCTGTACTGCCAGCTTCTGGATGTCGGAGCTCAGCAGGTATTGCTCGAACTGCAACGCGGCGTTCTTCTCGGCCGCGGTGGTCTCCGGCCCCACCCAGACGGTATATGGGAAGTCAAACCAGGTGACATACTTGGGGTAGCGGATCACCAACGGGTCCGACCAGCGCGTGGTGATGCCCTCCATGTTGTTGAGCAGATCGCTTTCCAGGAGTTGGCCTCCATCTCCGGCCGAGTAGCCGAACAGCGCGAAATCTTCGGCGGTGTAGGCGCTGGCACCGCTGACATCGGTCAGCGAGTCCATCAGCTCTTTGAGCCAGGCCTGGAACTTGGGATCGGTCACATCGGCCACCGAGATGTTCGTCTTGTCGTAGTACTCGCCCGCTGCGGCGACCATGGCCGCCAGCCCGCCGACGTTGCGCCGCGGGTTGGGCACCACCAACTTGAAGAAGCCCCAGCTTTTGTCGCCGCCCAGATCCGGCCAGCCGCCCTTGGCGATGGCCGCGTCATGGATGGTCTGCCAGTTGATCTCACCGAACTTCTTCGTCAGCGCGTCGGCGCGGCTTTGATAAAGGCCCCAGACGAAGAGGGAGATCGCGACAGGCCGTGCGCGGTATTCGCCGTCGGACAGGAAGACATCGCGGCCCAGGCGCTCCTTGTAGGACGCGTTGGCAAGCTCGACCAGGTAGCGGCTGTCAGGAATCCACACCGTTGGGAAACTGGTGCTGAGTCGCTCTATTTCCTGGGACGTCAACTGATCGCGCGTTTTGTTGCCGATCGAGCCGAAATCGTCCCGGTCGAATTTGCCCAGCGCGGTCAGGCCGTCCATCGCGATGACCTGCACCTCGACCGGCTGCCCGTCCTGTCTGGGATTGGTGGCGTTGAAACGCTTGGCCGCGTCACGCACCCACGGCTCGACCGGCAGCGCCGTCAATATGCGCACCTGGATCGGGCCTTTCGGGGTCGCCACCAGTGGCTGGGGGTTGTTCGGGTTGAATTTCTGCCAGCCCAACCCCGCGGCCACGACCAGCAACACCAGGCCGATGATCAGGAAGAACACGGCCGTGGTGCGCCGCCCGCCGCGTGCAGCAGCGACGAAAAAGTAGATCGCGAGGGCGATGGCGATCAGGCCACCGGCCAGGGTACCGATAATGGGAGCAAGAGCCATAGTGTGCTCCTTACGTGGTTACGATTTTGCCGTGGGCTCGGGTGCGGATGCGGGAGGCTCCGCCAACCCGAGACGGGCTTTGCGCGCCTCCAACTGATCCTCTAATTCTTTACGTTTGAGCACTTCCGGGGTTTCGCCTTGGGTCAACGCGCGCTGCTCCAATTGCGACAATTGCAGCTCGGCGGCCGCCAAGCGATTGCGGATCGAGCCGACGACGCGATCCACATCTGCATCGCCGGCACCGGCCAGGTCATCCAACCGCTGGCCCACCTTGCCGGCCAGGTCTTTGCCCCGTTTGGCGCTTGCCAACCCCACGACCTCCGGCTCACTTTCGCGCAAGGCCATGATCCGTGTGTCGAGCTGGGCCTTGGTCTCGACCAGCTTAGCGTACTCCTGCTCCAGCCGTTCCACGTTCTCGGCGGCACGGCCCGCAACCAGCCGGCTCTGATTCAGGCGCTCCTGCGCGGCCAACGCGTCCTCCTGGAGCCCGGATTGCAGCAGTTGATCTACCTCGCCGTCCTGTTTCACGACCAAAGCCTGTTTCTCGTCGGCGCGCCGCCGCATCGCCGTGATCTGAGCGCGCAGGTCGAGAAGCTGTGCGCTCAGTTGATCTTGCATCATTTGCAGTTCACGGATGTGCTGTTGGAAGATCGCCGGCTCATTCGAATGCAGCGCGCCCTCCACCAGCCGATTCAGGTCGGCGGAGACCAACGTTTGGACCTTTTCAAGTAAGGATGCCATTCAAACCTCCGTTGAACGTTCACGCGTTACACGCCAAGCGTTCCGAGAAGCGAAGCGTCCGATGTGCCAACGCGCAACGTTCACCCGCCCCTCGCGGCCAGCCCGAGGCGCGCCTTGCGCGCTTCAAGCTGGGCATCAAGCTCGCTGCGGCCCAATACCTCGTCCATCTGCTTGTCGAGGCTGGCTGCACGCATCTCGCCTTCAGCGGAGGCACGATCCAGGCGGGCGCGGATGGAATCGGCGATGCGTGCCACATCAGCGTCGCCCGCGCCGGACAAATCGTCCAGCGACTTCATGGTCTTAGCCGTGATTTCCTTGGCCTTGGCCAGTTCGAGCAGCGCCTCCAATTCCTGGCGCTCCTGTTTGATCGTGGTGAGCTTTGCTTCCAGCTTCAGGCGGGCATCCAGCAGGCTTTGATATTCCCGCTGCATCTGCTCGACCTGTGAGCCGTAGGCCTCCACCAGGCGTTGCGCGGAGTTGAGCTGGCTTTGCGCAGCACGGGCCAGATCATCGCGGCCCTGCTGAAGGAAAAGGTCGATATTACGATCCAACTCCCCGACCTTTGCCTGCTGCTCCTCATACTTGCGTTTGACCGTCTTGACCTGGCCGCCGACGGTAATCGTTGCCTCGGACAGATCCTGCAGGTTGTTCTCCACCTCGCGGATATATTGTTGGATGACCGCGATGGAGTTGGATTTAAGCGCCTGATCCACAAGATAATGCAGGTTTGCAGAAATCAGCGTGTTAACCTTTTCGACGAGCGATGCCATGCGAGATTCCTCCTGAAGTATTAGGTATTAAGTGTGCTGCACGGCTGTGCGCGATATGTTGCGACGGTTCGCAGGATACTCCTGGATGCCTGGCACTGCATGACGGACAACAGACGGCGGGCTGACAAGGGTTGAAGGTTCAAGGTTCAAGGTTGAAAGTCGCGTCTGACCTTCGACCTTCAACCTTCGACCAGCTTATATCCCCGCCCGCGGATCGTCTGCACGTAGCGCGGGTTGGTGGCGTCGGGTTCGATCTTCTGGCGCAAACGGCTGACCAGCTTCTCGATGCGGGCATCGTCCACCTCATCGATGTAGTCTTCGCCCCATACCGCCTCGACCACCTCGTACTTGGTGCAAATCTTGCCCAGGCGACCGTACAGGAGGAGCAGCAGCCGGTATTCCAGGTTGGTCAGCGTCGGTACCTGCACACCGTTGACCCAGATATCCCCGCTGTCGGGGTCCACGCGTATCCCCTGCTTGCTGGGACGCCGGGCGACCCCCTGGCGCCGCACGAATTCCTCGAAGCTGCGGGCAAAAACACGCCACTCGGGGCCTATCCCCACCACCAGATGCTTGGCGGTAATCGACTCCAAATCGGGAAGGTTCTCGGCGCTATTGGTCGCCTGACAGACTCTCAGCAACGCGGCCTGTTCGTCATCGGCCAGGTCGTTCCAGATCTTGCGGCATTCGGCCTGGATATTCAGATCTTGCCCGAGCACCTCGGCCGCGCGGCGGTGGATGATCCAATCCTGCGAAGGGTCTCGCACCGGCCGCCCGGTGAGCAGCCCCAGGATACGACAGGTAGTCTCCAGCAACGCCGGATGCCCGCCTGCCCAGGCGCGAATGAACGCCAGGTCCTCGTCGCTGAAGGTGACCCCTTCTTCCTCCGCAAAGCGTGTCACAAACTTGGCGATCTCCGAGTCTTGCAACATGGAGATATACAGCGTGTGATAGGTGAACATTTCGGCGAACTCACTGACATCGGGATCGGGCCGAATCTGACCCAGACGCCGGTTCGTCGCCGTGAAATATGTCAGGCCCTGGCGATGACGATCACGCAGCGCCCGCAGGTTCAAGAAAACGCGGCCATCGATCCCGGCCATCGGCCCATCCACCTCGTCAAAGAGGAAAACTACCCGCTGCGGCAGTTGATCGCCAATAGCAGACATCGCCTGGGCAAACCGGAGAGGTATCTCGAACGCGCTGGCGGGCGCCACCAGGCCGGTATAGGCCGTCTCGACACGCTGCAACACGTCGCCGTCCGAGTTTCGCTCGCGCATGGCGTCAATCGAACAGCGCAGGATCAGCTCATAGAAAGCCTGGTCACTCATCTCCAGCATCTGGTTGAAATCGATGTAGATGAACAGGTAAAGGCCGGCCTCGTCACCCAGGAATTGCGCCTGCACCGTGGGATTTGTCAACGAGTGCAACGTGGCGGATTTGCCCAGGTTGCTGACACCGACGACCGACAGACAGTCCATGCTGCGCACAGCAGTGAACAGGGCAGCCAAGTCACCGGTACGCGGGAGATAAATCCATTCGCGAGCTTTTGGAGGCATGTAAGAGACAACTCCTTCAGTGCTTGCGATTATCTTCTGCCAGACTTGCCATGAGCCGATGGTTTCCCTTGCGTCGCGGATGTAGACCGTTGGCCGGATGCGGGCCGTTGGGTGGGCACGGACCGTTGCGGCGGCTGACCACCGGCCGTCGCGGGCGCGGGCTCGCGGCCCTCGTCGGAACGCATGTGGCACTGCTTGTACTTCTTGCCGCTGCCGCACCAGCACGGATCGTTGCGGCCAAGAGTCTTGCTGCTGCGCGCCGGTTGCTGTTGCCCTCCGCCGTCGCCCCGGTTCGTCTGCATACGCTGAACCGGCACTGCCGGTCGGGTAGCAACCTGAGCATGATAGATGGAGTAGACGATGTCATGCGAGATAGAGGCCACCAGGTCCTGGTACATCTCGTGCGCCTCCTTTTTGTACGCGACCAGGGGATCAAGCTGAGCGAATGCCCGCAACCCGATGCCCTCGCGCAATTCGTCCAGGTCGGTCAAGTGGCGCACCCAGCGATTGTCCACCGCGCGCAACATGATCCACCGCTCCACCTGGCGCATGAGAGCGGCGCCCAGGGCAGCTTCTTTTTCACCGTAGGTGGCCTCGGCCAGCGCGACCAGATGATCGGCCAGCTCCGGTGCGTTGAGCTTGCGCCAGCTTTCGGGGTTCTCACCTTTGGGCAGCGGCATGATCTTGGTGACTTCCGCGGCCAGAGCGGCCAGATCCCAGTCTTTCCGCTCCAGCGCCACCGGATGGCCGGAACCGGCCGACGCGTCGGCGGTGAACAACTCCGCCAGGTGGCGCAGCTCATCCTCTACCATGCCCGTGATGGTAGGGCGCATGGTCGGTTCACTGAGGATCTGCCGCCGCTGGTTGTAGATGATCTCGCGCTGCTTGTTGACGACGTCGTCATACTCCAATACGTGTTTGCGGATGTCAAAGTTGTACCCTTCGACGCGCACCTGGGCACTTTCGATGGCTTTGCTGACCATGCCGTGCTCGATAGGCATGTCTTCTTCGAGGCCCAACCGCTCCATGATGTTTGCGACATTTTGCCCGCCGAACCGTCGCATGAGGTCATCTTCCAGCGCGATGTAGAAGCGGGATGAGCCGGGATCACCCTGGCGCCCCGAACGGCCGCGCAACTGGTTGTCGATGCGCCGCGCCTCGTGACGCTCGGTGCCCAGCACGTGCAACCCGCCGGCCGCGATGACCCTCTGGCGATCCTTGTCGCACTCGGCTTTCGCCTCAGCCAGCGCCTGGAGCCAAACCGGATCGGTTTCGGACAACGCCGCCAGGTCAACCCCTTCTTTGCGCAGCGTCTCGCGCGCCAGGCCGTCAGGATTGCCGCCCAGCAGGATGTCCACGCCGCGGCCGGCCATGTTGGTGGCGATCGTCACCGTGCCTGCCCGGCCGGCCTGGGCGATGACCCCGGCTTCTTTTTCATGCTGCTTGGCGTTGAGGACGTTGTGGGGCACCCCCTTGCGCTTCAGCAGATCGGACAGATACTCGGAGGTCTCGATGGCGACCGTGCCGACCAATACCGGCTGGCCTTTTTTGTGCAACTCGTCGATCTCGTTGACCACCGCCCGGAACTTCGCCTGCGGAGTTTTGTAAACCTGGTCGGGATAATCCGCGCGGATCACTTGCCGGTGCGTTGGGATGGCGATCACATCCAGGTTGTAGATCTTATAGAACTCCTCGGCCTCGGTCAGCGCCGTGCCGGTCATGCCTGCCAGCTTGGTGTACATGCGGAAATAGTTCTGGAAGGTGATGGTCGCCAGGGTCAGCGATTCGCGCTGGACGCGCACGCCTTCCTTCGCCTCGATCGCCTGGTGCAAGCCCTCGGAGAAGCGGCGGCCGTACATCAGGCGGCCGGTGAACTCGTCCACGATGATGACTTCGCCGTCCTTGACGATGTAGTCCTTGTCCAGCTTGTAGAGGACATTAGCGCGCAGCGCGTTGTCCAGGTAGGGATTCAGCTCGTAATGGTCGGCGTCGTACAGGCTCTGTCCCGCGGCTAGGCCGATCAGTGACTCGACGCGCGCGATGCCGTCGTCGGTCAGGGTGACGACGCGATCCTTCTCATCCACCTTGTAGTCGCGCTCCGGGGCCAGCCGGCGGACGACCTGGGCGAAGGTGCGGTAGTAGTCGGACGATTCCTGCGCCTGTCCGGAAATGATCAGCGGCGTGCGGGCCTCGTCGATGAGGATGTTATCCACCTCATCCACAATGGCGTACACCAGCTCCCGCTGGACGCAATCGTCGAGGGTATGTACCATGTTGTCGCGCAGATAGTCGAAGCCGAACTCGTTGTTGGTGCCGTAGGTGATGTCGGCGTAATACGCCTCGCGCCGGCCCACCGGGCGCAAGTAGCGGTAACGGTCGTCAGCCGCGGGATAGTCAGGGTCAAACAGGAACGACCCCAGCTCCGGGTTGGCCGCAGCCGACTGGATCACACCGACGCTGACGCCAAGCAGGTGGTAGATCGGCCCCATCCACTGCACGCCCCACTTGGACAGGTAGTCGTTGGGCGTCACCAGGTGCGCGCCGCGGCCGGTGAGGGCGTTGAGGTAAAGCGGCAGCGTGGCGACCAGGGTCTTGCCTTCACCAGTCTTCATCTCCGCGATCTTGCCCTGGTGCAGCACCATCCCGCCGATAAGCTGCACGTCGAAATGGCGCATCCCGACCGTGCGGGTAGCGGCTTCACGCACGGCGGCGAAGGCGCGCGGCAGGATCTCCTCCATCGACTCGGCTTCGGCCTGGCGCAGCTCCTTTTCCAGCCGCTGGACTTCCAGGCGCAACTGGATCTGCGCGTCCGAATCGGCCTCCGCCTGCCATTCCTCGCGGACCCTGGCAAGATCGTCGCGCAGGGTGCCCACGCGGCCGGCGATCGTCGTACGGAAGGCCTCGGTCTGGCCGTGCAGCTCATCGTCGCTCATACGCTCGAACTCGGGCGCCAACGCGTTGATTTGATCCACGATCGGCTGCAAGCGCTTAACCTCGCGATCGCTCGAATCGCCGAAGACTTTCTTGACTAAGTTCTTGAACATGGGTATTGCTCGTAATTCATGTTTCGTGCTGTTAGCGCCGGAGTTCGGCTCCGGCGCTAACAGCGTGCTGATTTCAGACTGCCGGGAGATTATACCACAGGCATAGAGGGGGAGCACGTTTAGGAGGAGAAACCAGATGATCAGCGGCCCAAGCTCGGTGCAAAGGCCCTGACACGAGAGGCGCGGCGGGTAGCAGGGTTCAAAGGTCGAGTCCTAAGGTGGGCCTCACTCACTCCAGCGTCTCGCTTGCCAGCATTTGCAGAACATCCAAGATGCTCAGGCGATCCGAAGGCTCTACTTGCCCACCGGCGAGGTGCACATGATGAGGAAAGCCGGGCAATTCAGGATAATGCTCGATGTTGTCCCAACGCTTGCGAAGTACCTGCCGTGTCCCATCCATCCACTGGTAACGATACCGTTCAGGAGTACAGCTTTCACCTGACGCTACAAAGTACTCCGCCAACTCCAGAAAGTCGCCGTTTGTCAACTGAGCACGCACGCGAAGATAGCCACGATCAGGCTCTACCCACTGCTCGATGACATCGAATGAGACCACCAGAGGACTGATGATCAGCTCAGCCAGAGCAGCGTCCAGGTACTCGGCTGGTTTCATGGGGCCTGTTTAAGAAAATCTTCCAGGCGTTTCTGGGTAGCTTGATGCATATCGCAGAACACGCTCCACTCCATGAAGTCCATGTCATCACCCAGTTCCCCAGCGCGAAACCGCCGGTAGAAGTCGACCGAGGACATATTGTATTGCCGTTCGTATTCAGCAAGGCGCGCGGCCAAGCGCTGGAGCTCCGCATAGCACTGCTTGATCTCCAGCGAAATGAGTTTGCCGACCGTTTGATCCACGATGCGATCCTGGTACCCACGACGATAGAGGTCCAGCAAGCTCTGCAACCGGCTCACAGTCTGGGTTTGGATTGTCATTCCTTCGCTCCTGAAATTCGGTTCCGCCTTCCACTTCCCGATGACACCATCTTATACTGAAGTCATGTCACGGTCAAACAAGATACAACCAGCAAGGATCAGTCATCCAAACACAAGTGACCGACACACGAACACGCCGGCCACTCTCGCGCTATTCATCGAACAACTCGCCCACCGACCGGCCCTCGTGGATCCGCCGGATCACTTCAGCAAGCAGCGAAGCCACGGGAAGCACTTTGAGCTTGTCTCCCGAGCGTCGGCGCTTCTCGTCGGAGATCGCCACGGTATCACTGATGATGACTTCGCTGAGCGCGCTGTCGCGAATGCTCTCCGGCGCCGGCTCCGAGAGGATCGCGTGGGTGGCGCAGGCGACGACCTCCAAGGCGCCCTGCCTGCGCGCAAAATTGGCCGCGCGGGTGAGTGTGCCTGCGGTGTCGATCTCGTCATCCACGATGATCACGTTCTTGCCGTCCACGTCGCCGATGAGATTCAGCACGTCGGTGCGCGCCCCGTCGAGCGAACGCCGCTTCTCCACAATCGCCAACGGCAGGTCGAGCGCCTCGGCAAAGTTGCGCGCCCGCCGCAATGATCCGATATCGGGCGCCACCACGGCGGCGTTCGATACAGGATGCGCCTTGAAATGTTTGACGAACAGGCCCAGCGCGGGCAGCTCGTCGCAGGCGATCGAGAAAAAACCCTGGATTTGCCTGGCATGCAGGTCGAGGGTCACGAACCGATCGGCGCCCGCAACCTCGATCAGGTCGGCCACCAGGCGCGCCGTGATGGGAACGCGCGGCTGATCTTTCTTATCGGTGCGGCCATAACCGTAGTAGGGCACCACCGCCGTGATGCGCCCCGCTGAATCCCGGCGCAGCGTGTCGATGAAGATCAACAGCTCCATCAGCCTTTCGTTGACGGGCGCCGACGTGGGCTGGATGAGGAAAACGTCCTTGGCGCGCACGCTTTCGTGCAGCCGCACAAACGTGTTGCTGTTTGGGAACTGCTCGACGTCTGCTCCACCCAGCGAGACATTCAGGCAACGCGCCACAGCTTCGGCCAGCGGACGATTGGCCGTACCGGAGAAGATCATCAAATCCCCATACATCTTTACCGTGCTCACGGGCATAGAGGTCTCCTGACGGATGCCTTAAGTGAACTTCTAAACGTCGTGTTCATGCCGCACTGATGATCTTGCGACTGCCATACACTTTGCGATAGTATTCCTTGAATTCGCCGGATTTGATCTTCCGCCACCACCACTCGTTGGCCGCATACCAACGCACGGTCTCGCGGATCGCCTGCTCGTGCGTGTGGCGCGGCTGCCAGCCCAGCGCCTTGAGTTTGTCCACGTTCAGGCAATAGCGACGATCGTGACCGGGCCGGTCTTCCACGTGCCGGATCAGGCTGAGCGGCTTGCCCAGCTCGTCCAGCAAGATCTCGACCATCGTGAGATTCTCCATCTCGGCGCCCGTGCCCACGTTGTAAATTTCGCCAAGGACCCCCCTGTGCAGCACCAGGTCGATCCCCTCGCAATGATCCATCACGAACTGGTAGTCGCGACGCTGCTTGCCATCACCGTAGACCGGCAACGGTTGATCCTCGATAGCATTGGTGACGAAAAGCGGAACGACCTTTTCCGGGTACTGGTAGGGACCGATGTTGTTGGCGCCGCGGGTGATGGTCACCGGGAGATTGTAGGTGATGAAATAAGCGATAGTCATTAAGTCGCCGCTGGTTTTGCTGGCCGCGTAGGGGCTGCGCGGGGCGACCGGGTCGGTCTCCAGCGAGCGGTGGGAACCCTCGATGTGGCCATACACCTCGTCGGTGCTCACCTGGTGGAGGCGTTCCAGCTTGAACTGGCGCGCGGCTTCCAACAACACGTATGTGCCGTACACATCGGTCCTGATGAACGCGTCGGGGTCTATGATCGAGCGATCGACGTGCGTTTCGGCCGCGAAATTGACGATCGTGTCGATATCATGTGCCTTGATCGCCTCGGCCACCGCGGCCGCGTCGCAGATGTCGCCCTGAACGAAGCTGGTGCGCGGATCGTCCTTGACATTCAGCAAGTTGTCCGGGTTGCCGGCGTAGGTCAGCTTATCGTAGACCAGAATGCGATAATCCGGGTACTTGCCCAGCATGTAGCGCACGAAGTTCGACCCGATGAAACCCGCGCCACCGGTAACCATGAGGTTCTTCATTGGCAAAAACTCCCCGTAAACGAATCAGCGAATCAACGAACCGGCGAATCCGGCAAGTCCCGGATCAGCCATTCGCTCATCCGCTGATTCAAAATTGCCGCACCCTTCGACTCCGCACGGCATAGGTTGTAGATTATGCCTCGCCCTTACAGCCCATGCGCTGTGTTCCGGTCAGTTTCTCATCCTGGGCGGCGGCCCTTCGACTACGCTCAGAGCTTGCCCTGAGCTTGCCGAAGGGACAGGCGCCACGGCGGGTGAAAGTCGGCGTCGGCCGTCCACGAATATGACACGAATTCACGAATCCAACGGGAAGCTATTCGTGCGTTCGTGGTGGCATTCGTGGATGGCGCGTCTGAGCGACCTTCAGGGCAGTCACTCATGCCAGGTGTGGCGCCACAGCACGTGAGAAGGCAGCCACTATCGTCCATGGTCAATCGTCCATCATCGTTCTCGGGGCGCTTGGTCGGATTATCACGCCGCCAGGTACTTGCGAAGCTCAGCATCGGCCGCCACGTTGACCAACGTCGCGCCCACCAGCCGCGCGCCAACCTGCGCCAGCATCTCCCTGGCGCGCTTGGCATCGCCGCGCTTGGTGTGACCGGCCGCGACGGTCAGCAAAACGCCGTCCACCTGGATTGCCAACTCCGCGGCATCGGTCGCCAGTGTCACCGGCGGCGCGTCGAACAGTATCACGTCGGCTTCATCGCGCAGCCGGGCGATGAGCTTGCCCATCGCCGGTGACCCCACGACGTCGGCCGGCGCGTCCACCGCAGGGCCGCTGGTAAGCACTTGCAGGCCATCCACCTCGGTCGCCTGCAACGGGAGGGGTGTGGCTTCATCTAGCGTCGCGGTGGTGACGCCGGCGGTGTTTCCCAGGCCGAACAGCGTATGCTGGGTGGGGCGGCGCAGGTCGCAGTCAACCAGGATCACGCGCTTGCCGACCCGGGCAAATGCCACCGCCAGATTAGCGACGGTGCTCGCCTTATGCGCGTCCGTGCTGGCGGCCACGACGAGGATCGCGCTCAACGGCGTCTCCCGGCCGGCCGACATCAAGTTGACGCGCAAGCGCCGATACGCCTCGGCCGCCGGTGAAGAGGGCTGAGTGAGAGTGATGAGATTTGCGGTCATATGTCACCCTTGTCTTGGGCACAAAAAGAAAGCGAGGAGGCGGAGACAAAGAGCGTCCGGAGGCGCAGCGTTTCCACAGCTCCCACGCAAATCATGTTCCATGCGGCCTGGCGTCCGCGGCCTGTGCCGTTGCCGGGATCGCGCCCAGCACCGGGAGGCCCAGCGTGCGCTCGACAGCTTCGGGTGTGGCCAGGATATCGGAGGCCATCCACTCCAGCGCCAGGACGATCAACGCGCCGATCAGGGCGCCCAACACGAATCCGGCCAGCACATTCGTCAACGCCTTAGGTTTATAAAGCGGGGCATCGATCACGCTATCCACCAACTTGACCTCGATACGGTTGTCCTTGTCCTGTTGGTTATAGTACGCCACCCGCTCATCGACGAACTCGCTGGCGAAGGTCGTGACGATCTTCTTGGCGATCTCGGGGTCCTGATCCTGGGCATCGATACGAATAATGAAGTTTTCTGGTTCGGCGCTCACGGTGATCTTCGCCAGGAGATCATAGGAGCTCATATCGAGCCTGGCGTCGGTGATCACTCGGTTGGCCATGTCGTGGGTGTTGAGGTTATTGACGAAGTTGCGCAGCAGGTTTTGGGTTTGCTGTCCCAGGCCCCAATCCGGCCGGGCCGGCACGGCGCTGATGCGAGCCGTCGCCCGATAGATCTTGGTCTGCACCTTGGCGAGGCCGAATGCCAGCAGGGCCGCCAGAACCGCTGTCGCGAGGATGATCCACCCCCGCCGGCGCAGAATGTCCAGGTAAGCGCGTAAGTCCATAACGTCTCCCATCACGAAGACACAGAGGTTCGAAGGGGCACGAAGAGCGCACCGCCTCGTTCGACATTGCGAATTACCACATGGAGGATCGAAGTGCATTCTACACGCGAACGGCTCAGCCACCAAACGCCGCAGGCGTTTTGACAGGCGAAAGTACCGGACATAGAATGGTCCCCGCCAGGCTGATTTCCGAATCGCCAATACCAAATATCAGCATCCAGCTTCAGGTTTCTGATCCAGGAGACGCCATCATGCCCGATCCAGTTCCCGTCAAAGTGCCCATCCAAATCCGTTGGCGCGACCTGGACGCGTTGGGACACGTCAACAACGCCGTCTATCTCTCCTATTTTGAGCTGGCTCGCCTGGCCTACATCCGGGCGCTGTTGGGCGAGGACGCGCAGATCGACCCGCGCACCTTGCTCCCGGTCGATTTTCAGTTCATCCTGGCCGAGGTGACGTGCCACTATCGCTCGCCGGCCACGCTGAGAGATCAACTGGTGGTCGCGATCTGGGTGTCACAGGTGGGGCGAAAGAGCTTCGTGTTCGAGTATCGGATCACCGACGAGGTGACGGGGCGGCTGGTTGCTGAAGGGTGCAGCACGCAGGTGTGGTACGACTACGCGGCGGGGGAAAGCCGGCCGGTGCCGGGGGAGATCGTCCAAAGGATGGAGTTAATGCAAGGAACCTCGCTCCACTGAAGGTGAACACAAGTAGAGGTTATGCGATTCACAGATATCCTTTCAGTCAAGCCGTGCGTCGAATAGCTTGAGACACAACGACACCCAGCAACGTCCTGGATCCAGGACTTGGCGATCAGGACAATCCGAAAGGCCAGTGCGCCCCACCTAATGCCTGGAGTTGCGGCCTAGATAACATACCCCTCTTCAGCGTTTCACAGGCCAGCTAAAGTGTTTTCTCAGTACTCAAAGGATCCCAACGAATGACGTATACTCGGCCTAAGACCGGCCAAGCCACTCTTAACATCAATTCGAACCGGTTTCCGGTAGGGCCTGACACAATCAGATTACCTTTTATCCGTCCCTCTTCAACTGGATCATTGCGCTTTGGTCTAGTCGTTCTCACCGGCGGCATAGAACGAACCTGAACCTTATAGCCCTCAGCCCGATATCCGACAGGAAGAAAGACTCGCATAATCAGCTCTCGTATTGGGCGGTCGATCCGAAAGGCGTAGTACTGGTCAAACACCTCTTCATCTTTCAACCGTTGCGGCAACCAACCTATCGCATACACTCCCGCAAGCAGTCTCTCAATAAGTACAAAGGAAGTGACAGAATCAGCTTCAAGAGAAGGGTTGAATCTCAGATCGACTACCCATACTCCATCGGCGAAGTATGGCTCACTCAGATCTATTTTGACCCGGGAACCTGATAGACTCTCAACTGAGTACCGTGGTCTTGCAATTAGACACGATGATGTATCAACCGATGCCGGATCAATTTGCAATGATTGTTCTATCAAGTCAAGTTCTTTAAGTGCTTTCACAGTAGCTTCGCGCTTGAACTCTGCAGAGCCGTCGGGGTTTATGGTGACGGTTACTGCAAGCTTCTCGTAGCTCCAACCATAGCGCGCCGCATTGATCTCATGAGCCAAGGCCCATTGCGCACCTTCATCCACTAACAGCAATGGATGGAGTGCTTGGCGTACGCGATGGGGGATATCAGAGATATCGCGGCCTAGCTCGCCGACGACTGCATCCATTATTGCTTTGATATCTTGTCTTTCAGCTTGGACAGCTTGTTCAATCATCTTCTCCTGTCGCAGTCGTTCTCTCTTCATCCGTTCACGGTGTCCTTCCATCGCAGTAGGGATCAAGACTAGCAACCAGAACGCAGCGATCGCGGCTGCGGTGACCAGCAGTATTGTGCGTAAGCTGTTGAGACTTGGTATATCGAGCCGACTGATAACCGCAGAGGTGATTGAAATGATGGGAGAAACTAGAAGCAGTATCTTGACAGGTGTGGACTCCAGAACTGCACGTGCTCTCTCAAGGATCGGCTTCATACTCATCTGCCCTACTGAACACGAAAGAGGTAGAAACAAGCTGTACTCTTTCTACCTCTTTCGTTCATGGATAATGAAAGCCGCGAAGACAGTTTGTTGCGGCCAAGGGCCGTCAGCCTCCACTGGTGACTCCGTTGCAGGGCAAGTTTGCCAGCACTGCCATCACTGTGAAGAACACCATGGTCAACAGCGCGATTAGGGGTGAGCTTCGGTGTAACACGGTTTTCTCCTCACACTCAACTGCCACCAGTGACGCCGTTCTTACGGACCTTCTTCTTATTGATCCTCATGATCGACCTCCTTCTTGTAATGAACCCAAATGGGCAACGGGTTCCTGTTCCTGTCGTCCCCCCACAACTAGCCACCTGGGGAAACCCGCACCCCAGGTGGCTAGTTAGATGAAGAGCAGAATGAACCTGTTCGCACTTCGCGACAGAGACTTCAGAGCGACAAGAACAGGCAGAACAATGGCGTACACAGACCGTTCTACGTTTCCGGCACCCACGAAAAGGCTCTACTTTCTAGTAATGTGACCAGGGGCCATTATGTTTCTGGTGTGCCAAATACATCTCGGCAAAGCTACCGCTTGGCTCGACCTTCTCGCCAACAGTGCATCTGTTGTGCGACCGCTGTCTAATTGCTCTTGGAGAAATAAAAGAGGCCACCTCGAAGAAACAGAAGGGTCTCTATAGGAGTTGGCCGCGCCGTTGAGGCATGACTCCTAGTATTGCTTACTAATACCAACAATACTAACGAAGAATATATCACCAACTGCGGGCGATGTCAATATCTGTTACCGGTAACTTTTTCAAGGATTCGCAGAATCGCCTGGTTTGTGGAGCCAAGCGCCCTTCGAGTTGTCATTCGGTTGTTTTGCCAGCACTCCTTCCTTCCACTTCCCGGTTGTCAGTTGAGTAAAATCCCGCGCCTTTGAAGATCACCGCCGGAGGCATGAACACGCGGCGGACGGTGCGATGGCCGTGCGGGCACTCAGGCAGGGTCTGGTCGGTCATGTGCCGTGCGCGCTCAAAACGGACGCCGCAGGTGATGCATTCAAAGGTATAGAGAGGCATGGTTATCTCCGACGATGGACGATAGACGATGGACCACGGTCTGTCGTCCATCGTCTATCGTCCCAAAGCTACTTGCTCACGACCTGGATCGTCTTGGGCTTGACGGCCTCGGCCTTCGGGATGCTGAGCGTCAGCAAGCCGTTCTCGTACTTCGCCTCGGCCTTGTTGGCATCCACCGGGATGTTGATGTTCAGCGTGCGCTGGAACTTGCCGTACGGGCGTTCCTGCATCACGTAATCGACGTTCTCCATCGGCGCTGGCCGCTCGCCCTTGATCGTGAGCGTGTCGCCCTCGATGGTGATCTCGACGTTTTCCGGTTTCACGCCGGGCATGTTAGCCAGCACGACGATCTCATCCGGCGTGGCGTAAGCATCCAGCGGCAGGCGATAGGCCCGCTCACCGCCGTTGCCGCGGCGTGACGGTACAAAGCTATCCTCGAACAATCGATCCATCGCCTCACGCAACGTCACCGCCTCACGGAAGGGATCCCAACGGGTAATCATGTCAACCATCTGATATCTCCTCTCAATCTCTCGATTCTTCCAACGCATAATCCCCGACGAGTGACGAGCAGGACCATTGCTACGGGGCCTTACCCGTCACTCATCACTCGTCGTGCTTCACTTCGCCACGATTTTGACGGTTTTCGCTTTGGCCGCCTCGACCTTCGGCAATTCCAGGGTCAGGACACCATGTTCAAAGGTCGCCTTGGCCTTGTTGCTGTCAACACCGACCGGCAGACCCACCTGCCGACAGAAGCTGCCGTAACGACGTTCCTGGCGCAGATAGTTGCGCTTTTCGGTCTTCTCTTCCGACTTATACTCGCCTTTGATCGTCAGCAAATCGCCGGTGATGGTCACTTCGATGTCCTCCGGCTTGACGCCGGGCACGGTGGCCTTCACCACCACGTCGTTGTCCGTCTCGTACATGTCCAGCGGCAATGCGCGTGCCGGGGATTCTCCGAACCCGAAAAAGTCCGGCCGGAGGAAGCTTTCCTCGAACAGCCGATCCATCGCGTCGCGCAGGCTTACCATCTCCCGCGCCGGGCTCCAACGTACCAACTCTGCCATAGCAACACCTCCCGCTCTGCTCATGCGTTTTTGCTCTGCGGCGACCGGCTGCTGCCGATCACCTTGACGTTACGGCCTCATCATAGGGAAACTGCGTTAGAACGACGTTGGACGAACGTTAGATTTCTGTAAGCGTGGGTGTTTTGACAAGGCGCGACATCGCGTGTATTCTCGCGCGAGTGCGATGAGGAAAAAAAGGAACTAGAGGCCAGGGATCGGATCCTGGTCACTTCTCCTGATCCCTAGTCCCCTTTTCGCCCGGAGATTCCATGTTTTTCGATGAGGCAAAAATCTACGTGAGGGCCGGTGACGGCGGAAATGGCGTCGTGGCGTTCCGGCGCGAGGCCCACGTGCCGCGCGGCGGCCCCAGCGGCGGCAACGGCGGCAAGGGCGGTGACGTCTACCTGGTCGCCGATTTGCAGATCAACACGCTGATCGCGTTCAGCAAGCAAATCCACTTCCGCGCAGACAACGGTGAACACGGCCGCGGCAAAAACCAGACCGGCGCTCAAGGCAAAGACCTGGTCATTCATGTGCCGGTGGGTACCGTCGCTTATGAGGCGGATACGGGCCTGATCCTGGCCGACCTGATAAGCCCCGATCAGCGCGTCCTGGTAGCGCGCAGTGGACGGGGGGGCCGCGGCAACTGGGCCTTCAAGTCGCCGACGGTGCAGGCCCCGCGCATCGCGGAGAACGGGGAGCCGGGCGAGGAGCGTTGGGTGCGCCTGGAGCTCAAGCTGATCGCTGACGTGGGGATCGTGGGCGTGCCCAACGCCGGGAAGTCTACCTTGTTGTCTCGCGTCAGCGCGGCCCGGCCCAAGATTGCCGACTATGCGTTCACGACGTTGGAACCGAACCTGGGCACCGCGATCGTGAACGGCAGGGACATGGTGCTGGCCGATATCCCCGGTTTGATCGAGGGTGCGCACGCTGGCGCCGGGCTGGGCCACACCTTCCTGCGCCACATCGAGCGAACACGCCTGTTGATCCACCTGCTGAATGGCCTCAGCCCCGACCCGCTTGGCGACTACGAGGCGATCAACCAGGAACTGGCGCTGTTCAATCCCGTTTTGGCCGAAAAGCCGCAGATCGTCGTCCTCAACAAGATGGATTTGCCGGATGTCCGGGCGCGCTGGTCTGAGATCGCCCGGGATCTGAAGGAGCAGGGCGTCGTGGAACCGATGGCGATCTCGGCCGTGTCGGGCGAAGGGGTGGAGGCGCTCCTCCGCCGCATCGCCGATGCGCTTGCTGAATTGCCGCGTGAGCTGCCGCAAGAGCCCGCGGCGGCCCCCCGTGTGTCCGCTGCGCCGGAAACAGACAAGAGCTTCACCATCGAGCGGGAACCCGATGGCGCCTGGCGCGTGCGCGGCGCGTATATCGAGAAGATCGTCAAGATGACACGCTTCGAATACTACGACGCGGTGATGCGCTTCCAACGAATCATGGAGGCACTGGGGATCACCGAGGCGTTGCGAGCGAAGGAAATACGCGAAGGTGATACAGTGCGCATCGGGGATATGGAGCTGGATTGGAGCGACTAGCATGGCTTGTCAGCGCATCGGCGTCCTGGGCGGCACTTTCGATCCGGTCCACATTGGCCACCTGATCCTGGCAGAGGAGGCGCGTGATCAGCTTGGCCTGTCAATCGTCTACTTCGTGCCGGCCGGCGACCCGCCGCACAAACGCGATCGACGCCTGGCGCCGGTCGAAGATCGCGTCCGGATGACTGAGCTCGCCATCGCGGGCAACGCCGCGTTCCGGGTCTCGCGGGTCGACGCGGACCGCCCCGGCCCGCACTACACGATTGATATGGTGCATATCATCCAGAGCCAACTTGCGCCGGGCTGCGAGCTGTATTTTCTGATGGGCTTCGACAGCCTGGTCGAACTGCCCAAATGGTTCCAGCCGGCCGAGCTGGTCGCCGCGTGCCAACTGGTCGCCCTGACGCGCCACGACATCGAGCTGGACTGGGGCAAGCTCGACGCCGCGCTGCCGGGCATCCGCCAGCGCGTGACCATCCTCGACATGCCGGAATTGGAGATCGCATCCCACCAGATCCAGGAACGCGTCCGCAGCCGCCGCAGCATCCGCTACCTGGTGCCGGAGAGCGTGTGCGGGTATATCGGGGAGAAGGGGCTTTACAGGACGATGGACGATGGACGATGGCCGATGGACGATAGCTGATGGCCGATGGCCGATGGCCGGTGAACAATGGATCTTGAACCTTGAACCTTGAACCGCAGCCCATGGTCGATCGTCAATCGTCTGTGGTCTTTGGTCATTCCACCTGGTACGGCACGTCCGTCACTACAATCCCCGGCCTGAATAACAGCGCCAGTCGCAACCAGGTCGCGGTCTGGGCGTGCAACAGGTTCGTCCACCAGTGCCTGGGCACGAACTGCGGAACCACAATGGTGATGATCTCATTCGGCTGGCGCTGCGCGGCAATCTCCTCGACGTAACGCAACAAGGGCTCGATCATCAAGCGGTAAGGCGAATCCAGGAGCACCAGGCGCACAGCTTTGCCGCGCACCTCCCACTTGCGCTGAATCTTCTCCGCCTCCTCGGGATCAAGGCAGACATGCACGGCTGTGACGTCGTCCGAGAGGGCCTGGGCGTAGCGCAACGCGGCCAGCGTGCCCTGGTGGACGCCGCCGATCGGCAGGATGACCCGGTGGCGAGAGATGCGCGGCAGCTCGGCGAACTCGTCGAGGGACAGGCGTGCGGCCAACCGCCGATAGTGCCCGTGAATGGTCGAGAAAGCAGCCACCATCAACGGGATCAGGATGAGGACAATCCAGGCTCCATCACGAAACTTGGTGGTGGCAAACACCAGGGTCACCACCGTGGTACAGACGGCGCCGAACCCGTTGACGATCATCTTGACCTGCCAGCCATGCTCGTAGCGCAGCGTCGAGCCGCGTTCCGCGACCTCCTGGCCAGCCGCCAGGCGTCCCGTCTTCCACCAGCGGTGTGCCATGCCCGCCTGCGACAGCGTGAACGACATGAACACACCGATCGCATACAGCGGGATCAGGGCGGTGACACTGGCGCGAAAGACGATGATCAGCGCGCACGCGACCAGTGCCAACACCACGATGCCGCGCGAGAAGACGAGCCGGCTCCCGCGGAAAGCCAACTGCCGCGGCAGAAAGCCATCCACCGCCAGCAACGCGCTGAGGCGCGGGAAGCCGGCGAAGGAGGTGTTCGCTGCCATGACCAGGATGACCATCGTGGCGGCAATAACTGCCAGGTAGATGACGTCACGCCCCCCGAGGACCGTGCGGGCCAACTGCGAGATTACCGTCTCCGTCTCCGACGCCACCGCGCCGATATGCCCGGACAAGAACGTGATGCCCAGAAAGAGGCTGCCCAGGATCACCGACATCCAGATGAGCGTGATCCCGGCATTACGGCTGCGCGGCTCTCGAAAAGCTGTGATCCCATTGGAGATGGCTTCCACGCCGGTGAGTGCGGTCGTGCCGCTGGAAAAGGCGTGCAGGATCAAAAACAACGAGATGGCTTGTCCGCTGTGGATCATTTCCATCGGCGGCGGATCGATGACCTGGCCCAGGGAGCCGGTCAGGTAGCGGAACAGCCCCATGCCCACCGTCAACGTCATCATCAGTAGGAAGAAGTAGCTGGGAACGGCAAAGGCCGCACCGGACTCGCGCACGCCACGCAGGTTCACGAGCATCATGAACAGTACCAGGCCAACGCCCAACTCCACGCGGTACTTGTACAACTCGGGAAATGCTGACGTCACCTGGGCGACGCCGGACGAGATAGAGACCGCGACGGTAAGAATATAATCGGTCAGCAATGAAGCACCGGCAATCTCGGCGGGCGATTCGCCCAGGTTGTCGCGTGCCACGATGTATGCACCACCGCCGCCCGGATAGGCGTGAATGATCTGTTCGTAAGACAGGGTGACGATGGCGAGCAGCGCTACGATGACAATCGAGATCGGGAAGGCGTAAATGAACGCGGCTGTCCCCGCCCCTGCCAGGATGAACAGGATCTCCTGCGTCGCGTAGGCAGTCGAGGAGAGCGCGTCCGAGGCGAAGACTGCCAGCCCTACGATCTTGCCGATGGTCTCGTGCGGGGCATCTGCTGTCTGCAACGGTCGCCCGATCAGCCAGGTGCGCCACGAACGTCGCGGCCGAGACTCATCGGTGCGAAATTGGATGGCAGTGCCGTTATCTGGGTGAAGGCTAGACACGATGATCAACTCGCCGTGGTATCTGTATCTGGTATGAAAACAGATAGGATTATACCTTGCTGAAGGGCAGAGGCAAAGTCGCTGATCCGCCATGCAGCTACCGGCTCGCGACACCCTTTCACCGTCATAGCTGGGGTAGTGTATCGCTTTCGGTTGAAAATGTGTGTGGCGCTTGTGCCATGTGGAATCAGCACGGTGTCGGCCTGATCGCTCGCTCGCCAGGGGTTGAAACCCGCTGGCTCAGCAGGTGCAAACCG
>Ga0172368_10000391_pt1 | contig 62977 bp, 55 predicted proteins | sample Lak11m_FD_114540 | JGI IMG/M metagenome (GOLD analysis project Ga0172368, IMG submission 114540) | Freshwater microbial communities from Kabuno Bay, South-Kivu, Congo - kab_022012_11m | ecosystem: Environmental > Aquatic > Freshwater > Lake | place: Democratic Republic of the Congo: South-Kivu... | reverse complement strand
GGTTCGAATCCCTCACATCCCACTTTTCGAATGACGAAATAAGAATTACGAAGGAAGGACGGATGAAGTGAAGCAAATCACCCGCTGGGTCAATAATTTCGGACACAGCGGGCAGAGAAGCCGGTCGCCTTGGCGCTGTAATAAATGATGCTGCTCGAACTGCTGAAGCCGAGGTACCAGCCGCTGGTGGAAATGTTCTGCGTACTACTCCAGTAATAGCCGACTGTACCGCGACTGTACAGTGAACCGTCGCTGTTGCTCAGATACCCGGCAGCATGCAACTTCAGACCGGAAACCCACGGACTGTTCCAGTTTGTCCACCCGCCGGTATTGTTAACATTATACCACTCCGTATATGTCGGGATATGCCAAGAGGTGCCTAATTCGATATTGCACGGGTCGTTGGCGGTTATCCAGTCAGATGTTTCACTAATGCTGCTGATCCAAGCTGTACCAGGTGTCCGGAATATTCCATCATGTTTGTAACCTTGTTTGCGGTTAAACTGCCAATACCAGCCGGCGGAAGGCTCGGTTGCATCATTCACGGCAGTGGCCTGGTGGTCGGAGCCAAGGTTGCTGGTGATCCAGCATTTTGTGAGTTCACCGGGAATATTGGTAACGGTGCCATAGGTAGTTGTTTTGGTAACCGGCGCAACCGCACCTGCGACATGGTTAACAGTCAGTATAGAGACTCCGCAAGCCCAGCAAGCCACGGTTGATTGAGATAAGATTAACGGAGTTGAATAACCGCAACCGTTGTACGCCCATACATAGCGTGTGTAAACAGTTCCACAAATCAGGCCTGTTTCGCTTTTGGTTGTGACGTTATCCATATCAATTGCCGATGCATAGTCATTGGTCATATTCCATTTGTATCCGGTAGCCCCGACGACCGTGTTCCAGTTCCAGACAATGGATGTTTCCGTTGCAACATGTGTGGTAGCCACAGGCGCTTCCGGAACTACAGCAGGAATGATCGCTGTAAGCGTCGTCAAGGCCGATTCTCCACAACTGCTGTATGCCCATACATAACGGGTGTAGGTCGTATCGCAAACGGTGCCGGTTTCGGTTTTTGTAATTGAATTGTTCATATCAACCGAAGTTTCATAATCCGCCGTCGTATTCCATTTGTAGCCCGCCGCGCCTGAAACAGCCAGCCAGTTCCAGATAATTTGTCCCTGCAACTTCATGTGCGAACCTGCCGCGGGTGCAGCAACCATACAAGGTGAAAAGGTCATCCACGATCCGTTGGTGAAGATGCTCAGCGACCCATTTGTTCCACAGTTGGTACAATAAACCATCAAACCTTCCGCGGGGTTGGCGATCGTGTAGCGTTGGGTACGGGTCATGCGCGGAACGAGTAACCCTTTTACAGTGGATTTTATATCAAGCATGGCAGAAGCATTCGGGGCGCTGTTGTCGGTGTTGATGCCCACCTGGGCAAAAACGCAAAAAAAAGGGACCGTTAAAAAAAATCCATATAGGATAAAAAATTTGTACAGGTTTTTCATTGGATTTCGTTTTAATTTGAATATACAAAAGTATAATGAAATACTTTATCAACTATATCTAAAAAAATATGATTAATTGGTCGGGCACAATTGTACAAGATTTTGTTCTGGGGTGCTCGAAATCTCATGAAGGGTTTATTAGAGCCGGTATGAATTACCCCGGACTTAACTCCGGTGGTGCTGGCATGGACTTGATGTGTGAGATTTATTTCTTGTTTGTTGATGAAGTACCGGACATTGAACCTACTTAAAGAAGTCGTTGCCCCGTATAACATCAGGAATGTTAATTTCCTTGAAAGCCTGATCAGGTTTCTGGCCGATTCGACCGGGAATTCGGGAACCTTTTACTAATCAGGGATAATTATCCAAAATATGTTGTGACGATGGTTGATTTCAAGTGTAATACAAATAAGGGGATCATCCATTCAATCCTGAAAAATTTTTCCAAATGCCGTTTTGATGTTATCGCCCGGGACGGGCATATTGAGGATAGATTCATTACGAAATTACTTTCCGGAGTTGGTTCCACATTGTATTTTTATCACTAAGTTTGTCTGAAGTTTTTATTTGACAGAAATTATAATCCTCACTGAAAGAAAAAAATCCGGACATAATCCTTAAAAAATCATCCAATGGGAAAACATGGTATCGAAATTCTGGGCCTTGATAAAGGCGAACTGCTTCGCATGCTTAACGAAGCCCTGGCTGAGGAATGGCTTGCATTTTATCAGTATTGGATCGGCGCCCGCCTGATGGAAGGGCCGATGCGAAGTGAAATTGAACCCGAGTTGCTGCTACACGCCAATCAGGAACTGAATCATGCGGTGCTGGTCGTTTCCAGGATCATTCAATTAGGAGGGATCCCGTTATTAAATCCAGGGGAATGGCCAAAGTTCAGCCGATGTGAGTATGAGGAGCCATCCGACCCTTATGTGGAAACTGTCCTGAACCAGAATCTCCGGGGTGAGCGCTGTGCAATCCAGCGTTACAAGGAAATTGCTGACTTCACAAACGGGAAGGATCATACAACGCATCAAATGGCCGTGACCATCCTGAACGAGGAGACCGAACATGAACAGGATATTGAGGACTGGCTCACCGATATCGAGCGGATGAAGGAGGATATCAGGAAGATCAGGCTCTGAAATTTTACAATATTTTCTGACCAATGAGATTAACCTTCTATGGCGCTGCCGGCGGAGTTACCGGAACAGCGTATTATTGCGAGTCTTCTGATTCCCGGATCCTGATCGATTGCGGGATGTTCCAGGGCGGAAGACGGGATGAAACAAGGAATAAAACTGCCCCGCCGGTCAACTACCACACATTAGATGCGATCGTTCTTACCCATGCACATCTTGACCATTGCGGACGGCTACCGCTCGCGATGCGTGAAGGTTACCGGGGGTCTGTCTTCGGGACACCCGCCACCCTCGAACTGACGGCGCTCGTGTTGCGTGACTCTTTAAAAGTACAGAACAGCGACCTGGATAAACTGAACCGGATGCTGATGCGTAACGGCAAAGCCAAAATAAAGCCTGCTTTCGATGAGACAGATGTTGAAACGGCCATTAAACAGATGAAACCGCTCCCCTACCACGAACCATTTCTGGTTGCCAAAGGAATGGCGATCACCGTAGAGGAAGCTGGTCACATCATGGGTTCGGGAAGCCTGAAACTTTCGATTGAGGAAGACACGACAAAAAAATCGGTGATCTTTTCCGGCGATCTCGGTGCAGCGGGAATGCCCATTGTACGTGATTCCGAACCATTCAGGAATGCCAATATGGTGATCATGGAATCGACCTATGGCGACCGTGACCATAAACCCTTGCAGGAGACAATCGATGAGGCCATCGGGATCATCAGGGACGCTTTGCATTCAAAAGGAAAAATACTGGTCCCCTCCTTTGCCATCGGCCGGACGCAGGATATCATTTATTATGTTGAACAGGCTTTCAGAAAAGGAGGTTTACCGCGGTTCCCGGTTTACATTGACAGTCCGATGGCCATCGAGGCCACACGGATATACATGAGCCATCCTGAATTGTTCGATGAGGAGATGAAGGAGTTCATGAAAAGCGGTGAAATGGAGCGGGACAAAGGCTATATCCATCCCACCCCGACCTCAGAGGAATCAAAACACCTCAACGATGTGCAGGGTCCCTGTATGATCATTGCCGGTTCGGGAATGTGCAATGCAGGCCGGATCAAACATCATCTCCGGCACAATCTATGGAGACCCGAAACCTCCGTGCTGATCGTAGGTTACCAGGCAGAAGGTACACTTGGTAGAAAATTAGTTGACGGGAATCAGTCTGTCAACATATTTGGCGAACGGATCATTGTCCGGGCAAATATCCACAAACTCGGTGGATTCAGCGCCCATGCCGGTCAAACCGATCTGTTGAAATGGTTTAACGCGTTAGCCCCTGACCGGCCACGGGTCATTCTGACACATGGTGAAGATAAAGCCAGGATCCCCCTTGCCGAGATCATACGCCACCGGTACGGATTGCAACCATTTCTGCCACTATATGGTGACAGTATTGAAATTTAATACCTCACCCTAAATCCCTCCCCAAACAGGGAGGGACTATCTCCCCCCTTCCCTTTCTGGGGAAGGGGGTCAGGGGGGATGGGGTATGACAAGGAAATATTCTAAAACAATGTGCATGAATGCCCCCTTCCGCCGCACAAAAATTATCGCGACCATCGGTCCTGCAAGTGGTTCACCGGAAATGATCCGGTCGTTGATTGAAGCGGGAATGGATGTTGCACGCCTGAACTTCTCGCATGGGAATTATGAAGATCATGCTGCCGTGATCATGTCACTCCGCAAAATATCAGACGAATTGAACAAACCCGTCACCATCATGCAGGACCTCCAGGGACCCAAGATCAGGGTGGGGCGACTCCCGGGAGGTAAAATTGATATCAACCGCGGGGATATCATCCGTCTGGTGCCTCAGTCTGAATGTCAGTCTGCCGGGGCAACCATCCCGATTGATTACCCTTTTGTTGCCGAAGAAGCCGAAGCTGGCATGCAGGTTCTTCTTGCCGACGGGCTGTTTGAACTTGAAGTTACCGGGATTAAAGGCAATGAAGTGATCTGCCGGGTTGTTGAAGGCGGGTGCCTGACGGACAACAAAGGCGTGAATTTTCCCAACCTCAACCTCAGGCTTCCTTCCCTGACTGAAAAAGACATCCGTGATCTCGATTTCGGCCTCTCGCAGGACGTAGACTGGATCTCGCTCAGTTTTGTCAGATCTGCCGCAGATGTAATTACGCTGCGCGACATGATCTCCGGTAAAGGGTACGTGAAACCCATCATCGCCAAAATCGAGAAACCCCAGGCCATTGATCACCTGGAAGAGATCGTGAATGCCGTGGATGGGATTATGGTCGCCCGCGGTGACCTGGGAGTTGAAATGAGCCCTGATAAAGTCCCGATGCTTCAAAAACACATCATTGGATTATGCAACCGTAAGGGAAAAACTGTGATCACCGCAACACAGATGCTCGAGAGCATGATCCATGAGCCGCGTCCCACGCGGGCTGAAGCAAGCGACGTAGCCAACGCCATCATCGATGGCACCGATGCCATCATGCTATCAGGGGAAACGGCCGTGGGAGCGTATCCTGTGAAGGCAGTGGAGATGATGGTAAAAATCGCCATGGATGTGGAATCCAGGATCGAATTCAAGACTTACCCACCCGCAGGCCATTCAGGGATCATCGCCCTGAGCCGGGCTGCCAACCAGATGACCGGCGTGATCAATCCTGTTTGCATTGTTGATCTGACAACCAGCGGAAGAAGTGCTCAATGCATTGCCGCCGGACGCCCGAATTCTCCTGTCTTCGCATTTACCGCGAACCTGAAGGTGTATCATGGTTTGAACCTGCTTTGGGGGATCATACCTGTATTGATTGAAGATCACCCGGACACCTTTGAAGAAATGTTCATGGTCGCGGAAAAGAACCTGGTTGCCCGAAAAATTGTTACAACCGGTGATGTAATCCTGCTACTCGGCGGGATCCCGGCGCATGAGGCCGGAGGGACAAATTTTATTAAGGTTCATACGATCCGATAAAAAAAGGATGATTCCCGTATTATTCCTTCCGGATTTTGATGGTTTAATTTATTCTTTTATTTTTGTTCTAAATATAAACAACATGAGAAAATCTACCATCTTACTGGCTGTACTGTTTTGCGTTCCTTGTCTTCTTAATGCACAGGGTGTTGAAATAACACCATTTGGCGGCTATGTTTTTCCCGGTACCATGAATGTTACCGACGGTGATCTTTACATCAACGGAAACGCACAATATGGAGGGATGATCAGCATAGGTGTCAGCAGGGTCATGGACGTTGACCTCATTTACAACCGCATCGACACAAAGGCCGACCTGAGCAGTTATTACACGCTTCAGGGGTATGAACCACAAATTCCGATCAGTATCAATTACATGCATATCGGTTTTACAAAAAATTTCAGGGTCAACCCGCAGGTTTCTCCGTTTGCCGGGTTCAACCTGGGTACCTGTTTGTTCTATCCCAAGGAGGAATATCAGGCCGCATGGTTTTTCTCGGTGGGAATGAGTGCTGGTGCGAAGATTTATTTCAGTAAAAGGGTCGGTTTACGTTTACAGGCCCAGGCATTATTGCCTGTGCAGGGATCCGGATTTTCATTCTTTGTAGGGACGGGAGGCTCCGGCGGCGGTGTTTCCGTATATTCAACCCTCGTTCAGTTTGGTTTTACCGGTGGATTGATTTTCAGGTTAGGCCCGGTCCATTGATCAGTTACCGGTTGTTCGTGCAAGTTCGCCATTATTACCGGACTCTGTTTTAAAAATCATACATATGAAAAAAATGGTATTACAAATCGTCAGAATTGCACTCAGTTGCATTCTGCTGATGAGCATTTTCCTGTCAGGGAACACCCAGAATCAGGCGAAACAAGCCACATCGACCAAAACTTCCAACGTGTTGACTTCCTGGCCTAAAGAGATCCCTTACTCCAATGGCAGGATCCTCATTTATCAGCCTCAGCCGGATTCCCTGACCGGTAATAAATTTTACTCCAGGTCGGCGGTCCAGGTCACGAAAACCGGAGAGTCTCCCGTTTTTGGAGCGATCTGGGTGATGACTGTTCTGAACACCGACCGCGAAACCCGCCAGGTTACACTCATGAATGCGAAGGTATTGAATGTCAGATTCCCGAATCAGGATTCTATTCCAAAAGAGAAGATAGACCGTTTCAAGAACCTGCTTGAAACCGAGATCCCGAAATGGGAGATCAACACAACCATCGATGAGCTGACAGCGACCCTGAAGGAGAGTACTTCAACAATCAAACAAACTTCCAATTATGACAACACCCCTCCCGAGTTCATCTTCATGTCGAAGCCATCGATTTTAGTTCTTTTCGAGGGTGAACCTTCATTCAAGACCATGGATAATTCAGGAGTCCAGCGGGCCATTAACACGCCTTACTTTGTCGTACAGGATCCAAAGGACAAACAATTTTACCTTTATGGCGGAACCTCCTGGTTCAGGACCGATCAGGTAGTAAAAGGGAATTGGGTCGTTGTAAAAGAACCTCCCGACGATATTAAAAAACTACAAAAGGAAACGGAATCCAAAGATGCAGGCGCTCAATCGGGGCAGTCTAAAACGCAAAAGGAGGGTACAAAGGAAAAAACTGTTATCCCGCAGATCATCGTACGGACAAAGCCTGCAGAGTTGCTACAGTCAGATGGTGAACCCGATTTCGTTCCCATCCAGGGTACCCAGCTTCTTTATATGACCAACACCGACAATAATATATTCATGACCATCGATAATCAACAGTACTTCATCCTGGTTTCAGGCAGATGGTATCATGCACAGACACTGAACGGACCATGGACCTACACGGCAGCCGATCAGCTTCCTTCCGATTTTGCAAAGATCCCGGAAGGGTCGGAAAAAGATATTGTCCTGGCATCCGTGGCAGGAACGGATGCCGCGAAGGAAGCAATCCTGGATGCTCAGATCCCGCAGACAGCGGCGGTCGATCGGAAAACCGCAACCTGTACAGTCAGATATGACGGCGACCCGAAGTTCGAACAGATCAGGGGAACCCTTCTGTACCGGGCAGTTAATACGAACACTACCGTGATCTTGTCTGATAAAACATACTACGTTTGTGAAAATGCAGTGTGGTTTACCGGCAACCACCCGGATGGGCCCTGGACTGTTGCGACAAAAATACCATCTGAGATCCAGAAGATCCCGCCTGAAGACCCTGCATACAATGTGAAGTATGTATATATTTATGATGTTCAGCCAACAGTGGTTTACATGGGATATTTACCAGGATATATGGGTTGCTATGTTTATGGCCCGACCATTGTATACGGAACAGGTTTTCCATATCCGGGCTGGTACGGCCCTTACTATTATCCAAGACCGGTGACCTGGGGATTCAGCATGAACTACAATCCCTGGACGGGCTGGAGCATGTGTGTGGGAGTTTCGTACGGTTGTTTCCATATGAGTTTCGGCGGGCCGATGTTTTACGGAGGTTGGTGGGGCCCACCCATGTACCGCCCACCTTATGCAATGCCATATAACCATTATTATGGCCGGGGACCGGTGTATGTGAGGAATACCAACATCAACATCAATGTAAACAATTACAACCGCAACAATTTTACTCAGAACAATATTTACAACAACCATACTCAGGGAGTGAGACCCGCTGCACAGCCCACGGGCAGGCAACCTGCAACAACCGGAACGCGGGCATCCACGCGACCTTCCTCTCAAACTGCTAAAAATAATGTGTATACCGACAAACAAGGGAACATTTACAGGCAGGATAAAGGGACCTGGCAACAAAATGATGGAACGAAATGGCAAAACACTGACCGGAAATCACAAACGACAAAGCCGGCCGACAAAACCGCCCCCTCTGCTAGGCCTTCAGAAACACGTCAGTCCCCGTCAGCAGGCCAGACATCAGGTTTTGACCGACAACAAATGGATCGTCAGAGCCAGCAACGCGATCGTGGGCAGCAACGTCAGATGAACAACAATAACTTCCAGCGGAGTGCAGGAGCATCCGGAGGAGGGGGAATGAGGTCGGGTGGCGGAGGCCGTGAAGGACGACGCTGACCGGGTGGTAATTTTCTCTGGATTAATCGCTGAACTTGTAACTGATCCCGCAGTTGAGGATTGAATTCGTGCCGAGTCCAAACTCACCAAAAAAGCTGAATGCCCGACCAAAACGAAAACCAAGTAACGTCAACTGGCCGGCAGGGAATAGTTTCTGACCTCTGGAGGTAGTCGAGTTGTATGTTTTGTTATAATAATCCATTGTTACTCCGATCCCTATCCCCGAATACATACAGAATGTGGGAGTGTTGAGATAACGGAATCGTATATTGGCAATCCCCTGCCACAGGTTGTCGGTCATTTCTTCAGTATAAGTTGTGGAATATGTATAATCGTAGTTCGAACCCGAGCGTCCGATATTTGTATAGCTCACCTGGAAACCCACAGCTATTATCTTGTTGAGAGACCGGCAAAATCCGATTAAAAATGTACCCGATAAAGAGTTCGCTTTGAGATTCTCATTGTCAATGTAGTAATACGCTGTTCCGGTACCATAGGAGAAATACAGATCATTGAAAAGTTCCGATTGGTCCCGTTTCTCTTTCCCTGGATTCACTTTTTTCTCCTGGGAAACGGCGGTTGATACTCCTGTAAGGAGGAATGCGAGCGTAATAATGATCGTTTTTGTCATGATATATTTTTTTTGCGATTTAAGGTTTGGATCAACGGACGATCAGTACCAATCCGACTTTCAGGTTAAGCATGGAGATATTGTTAAGATCATGGTTATAGGGGAAAACGATCTCATTGGTAGTCCATTTGTAATTAAATGCGACCAGGGCGCCCCAACTTGAGAATGAACCAAATTTTACCAGTGCACCGACTTCAGGGGTCAGGGAGAAATCCCAACGGGTTTTATAAATATCATACTCCTGGACCATCAGGTGATGTTCCATATAGTCCCCTCCGATGCCCAGGCTAAGGTAAGGCGAAACCATCTTATCCGGCATGAGATGATAGGCGATCACTCCCTGGAAAGGCACCATCCAGGTAAACCGGTAATTGGTTGCAGTAATAGCACCCCCATCATCAGAATAGTAGGTTTGATATCCATAACTCTGACTAACGCGTTGCCACATGATGTTGAAACCGGCTGCCAGTCCCCCTTTGATAAAATAATGTCCGCCAAGATCGAACCCTGCCGGGCTTGCATTCCCGACCCATTCGTTAAAATCGCCCATGGTGAAGGTTGTATTCCACGAGAAGGAATAATAAGAACTTGGTGTAAAGCCAAGCGATGCTGGCTTATCTTGTGCCGGTGCAGTCCCTGCGGTCAGGACCATTGCAAAAATTACAATTAATATCTTTTTCATATCGATAATTATTTAATATGTTATTAATGACCCGGGAATCCCTTTGTTTGTTCAAATGCCTGATCAATACTCTGCTCTACCTGGGTAACCGTGTGATCCCCGGTGAGCAGGCCACGGATATAGGCATTCCAACGTACAGGGACTTTGTTATCGACAGTCGGATGTTTGACATCCATCATATCTATCAGCAATGTACCGACAGAATACGAGGTAATGTAAGCCGGATAATAGGGATAGTAATATCCGTAATCATACCAGTAGTTATACGGATAATAACCCCAATACCATCCTGGATAATACACACTGATATCGACATTTATCACATACGAAACGCCCAAAAACAGGTCAGCGGATTGCGAATTGTTGGTTCTTACATATCCCAGATTATTCATATTCAGTGCAATCCTGGAAGTAAGTGATTGCACCGTTGAATTGTAATACCATCCACTGTCGTCGTCAGACACTTTAACAATGGAATCGCTGAGGTAATAGGTATTAAATTTTGTAAAATCAACCGATACATCGTATTTGGTGTAGATAGCCAGGTCTTCGAGCAACCGGTCGGAGGAAGGAGGATACTTAGTGCATGAAGCCAGTATCAGGCCTGCACCCAGAAGAAGGAGAATCTGTTTCGTCTTCATATGTTTGGTTTTTATAGTAGCAAATATAATGAATTATCAGTATAATCGGTATTCAGGCTAAATTAATTTAGATCGTCAGAAATTCATGATATCTTTACAAAAGAAAATCATAAACATCAACATCTTGTCAAAGCTAAAATCACAGTCAAGAATTTATCTTTTGCTGTCAGCCATGACACTATTCTTTCTTGCCGCGATAGCACAGGATACATTTTCCATCGTGGCCATCGTTTCTGTTACCTGGGATACCGGATCATCTGAAAGGATCATACACTCGTTGCTTCCGGCAAGTTCCTGCATTGATCGACGGAGAGATATTTTTACCTATTTTTGAACCGTATTTAAAACTTATCAACATGCGCTATCTTGTAATTTTTCTGTTTTCATCATGGGGACTTGTACTCAATGCATATAGTGAGCCCACGACAGTTTCATTCAACACACTTGGGAACTGTTCTATATGTAAAGACCGGATCGAGGGGGCCGCCAAGGTCATTCCGGGAGTAGTTTCGGTTACCTGGAAAATCATAAGTGATGTAACAACTGTCACATACGACAGCACCATTACCGATGTTTACACGATCATGCATGTCATAGCCAATGTTGGTCATGACACCGAATGGTTTCCGGCGCCCGATTCTGCCTACAACCTGTTGGTAGGAACCTGTTGTGAATATCAACGCACCAACAACTACGAGCTCGTGCAGGTTGGTTACCTTTCGCTGGAAAATCGCTGGTTCAACCCGCTTGGTCAGGGAGAGTTGAAAACAATCAGTTCGTTCACGATATACCCAAACCCCGCTACAGATATGATCCGGATCAGTCTTTCCGGGGACAAAAAAACAAAGTGCCATGCGGCACTTTATGATCTTTCCGGTGACCGGGTTGCAGCTGCAAGTTTTCCGGGATATGGAGTTCTCGATATCATGCACCTGCCGAAAGGGGAATATATATTGGTCGTAAGCCCGGAAGGGACCCTCATCGGAAGGAAAAAAGTGATCAAACGATAATATTCGGATGTCATACCGTTGATAATATCCATCGTGAAAAAAATCAACATATTTCTCAACATCCTGACTTTCAGTCTCACAGGCCTGTTAAATCATAGCCAGGCCCAGATTGAAACACCGGCGAAACCCAGGCTTACCGGGTCTTCAGAAATTTTATATGCCGGCCGCTCAGCAGGTAGAACAGAAAGCATGATCAGGTTTGTCCCGCCTGATGGAATCAATCCCGGTGACATTAAGTCAGTCACCAAATCATCCAATACAGATTGTCTTTACACCACCAATGCCCAATTAGCTGCATTATCCACGGCCGACCTGGTGTCGTACCTGAAATCCACCAGTAATTATGCATGCCATGCAGGGATCTTATTCAATTACGAGCCGTCATTCTCTCCGTTAATTTTTACCAATGAAAAGATCCAGGCGGTGGCAAATGAAATCCAGAGCCTGGCCGCCGGTTATGATGGAACCTTTACCAATGGCATTTACGGATTGATCTGTTACATTCACGTGGCTGAATATTTCGACTTTTATTATTCGCCGGTTATATCGATTGATCCGGTATCACTGCTCGCGATCATGCAGGCTACTGACCTGTTATGTATCAATCCGCACCTCTTTGACCTTAATGCCGAAGCGCCAGTCGTCCTCGAGGAATTCCTTATTATATTGGATATGCCGGGTATCCGTTCAAGACCGGCCACAATAGGGTTAGTGAAAGAGGTGATGACCAACATGGTCATTGATGATCTTTGGGAGATCACACCTGATATCGATTGGGTTACAGGTTACTGGAGAATTTATTACCTCATGTTCCGTGGGTGCGTGAACAATGATACAGCCTATTTAAATGCGGTGGCCAATGACACTGCCTTTATTTCTTTATGGGGCAGTGTGGCGACCGATCCGGAGATCATGCTCAGTGCCGACGTCAATTATCTCTACCAGGATAACGCAATCCTGGAGCTTTCGCGTGTTGCAACAAATCTGTTATTCACCGACATTGTTTGCCCATACCTGGCTACTGTTTGCGGAATGTTCCCCCGTCTGCATAAAAACTGGCTGAGGGCCATCATCGCGATCAATGATGCCGGCAGATGTTTACAATACGATCTTTGTGAAAATGAAGACAGCCTAAGACAGGAAGTTAAAGTGATGTTATTCCCGTTCACGTATAATTATAATGACAGCAACCTGGTTTTTAAAGCTAAATTCAACAGGGATATTGCAGATAATTTATATTACGCGACCCGGCAGACGGAGGCGCAGTTATTCCGGCTTGCGCAGACCGATCAGCCTGTTCCGGGAGACACAAACGTAAAACTGACTTCCATTGTTTTTGAATCGAAGCAGGTATATGATGATTATGCCCCGTTCTTATATGGAATTGCAACAAATAATGGCGGAATGTATCTTGAACAGCCTGCCGAATTCTATACCTGGGACCGGCCTGCAACTTACAGTCTGTCGCTGGAGGAACTGTTCCGGCATGAATTCAACCATTACCTCCAGGGCAGGTTCCTGATCCCGGGATACTGGGGCGCCACTCCTTTTTACGACAATAACCGGCTGACATGGTATGAAGAGGGGCATGCCGAATTTTTGTGTGCCTCTACAGGCATGGAGGGGATCAAACTCAGGCAATCGACCATAAACAGATTGAAAAATGATTATCCTGATTGTCCCACGCTGGCGGAAGTCCTGAGTTCATATTACGGCCAGGCGGGATCGATCTATTATCCCTATGGGAACCTGGTTTGGTATAACTGGTACATCCATGATTATGAGAAGATCAAAACATTCAACGATCTGACACGCAACAATGATATTATCGGATTTGATAATCTTGTGAATTCATTAAAAAACAGTACATCCGCCCAGGCGCAGTGGCAATCGTTCCTCACCGATGTAAACAACGATATCATACCGTCCTGGCCGGTCTCAACCAGTTGGACCGGCGACCAGTATCTAACGGTGGCTTACTTAACTGATATCTGTAATGAATTTACTGCCATATCCGGCATGACCAATGTAACTGTCACGTCTGAAGCAGGTTCAATCATACGCCGATTCAGGATCGCCGGGACCATCACCGGTGATGGAAATGCTTCAAACAATGCCGATGCTGCACAAAGTGTCAACCAGGCATTGGATACATTAATGACACTTCTGGGGAATGACCAGTATATCAATAACTTCGATTACACGGTTGGCTATATTACTAATGTAACATGGCCGGGAAATGTTCCAACATCAGATTTCCATATCCTTGGTTCTTTACGGGATCCTGCTATCCCGGAAGATCCGGTGGCAGATTTCAGCAGCAATAAAACAACCACCCTGACCGGGAACCCGGTAAATTTCGAATCGGCATCACATGGTTACATAAAAGGATATGCCTGGTTATTTGATGGAGGATCGCCATCGGGTTCCGCTTCCACAAACCCTGTAATCGTGTATGATACAGCCGGATCTTTCGAGGTTGAATTGATGGTGACCGGGAAAACACCTTCGATAACCAACACTAAAACAGTCGCAAATTATATAAAAGTCTATGAACCTTCTGCTACTTTGTACTGTTCAGCCACCCATGGTTATGACTATTCCTGGATTTCCAGGGTTAAGATCAAGGATATTGATAATTCATCCGTTGGTTTTCCGCCAAACGGGTATTCCGATTTTACGGCAAGTTGCATGACAGAACTGGAGCAAGGTTCGACTGATTCGATTTCAATCGAACTGAATTATACCAATTCACCCGGCATGGGCATCGCTGTCTGGATCGATTTTGACGGCAATGGTTCATTTACCGATCCGGGGGAGCAGGTTTTACTGGCGCATCCCGCCCAGTTATCGCAACTTACCAGTGCCACGATCATCATCCCGGTCAGCGCTCCACCGGTTGTTACACGAATGAGGATCAGGGCGACTTACAACGGTGGCGCTATTGATCCCTGCGGCGCGGATGGCTATATGGGAGAAGTTGAAGATTACACGGTAGTGATCGTATCGCCTTTGAACAAAACCCTTACCGGGACAGTTCCGGGTGAAGCCTGTTATAATGCCTCGCAGACCATTCATGTTGCAGGGAATGGGGATGAATTTAATATTCCCGCGGGAGGCAGTGTTACCATGATCGCCGGGCACAACATCCTTTTCCATCCCGGGACCTCCACCAGTTCCGGAAGCTGGTTGTGGGGATACATCGCGCCGGCCGGACCGTTTTGTGCCACGCCTTCCATGCCGTCTGTCATCTATGCCGTAGATGATGGTCCTGCAAAATCAACAATGTCGTCGTTCCATATCTATCCCAATCCAACTAACGGAACTTTTACACTGGAGCTGACTGGCGATTTTCCAACCAAAGAGGTTTTTACGGAAATATATGGTCTGACGGGGGAGAAGGTTTCAACCACAATATTAAAACCGGGCCACAGATTTGTGTACTCTTTATCTGATCAACCATCCGGAATTTATTTAATACATGTCATCCAGGATAACAAGACGGAGGTTACAAAAATTATTAAACTTTAACACGGAACATGTTTATATCGGCATCCCGAACGCAATATAGAATCCATTGGTTCCGATCGAGGTAAAGGCGTATTCAAAACGCAGAACCAGGTCGTAATAACTGACGAAATCGAGTCCCAGACCATAGCTGAACAACATCCTGTTGTTATATGGATTACCGGAGGTGAAATTATTCACCACATAACCGCAATCGGCAAAAACATTAAGGTAAAAAGCATATTGTATTGCTTTGAATTTATTCTTTTCCTGTCCGGGTTCCACTTTTTTCAGGCTTGGTCTGATCAGCTCATATTTGAAATTACTCCGGAAATAATACATCTGGTCACCTTTCAGCGTGTAGAGATCAAAACCACGGATGAAATTATTGTCACCCGTCATGTTCAGTTGATAGTAGTAAGGCGCTCCCTGCCCACTCTGGTTCTCGGCTTTTACCATTTCCGCTACATAAAATTTCCGTGCGATGGTCTGATAAAAATGGAAATCAATGCCGTAATAGAACAGATCAACATCTTTTGAGACAATGCCAAGGCCTTTTTTTTCCAGGAAGACACGCAACAGGTTGCCTTTCAACGGATAGGATTTGCTGTTACGGGAATCATAATAATAATCAGCATACAGACTCAGGGAAATATTGGATTGCTTTCTCCCTGAAAGATAACCGGAATCCAATCTGAATACAGAGTCCGATATTTTAATCCATTCCCCGGTCATTTTGACTGTTCCGTAGTTGTATAATCCTGGTCGCAATCTAAAGGAGACATTTGTTTTTACAGACTGAAGGCCATTGTCCGCATAGATCATCTGTCGTTTGTTGCCGATAGAACCATATTCGACCACAAATAAATTTTCATACCCGGCCGCCATCAACATCCCTATCTTTTCGCCATACCCGATCCAGGGAATATAATATCCCATTGCCAGGGCATACGATTTACCCACAAAACCGATGACCGACATCTGATGACTTCGCCCCCACAGGTTGTTGTGACTGAAGAAAAGACCGATACTCAGATCGGACCATTTGGGATCACGCAACCATTCGTTGAAATTGGGTGCATTCAGTTTCGGAACAGGGAATAGCCACCAGTAATGACGTTCGGTAACAACAATGCTGATCCGGTAATGCTTGCCTTCAATCTGTTCCAGCGACAGGTCGACCGTCAGGAACAGCCTGGTATTGATGATGTTCTCACGGCTGTATAGCATCATCAGCATTAATTCGCTTGAGTCGCTCCTGGCAAAGCGTTTCTCCCTGAAATCAAGATTACTGCCCTTTTGAAAGGTGGAAAGGCTGTCGCCGTTCCTGAAATCAAGTTCCCTGGTAATGATACGCTCCCTGGTCAGGTTATTGCCGGTGATGATTGTTTCGTCAATCTTAATGTAGGGAAAATCAAATTCATCGGGTACATGGATGGCGCCATCCTTGTTTTGAGCATGCAGCATGTTCCCAATGAACAGACAGGGAAAAAGCAGCAGAACGATATTTTTATATATAACCATGGAGTCAGGCGGATTAGCCAAACTTTCAGACCAACCTACAACCTTACCGCACAAAAAACCTGGAGTGTGTACATCCAGTCGGCGGTCTTTCCGAAATTCAGAAATTTAAATTCACCTCCTACCTGCCAGTGTTTTGCAAGCGGGTAAATATAGGAAGCGGAAAACTGGTAATTTGAATACGAAATAATGGTGCTTTCGATCTTGTTATCAATCCCGGTGACTTTGTTGAACATGGCCGCAAGTCCTGCCCCGGCGCTGAGGTAAAAGCGGTCAACGATCCTCATCCTGACCGAAAGAAGAAAAGGAACCCCCGACATGGTCACCTGCCCTCCGGTATTGGTATAAGTCTGACTCTTCACCTTGTATAACCTGTAGAAACCCGTCTCAAGTCCGAGACTCAGCCGATGCTCAGGTTCCCAGAAAAATCTCAGGGCCAGTCCTGGGGAATTAATCGTGGCCTGATCCCCTCCGATCTCAAGGGTATTGATATAATGGGCCCATCCGAGGCCGATCGCCAGGGAATAGTGGTTAAGCCTGACACCGGGAGGATCATCCTTCTGGGAGAATGACAGCGGCCCGAAACAAAGGATGAGAATGATGATGATCAAATGTTTCCTGAACATGGCAACCTACTGTATATAATGATAATAAGCGACAACATATGGATAGTTCGTCAGCAGCCCGTCAAAAAGGCCGTTTTCGATATAATCCTTAATCCATGAAGCCTGGTCTATGGTCCAGCAAACGGCCAGCCTCCCTTCGTTATGCATCTGCTGCACGAGGTTGTTCTGCATGCCAAGAGTCCAGCGAGGCGCCCACACTTCCGAATTGACTTTCCGTACATCATCCACAGAAAGTTCGCATAACGAGGGAATAGCCTGATAACCCGTGTGGCTCATCAGGTCATTTAAAACATCAGTCGATGGAATTCCGATCAACACCCTGAGATCACGTCCTTTCTGGGTCGCCCTTTCAAGGATCCGTTGCTGGATTTCAATTACTTTGGCCATGGCCGCGCTGTTCCCTTTCATGTCGAGATAAACGAAACGGAGCAAAGTACTGTCGACCACGAAGTTCAGCGCCTCTTCAAATTCAGGGATTTTCTCTCCGTGAACCAAACGGATAAATGTCGACAATTGTGCCCAGGTGTAATTCTCAATAGGCCCGGCCAGTGGCCCCTTTTTTGTAAGCCGGATGTTGATATCGGGGTCATGGTATAAAAATAAAACCCCATCGGAGGTCATCCTGACATCCACCTCGATGCCCGTTGAACCAAGCCTTTCAGTGAACCCGATCATTTCAATGCTGTTTTCCGAAACAGGAAGCCGGTCGGATGTACGTCCGCCACCGCGATGGGCCAGAATATAAAAATTACCCTTGTTCACTTTTTCAGAAAAAGGACGCAGATACTGCAACTCCAATTTCTGACCCGGCAGGTTGTTCTGTATGCCAAAGGCTCCCCGCATCACGATGTTCTGGCCCCCGTTACCCGTCATGATGGTGGTCCCGCCCTCATTTGTTGCAATGTACATTGAAGCCAGTCCGGTGCCATCCGAGTAACCGTTACGCCAGTACCCCTGCAGGAAGATTACCGAATCAAGGCTACCCGCCTCTAACACAAAGTATTTTCCATTGTCGCATGCCAGGGAAAGACTGGTACGGTTCCACTTCACGACCAGGTTATCACCGAAAAAGTCCGCTCCTGCATTGACCCTGTAAATACCCTCCATGATCTGTTTTGATGCCGGTTTTAATGGCTGCGTCTCAGACATGATCGAATTAGGTCCGGCAGTGGGAATCGGGACGGATGTATCCTTATTGCATCCATGCAGAACAAAAACCATTACGATCAGGGCAGTTAGCCGGGATTTCATAGGATCCATGTAAATGAAAGTTCAGGAATGTGATAAAACCGGTTGAAAGTAGTAAACAACATCCATGTTGGCCAATAGAATTTCTCATAATTATCTTTGAAACCGATCACAAAAACATGATCTTTCCATAAGCGTTGTTCGATATAAAATGCTGCCGTAAAACCATTGAAGAAATTTTTTGTCCGAAGCACCTCATTTTCCCCGGTCATCTGGGATATACGGCCAAGTGACACCAGTTCTCCCTTAATGGTGAATGCCATCCTTTGCAACTTGTATCCCAGGGAGATGTTCGGATAGTGGATCCATACCTTCGACCGGTTGTCGAATCCGAACTGGCGCAACTGGCCGTAACTGAATGCCAGGTCCCACCCGAATTTGATCCCGAAGTTTTTAACCAGAAAACTGATCCTGGGACCCAATGAAAACTGATTAGAAATAATTACCGTGGAAATGTCTCCTTCCAACGAGAATTTCCATGGAAGGCCATATGTCGCATGAAAATTTGCCAAAGGACCCTGATACGAATTTTCCATCAGGTCGTAGGGTGGTTTTACCAGCAATAACCCGGCAGATATCCGGATTTTCCACTTTTGACAGCGATGCGGAAAATGCATGCTGGACCGGGTGATATCGAAAGTGTCCTGCTGAACCGGCTCCTGTGCCGAAAGAGAAAAATATCCTGGCAGAAAGGCGATCGTTAAAAATACCAAACGTAGAAAAAAATTCATGAGTCAGGAATAAATCGAAACCCATTGAGAATTATGGATTGTCAAAATTATAAAAGGCATCCGATAAATCAAATATAAAACCATCGTTGGGCAGGGAATATTTTCAGAATGACGTTCGTCCTAATTCTGCTCGCCCAGAATCTTATGTGCTTTACGGCGGCGATGCGTCCTTTTTGCAAAATCGTTCGAAAGGACACTGATATTTCCATCAACCTCAAGCACTGCCAGATCAACTTCGGCGACCGATGCAACCCCGTGTTCACGAATAACCTGCATCACTTCCTCCTCTGAGATCCCTGCCAGCCGTAGATGGGCCGGAATTATTTTTCCATGGTATACCAACATGACGGCATTTCCCTGCACAAGTTTACCGAATTTCGGGAATCGCAACTGCAGGCGCTTGAAGGTATAATTCACCACAAACAACGACAACGCCGCGGCCAGACCTCCAAAAAGGGTTTCATCGCCCAGCACCATCGCATTCTGAACGGCATTGCTGATAAGAAGAATAAAAACGAGATCAAACACCGAAAGCTGGGACAGTTCTTTTTTCCCAAAGAACCGGATGGCAAGGATAATGAAAACATATACCGCGATCGCACTCAATACGATCTTCAGGTAAGGATAAATGAATTCCATGTTGTAAATTTTGCTAAAGTTAGCAAATCTACATATTCAACGCCTGTTTCAGAATTTTATAACCCGAGGTGCTTGCTCTTAATTTAGCGCCGTTCTTGGTGAGTACGGCATAATTCTCCTTGTCGTAGTACTCAATCCGGTCGATAAACCTGGCATTTACGATAAAGGAGCGATGGATGCGGATAAACTGTGAAGGGTCCAGATGGGTCTCAAAGTATTTCATGGTCTTCTCCTTGAGATGTTTGGCATCTTTCGTGTGCAACATGACATAATCGCCCTCCGCCTCCAAGTAAATGATCTCGTCGATGGGTACGACACTGACTTTGTGACGCGATTTCACGGCAATACGCTGAAGAAATTCCGGATTCTCATCCAGTGACTTTACCAGGTTCTGTACCGGCGCCAAAGCCTTGCCCCCGCTGGCTGCCTGCGAAAGAGCTTTCCTGACTGCCTGGGTGAAGCGTTCTTTCGAATAGGGCTTCAGCAGGTAATCAATGGCATTCATTTCGAAGGCTTTGATCGCGTATTGGTCGTAGGCCGTACTGAAAATGATCAATGGAGGCTGATCCAGCAGATCGAGTAATTCAAGCCCGGTGAGCTTGGGCATCTGTACATCGAGAAAGACAAGGTCAGGTTTCAACTCCTGGATCGCTTTCAGACCGCTAAAGCCATCGGTAAATTCACCGATGATCCCGATTTCGGTGAAATCCTTCAGGTAATGCTTTACGACTTCCCTGGCGGGTTGTTCATCGTCGATGAGAATTGTACGGAGGTTCATTGTATAAAATTTAAATAGCGATATAATCTTTACTACCCGTTCACCCGTTTACCCGTCACTGGTTTATCAACCATTTTGTTTTCCGTATTTGGCAGACTCAAATATACAAAGAATCTGGTTCCATCCACCAAGGTGCGCAGGAGTTTATCGTTTTTATACAATAACCTTAACCGTTCGCGGATGTTATTCAACCCGATTCCGGTTCCTTTCCGCGGATGGGCATCGGGATCGAAATCATTCACAATACGGATCTCGAGATAGCCTTCCTTGTATTCGCAGTCCATTTCGATGCTCACCTGATCAATGCTTTCATAAACGCCATGTTTGATGGCATTTTCAAACAACGGTTGCAACAGCATCACTGGGATCTGGTGGTTACGGCATGATCCTTCAAGGTTAAAACCAAATATAAGTTTATCGCCGAACCGGATCTTCTCAATTTCCAGGTAACGCCGGATATTGGCCATCTCGACCTCGAGTGTCGTGAAGCTCGACGCATTGTTTGAGACAGAGTACCTCAGAAAATCTGATAATTTGATGACCATCTCCCTTGCTTTCCCGGGATCTGTTATCGTGAGCGAGCTGATGGAATTGAGGCTGTTGAAAAGAAAGTGCGGATTGATCTGGCTTTTGAGCATGTTAAGCTCGGTTTCTTTGAGCACCATCCTCAACCGCGATTCGACCTTGACCTTTTCCTGAAGGTTGATATAATAGATGAATAAGTAATAAACCAGTCCGATGACTGTATAAAATATGATCCCGAAGATGATCTTATTCGGGATAGATACCATCAGGAAGTCGGTGTACGCCTTATTCGCACTGAAAACCGTACTAAGGACCGTGTAGGAAAGGCCGTTCCATACAACCAGGGTAAGTGTGAGAAACGCCAGATGGTTGAAGACCACATTCCAGATATTATTCTGGTCGGGAATGCTGTACCTGACAAGGTACCACATGGAGATACCAACAACAGAGAACAATCCGTTAAACACCAGGCTGTCGCTCAGCGACACTTCAAGAGGAAATAAATAGATAAAGTAAAAAATGGAAAAGTGGACCCCCGCGATGAGGGCCCACAAACCAAAGTAAACGGAAACGGATCTTTTATTCAGAAAAACCGGGTGCTGCATACTCCACTGTCAGATGTTCAGTAACTTTTGATTTCACCGCCGCCAAATATGGTGCTTCCTTTGATGACAAGCATTCTTGAAGGGTCCGGATTTTCCTTGACATAGGATCTTTTATCGGCGAAACCTCCCATGATCGATGTCATCTTTAGCTGGATCCGCCAGTCTGCCGGTACGATAAGGGTCACGCCTCCGAAAATCGTATCGATTTCAAGTTCGCTTACACCTTCTGCAAGGATTGCCTGTGTAAGATCTACTTCCGTGCCTCCAAACACGCATGTGATATGGCCGCCCCGAAAAACCTGGTGCATAACACGTTGTTTACCCCCGCTGAAAATATTTTCTTCGTGGATGAATCCATCGGCAAGATTTTGGGTATTCAACTGATGCCTGCGGGAATGCCATGGGCGCTGTGGAAAACGTTTTGAAAGAATAAGTACCCCGACAGCAATGAGGATTACCGGCCAGAAAAGGTGCATGACATTGTAGTCTATACTAAAGACCCGGGGAAGGATGAAAATTCCGCCAATCAGGATAAGGATCGTACCAGGAGTACGGCTTTCACTGCTGAATAAGCTTATAATACCGATGCCGATAAGCAACATTTGCCAGGAAAACAAAATATGCCGCAGGTCATAGGGTAAATAACCGGTATTGGATAAAAGCAGCAAAACTCCGGCTACTATTATAATGACCCCAAGTATGTACTTTTTCATTTGAGGGCCATCTTTGGATTTGGTGTCGTTTGTGTCCATGGCTTTTAGATTTACAAAGCTATTAAAAAATGATGCAGCAAAAATATACCTGATTGTAAGCGAGTCAAATGAATTATCGACGGAAGGCGGCAAAATCCCGACAAATGGGCATAAGTACCACTTAATCAATACCTGCATTCCTGCATTCCTGCATTCCTGCATTCCTGCATTCCTGCATTCCTGCATTCCTGCATTCCTGCATTCCTGCATTCCTGCATTCCTGCATTCCTGCATTCCTGCATTCAGAAAACCTCCTGGGCCTGCAGATACAATCCATGCGACACCTCTCCCAATCCGAAATCGATCAACAGGTTTGTCCGGTCATTTTTCCCGACCATAATTCTCAGGCCAAATCCACACCCGGGCTTAAAGTACCCGAATAACGGCACCTGCATATCGCGGTTTGAAGCTGTGGTGACATTGATAAAAACTACCCCGCCAACGATCTTTGAACAGGGCATGATCGGGAAACGGTATTCAGCTTCGCCATAAACAAAATCTTCACCACGCCAACGACCCTGGGTATAACCCCGGCCGGAAGAGTTGAGCGGGTCGAACCCGTTGGTCATCAGGTTCAGATAAGGCAATGCACCACTGATCTTGAAACTTCCGAACACCCGGAATGCCACCAGGTTCCGTGGCACCTTCTCAGAAAGTCCGATGTAGGTACGGAATTCGGCCCAGAGCCGGGATCCGTCACGATTGCTTCCGAGGAAGGTAAAATTAAACAGGTAACCAGCATTGATGTAAATACCCTTGTACGCGTTGATGATGTTATCGCGGGTATCATAGGCCATGTTGAAACTCACCCCGGAGGCGGTATAGGTCTTGATGTTGAATCCATGTAACCTGGAATAGGCGTAATGCGGAGTAATGATCGCGGCTGTGGAATCGAGATTTAGATTATCGTCCACAATGTCATAATAATGATCAAGATGATATCCTATTCCCGAATAAAAATCCTCTGCAACCTCCATGTAGAGGATGTTGTGAAACTTTATCCAATTATATTTCATTGGGAATTTACCTCCTTTGTAACTTGCGGAAATTAGAACCGGATCCGGATCGCCGGTTATTGCAGGAATGTTATTCACCGGACCGGTTCCCAAACCATAGGTCGGCAGACGGAAAAGGTACCATCGCCAGTCGGTTTGAAGAAACCACTTGTTTTCATTGAAGAACATGTTGGACCTGACATAAGCGATCAATTGCCGTTGTGAGGTCCAAAGCAATTGAACCGACCCGGCCGAAAGCTTGGTGAGAGGATTGCGCCCGACGGTCCATGATAAGGTCGAACCCAGGCCAAGCTGTAAACGCGTGGCAGGTGAAAAACCGATGAGCGGCAGGATGATCGCCCTCACCTTCCTCGATGGGATCTCAGGGGCCTGGAGCTTTTCCCTGGTCAGGATGTCGAAGATATCTTTCTGGGGACATACAGGAATCGTACTGAGTGAATCAGGGACGGGAATAAGGCGTGTTTCCTGCCCTTGAGAAAAATTTGCCAGTCCTAACGGGATGAGAATGAAAATATACCGGAAAATCACTTGCGTCATCGGGTGGCAAAAGTAATAATTAATTGCTTTTCATTAGCTTTGTAAGCGCAAGAGAACTATGAAGATCCAATTTTCAAAATACCACGGAACCGGCAATGATTTTATCATCATCGACAACCGGGTGAACCATTGGGAACCAACGGCAGCGCAGGTATCATTCCTGTGCGACCGTCATTTCGGGATCGGGGCCGATGGACTGATGCTGCTGTCGGAAAAGGAAGGGTTCAGTTTTGCCATGAACTATTACAATTCCGACGGGAACGAAAGCACCATGTGCGGCAATGGCGGGCGATGCATGCTTGCCTTCGCAAAATCCCTTGGACTTACAGGATGCATGGCCCGGTTCTGGGCTGTTGACGGGGTTCATGATGCCGAAATTTTTGACAACCCTTCGGTGAGTTTATACAGGATCAGAATGAACGACACCCGGATCGGGAAAATATATGAGGATGGAACCAGTGTGAACACAGGTTCACCCCACTTTGTTACGTTTGTCAATGATGTCGCCGGTACGGATGTTTTCAAAACCGGCAGAGCCCTGCGCAACGACGCCAGGTTTGCTCCCGGAGGAACGAATGTGGATTTTGTCGAATTACAGGATGACGGAATTTTCGTCAGGTCCTATGAACGCGGCGTCGAAAATGAAACCCTCTCCTGCGGCACAGGAGTAACGGCATCCGCGATTGTGAGTGCTTACCAAAATCCTGGCAATCCGGGTTTTTATCACATTAAAACATTGGGAGGGGCATTGAAGGTGAGTTTCGTCCAAACCGGGGAATTATTTACGGAAATCTGGCTGGAAGGTCCGGTGAAGTTTGTTTTTAAGGGGGAAGTGAGTGTTTAGGTAGCGAGGTAGCGAGGTAGCGAAATAGTGAAATAGTGAAAAATGAAAAATGACATCCTGGCAGGGGATAATGTTTTGTTGCGGGCGTTGGAACCCGGCGATGCCGGGTTGTTGTATGCCTGGGAAAATGATACATCAATCTGGAATGTCAGCAACACCCTGGCTCCTTTTTCGAGATTTCAGATAGAAGAATATGTGATGAATACGCAGCAGGATATCTTTACAACAAGGCAGTTGCGTCTGATGATTGACCGTCTCGGGGTTGGTGATGGTGAAAAGTCGGTAGGGACGATCGATCTCTTTGACTTTGACCCGGTGCACCGCCGCGCGGGTGTGGGGATCCTGATCAGGGAACCCTACCGTTCAAAGGGTTATGCATTTGAAGCCATGAATATTTTTATCCGGTATGCATTTGGCACCCTCCGGCTCCATCAGCTTTATTGCAATATCATGCCGGACAACAGTTCCAGTCTGAATTTGTTTGAGAAGCTTGGATTTGTCAAATGCGGCGCCAAACAGGATTGGGTATACGATGGCCGGCAATGGCAGGAGGAATGGATGTTTCAACTGATCAACCATGTTGAATAAACGGGTGGTCCTTACTTTCGCCGCCATCACCGGAATTCTCATTTCCATTGCCTTGCTGTGGTTTTATTTCCGTATTACAAAACCGGTGATCGATCTGAAGGGAAAAAAGTCCTGTTATTTTTACATCCATACCGGTTCCGGGTTTAATGCAGTCAAAGATTCACTGGTCAAAAAAGGTTTTTTAACGGATCCTGAGAATTTTGAGTGGCTGGCGCGGCGAAAGCAGTATATCCAGCGTGTAAGGCCCGGGCGGTATCGGCTGGTGAACAGAATGCATAACAATTCCCTGGTAAACCTTCTCCGTTCAGGAAAACAGGAGCCCGTCAGGATCATCCTTCAGAATATCAGGACCCGTAACGAACTGGCAGGCAAGTTCGGAAGACACCTGGAGGTTGATTCAACGCGGTTAATGGCATTATTTAAGGATCCCGCCTACCTGTCTCAATTCGATATTTCCCCGCCGGCTTTGTTTGTGCTATTTCTGCCGGACACGTATGAATTTTTCTGGAATACCTCCGGGGATCAGCTTTTCCGGCGTATGTACCAGGAATATAAACGATTCTGGACCCAGCGAAGGAGGGAACTGGCAGATTCGCTGCACCTGTCGCTGGGCGAGGTTGTGACCATGGCTTCGATCGTTGAGAAAGAGAGCAACAAGAAGGAAGAAAAACCCGCGATCGCCGGAGTGTACCTTAACCGGTTGAAAAAAAATATCCCGCTTCAGGCCGATCCGACCATAATTTTTGCCTGGAACGATTACAGCATCAGGCGGGTTATGAAAATACATACAGAAATAAAATCACTATACAACACCTATTCAAATACCGGTCTTCCGCCGGGGCCGATCTGCCTGCCATCCAAAAACTCCATTGACGCCGTACTTCATGCCATGAATCACTCCTATTATTATTTCTGCGCGAGGGAAGATTTGTCGGGATATCATAATTTTGCGACTGACCTGGAGGCGCATAACCGGAATGCAAGAAGGTATCAAAGGGCATTGAACCAATTGAATATCAAGTGAAAACTTCGTCATGTGCATAAAAACCAGGTTGTTCCCTGTACTGATCCTGATTTGCCTCATCAGCCCGGCCAGGCTGAATGCCCAAAACCATGATCCACAGAAATCAGATACCTCAGCCATTCGTAAAGGACGGCTTGCTGGTGTTGTGATCGCGCAGGGCGCCTTATATGTCGCCTCGATCACCGGGTTGTATTTTGCATGGTACAAAGAGTATCCGCAATCGACGTTTCACCTGTTCAATGATGGTGGTGAATGGATGCAGGTTGATAAGTGCGGTCATGGTATCACCGCTTATTACATCAGCAGGATCGGTTATTCGACCTACCGCTGGTCGGGGGTCAAAGAAAAACCGGCGGCTTGGTTCGGGGGGTTGCTCGGGTTTGCATACCTGCTGAATATCGAGATCCTTGACGGGTTTTCATCACAATGGGGTTTTTCATTAGGGGATCTCACGGCCAACACACTGGGGAGCATGATCTTTGTCGGACAACAATTAGCATGGCATGAACAGCGGTTTTCCCTGAAATATTCGTTCCATCAAACACAATATGCGCAGTACAGGCCTGATTTGTTAGGCGATAACCTGATCCAAAACATGATCAAGGATTACAATGGACAATCTTACTGGGTTTCCGGCAATATCTCCTCGTTTCTTTCATCGTCATCAAAGTTCCCGAAATGGCTCAACATTGCTGCAGGTTATGGTGCAGAGGGGATGACCGGAGCCTCCGGTAACACCACAGACCAGAATGGCCAGCCGGTTCCGGCGTTTCCGAGGTATCGACAGTTTTTCCTTTCCGTGGATGTTGATCTCACCAGGATACCAACGAAATCAAGTGTTTTGAAAGGGATCTTTACCGTACTGAGTTTTATTAAAATCCCGGCGCCGGCATTGGAATACAATACACTGGGACAATTTAAAGCGCACGCTGTTTACTATTGAAAATTTCTTGTACCTTTACTGTTTAATTCTTATTGACATTGGTTTTCAGCGTTTTTTTCAACTTGCCCCTTAGGGGTATGAACCATTGAACATGAAAATTTTACCTGTTCCGCTTATTCGCGAGGCGGATGCATTTACTATTATCAATGAACCGATAGCCGACATCGACCTGATGGAACGTGCAGCGACGGCTTGTGTCGGCTGGTTGAAAAAAAATATCCAATCTGATAAAAAAATTATCGTTTTCTGCGGTTCGGGGAACAATGGCGGCGATGGGCTGGCCATTGCAAGATTAATGAATGATGCCGGATACAGGGTAGAGGTTTTCACACTGACTCCTCCGGAGAAGATGTCGGAGAGTTGCAGGATTAATTATGGCAGGATACGGGATACGGGATGCGGGATACGGGATGCGGGAGGCGGGATGCGGGAGGCGGAAACCCGGATCCCGGATCTCGTATCTGAATTGCTGCCTGACAGCTCGAACCTTCCGTTAATTTCACCTGCAGATGTGGTACTCGATGCAATTTTCGGAAGCGGATTAACCCGTCCGGCCGAAGGATTTGCAGCCACCGTGATCCACCACATCAACTCAAGCGGCGCCATGGTCGTCGCCATTGACGTACCTTCCGGGCTCTTTTGCGACGAAACCACCCGCATGACATCCACGAATTTTGTGATCCATGCCAATTATACCCTGACATTCGCGCCTCCTAAACTTGCTTTTTTCTTCCGGGAGAACAATGTTTTTGCCGGAGACTGGCAACTTCTTGATATTGGACTGCATCAAGGTTTCATTGAATCGGCGGATGTAAGGAATTTCATGCTGGATGAAGCCGATGCAGCCGCCATTCTCAGAAAGCGCAACAAATTTGACCATAAAGGAACATTCGGCCATGCACTGATCATTGCCGGATCAACTGGGAAGATGGGGGCAGCAGTGTTGGCTGCCAGGGCATGTTTGCACTCGGGGCCGGGCCTGGTCACGCTACGGATCCCTAAATCGGGGATGAACATTCTGCAGTCGGCGGTTCCCGAAGCGATGCTTGATATTGACCCGAACGAAGATCATTATTCTGAAACACCGGCCATCCGGTCATATTCAGCCATCGCGGCCGGTCCGGGTATCGGGATGGACTCCCTTTCGGCCAATGCTTTGAAAATCCTGATCCAGCAAACGAAAATTCCCATTATATTTGACGCGGATGCCATCAATATCCTTGCAGAAAATAAGACATGGCTTGGTTTTGTACCCGAAGGGTCGATCTTTACGCCTCACCCCAAAGAATTCGAACGCATCGCCGGAAAAAGCAGCAACGATTTTGATCAGAACAGGATACAACGCGAATTCTCATTCCGGTATCAATGTTATGTGGTATTAAAAGGGGCACATACCGCTATTACTACTCCGGATGGCCATTGTTTTTTCAACACGACCGGGAATCCCGGGATGGCGACCGGCGGAAGTGGGGATGTTCTCACCGGCATTATCACCGGGCTGATGGCACAGGGTTATTCGTCGCTCGAATCCTGCCTTCTGGGAGTATTCCTTCACGGGCGGGCAGGCGATATTGCATTACAGGAACAAGGATTTGAAGGGCTGATAGCAGGCGATATCATTATTAATCTGGGAAAATCATTTCAAACACTCTATGGAAAATTTTGAAAAAGACATATTAGCCGGCATGGTCATTGCACCTTATCTTCAGAAAGCCACGGCATTGCGTGGAGTTAAGCGGTACGTTGGCGGCAACCAATTCCGTCATGCATTTGCCACGCTGGCAATTTTAATTGATTATCATTACCTGGATTCCGTGCTACTGAAGGCTTCCGTGATCCATGATCTGATCGAAGATGTAAAATCCACCCCGTATGATGAGATCCGGTCGATTGACAGAGATGGCCAGCGGGTTCTGGAACTCGTTCTGGAGGTGACACGCCGGAAGGCGGAATCAAAGGAGGATTTCCTGAAGAGGATCCTTCTGGAGGGCTCTGATTCGGCCAAGGTTTTAAAATGTGCCGACCGGATCAGTAATCTCACCGACCTTCACCCTGATATCTTTGACAAAGATTACATAAAAAGTATGATCGAGGACACCCGGAAGTGGGTTGTTCCGATGGCACAACAGGTGAATGAAAATATGCTGTTTGAGCTGCTCGATCTGATCAAGCGACGCGAATCAAACATGAAGTTCTCTTCATCGATCTGGCCGTTGAAGCGGAAGGAATGAGGTTAGAATTTAGAAATTACTTCCATTAAAAAACAACTTGTCCAAAATCCTCATCAATCAATACTATCAGAACCTTGACCGGACTCTACAATTCGGAAAAAGCCGGAATGAACAGAGTATCCGTAACCATTTTTGGGTCTTATTGAATGAGTATGCCAGGAAATTAAACTATGATGTAGTAGCTGAAGTTGCTGTAATGGGTACTAAAGGTAAAAAAGTCCACCCTGATGGAACGGTAAAGAACCTATGGGGACTTGATATCGGATTATGGGAAAGCAAAGATGAAAAAGACGATATTGAAGCTGAGATTGACGCTAAAATAAAAAAAGGTTATCCCCTCACAAACATACTCTTTGAAGACAATAATATTGCAGTTCTATTCCAGAGAGGGGAAGAGGTAAATCGAGGTAAAGTTAGAGATCCAGGCAAACTTCACGAAATCCTTTCAGCGTTTTTCACCTTTAAAAGTGAAACCGTTTATAAATTTGAGGATGCCATTGAGAAGTTCAAGGCTGATATTCCGGTCATTGTTGAAACACTAAGGAAAAAAATATTTGAAACCAGGGAGAATAATGAGTCGTTTTTAACTGCACAAGTGGTTTTCCTTGAATTATGCAGGACTGAAATCAATCCTGACATCACGCTGGAGGATATTCGCGAAATGATGATCCAACACATCCTCACCAGCGATATCTTCAACAAAATATTCGATGATGCCGAATTCCATCACCACAATACCATTGCAGCTGAACTTGAAAAACTGATAGCCCTCCTGTTTACTTATGCAGAAAGGCGTAATCTGTTACACAGTATCGAGCATTATTATGAAGCCATTAATGCCACGGCAGCAGGAATTACTGACCACCATGAAAAACAGAAGTTCTTGAAGGTATTGTACCAAAATTTTTACAAAGTTTACAACCCCAAGGCGGCTGACCGGCTGGGAGTAGTTTATACGCCCAACGAAATTGTTCAGTTTATGGTGCAAAGCACCGATTATCTGTTATACAAGCATTTTGGGAAAACCTTTGCCGACAAGAATGTGGAAATTCTTGACCCTGCCACCGGAACAGGAACATTTATTTGCGAAATCATTGAAAATGCGATACCAAAAGATCAGTTAGATTACAAATATAAAAATGAGATCCTTGCCAATGAAGTAGCCATATTGCCTTACTACATTGCCAACCTGAATATTGAATTCACCTTTAAGCAAAAAATGCAATACTATGCTGAGTTTCCGAATCTCTGCTTTGTAGATACCCTGGATAATATCGTTGCACTGGCTTTTGCAGGAAAACAACATGACATGTTTGGTGTAACTTCTGAAAACACCGAACGCATTAAACGACAAAACAGCAAAAAGATTTCTGTATTTATCGGTAATCCGCCTTATAATGCAAATCAGAAAAATGAAAATGAGAATAATAAAAACCGTGAGTATCCTTTTATTGATAAACGGATAAAGGATACCTTCATAAAATACAGTACTGCGCAAAAAACGAAAGTCTATGACATGTATTCCCGGTTTTATCGCCTGGCAATGGATCGGTTAGACAAAAACGGTGTGTTAGCTTTTATTACCAACCGCAGTTTTATTGACAGTCGCACGTTCGATGGTTTTCGTAAATGCATTCAGGATGATTTCTCAAATTGCTACATTATTGATACGAAGAGCGACGTAAGGGCAAATCCCAAAATTTCTGGCACAACCCATAATGTATTTGGAATCCAAACAGGTGTAGCCATCATGTTTCTGATTAAAAAGGAGAAAAAAGAGGGTCAATGCTTAATTGAGTATGTTGCGATGCAAGATGGATGGAGAAAAGAAGAAAAATTTGCTTGGCTCAAAAATAATCCCATTGAAAATATTCACTTTGAGTCAGTTCACCCAGATAAAAATAATAATTGGATAAATCTTTCTGAAGATAATGATTGGGGAAGTTTGTTACCATTGGCAACGAAAGATGTAAAGTTGGGCAGAAGCAAAGAAGCGGTTTTTCAATTATTTACGTTGGGTGTTGTTTCTAATCGAGATGAATGGGTTTATGATGATAATGTGGATAGTCTTATCAAAAAGGTTGAATTTTTGATAGATATCTATAACAAGGACGTTGATAAGCACCATGGAAAATCAAAAGAAGACATTAGAAGCGAAATTGATTACTCTATTAAATGGACAAGGGCTGTAAAAAATGATTTAAAAAAAGGTAAAAAATATAAATTTGATAAAATTAAAATCATTGGAAGTCTATATAGACCTTTCACGAAAAAATTTTTGTATTTCAGTAACGAATTAAATGAAATGCAATATCAAAATCCTATTATTTTTGGGCCTCGTGGTGATCGACCTAACTTGGTGATCAATTTAAATACCAATGGAACTGATTTACGATATTTTGCCTCAAAAATTATTTCTGATTTGCATTTTTTAGGTGATAATCAATGTTTTCCGTTATATCGGTACGATATTTCAGGCAACAAAAAGGAGAACATTACAGATTGGGGGTTGGCGCAATTTGTCGATCACTACCAAGATGATAAAATAACCAAGGATGATATCTTCAATTACTCTTATGCCGTATTACACAATCCCGGTTATCAGAAAAAGTACGACCTTAACTTAAAACGTGAGTTCCCACGTCTCCCTTTTTATGAGAATTTCCGGCAATGGACAACTTGGGGTAAAGCATTACTGGATCTGCACCTCAATTACGAAACGGTAAATCCTTGGCCATTGGAACGACATGATTTTGATATAAAAGCAGAAGCAAAACGGCAGAAGGAAATGTTCAGCATGGTTGAAGAACCTGAAGCACTCTTTTCCCGCAAACTAAAAGTCAATGTGAAACTAAAAGCAGACAAGCCAGCAGGTATCATTGACATTGATGATCTCTCTTTCCTGTCTGGGGTTCCTGCTGAAGCCTGGGAATACAAACTCGGTAACCGCTCAGCCCTTGAATGGATCCTCGACCAATACAAGGAAAAGAAACCCGGCGACCCTACCATTGCCGAGAAATTTAACACCTATTTGTTTGCCGATTATAAAGAAAAGGTGATTGACCTTTTAAAAAGAGTTTGTACTGTAAGCATAGAGACTGTAAAAATTGTTAAGCAAATGAATTTAGGCATATAAAGAATTTTTCATGGTTTGTATCAGGGTAAATCCCGTTAGGGATTAGATGTGGGTAGCAAATCCGTTTGTGGTTGGATATTCCGTCCCGTCCGGGACGGAATAAATTCACGTATATCCATTTTTCTACCCATATCATGTGCCTACCGGCACATTATTTTTCAGTCTTCAATCCATTCTACGGGCTTGAAAATATATCGCTCGTCATACTCAATTTCAAATTTTCTCAGAAAATCATGGTACTCTTCAATAAATGTTCTCTTTTGATGATGAATCTCCTGATTTTTAATATAGTCTATGACATTATCAACATTCGATTTGCTATATGAAAATGCCCCATAACCTTCCTGCCATGAAAAACGACCTGGAACAAATCCTTTTTTGTTAATCCATAGTGATGAATCGCCTTTAATATCCTGCATCAAATCAGATAACGACTGGGTAGGCCTCATACCAAAAAAAACATGAATATGATCTGGCATACCATTTATTACCAAGACTTTATGTCCCTGATTTTGAATAATACCGGTTATATACCTGTACAATTCCTGGTTCCACGATTTTCTAATAATACAATTCCGGTTCTGGACTGAAAACACCGCTTGGATATGAATTTGTGTATAGGTATTTGCCATGGGATCGGTTTGGAGAGATGGACCCTAGATTATCATACGGTCACCTTTTCGATGATATCTGCTTCAATCCTTAGGTTGTCGATGATGAAATTCTGACGTTCCGGAGTATTTTTACCCATGTAGAATGTTAATACATCCAATATGGCGGAATCTTTGGTGAGTATGACCGGGTCGAGACGAATATCCTTGGCGATGAAATATTTGAATTCATCAGGCGATATTTCCCCTAATCCCTTAAACCGTGTGATTTCCGGATTTGCTCCTAGTTTTTCCATGGCGGATGCCTTTTCTTCCTCAGAGTAGCAATATATTGTCTTTTGCTTGTTCCGTACCCGGAACAATGGGGTTTGAAGGATATACAGATGTCCGTTCCTGACCAGGTCGGGGTAAAACTGCAGGAAAAATGTCAGAAGCAACAGCCTGATATGCATGCCATCCACATCGGCATCAGTGGCTACCACCACGTAGTTGTAACGCAGGTTTTCAAGCCCCTCCTCCATATTCAGGGCCGACTGAAGCAGGTTGAACTCTTCATTCTCATATACCACGCGTTTACTCAATCCGAAGCAATTCAGGGGTTTCCCCTTCAGGCTGAACACTGCCTGAGTGTTGACATCACGTGCTTTGGTAATGGAGCCACTGGCCGAGTCTCCTTCGGTAATGAAGATGGAGGATTCATACCGTCGTTCGTCGTGATTGTTATAGTGTATGCGGCAATCGCGCAGTTTCTTGTTATGAAGGCTTACTTTTTTGACACTTTCCCTGGCAATTTTTTTAATGTTCGCCCATTCCTTTCGCTCCTTCTCGCTTTGCATGATCTTTCGCAACAATGCTTCGGCCGCATCAGGGTTCATATGGAGGAAATTGTCGAGTTGCTTTTTGACAATATCCATGATGTAGTTCCTGATCGTGATCCCGTCAGGTTCAATATGGATGGAACCCAACTTGGTTTTGGTCTGTGATTCAAAAACAGGGTCCTGAACCTTGATGCTCAGCGCTGCGATGAGAGACGCCTTGATATCGTTGGTATCAAAATCCTTTCGGTAAAATTCACGGATCGTTTTCACCAGGGCTTCACGGAAGGCGGCCTGGTGGGTGCCTCCCTGGGTGGTGTGCTGGCCGTTGACAAAGGAATAATATTCTTCGCCATACATTTCGCAATGGGTGAAAGCACATTCAAAATCGCCATCGCGTAAATGAATGATGGGATATATGACCGGTGTGTCGATATAACTGTTGAGCAGGTCGAGCAGCCCGTTCTGTGCATGAAAACGCTCGCCATTGAAGATGATCGTAAGACCATTGTTCAGAAATACATAGTTCCACAGCATTTTCTGCACATACTCCGGGATATAATGATATTTTCCGAACACCTCCTCATCAGGCATGAAAGTAACAATGGTCCCCGGCCTCAGTTCCACCTGCTTTTCAGGATCGTCCATGTGCACTTCTCCCTTGTGAAATTCAACAACATGGGTTCTGCCTTCACGAATGGCCTGCACCCTGAATTGTGATGAAAGGGCATTCACCGCTTTGGAACCAACACCATTCAATCCGACGGCTTTTTTAAACACCTTCGAATCGTATTTGGCCCCGGTGTTGATCTTTGAAACACAATCGATCACTTTTCCCAAAGGTATTCCTCGCCCGTAGTCACGTACACAAACCAACTGATCCTTGATCGTTACCTCGATGGTCTTACCGTAACCCATCACGAATTCATCGATCGAATTATCGAGAATCTCTTTGATCATCACATAAATACCATCATCCGGGGAAGAGCCGTCACCCAGTTTCCCGATGTACATTCCCGGGCGAAGTCGGATATGTTCACTCCACTCCAGCGACCTGATACTGTCTTCGGTATAGGCTTCCGTCGTATTCATTCTGTCATTTCCTTTCTAAGCGGCAAAGATAATGGAACAGCCTGTCAATACTATGTTAAACCAATAAAATTTTCAAATAAGTTATGCACAGTTCAGGGAATTGTGTTACTTTGCAGCCTGTTAAAAAGTTAACTAAAGAAAAACATGGAACTGGTACTAAAGGAATTAACAGAACAGATCGGGTGGATCACCCTGAATCATGATGCAAAAAGAAATGCCTTAAGCACTCAATTACTCACAGAGCTCTTGCTGGCAATCAAATCGTTGAAGGATGAAAAAGCAAGAGTGATCATTATCAGGGCGAACAAGGGAATGAAAGTATGGTCTTCCGGCTTTTTCATTGATGAACTTTCGCGCGACGGACATGATCCGCTGGCATATGACAATCCCTTGCAAAAGGTGATCCGGGTCATCCAAAGCACGCCGGTACCCGTCATCGCCATGGCGGAAGGCAGCATATGGGGAGGAGCCTGCAACATCGCGTTTGTGTGCGACATGGTGATCGGGACCAAAGATACCTGCCTGGCCATCACACCCGCAAAAATCGGGGTTCCTTACAACACATCCGGCATTTTGCAGTTCCTTGATATCATCGGGGCACATATTGTAAAGGAGATGTTTTTTACCGCTGAACCCATCCCGGCTGAAAAAGCGCTTGGTCTCGGGATCATTAACCATATCGTGGATGCCGGGGATCTCGAAAATTTCACCATCAGGCTTGCCAGAAAGATTATAGCCAATTCACCTCTCAGCATACAGGTGATCAAGGAACAACTCAATATTCTGGGAAATGCCCTTCCCATGACCCCGCAAACCTTTGAACACATCGACATGCTCCGGCGGATCGCCGGTACCAGCGAAGATTACCTGGAGGGGATCAACGCGTTTTATGAGAAGAGGAATCCGGTGTTTAAAGGGGAATGATCTTAGCGATAAAACCGGAGAATTCAACGGCTCTTTAACCTGAATGAAAGATTGGTTTTGTCATTGCACTGCCACCTCCGGATATTTGGTTCCTTAAACCAGATATATCATGATAAAAAACAATCTATTTTCAGTTATTTTCCTTTTTATCAGTCTTCAGGCAGGGGCTGTTATCCGGAATGTCCCGCAACAATATCCAACCATACAGTCAGCGATCGATGCGGCAGCAGAGGGAGATACGATCCTGGTTGCCAGCGGTGTTTATTATGAGAACATCACCTTCCGGGGAAAGGGCATTGTGGTGGCAAGTAATTTTCTGACAACGAACGATACCAGTTTCATCAGCGCAACTATTATTGACGGCAGTACCCCTGCAATTCCCGATTCGGCGAGTTGTGTCAGGATCACCAGCAGTGATCCTTCTACGTATGCCGATACCACGGCCATGCTTGCCGGATTCACCATCAGGGGTGGAACAGGAACGCGCTGGGAAGATGAACACAACCTGGGGAACTGGTACCGTGAAGGAGGCGGGTTGCTTATTCAGTTCCTTTCGCCAAGAATCCGTTTCAACCATTTTATTAATAACCAGGCCATCAACAAGCAATTCTGTACCAGTGCAGGCGGCGGGGCCATCCGGTGCGGCGACGGAAATCCCAGGATAACGAATAACATCATAGACCATAACCAGGGCAGGTACGGAGGCGGTCTCGTATTTAATTTTTCCGGGGCTTATATTGCGAACAATATCATATCCAACAATTCAGGAGGAGAGGATTATGGCGGAGGAGGCATCTGGGCTTACGGACAGGAGGCGCACGGGATGCCCAGGATCGTTGAAAACAATACCATCGTCAACAATATTTCGGTGTCTGGCGGCGGCGGTATCAGAGTATGGAGCACTCCGGTGACCATCATTAACAACATCATCTGGGGAAACACAGCCACTATTGGAGCACAGATCTATTCCACACCAGGAAGCGCAATGGTTACCTATTGTGATGTTCAGTCGGGTTATAACGGGAATGGTAATCAAAATCAACCGCCACAATTTCTTGATTCCAATTATTTTCTTGACCCGACCTCGCCATGTGTTGACAAAGGGGACTCCACAGCCATTTACAACGATCCTGCGAATCCGGCCATTCCGGCGGAAGCAAAGTTCCCGGCCAGGGGTACGGTGAGAAACGATATGGGCGCTTACGGCGGACCACGAAGTGCACTGTTGGGTAATACCGGTACTATCGTTACAGGAACCGGAGAAATTGTCCCGGGGGGAAGCTCCCTTTTCCCATTGAAAATTACCCCAAATCCTTGCATTGACCAGACCAGTGTTTCATTCTATCTTGAGTCGGAACAATGGATCACCATTGAAGTGGGGAATTCTACAGGCCAGGTTTCCTATCTGAGGAACAAAGCGTATTTTGACCAGGGTCATCATGATATCAGACTGAATGTAAGTCAGTTAAATCCAGGATTCTTCTGCCTGCGGATCATTTCAGAGAATGCCTTCGCGATTTCAAAATTTATCAAATTATAAAGGGAACGGTTGTTTTCCGGGAACAAGATCAGGGATCAGGGTCAAAGGTCCGGTAACCATGGACTACCTGTTTCCCGCCAGTTTTTTTATTTCACTGACAAGCAACCTGATCTCATTTTTTGTGAGTATAAAATCGCGGGCCGTCAGTTTCGTCATCCTTGAAAAAATGAAGAATTGATACAGGGTGACGCAGGTATAGGAAACGGTTGCGGAGATGCCTGCACCCATGATCCCGTATATTGGAATGAGCCACAATCCCAATCCTATGGTAAATATTAAACCGACGGCCGAACCGATGGTATTGTGGTAAGGTTTGTTGATGCTGGAAAAAAAACCACTGAAGATCATGGAGACACTCAGTGCCACTATTCCCAATGCCAGCGAGGCGATTACCAGTTTGACTTCGCCAAAACCGGTTGTGAAAAGAAAGACGAAAACGAAATTTGGGACAGCAAGTAACAACAATATGGCGACCGCGGTAACGATCCAGGTTATTTTAGCTAATGTGAGCGTGAGACGCACGCTGTAATCATAATTCATCTCATTGGAAAGCCGGGAATACTGTACCGTTGCAATACTCCGGCTGATCAGCCACATCCCCTCCGCGAGCTGCATTCCAAGGGATAGTACACCGACTGCTCCCCGGCTGATATAATGATCCACAAATTTCAAACTGAGCCGGTAATTCATCGTCTGAAAAATATTGGCAAACTGAACAAAAGTCCCGAAACGAAGGATTTCCAGCAATAACTCTTTCATATGGGTCAGGGGAACCTTTTTGAACGAAGGGTACAACAAGACCAGGCCGATCGCGACCGCGAGGCAGTTGGAAATAAAAATGGCCCAGTAATAAGCCATCACATCGAGTAACCGGACTCCGAACAACATGAATAACAGGATGAAAAACAAAACGACGACCTGGATCAGGCTTAGAAAATTGTACGCCTTTACCTTTTCAAGGCCAAGGAGCAGCATATTGTTCGCAGATGAGAACGACATGACCAGGGCAAGAAAAAGCACTTGCCAGAAGTAACCTGCCGGGATAATCTCTATGATCGGGGAAAGGATACCGATCAATTGCAGGATAAAGGCAGTCAATAATGTCAGGACAACTGACCACACGTATGCGGGTATGAATAATATATAGATCCCTTTCCGGGGGGTCAGATAGATCAGGGATGCACCCGCGACAAAGTTTGTAAACAGTTGAATGATGGCTACAGAAAAGATGATCAGGCTGATCGTCCCGACCTTTTCCGGTCCGAGGTAGTGTGCATTCAGCGTCCAGGTTGTAAATGCCAGCAAAGCGGTCAACACACGGGTACCGATGGTTCCGACGATCTTTTTAAACATGTTCCGGATCCTTCCTGCTCATTTTTTTACGGAGTTGATGTAGGAGATAATGGCAGTTGAATTGATATCTTTTCCCATCGATCAGAGTTATGTTCCCGACGGCGGAAATGGTATGCAGTCCGCGGCCGTACCGGCTACCCTGTACAGGTTCAATATATTTCAGAGTCTCTTCAGCAAATTCCTCGGGTGATAAGTGCACGATCCGGTTAATGGCGACCCTTGCCCCATAGGTTGCCGAACAATCCTGTGCCGGCCGGTAGAGGATGTTTTCATAGATAAAAGGCGTTCCGGCGGGACGTGCCGAGCGGATGTCGATTTTCACAGGATTCATCCGGTGGGGTATAAAATCGTCCCTCAATCCTGGTGAATAATAAAGAAAAAGATGCGTATTGGAGTATTTCCGTTCACTGAAAAACAACCACCACATGTTGTCATAAAACAACAATATCGGATCAACGGCCCTGACACCCTCAAGAATAATCTTTTTCCTGGTAAATAACCCTGTTACCCGATCCCGGAGGTAAAGCGTCAGTTTGTCCGACCGGTAAGATTCCGGTAAACAATATACATCTCCCAAAAAGTCAAACGTGTAAGGGTATGAAAGATGTGGTGCGTCATAGATTGCCCTCACAGGTTCTACCACCCCGTCAGGGTCTCCCACCCCGTCAGGGTGGGGAAGCACCATTTCCGAGATGATGGCTTTCTGCTCCCGGTAGCTGTAATCCTCCGCAAGGATGTGCAGCCTGTTGTTTTCTATAAATCCAAACGGATCAGCCAGGTATCCCGGCCGGGCAACCGGTGGCAGCCATGTCACCTCTTTGTCCCGGATCCTTTGATTTGCCAGCACGATTTCATGGACCGGCTTCATGATCACACCCACGTTCCATATCTCTGCAGACCACAATTCCCGGTAATAAAATTTAATCCTGTTCCGTATCAGTAAAAAAAGAAATTTCAGCATCGAACCGTTCCCCGGAAGTTTGAATACCGGTGCGGCTGTGTTGCTGCCCGGAGTCGCAAGGGTATCAGTGACGCAGCCGAGATCAGATAATTTGTGTGAAATGTCATCGGCAACCTGGGCCGGCCAGGATGATGAAACCATGAGCAGTTGGTTAAGATTTTCCCGGTAGGAATGCATGATCGTTTTCAGGTATCCTTTTTTCAGGACGACTCCGCCATCAAGGTTCGGGGTAAGTCGTTGCAGCATGGCGCCATTTACAGGGTCGTTCCGGTAGATTTCCCAGAATCCGGGAGGGCCTCCACGGTATAACATTTCATCATCGTGATGAAAAGACCATACGCCGAAACGTGCTGCAGACAGTATTTCACCGCGGATGATTCCGAAACCGAACCTGAGGATGAAGTCCAGCCGGAATTCCCGGATGGCACCAATATCCGGATCATTAAAATATTCGGAGTATCCTTTTTTTTCAACGAGGCAACTCAATGTTTCTACGTTCTGCAACTGCTTTTGCAGATTGACCGGCATTTTTGCCACCGGTTTGAACATCCGGTTTTCGAGGAACGTATACGGAAGTGTATTCCATTTCTTTTTTAACAGGTTTCTTAAACGGGAGGTTCCGGGAGGCCGGCGGGAATCCCGGATCATCAGGACCAGATGGTGGCCATGTTCGTTGAGTTCATTCAGCGCATCGGCCTGCCAGCGTTGAAAAACCATCCCATTACACATGACCCCAAAACGCAGGGGTATTGGTTTACCGTCGAGATGCAATGACGCAAATGTTTCAATTTCAGTCATAGGTTTAGCGTCTTGGCGGCACGTCGGTGAAAGGAGTCAACTCCCGGTAGAGCGCCGCGAGCTGTTTCCCGACAGTTTCTTTGCTGTATTTATCTGATATGCTATTCTTTATCAATTCTTTATCATATCCCCGGCATATATCCAGCATTTGATTTAATGCTTCGGTCATGGCCTTTTCATCTTCCGGTGGTACAAGCAACCCGTTTGTTTCAATGATCACCTCAACAGCTACCCCGACTGACGTTGCTACAACCGGTACCCCGCGGGCCAGGCTTTCAACCACCACCGAACCAAACGTTTCATACCTGCTTGAAAGTACCGAAAAATCAGCCCTGTTCAGTATCTCTGCCAATTCACTGCCGGTACTCAGACCAGTAAACCGGACGAATGAATCCAGGATCCTCAGAAATCCGGCGTATTCCTTCATTTTCTCAAAATCTGGCCCCGTCCCTACCATCAAACATATAAAATCCTCCCGCAATTCCGACAAATTCTTTATTGAACGCAAAAACCCGGATATATTTTTCGACCGGTCATCAAAACAGGAGATATGTACCATGGTTTTAAGGTCTGTTTGTCCTGGTGCGGGCCCGGCAACCAGACTGTCGGTATCCACGACGTTTGGAATGACCACAAACCGAGAGTTATGCAGTCCGCAACGGTGCATGGCCTCCCGAAGCGGTTCAGATACCGCCACCACGGCCGCCGCTTTTCGTACGATAAAACCGGTTACCAGCTTTCTGAACGATCCGCGGTACGTGTTATTTTCAGGAAAATACCGGGACCAATGTTCAGAAATTACCAGCGGTTTTTGGCACTTCCGCGCGATCCTCCAACCGATGAAACCCAACCGGGTAAGGATATGGGCATGTATCAGGTCGGGTGAAAATTCCCTGATGCTGTGAAAAGCTCTTAGATGTGTCCTGTAAAATTGCCACCAGTTCAAGGCTTTCCGAATAAATGATTTTGGCTGCCCGGCGACATTATAGTAAACGCGCAATACCCGTACTTCATTTTCCTCGCTGAATTCGACTTCCGCGTTATTCGGACAATTCGTATCGGGATGAACATAGATCACCGCTACATCGCAGAAAGAGGCAATCGCTTCAGCCTGACGCTGAATGAACAGACCAGGCATCGGATCGTACCGGTTGGGATACCATTTTGGTAAAAACAAAACCCGGATCTTCCTGTCCACGGTGATTCTTGAATTAAATTTCAAATATCAGCAATCCTTCTGACACTAAAAAGTAAAGTTTTCAATGATCTGAAGCGCATTATCCAAGCGGTCGGTACCCGTTCCGCGAACCACGGCAAAGGGGAACTGTCTTCTTTTTAATTCATTGTAATACAGATCAAACAGGTATTGCCGCCGGTCGGGATGTTCGCGAAGCGGATCATATTCCCATGGAAGATCGATATCGCATAACAGATAGAGGTCGTAAAGGTGCGTTTCAACGGCATTCCGGATCCATGAATCGCAACGGTTGTACCTGACTTTACTCCAGATCATGGTCACAAGCGACTCGGTATCGCAAAAAAGAAACGTGCGGGCTTTTTTGAGTTGAACCGCTTCGGCAGACAATTGCCCGCGGGCAATGAGGAGAATATCCTTTTCCTCATAAGGTCTTCCAAGATGTTCAAGGTACCCGCGGGCATATTCAGGGACCCATACTGTTTGATAATGCAGGGCAAGTTGTTCGGCAAGTATCGATTTTCCTGTGGATTCAGGCCCTGTAATGGCTATTTTCCTGATCATCCGGCGAGTTTTGTCTTCCATTCCCTGAATCCCAGGATGGCTATGATCGTGAACACGAGGTACTGAAAACTACTGAAGAAAAGATCTTCCCAGGCACAAAGGCCGATCATGACCGCATCGGCAAAGATCCAGAGGATCCAGTTCTCGATCCTCTTTCGTGAGAGCAGCCACTGGGCAACGATGTATACGGCTGTGGTCATCGCATCCCAGGAAGGGATCCGGCTTGAAGTAAACCGGATCAATATGAACCTTATGACAAAGAAGAAGACAATGATCGCGATTCCGTTAAGCAGCAATTCAGTTCCTGAACATCTTGCGATCCTGATCCTGTTATCACTGCTGTCTTTCCTTGTCCAGTTGTACCATCCATAAACGCTCATGATGAAGAAAAAGCAATTAATCCCCGCGTTGGCATATAACCGGGCAGAAAAGAATATGTAAACATAAATCAACACATTCACGATCCCGAACGGAAAAACCAGTATACTTTCCTTTTTCATGAACCACACGCAAACCAATCCGAATGCAACCGCGACCAGTTCAAGGTAGCTGGTCTGAAAGGGTCCAATTTGTAAAAGCGCTGACATTTCCATGGGTGCAAAAGTAATGTTTATAGGGAAATCAGAAACATGAATGGCTGCAACCTTTTCGCCGGCGTAACGTAAAACCAGGTACATTTGCAGCAGAAACAAGGTATTCCGGCCCTTATGTTCCATCTTATCCACTATCAGTTACCTTTCATAGTCAACCTGCTCATCCTTTTGCTTGCAGCCAAACTTCTCGGGGAACTGGCGGAGCGATTCAGGCAGCCGTCCATGATCGGGGAGGTCATTGCCGGTGTCATCCTTGGGCCTTCCCTGTTTAACATCATTTCCGCCCCTGGAGAGATCAAGGTCATCGCCGAACTGGGGGTTTTTATGCTGATCGTCCTGGCGGGGATGGAGATTGAGGTAGAGGAGATCAGAAATTCGATCAGGGGAAGGAACATCTGGATCGCGTTGCTTGGATTCCTTATTCCCATGGCAAGCGGAATAGCCATCGGACTGATCTTTCATTTTTCAAACACCTTCACAGTTTTTCTCGGACTTTGCATTGCCATCACGGCATTACCGGTAAGCATCCGCATACTGATGGACCTGGGAAAGATCAACACGGCGGTAGGACAGCGGATCATTTCGGCCGCGATATTCAACGACATTGTCGCCCTGCTCATCCTTGGGATCATCCTCGATTTCAATGACGAGACCAAGAACATTCAGGACCTTACCTTTTCCATCCTGTTCACGGTCATGAAGGTCGCTGTTTTTACCATCATCCTGGTGATCTCCTATCGCCTGTTCAAATTGGCCAAGAGAAAGGTCAACGTCATCAACCCCAGGGTTAACAGATTCTTGTCGTACCTGCGTGGCAGGGAATCGGTTTTTGCACTTGTTATTCTTTTCGTACTGATATTTTCAAGCATTTCCGAGCTCCTTGGTCTGCATTTCGTCGTAGGCGCTTTCTTCGGCGCCATCCTGATCCCGCGAAGCATGTTCGTTAACCGTGATTTCGAGAAGGTACAGCGCAGCATTTCAGGGATTACCATGGGTTTCCTGGCCCCGATATTTTTTGCCACGATGGGTGTAGCCTTTGATTTTTGTGCCCTGGATAATGTATTGTTACTGGTTGTTGTGCTTTTTGCCTCCTTTTTCAGCAAAATTTTCGGGGGTTATCTCGGGGGCAGGATGGCCGGATTCAGCCACTCCAGTTCCCTTACACTTGGTTTTGGACTCAATGCCCGGGGAATTATGGAACTGGTTATTGCCAACATTGCACTTGCCAAAGGATTCATCGATATATTCGTATTTTCAATCCTTGTCATGATGGCCCTGCTTACGACCATCCTGACTCCCTTTTTACTGAAGGCAGGATTCAGCAGGATAGACCGGAAGAACGGTTACAACCACAATAGTTTTACATAATTTTTAACAATCTCTTGCCAGTCGGGAATTTCTTGCTAATTTTCCGCCACATTTTCCGGGTCGGACCCGGGCACAAATAACGACACACCTATGTTTGGTCTTGATACCCTCCATTCAGGGCTCCTGATTCTATGTTTGTTAGCCGCATGCGCGTTCGAATTTATCAACGGGTTCCATGATACGGCCAACGCGGTAGCCACGGTGATCTACACCCATTCCCTACGACCGACCACCGCCGTCATCTGGTCTGGTCTCTGGAATTTCATCGGGGTAAATGTTGGAGGGATCGCGGTGGCCATGGGTATTGTCAACCTCTTACCGGTCGAACTCCTGGTCGATCAGAACCTGAAGCACAGTATCGCTATGATATTTGCCCTGATCCTCACGGCCATTGTCTGGAACCTTGCAACATGGTACATCGGAATCCCCTGCAGCAGCTCTCATACCCTGATCGGGTCGATCTTTGGTGTGGGATTAGCCTATTATTTCCTGCCCGGCGTGTCGACCTATGCCCTGAACTGGAACAAAGTGATAGACGTCGGCCTCTCCTTGCTGATATCTCCCGTATTCGGGTTCGGATTCGCGATGTTGCTGATGTATATCCTCAGGAAGACAGTCAAAAACAAAATGATCTTCAAGGAACCCCCTGCCAAAAAGTCTCCCCCGACCTGGATCCGCGGTATCCTGATCCTGACCTGTACCAGTGTAAGTTACGCCCACGGTTCAAACGACGGACAAAAAGGAGTTGGTCTGATCATGCTGATCCTGATTGCCTTTTCGCCGGTCTATTTTTCAGTAGACCGGTCTAAAAATCCTGAAAAACTACTTTACCAGGTCCGTCAGATCGAGTGGAACGTGACCCATCTTGATACAAATACCCTGCGCCCGGCCGATCGTGTGACCATGCGGTCTGTTGTAGCGAATCTCGGTTACATGAAATCCAGATTGACTGGAGTTAAATCGTTCGAAGACCTTAAGGATGAGGATCACTTTAAAATGAGGAAAGCAATTATCCTGGTCAGCAAAAAAACCGAAGCGATGCTGAACAGCATCCAGGGAACCGCAACCGTGGATTTTTCCCCGCACCAACTTGCGGTCCTGCATTCCAACCTGAAAAAATTCAAGGCCAATACAGAATACTCTCCCCGGTGGGTCATCCTGCTGGTCTCTATCTCCCTTGGCCTTGGGACCATGATCGGCTGGAAACGCATCGTGGTCACCATCGGTGAAAAAATAGGAAAAACACACCTTACCTACGCGCAAGGTGCCAGCGCTGAAATGGTTGCTGCAAGCACGATCAGCATTTCAACAATGTTCGGACTTCCGGTAAGTACTACGCACGTGTTATCCTCCGGGATAGCAGGCTCCATGGTGGCGGGTGGCGGCCGGCAGAACCTGAGAATGGGAACCGTGAAGAATATCATGATCGCCTGGCTGATCACGATACCCGTCACAGTATTCCTCTCGGGTCTTCTTTTCCTCATCCTGAGGATGACGTTAAAATAATCATCTGATCTATGACTGAATTACTTAAGAATTTCATCGACATCATTCTTCATATCGACATCCATCTTCAACAGTGGGTAACCGATTACAGGACCTGGACCTACCTGATCCTGTTCGTCATCATATTCATGGAGACGGGTTTCGTGGTAACTCCATTTCTGCCGGGTGATTCGTTATTATTTGCGGCAGGAACCGTCGCTGCCATGGACGGGGAACCTCTGAGTGTTGCGGTGTTGATCCCGCTGCTCGTCCTGGCTGCTTTTGCAGGTGACAACACCAATTATTTTATCGGCAAATTTTTAGGGAAGACCGTTTATGAGAAGAATTACCGTCTTATCCGGCGGGAGTATCTGGACAAGACCCATGCTTTTTACGAAAAACACGGGGGAAAGACCATAATCATTGCCCGTTTTATGCCCATTATCCGCACATTCGCACCTTTTGTTGCCGGAGTCGGGACGATGACCTACATCAGGTTTATCTCATTCAGTATTGCAGGCGCAATCTTCTGGGTCTCTTCATTTTCCATGGCAGGCTATTTTTTCGGTAACATCCCGCTCGTGAAAAACAATTTTACCCTCGCCATCATGGGCATCATTCTTTTATCCTTGCTGCCAATGATCATCGCCTTTCTCAAAAGAATTGCCGACCGCCGTAATGGAACTTAAATTCTATGACCAGGCATGTAAATAAAAGTCAGATTGACAAAATAACCGCCGCTGGGTTGATCGTCACCCTGGGGATCATTTACGGAGATATCGGAACATCTCCGCTGTATGTCATGCGTGCCATCGTCGCGGGAGCCAATACCATCAACGCCCCATTCATCATTGGGGGGCTCTCCTGCATATTCTGGACACTTACCCTGCAAACCACTATAAAATACATCACCTTTGCCTTACGGGCCGACAACAAAGGGGAAGGCGGCATATTCGTGCTTTTTGCACTTATCCGGAAAAGGGCTAAATGGGCCTTTTTATTTGCCATGATCGGGGGATGTACATTACTTGCCGACAGCATCATTACACCAGCCATCACCATTATATCAGCCGTGGAAGGCCTTCTGATCAAAAATCCCCGCATACCGGTAGTCCCCATCGCATTGGTCATCATTACCTTTTTATTCCTGATCCAAAAATTCGGAACGAAACTGATCGGCAGATCTTTCGGACCGATCATGTTCATCTGGTTTTCAATGCTTGGTATCCTGGGTTTTATTCAGATCCTGGAATATCCGCAGATCCTGAATGCGCTTAACCCGAACTATGCATTTGATTTTCTGTCAAAGTTCCCGGGCGGGTTTGTCCTTCTTGGGGCAGTATTTTTATGCACCACCGGGGCCGATGCACTTTATTCGGATCTTGGCCATTGCGGCCGGAACAACATTCGGGCCACCTGGGGCTTTGTTAAGGTGTGCCTGCTGCTGAACTATTTCGGACAAGGATCATGGATATTGAAAAATGCCGATTTCGTCAACGAATGGACAAATCCTTTTTTCTCCATCATGCCCTCCTGGTTCCTGATGCCCGGGATCATCATCGCCACTGTCGCGGCTATCATCGCAAGCCAGGCAATGATCACCAGTTCGTTCACCATGATCAGCGAAGCCATCTCATTGAATTTCTGGCCAAAGGTAAAAATCAACTATCCGACGAACATCAAGGGGCAAATGTACATCTCCAGCATTAACTGGATTCTCTATTTCTGCTGCATCGGGATCGTGCTCTTCTTTCAGAAATCGGCCAACATGGAGGCAGCGTACGGGCTTACGATCAACATCACCATGCTGATGACAACCATGTTGCTGGGAATTTATCTATATTACAGGCATGCCCCGAAGTATATGATCGCGCTGTTCCTGATCGTCTACCTGTGCATCGAAGGATCATTCCTTGTTGCGAACCTGAACAAATTCCTCCATGGCGGATATTTCACGTTCCTGCTAGGCAGCATCCTGTTTATTATCATGTATGTATGGTTCCATGGACGGAAAATCAAGAACAGCTTCATTGAATTTCTTCCGATCGAACAATATTCTGACATCCTGAAAGCGCTTTCAAAAGACAATTCGATCCCAAAATATGCTACCAACCTTGTTTTCCTTACCAAAGCCAACAGGGAAACGGATATTGAATCAAAGATCATCTATTCCATTTTAAACAAGCAACCAAAACGTGCCGACACCTATTGGATGCTGCATATTGACATTCTTGACGAACCACATCTGCTTGAATATAAAGTCAAACATATCATCCAGGGTGTGCTTATCAAGGTTGATTTCAAACTTGGTTTTAAGGTCCAGCCCAGGGTTAACCTGTTTTTCCGGCAGGTACTAGAAGAAATGAGCAGGAATAAGGAAATTGACCTGATGAGCCATTATGATTCTCTCAGGCAATTCAATGTTTCAAGTGATTTTCGTTTTGTAGTGATCGACAGGATACAAAATTACGATTTTGACTTCCCTCCGAGGGAACAGTTTATCATGGACCTGTACGCGATCTTTAAACGGTTCGGTATCAGCGAAGTCCGGTCGCTTGGCCTGGACACCAGCAATGTCTCCGTGGAGACAGTCCCGCTCTATATCGACAAAGAGATCCCGCTGCTGCTCACGCGAAATACGCAGAGGTAGCCTTGATCGACCAAACCTTCCAGGTTTTAAAACCTGGAAGGTTATGGAAGATTTAGAAAGAATTTAAATTGCCTTAAAAAGAGTTACATTTGCACGTTTTTAAAAAATGTAATCCGTTGCCAACATGCGGAGTCCCATACACAAAAGTCATACCCAGGCAATTTCAGCAGCAGGATTACTGATCACCCTCGGAATCATTTACGGTGATATAGGAACTTCCCCACTATACGTGATGAAAGCCATCGTGGGCGGGGCGAGCTCCATAACCGCACCGTTCATCATGGGTGGATTGTCGTGTATCTTCTGGACCCTCACCCTTCAGACCACGGTCAAATACATCATCATAACGCTACGTGCCGACAACAACGGTGAGGGTGGAATTTTTTCACTGTTCGCCCTGATCAGGAAGAGGGCAAAATGGGCATATGTTTTCGCGATAATCGGTGGAAGTACATTGCTGGCCGACGGGGTCATCACTCCCTCCATCACCATTGTTTCTGCCATTGAAGGCCTGGCCATTGTAAATCCCAGGGTACCGGTTATCCCGATCGTGATTGTGATCATCACGGGGCTATTTTTCGTACAGAAATTCGGCACCAAGGCCGTCGGCGGATCCCTGGGGCCTATCATGTTCATCTGGTTCGCCATGCTGGGCGTGCTCGGTTTTGCCCAGATCATCAAAAGCCCTTTGATCCTTAAGGCGATTGATCCTTATTATGCCTATGTATTTCTTACAAAATATCCGGAGGGATTCCTTCTTATGGGAGCGGTATTTCTTTGCACCACGGGCGCCGAAGCGCTTTACTCTGACCTCGGACATTGCGGGTTAAAAAACATCCGGATCACCTGGATCTTTGTGAAGATCACCCTGTTGCTGAATTATTTCGGACAAGGTTCCTGGATCATCCTGAACTCGGACAATATTTACGACTGGACCAATCCTTTTTTTGCCATCATGCCGCATTGGTTCCTCGTTATCGGGATCATTATATCCACAGCCGCCGCCATTATCGCCAGCCAGGCGCTGATCAGCGGGTCGTACACCCTGATCAGCGAAGCCATTTCCCTCAACTTCTGGCCGAAGATCAAGATCAACTACCCGACCAACATCAAGGGTCAGATGTATATTTCCAGCATCAACTGGATGCTTTATTTTTCATGTCTTTTCGTGGTGCTGTTCTTTCAGCGTTCTTCGAACATGGAAGCCGCGTACGGTCTTTCGATTACCATTACCATGCTGATGACCACCGGCCTTCTAAGCATTTATCTCTTTTATAAAAAGATCCCTATCTATGTGATCATCGTTTTCCTGATCGTGTATCTTTCAATCGAAGGATCATTCCTCATAGCAAACCTGAACAAGTTCATGCACGGAGGCTGGTTTACCCTGCTGTTAGGCGGTTTCCTGTTCATGATCATGTACGTGTGGTTTAGCGGGCGGCGGATAAAGAACAGCTTTATCGAATTTCTGCAGATCGAGAAATATGTTGATGTGATCAAGGATCTGAGCCGGGACGAGTCAGTGCCAAAATATGCCACGAACCTGGTATTCCTCACCAAGGCAAATAAAACAACCGATATCGAATCAAAGATCATTTATTCCATCCTGAACAAGCACCCGAAACGTGCCGACCTGTATTGGTTGCTGCATGTTGACATTCTCGACGAGCCGCATGTTCTGGAATACAAGATCACCCATATTATTCCCGGGACCCTGATCAAGGTCGACTTCAAGATCGGATTCAAAGTCCAGCCGAGGGTAAACCTGTTCTTCAGGCAGGTGCTGGAAGAACTCAGCCACAACAATGAGATTGACATGCTGAGCCATTATGCCTCCCTGCGAAAACATTTTGTCAGCGCCGATTTCAGGTTTGTAGTGATCGACCGGATCCAGAATTATGATTTTGATTTTCCTCCCAGGGAACAGTTTGTCATGGACCTTTACGCCATTTTCAAACGATTCGGTATTACCGAAGTCAGGGCTTTGGGATTGGATACTTCCAATGTAACCGTTGAAACCGTACCTCTTTATGTTGACAGGGAAATTCCGATCCTGTTATCCCGGAACGATCAGACAAAACGGATGGGGTAATCCGGACTTTCGGTAACAGACCTTCCAGGTTTTAAAAACCTGGAAGGTCTTGACCGGTATTATGGTTTCCTGGAAATAACTGTTAATGCCGCGGCCACGATATCGGGAACATCAAGACCGTACTTTTTCAACAATTCTTCGGGTTTGCCGCTTTCGCCAAAGGTATCATTGACGGCGACCATTTCAACAGGGGCCGGATGTTTTCTGACAAGCAACTGCGCGATGCTTTCGCCAAGACCGCCGTTGCGCATATGCTCTTCGGCCGATACGGCACATCCTGTTTTAATGACCGAGTCGAGGATCGCGTCCTCATCAAGGGGTTTGATGGTATGGAGGTCGATGACTTCGGCTGAAATCCCCTGTTCTTCAAGGATCTTACATGCCTGCAACGCGTTCCAGACCATATGTCCGGTGGCAAAGATCGTAACGTCAGAACCTTTGTTCAGCAACAAGGCCTTCCCGATCACAAATGGTTGTCCCGGAGGCGTAAAATTGGGCCATTTCGGGCGCCCGAATCTCAGGTAAACCGGACCGGAATGTTTTGAAATGGTCAAGGTGGCAGCTTTGGTCTGGTTAAAATCACAGGGGTTGATCACCGTCATGTTGGGCAGCATCTTCATCATTCCGATGTCTTCGAGGTTCTGGTGTGTTGCACCATCTTCGCCCAGGGTTAGGCCGGCATGGGAAGCGCATATCTTAACATTTTTATTGGAATACGCGACCGATTGCCGGATCTGATCATAAACCCTCCCGGTGGAGAAATTGGCGAACGTACCGGTAAACGGGATCTTTCCGCCAATGGTCAATCCGGCTGCAATACCGATCATATTGGCTTCGGCGATGCCAACTTGTATAAAACGCTCAGGAAATTCACGGGCGAAGGCATCCATCTTCAATGACCCGGTAAGATCGGCGCACAAAGCAACCACATCGGGGTTTTGCCTGCCAAGTTCGAGCAATGCCTCCCCAAATCCCGACCGGGTATCCCTGGAGCCTTGATTTACGTATTCGGTCATTTCAGTTCAGTTATAATTTTATATTGATCGTTTGTCCTGGTTCAACCCTGAATGTTTTTTCGATCGTATAGGATGATTGATTGGAATATTTGGAGCGGAATACGACCCGGTAGGTTCCGGGCTGAAGGTACAGCGTTTCCTGCTGTTGTTGAGTATCGCGCAGGTTGTACAACCAGGTCAGGCTGTTTTTATCCTCCAGGTACAGGCTGCCATAACCGTTGGTTGATTTCTGGATCACCGCGATGCCCGGAAGAGGCATTTCCACCGAGGTGGTATGGTTTTGCGTGATCTCCACATCTTTCACCATGATCCTGGGCAGGCAAAGTATCTCCACATCATACGAACCGATAAGGTATTTCTCGGTCTGATCGAACTGCTGGACATTGACGGTTTCATGTTCGCCCTTCTTCCTGATAATGCAGGGCAGGTATTTCAGTGTACTGTTGCTGCCGGTTTTAAACAATAGGTACCCCTGGGGCGCTTCAATGCCCACGATGTTATGTTTTCCCGGGGTCAGTTTGACCGTGTCCCTGTGAACCGGCGGGATGGTATGTACCACGATGTCATAGCTGATCAGCGGATCAATATCCAGGGTATCGGGAAGACCTTTTGCATTGAAGGAGTGTATGAAATTATACTTGATCAGTCCTGAAAAACTGTCATAAAAGGTCATGTTGACATTCGTCTCGGTCGGCTTGCCGTAAACATCGAGCAGGTTGACCTGAATACTCGTGGGGTTCAGTGTCCGTGAGATGATAACGTTAAGGGCATTCCTGAATTCCTTTTCGCTGGATGCGTCAAAATAGGTTCCGACACATTCAAACTGTTCCTGGAAATTTTTACCGATCCCCACGATGAAAGGCTTGAGCATGATCCCTTTCTTCTGCAGCTCGAGCGATACGGCACAGGGATCTCCGCCACATTCCTCCAGTCCGTCTGTGATGAGGATCACAACATTCCGGCAATTATCGCAGGGAGGGAAATCTTTTGGGGCCTGGGAAAGTGCAAAGGCGATGGGAGTGGTTCCCTTGGGGATGGTTGTTTTGAGCGTATGTTTGATGCGGTTGATGTTATCTTTGCCAAACGGAACTTCCAGACGGGTATCGTTGCAGTCCTGCGGGGGAAATTGTTTCTGGTTACCGTACATGCGAAGGGCGAGTTCCAGGTTGGTTTGCGCGCGAAGACTATCCAGGATATTCGAGAACAGCTTTACGGCAAGGTTGAATTTCGTATCGCTCTGCCACCGGCCGTACATGCTTTGTGAAGCATCAAATACAAATAATATCCGGGTGGTAGGCTTGGGTTTCGCCTGTTCTTTGCCGGTCTGGGCGAAATGGAAGGACGATAGGAGGAAGAGAAATATCGTTAGGACGTGGGACGTGGGACGTAGGACGTGGGACGTAATTCGAAATTCGTAATTCGTAATTCGTAATTCGTAATTCATAATTCGTAATTCCTAATTCCTAATTCATAATTCATAATTCCTAATTCCTTTCAGTAGTCTCCCAGGGTTTCATTCAGTTGATTCAGTGCGGTTTTTGTCTGTTCCTCGTTTGTAAAAACCCCGTGCCATTCATGGTTGTCGTACATAAAATCGACTCCAAAACCCATGTGTGTGGTCATGAGGATCATCACCGGTTGCCCCTGGCCGGTATACCATTGTGCCTTTTTCAGGGTGTCGACGACTTCATCCATGTCGTTGCCATACATGGTTATAACGTTCCAGCCAAAGGCTTCGAATTTAGCCTTCAAATCGCCCATCGGCAACACACGTTCGTTGGGGCCGTCGATCTGCATTCCATTATAATCGATGACCGCGATCAGGTTGTCTACCTTTTTACCTGCAGCGAACATCAGCGCCTCCCAGTTCTGTCCTTCCTGGAGTTCTCCGTCACCCATGAGGCAATAAACCAGGTGGTCGTCGTGGTTCAGCTTTTTAGCCAGTGCGGCCCCGATTGATACCGAAAGTCCTTGTCCCAGGGAACCGGAACTTATCCGGATACCGGGCAGGCCCTCTTCGTTCGCGGGATGTCCCTGCAACCGGGAGTTTATCTTTCGAAACGTGCCTAATTCATCCAGGGGAAAAAATCCATAACGGGCCAAAACGCTGTACCACCCGGCAGAGAGATGGCCGTTGGAAAGGAAGAACAGGTCTTCACCCCTGCCGTCCATGGTGAAGTTTTCCGGGTCAGGTTGCATGATCTTGAAATAGAGAGCAACAAGAAAGTCGGCAGCGCCAAGGGGTCCGCCGGGATGTCCTGATGACGCCCCATGGACCATACGGATCACATCCCGCCTGACCTGTGCAGCGATTTTTTCCAATTCCAGGGTTGAAAGCATGAATTAATTAAAAATTATGAATTAAAAATTACTAGCCGGGAGTTATAAATAGGAAACGTGACCCGGGCAAAGATATTATATTAACCGCTGGGGGCCGGGGGCCTGTTAATAAAAAAAGAAAAGATTTGCAACATTCGCGTGAATTTAAGGTTGAAAGTTATGACTTTTACAGTTTGAGAAGCGATTAGCCCCGAAGCGGCTAAATCCATTTCATCATGAAAAACCCGGTCCTGTTATATCTTTATGTATTGATCGCCATCCTGGTCAAACCGGCCACAGGCCAGGATACAGACAACAAATGGGTCGATTCCGTGTATCATTCGCTGACCCCCGAACAACGGATCGCTCAGCTTTTCATCATCCGGGCTTATTCCTGGAAAGATTCCACGTATACCGATAGTCTAATACGGGTAGTAACACGCCATAACATCGGCGGGGTCTGCTTCTTCAAAGGTTCTCCTGTCAAACAAGTCATCCTGACCAACCGGTTGCAACAGGAAACACAAACGCCCCTGCTTATCACCACCGATGCGGAATGGGGACTGGGGATGCGTCTCGACAGCGCTTTTTCATTTCCCCGCCAGATGGCCCTCGGGGCGATCGGCAATGATTCCCTTATCTATGAAATGGGGCGACAGATAGGCAGGAGTTGCCGGCGTATGGGCATACATGTTAATTTTGCACCGGTCGCCGATATCAATAACAACCCGGAAAACCCGGTCATCAACTTCCGGTCATTTGGCGAAAACCGTGAACGCGTAGCAGTCAAAAGTTCATGGTATATGAAGGGAATGCAAAAAGAGGGTCTGATGGCCGTGGCGAAACATTTCCCCGGCCACGGTGATACCGGTTTCGATTCACACCTTACTCTGCCGGTCATCAGCCATTCGAGGCAGCGCCTGGATTCCATCGAGTTATACCCGTTCAGGATGCTTATCAGGGAGGGAGTTAAGGGGGTGATGGTCGCACACCTCCATGTTCCCTGTCTCGATACCTCTGAAAATACGCCCGCCACCCTGTCATCCGAAGTGATCACGGGGCTGCTTAAAGGTCAACTCGGATTCAAAGGATACGTCGTCACCGATGCCCTGGATATGAAGGGGGTCACCAACTATTTCAAACCCGGCGACATCGAAGTTAAAGCACTCCGGGCCGGCAACGACATCCTGTTAATGCCCCAGGATGTTGACCTTGCTATTGCCGGGATCAAAACCGCCGTCGACAGCGGATGGTTGTCAGATTCGCTGGTTCAGACCAGGTGCAAACGGATGCTCGCGCTGAAGCAGGAACTTGGTTTAAAATACAATCCTCCGGTCAAACTGGAGAACCTGGTGGAGGATATCAACCCGGTAGAATCGGAAGTACTGCGCCGGAACATGGTCAAAAGTTCACTGACCCTTGTCAGAAATGAATTACAGATCATCCCGCTGACCGGACTTGACCACCGGAAAATTGCCGTTCTTTGTATCGGCGATTCCATGCCAAATCTCTTTCAGTCAACACTGAAAAATTATATGCCGATGGAATCCTTTAATGTTTCCCGCAATTTCTCAAAGACAGTTGCCGACAGTATTTTCGACCGGGTCACCGCCTCTGATATCGTGATCATCGGGATTCATGGCATTTCCAGCCAAATCGCCGATACCTTCGGGCTTACACGCGACATGATCCGGCTGATCGATACCATCACCCGGATCAACCGTACCATACTGGCCATCTTCGGAACTCCCTATTCCCTGGAAAAGATCCCGAACCTGAGAAAAACAGAGGCCATCCTCGTGGCATACCAGGACAATCCTTCCACGGAATCAGCCGCGGCCGAATTACTCTTTGGGGGTATTGCCGCACTGGGAAAACTCCCGGTAACCGCTTCCATGTTTTCATATGGTTCCGGCGATGCAACTGAAAAAACCAGGCTGGAAACCATACTCCCTGAAGAGATCGGTATACCGCGGCACGCGCTGGACCGGATCGATTCAATCGCGTTGAAAGGGATCGCGGCAGGAGCCTACCCCGGATGCCAGATCCTGCTGGCTAAGGATGGAAAAATATTCTATGAGAAAGCCTTTGGACATCCCCGGTATGAAGATACGGTAACGGTGACCATGCAGCACCTTTACGACCTGGCATCCGTCACAAAAGTTGCTGCCACGACCCTCGCCATCATGAAATTGGTGGATGAAGGCAAATTAAATACTGGCGACAGTCTCGGGAAATACCTGCCCATGCTGAAAGGCAGCAACAAGTCGGGTCTGTTGATCCGGGACGTCATGACCCACCAGGCCGGTTTGCAGGATTGGATCCCGTTTTATAAATCCACCCTGTTGAAAGGGCAGCCTGATCCGGCCATCTACCGGTCGGGGCCATCCGCTGAATTTCCGGTAAAGGTGGCTCAAAATCTGTATATCCGGGATGATTACAGCGACACGGTTTATAAACGCATCACCGGATCGGCATTACGCTCATCACGTGATTACAAGTACAGCGATCTCGGCTTTTACCTGTTGCGTCTGGTTGTTGAGCGCATCAGCAACAAGCCTTTTGATGAATACCTCGATTCAAACTTTTACAAACCCCTTGGATTATCAACCATGGGTTTCAAGCCACGTGACCGGTTTGACCTCTCCCTGCTGATCCCGACGGAATACGATTCCGGATTCAGAAAGCAACTCGTTTGGGGCGAGGTGCACGATCCGGGCGCCGCGATGCTTGGCGGGATCTCCGGTCATGCAGGGTTATTCAGCAATGCTTACGACCTGGCAGTGATCATGCAGATGCTCCTGCAGGGTGGAACTTATGGAGGGAAACAGTATCTCTCTCCTGAAACCATCATGGAATTCACACGGGTCCAGGATCCGGCCAGGGGCAACCGCAGGGCGCTGGGTTTTGACAAACCGGCGCTGAATCGCATACTGAACGGACCAACCTGTGAAGGGGTTTCCTTCCAGAGTTTTGGTCACTCCGGATTCACCGGTACGTACGCGTGGGCCGATCCGGTCAACGGACTGGTGTATGTTTTCCTGTCAAACCGTATTTATCCGACGGCGACAAATCAGAAATTATCGGAAATGAACATCCGTACCGACATTCACCAGGTTGTATATGACTTGCTTCAAAAAAATCAGATCAAATAATTATCTTTGCCGGTAATAATGACCTCACCCCCGGCCCTTCTCCCCTTGAAAGGGGGGGCAGGTAGTTAGGTCAAATAAACATGATTATCCATTCAAAGACAAAATAACAATGAACCCAACACTAAAATCCGTCCTTCTCTGGTTTTTTGCCATAGTGTTCACACTGGGAAGCGCCTTCTATCAGAAGATGACCGGTCCGACCTACCCGCTTCGGGGGAAGGCTGAAATTGGCGGGCAACAGGTCAGATACCGGCTGATCAGGTCATACGACCTTGCCGATGATGCCAAAGTTACCGTGCTGGTTCCTGACACTTCCGTTAAAGGGGAAATCAGACTGCGCCGCTTCAAAAGTCTTGATAACTGGCAGGTACAACCGATGCAACGTCATGGGGATACCCTTGTGGGCGCTTTGCCTCACCAGCCGCCGGCAGGAAAAGTGATGTATGACGTAACCCTGGTCAATGAAAACCAGCGAGTTTTACTCAATGATCACCCGGCTGTATTGCGATATACCGGGTATGTACCGCGGTATATTCTGATCCCGCACATTATCTTTATGTTCATGGCCATGCTGTTCTCGGCTCTGGCCGGCCTGATGGCCATTTTCAGGGGCCATAATGTTTATCTGTACGCATGGATCACCCTGATATCAGTCGGTATCGGCGGGATGATCCTTGGTCCCGTTGTACAAAAATTTGCCTTTGACGCCTACTGGACCGGATGGCCCTTCGGACACGACCTGACCGATAACAAATCTCTGGTCGCTTTCATCTTCTGGATCATTGCAGTCATCGCCCTGAAGAAAAACCGGGAAAATAAATTATGGCCGATCCTGGCATCCATAGTGTTACTGGTGGTATTTATGATCCCCCACAGCGTTCTTGGTTCTGAAATTGACTTTACCAAGGAACAACCAACAAAAACTATTAAGTAGTTTCGCCGTTCACCCGTTTAACTTTTCACTATTTACCTATTTCATCTTTCCCATGGTTCTGACTTACCTCATTATCTTTCTTACCGTGGCTGTTTCGGCCTATGCCATGAACAGCGAAGAGTGGTTTTCCAAGCTCCGGTTCAACGCCTATGATGTTAAACACAGTAACCAGTGGTACAGGTTCTTCACCTATGGGTTTCTTCACGCGGGGTATGTGCATCTGTTCATCAACATGCTGGTACTCTATTCATTCGGTGTAATTGTTGAATCGTATTTCAAAGAGTATTTCCCCGGGAAAAACGGGTTGTATTTCATCCTTCTTTACGTTGGCGGGTTGATCCTGTCGATCATTCCCTCCTACGGGAAGCACAAGAACGATGTGTTTTACAATGCAGTGGGGGCATCGGGCGCCGTTGCAGCCGTGGTCTTTTCAAGCATCATCCTCTACCCTACCGGGAAGATCTTCCTCTTTTTCATACCCGTTCCGATCCCTGCCCCTGTTTTTGGTGTTTTTTATATCGGGTATGAATATTATATGGCTAAAAAAAGCCGCGATAACATCGGCCATGATGCGCATCTCTGGGGCGCCTTGTTTGGATTGATATTCACCATTGCACTGAAACCGGGACTGGTAGCTATCTTTCTCCAACAGATCGGGATGTGACCTGGGTGGAATAGACCTTCCAGGTTTTAAAAACCTGGAAGGTCTGAATCACGCCTGTCCGCTTGTCCGCCTGTCCGCTAGTCCGCTCGTCTCAGACATATCCGCGCATCCACTGCCACCATTTTATCAGGCGAACCCAGGAGCGGGTTAAAATCAAGTTCGGTGATCTCGGGCGCTGCCTGAAGGAGTGCCGAAAGCCTCAGCATCACATCGGCGAACAATTCTTCATTGACTCCCTGGCGACCGCGAACCCCCTGGATGATCCTGTAACTTTTCAGGCTCCGGATCATGGCTAATGCCTCCTCCATGGTTAGCGGCGACAAACCTGCCGCAACATCTTTCAGCACCTCGATGAAGATACCGCCCATCCCGCACAGGATCAGGTGGCCGAATGTCGGTTCAAACTTGGCGCCCACGAACAGTTCAACACCGGAAAGCATCGGCTGGATAAGGATCGCAGTCGTATCACTGATGCAGATCATCCGCTCAAATTCACGGGCTACCATGACTTCATCCTTTACATTCAGGGCCACGCCTCCCACGTCCGATTTATGCAATGGTCCAACCACCTTCATCACCACCGGGTAGCCAACCTTCATGGCAGATCGTGTTGCCTCTTCCACCGAAGTAACCACTGCTTCCCCTGCCCTTGGTATCCCGCAGGCGTCCATGAGTCCCTGGATGGCTGCCGGGGAAATATACCCGTCTGAAGCACTATCGATGATCCTGCGGATCACCTTAATGTCAACAAATGGCAACGCCGGATCGGCGGGCGCGGGTTTTGGCGTATGATATACCCTTGCCACTGCATGGCCGAATACGACCTCGTCCGGGAAAAAGGTATTCCCCCTGGCGACGAATTCACTAATTTCGGCCCCGGCAGTTTGAATGGATGGTAGTATGGGATAAACCGGTTTGGCCGACGATCTCATTTTCCGGTCCAGGACATCATAAACGTCGAACACATGGGTTAAACCCGGTGTTCCGAATATCACAGCCATCCCGTTGATATCATCGAATTTCTGATCGACAAAGTCGATAATTGTTCCAAGCTGCAGCGCGGTGCCTGTGGCCAGGAAGTCGATGGGGTTGGTTACCGAAGATCCGGGAAACAAATGTGATAACAGCACACCGGATGCTTGGTTGTCAATGTGTGGAACGTGCATCCCGGCATCCGACAGGGCATCGGTAAGCATCACGGCAGGGCCCCCGGCATGGGTAATAATGGCCATGTTGTCACCTTTGAGTTCCGGGAATGTGAAGACGGAAGCCACGCTGATGAGGTCCTCCCGGCCATAACACCGTACGATCCCGGCTTTACGGAAGAGTGCATTGACCGCCACGTCCGGGCTGGCAAGTGCGCCTGTATGCGAAGAGGCAGCACGGCTGCCGGCTTCGGATGAACCGGCTTTGATGGCTGCAACCCGGCACCCTTTGCGGATAAGCGACGCGGCATGTTTTAACAGCATCTGCGGTTTTAAAATTGTTTCGATATAGAGCAATTTGATCCGTGAACTATTAAGCGGGTCGTAACTTTCGTCGAGATGAGCCAGGATATCCTCCACTCCAAGCTGGGCGCTGTTTCCCACGGAGAATACCTGTGAAAAGGTAAGACCTTTGGAGATGCCGGCCTCCATGATGAACACGGCTGTGGCTCCAGAACCGGATATAAAATCACAACCACCGGGGTTGAGCGTCGGGATGGGTCTCGTGAAGACGCCATGAAAAACAGGCGTGAGCAACCCGATGCAGTTGGGACCGATCAGCGATCCGCCGACACTGTCGATGACCTCAACCACCTGTTGTTCCAGCACCCGGCCTTCCTTGCTTTCCTCGCTGAATCCGGCCGACAGGATGATAAATCCGCGCGTGTTTTTTGCATACGCTAATATTTCGATGGTACAGGGAACGAATTTCGCGGCTATTGCCAGGATAGCCAGGTCGACCTCCGGCAATTGATCGGTATCCTGGAAACTTTTTATCCCCTGAACTTCCGTTTCCTTCAGGTTCATGACGTACAATTCGCCTTTGTAACCTCCTTCAATCAAGTTGCGGAGAACGGCTCCGCCGGGTTTCGTGATATCGTTGGAACCCCCGACAACAACAATACTTTTAGGGTTCAGCAGTGCCTGGTTGATCATACAAGTAATTTTAAGCAAAAATATTAAAATTATTGCGGCAAAGCTGTAAACGGAGTATGAAGAAAAATATTCCGGATCCTCAATTGGCTTTGACTTCATCCCCTGCACCTTCTCCTTCAGAGAGAAGGGGACGTTTGGGTTTATTCCCCGCCGTTTTCAGGCGGAATTTGGATACAGCGTTTGCCCGGGGTTCAAGCCAATTGATAAAAAATGCTTTCCGATGTATTACCTTTTGGGATTAAATCCGATTAAGCATGATAATAATATTATACAAGTCAAGGTAAAGAATCGCTCAGGTAGCCAGGTTTCGATCGGTTGAAAACGGAATTAATAAAATAATCGGTTTATCATTCTATTCTTAGAGATAAACCCATGAAATATTTAAATATATCACGATAACCCTCTATTTTCAAAGATATCCACAACAAAAACGATCAGAATGAAAGCATCAAAAATTGAACTTCGCGGGGAAAAACGTATTATGATTGAATTCCCATATAATCAGGAAATCGCTTCTTTAATCAAACAGATTCCCGGTTCAACATGGAGCCGGAGTTTACAAGCCTGGCATATACCTTATGGAACCAAGGAATTCGGACAATTGAAGAGACTGTTTCCCGGGCTTGAATATCCTAATAAAGTCACGGAAGTAATAACTGATAAAAATGTTGCACGACATATCACTAAAGCAATTAATAACGATGAAAATCAAAATAAAAATGTCTCAGTACAAGTCATTGGTCGAAGTATCATATTAAAACTACCCAAGAATGCGCTTGATATACATTTCATCAGATCCTTGAGATTCAGCCGAAGACATACAAAGGGCTATTTGAAGAGTTCATAAACTATTATAATACATTTGATATTGAACTCATTGATGAAAAAATGATCATTGCATTTTTACAATATCTGGTGATAGACAGGAAAATTTCAACATCCTATCAAAATCAATCAATAAACTCCATAAAATTTTATTATGAACGTGTATTAGGAGGAAAACGAAAAGTCTATTTTGTAGAACGACCCAGGAAAGAAAAGACCCTGCCCGTTGTATTGAACGAATCCGAGATCATCAATACCATCAAGCAGGTCAAGAACATTAAACATAAGGCAATTATTATGCTTACCTATTCTTCGGGATTAAGGTTACACGAGTTATTAAATCTGAAAATCGAAGATATTGACAGCAAGCGAATGCAGGTATTTGTAAGACAGGCAAAAGGCAAAAAGGACAGATATACTTTACTCTCCAAAAAGGTTTTGCCGGTATTACGGCAATATTTCAAGGATTACAAACCAAGGGAATGGCTTTTTGAGGGCGCAAAGGGAAAACAATATTCGGAAAGCAGCGTACAAACGATCGTTACAGAAGCCTACCGAAGAGCAGGAATAAAAAAGAAAGCTTCAACACATACTTTACGGCATTGTTTTGGGACCCATTTACTTGAAAATGGAACTGATCTAAGATATATACAGGCATTAATGGGTCATGCCAGCAGTAAAACCACGGAGATTTATACACACATTACCAGTAAAGGATTCGATCAGATTGAGAATCCATTGGATAAATTGGATTTTTAAATTATATTGAAATTTATTTGGTTTATGCATAAAAACACCCTATATTTGTTTGGTTCTTCTGTTGTACACTGAAAATTTTAAAAGATAATCCTGATCCTGATTCATAATATTGATAAGTAAACCACCACCACCAGAGGTGGTGGCTTTAAGAAAAACAACCCTCTAAAAGAGGGTAAAATCGGAACGGTCACCTTCCATCTTGCGTTCTTCTTCTTCTTGAAATTTCACATATCGT